>Ga0209024_1000108_pt1 | contig 160020 bp, 152 predicted proteins | sample AutmiccommunBRH5_FD_187380 | JGI IMG/M metagenome (GOLD analysis project Ga0209024, IMG submission 187380) | Deep subsurface microbial communities from Mt. Terri, Switzerland - Autotrophic microbial communities BRH/5 (SPAdes) (version 2) | ecosystem: Environmental > Aquatic > Deep subsurface >...
GGGCGCAGACCCCGCAGGGCTTCCGCTTCCCCGAGATCCTGGCCGCCCATAGGGCGGCCGCGGGCGCCCCGGCCGCCACCGACGACGCCGCCCTGGCCGAGCGCGCCGGCATGGCGGTCGCCCTGGTCGCCGGTGCCGAGGAGGCCGGCAAGCTCACCACCGCCGAAGACCTGGCCCGCGCCGAGGCGGCCCTCGCAGTGCGGATGGAGACCCGTGTCGGTACGGGCTTCGACGTGCACCGCATCGGCCCGGGCGGCTTCATGATGCTGGGCGGCGTGGCGGTCCCCGGCCATGGCGGGCTGGTTGGGCATTCCGACGCCGACGTGGCGCTGCACGCCCTGACCGACGCCCTCCTGGGGGCGCTCGCCGATGGCGACATCGGCGCGCATTTCCCGCCGAGCGATCCGCAATGGCGTGGTGCGGCCTCCGACCGGTTCCTGGCCGATGCGGTGCGCCGGGTGCGCGAGCGCGGCGGCCGCCTCGTCCATCTCGACCTCACCATCGTCTGCGAGCGCCCGAAGATCGGCCCGCACCGCGAGGCCATGCGGGCCAGCATCGCGGCGATCTGCGGCATCGGCATCGGCCGGGTGTCGGTGAAGGCCACCACCACCGAGCGGCTCGGCTTCACCGGCCGCGGCGAAGGCGTCGCCGCGCAGGCGGCGGCGACGGTGGCCCTGCCGTTCGACGGCCATGATTGAGCGTCCTTCCCTGTCCGATCCGCGCATCCTGGTCGCCACCGGGTTCGGCAGCGGCTACCTGCCGCGTGCGCCCGGCACCTGGGGATCGGCGCTGGCGGCCCTGCTGGCCTGGCCGCTGGCCGCATCGGGAGGATGGCCGGCGCTGCTTGCGGCCGCGGTTCTCGCCGCACTCGCCGGCATCCCGGCGATCCGCGCCTACCAGGCCCGCACCGGGCAGGCGGATCCCGGTCCCGTGGTGGTCGACGAGTTCGCCGGGCAGTGGCTGGCGCTGGCCGCCTGCCCGCTCGACCCGGTGTGGTGGCTGGCCGGCTTCGCCGCATTCCGGCTGTTCGACATCCTCAAGCCGCCGCCGGCCGGCTGGATCGACCGCAACCTGAAGACCGCCGGCGGCGTGATGCTCGACGATCTCGTGGCCGGGCTTTACGCTGTCGCGGTGATCCTCGTCGCCCGCTGGGCGATCACCCTCGCCGCCTGACACCCCGCCGGGAGACGACAGATGCTGCCCGAGGCCCTGATCGATGCCGCCTCCGCCCTGCTGCACGCCTGCCGCGAGGCCGGCCTGACGATCGCCACGGCGGAATCCTGCACCGGCGGCCTGGTTGCCGGCTGCCTGACCGAGATCCCGGGGTCGTCCGACGTGTTCGAGCGCGGCTTCGTGACGTATTCCAACGAGGCCAAGAGCGACATGCTCGGCGTGCCGATGCCGATGATCCTGCGGCACGGGGCGGTGTCGGAGGAGGTCGCCAAGGCCATGGCGATCGGCGCGCTGGCCAAGTCGCGGGCGCTGATGACGATCGCCGTCACCGGCGTCGCCGGTCCCGGCGGCGGCACCGACAAGAAGCCGGTCGGACTGGTGCATTTCGCCTCGGCGATGACCGGCGGGGTCACCGCGCACGAACGCCACGAATTCGAGGGCAGCCGCACCGACATCCGCCGCGAGGCGGTGCGCACCGCCATCAGGATCCTGGCCGACCGGATCCCCCGGCAGGCGTATCAGGCCGGGCGCTGACCGCGCCGCCGCGACCGTACAGCTGGTCGGCGCGGGCCTCGAAGGCCTGCACCATGCGGCGCACCGCCTCGTTGAAGAACAGGCCGATCACGCTCTGCAGCATGCGGCTCTTGAACTCGAAGTCGACGTAGAAGTCGATGACGCAGCCGTCGGGGTGCGGCTCGAAGACCCAGTGGTTGTCGAGGTAGCGGAACGGGCCCTCGGTGTAGGTCACGTCGATCCGCATCGCCTCGCGCTGCGGGTCGACCTTCGAGGTGAAGCGCTCGCGGATCATCTTGTAGCCGATCACCAGGTCGGCGTAGAGCACGTGGCCCTCGCGCCGCTTGATGCGCGCGCCGATGCACCAGGGCAGGAATTCAGGGTAGCGCTCGACGTCGGCGATCAGCTCGAACAGCTGCTCGGGCGAGTGCGGAACCTGCCGCTTCTCGGCGTGAGTGGGCATGCCGGGGGCGGCTTCCGCGACTACTCAGCCGCCGGGGCGGCCAGCACCGCGGCCTCCGAGACCGTCTCGCCGCGCAGCCGGCGGTCTCGTGCCTGGCGCAGTCGCATGAAGTCGTCGCCGGCGAAGTAGGACGAGCGGGTCAGCGGCGACGCCGACACCATCAGGAAGCCCTTCGCGTAGGCGAATCGCTGGTAGGCCTCGAACTCGGCCGGCTCGACGAAGCGGTCCACCGCGTGGTGCTTCGGGGTCGGCTGCAGATACTGCCCGATGGTCATGAAGTCGACATCGGCGGCGCGCAGGTCATCCATCAGCTGCAGCACCTCCTCGCGGCCCTCGCCGAGCCCGACCATGATGCCGGACTTGGTGAACATCGACGGATCGAGCTCCTTGACCTGCTGCAGCAACCGCAGCGACGCGAAATAGCGCGCGCCCGGCCGCACCTCGCCATACAGCCGCGGCACGGTCTCCAGGTTGTGGTTGAACACGTCGGGCTTCGCACCGACGACCATCGCCACCGCGTCCTTCTTGCGCAGGAAGTCGGGGGTCAGCACCTCGATGGTGGTGCCCGGCGACGCCCGGCGGATGCGCAGGATGGTCTCGGCGAAATGCCCGGCACCGCCGTCGTCCAGGTCGTCGCGGTCGACCGAGGTGATGACGACGTGGCTGAGGCCCAGCCTGGCGACCGACTGCGCCACGTTCTCCGGCTCGTGCGGGTCGAGCTGGTCGGGGCGGCCGGTGGCGATGTTGCAGAACGAGCAGGCCCGGGTGCACACCGAGCCCAGGATCATCATGGTGGCGTGCTTCTTGGACCAGCACTCGCCGATGTTCGGGCAGGCCGCCTCCTCGCACACGGTGTGGAGGTTGTGCTCGCGCATGATGCGGCGGGTCTCGTGGTAGGTCGCCGAGGTCGGCGCCTTCACGCGGATCCAGGCCGGCTTGCGCTTCTGCACCGGGTTGTCTGGGCGGTGCGCTTTCTCGGGATGGCGCACACGCTCCGTCTTAGCCTCGACGGCCGCCACCTCGCGGTTCGCCTCGGTCATCGTCATTCCTTTCGCGGTCGCGAGATCGACCAGATCAGAAGTGGATGGCGCGGCCGTACGCGTCAAGCACCGACTCGTGCATCATCTCCGAGAGGGTCGGGTGCGGGAACACCGCGTGCATCAGCTCGGCCTCGGTGGTCTCCAGCGTCATCGCCACGCCGTAGCCCTGGATCAGCTCGGTGACCTCGGCGCCGATCATGTGGGCGCCCAGCAGCTCGCCGGTCTTCTTATCGAACACGGTCTTCACCATGCCATCGGGCTCGCCGAGCGCGATCGCCTTGCCGTTGCCGATGAACGGGAAGCGCCCGACCCGGATGTCGTAGCCGGCGGCCTTGGCCTTGGCCTCGCTGAGGCCGACGCTGGCGATCTGCGGACGGCAGTAGGTGCATCCCGGGATCTTGCGCACGTCCAGCGGGTGCAGGCCCTTCACGCCGGCGATCCGCTCGACGCAGATCACCCCCTCGTGGCTGGCCTTGTGGGCGAGCCAGGGCGCCCCCGCCAGGTCGCCGATGGCGTAGACGCCGGGCTCGCCGGTCTCCATCCACTCGTTGATCACCACATGGGTCTTCTCGACCTTGACCTTGGTGCCCTCGAGGCCGATGTCCTCGACGTTGCCGACGATGCCGACCGCCAGGATCACCTTGTCGACCTCGATCGTCTCGGTCTTGCCGGCGACCTCGATCGTGGCCTTCGCGCCCTGCCCGGCCTTCTCCAGCTTGGTGATCTTCACCCCGGTCCTGATGGTCATGCCCTGCTTGGCGAACTGCTTCTGCGCGAACGCCGAGATCTCCTCGTCCTCGGCCGGCAGGATGCGATCGACCACCTCCAGCACGGTGACCTTGCAGCCCATGTCGTGGTGGAAGCTGGCGAACTCCATGCCGATCGCGCCGGAGCCGATCACCAGCAGCGACTTGGGCATGCTCTCGGGGACCATCGCCTCCTTGTAGGTGACGATGACCTTGCCGTCCGGCTCCATCCCCGGCAGCGTGCGGGCGCGCGCGCCGGTCGCCAGGATGACGTGCTTAGCGGTGTAGCTGCCGACCGGCTTGCCGTCCTTGGTCACGTCGACCTTGCGCAGCCCGCCGGCCATCCCGGCCAGCTTGGCGTGGCCGTCGACGACGGCGACCTTGTTCTTCTTCAGCAGATGCGCCACGCCGCCGGAAAGCTGCTTGGCGACCTTGCGCGACCGCTGAACCACTTTCGCAAGATCGTAGGATATGTCCTTGGCAGAAAAGCCATATGCATCGAGGTTGTGCAGGATGTGCGAAACCTCGGACGAACGCAGCAGCGCCTTGGTCGGGATGCAGCCCCAGTTCAGGCAGATGCCGCCGAGATGCTCGCGCTCGACCACCGCCACCTTCAGGCCGAGTTGCGCCGCCCGGATCGCGGCGACGTAGCCGCCCGGGCCGCCGCCGACGACGATGACGTCGAATTGGGTGTCGGCCATTGCGCGGTCCTCCCGTCAGAGCAGCATGGTGAGCGGGTCTTCGACCAGCTTCTTGAACGCCGCCAGGAACTCGGCGCCAATGGCGCCGTCGACCACCCGGTGGTCGACCGACAGGGTGCAGCTCATCACCGTGGCGATGGCGAGCGCGCCGTCCTTGACCACCGGCCGCTGCTCGCCGGCACCGACCGCCAGGATAGCCCCCTGTGGCGGGTTGATGACGGCGGCGAAGTCCTTGATCCCGAACATGCCGAGGTTGGAGATCGAGAAGGTGCCGCCCTGGAACTCCTCGGGTTTCAGCTTGCGCTCGCGCGCCCGCTTGGCGAGGTCCTTCATCTCGGCCGAGATCTGCTTCAGGCCCTTGGAGCCGGCATCCTTGATCACCGGGGTGATCAGGCCCTCGTCGATGGCGACCGCAACCGAAATGTCGACCTGCCGGTAGATGCGGATCGCCTTCTCGGTCCACGAGGCGTTGGCCGCCGGCACCTGCTTGAGCGCCAGCGCCGCGGCGCGGATCACCAGGTCGTTGACCGACAGCTTGAAGGCGTCGCCGCCCTTGTCGTTCAGGTCCTTGCGGACCTTCAGCAGGGCGTCGATCTCGCAGTCGATGGTCAGGTAGAAATGCGGCGCGAACTGCTTCGACTCGGTCAGGCGCCTGGCGATGACCTTGCGCATGTTGGAGTTCGGGAACTCGTCGTAGGCCGGGAGGCCCGGGACATCGGCCGAGGGTGCGGCGCCGATAGTCGGTGCCGCGGCCGGAGCCGCTGCGGGCGCGGCCGCCGGCGCCGCAGCGGCCGCCTGCTTCGGCGCGCCGCCGGCGAGCGCCGCCTCGATGTCGGCCTTGACGATCCGCCCCTGCGGCCCCGAGCCCTTGACGCCGCCGAGGTCGACGCCGGCCTGCTCGGCCATGCGCTTGGCGAGCGGACTGGCGAACACGCGACCGCCGGAAGACTGCGCCGCCGAAGCAGCCGGCTTCGGAGCCTCGGCCTTCGCGGGCTCGGGCTTGGCCGGCTCCGCTTTGGGAGCCTCCGCCTTTGCCTCCGCCTTCGGGGCTTCCGGCTTCGGGGTCGCCGCCGCCACCTCGCCACCGCCATCGGCCGGGATCGCGCCGGCCTTCTCGCCCTCCTCCAGCAGCCAGGCGATGACGGCGTTCACCGCCACCCCCTCGGTGCCTTCGGGCACGACGATCCGGCCGACCGTGCCCTCGTCGACCGCCTCGACCTCCATGGTCGCCTTGTCGGTCTCGATCTCGGCGATCACCTGTCCGGCGCTGACGGTGTCGCCTTCCTTGACGTGCCACTTGGCGAGGTTGCCCTCGCTCATGGTGGGCGACAGCGCCGGCATCAGGATGGAAATCGGCATGTTCCGGCACTCCTTACGAGCGGTAGCAGACCGCCTTGGCCGCCTGCACGATGTTCTCGGCCTGCGGCAGGGCCAGCTTCTCGAGATTGGCGGCGTAGGGCATCGGCACGTCGGCACCGGCGACCCGGGCGACCGGCGCGTCCAGGTAGTCGAAGGCGTGCTCCATCATCAGGGCGGCGATCTCCGAGCCGATGCCGGAATAGGCCCAGCCCTCCTCGGTGGTGACCAGGCGGTTGGTCTTCTTCACCGAGGCGACGATGGTGTCGATGTCGAGCGGACGCAGCGAGCGCAGGTCGATGACCTCGGCCTCGATGCCCTCGGCCGCCAGTTTCTCGGCCGCCTCCAGCGCCTTGCCGACCATGATCGAGAACGCCGTGATGGTGACGTCCTTCCCCGTCCGGACGATCTTCGCCTTGCCGATCGGCAGCACGAAGTCGGGATCGGTCGGCACGTCGAAGGACTGCCCGTACAGCACCTCGTTCTCGAGGAAGATCACCGGGTTCGGATCGCGGATCGCCGCCTTCAGCAGGCCCTTGGCGTCGGCCGCCGACCACGGTGCGACCACCTTCAGCCCCGGGCAGTGGGCGTACCAGCTGGCGTAGCATTGCGAGTGCTGGGCGGCGACCCGGGCGGCGGCACCATTCGGACCGCGGAACACGATCGGGCAGCCCATCTGGCCACCCGACATGTACAGGGTCTTCGCCGCCGAGTTGATGATCTGGTCGATCGCCTGCATGGCGAAGTTGAAGGTCATGAACTCGACGATCGGCTTCAGCTTGCCGAACGCGGCACCGACCGCCAACCCGGCAAAGCCGTGCTCGGTGATCGGCGTGTCGATCACCCGCTTGGCGCCGAACTCGGCCAGCAGGCCCTGGGTCACCTTGTAGGCGCCCTGGTACTCCGCGACCTCCTCGCCCATCACGAAGACCTCGGCGTCGCGCCGCATCTCCTCGGCCATGGCGTCGCGCAATGCCTCGCGCACGGTCTGCCGCTGCGTGTCCTTGAAGAACCGCGCCTCGTCGACATCCAGGACCGGCACCCTGACCGAGGTGTGGGCGGGGGCTCCCGGCAGCGCCGGCGCCTCCGGCGCGCCCTCGGGTCCGACGCCGCCGACTGCGGCCGGCTTTGCGGCAGCCGGCGCCTCGGCGGCCGGTTTCTCCGGTGCCGGCGCTTCGCCACCGCCATCAGACGGGATCGCTCCGGCGTCCTCGCCCTCGTCCAGCAGGTAGGCGATCACCGCGTTGACCGCGACCCCCTCGGTGCCCTCCGGCACGACGATCCGGCCGACCTTGCCTTCGTCGACCGCCTCGACCTCCATGGTCGCCTTGTCGGTTTCGATCTCGGCGATCACCTGTCCGGCGCTGACGGTGTCACCTTCCTTGATATGCCACTTGGCGAGGTTGCCCTCGGTCATTGTCGGCGACAGGGCCGGCATCAATACGGGCGTCGGCATGCGTTTTCCCCTCGTGCGGGCGCCGCTTGGCGCGGCCGCTCCTGCGTCAGGCCGTTACCAGGATGTCGGTCCACAGCTCGGACGGAGCCGGCTCCGGGCTCTGCTGAGCGAAGTCGGCGGCGTCGGTCACCAGGTCCTTTACCTCGCGATCGACCTTCTTCAGCGCCTCCTCGTCGACCTTGCGCTCCAGCAGCAGGCGTCGCAGCGAGTCGATCGGATCGTGCTCCTGCCGCATCTTGTTGACCTCCTCCTTGGTCCGGTACTTGGCCGGATCGGACATGGAGTGGCCACGGTAGCGATAGGTCTTCATCTCCAGGATGTACGGGCCCTTGCCGGCGCGGCAGTGCGCCACGGCCTTGTCGCCGGCGGCCTTGACGGTCATGACGTCCATGCCGTCGACCTCCTCGCCGGGAATCCCGTAGGCATGGCCGCGCTCGGCCAGAGACGGGCCGGCGGCGGCCCGGGTCACCGAGGTGCCCATGCCGTACTTGTTGTTCTCGATGATGAAGATGACCGGCAGCTTCCACAGGGCGGCCATGTTGAAGCTCTCGTAGACCTGGCCCTGGTTGACCGCGCCGTCGCCGAGATAGGTCAGCGACACCCGGTCCGTTTCGCGGAACTTGTGGTTGAAGGCGAGGCCGGTGCCGATCGGCACCTGGGCGCCGACGATGCCGTGGCCGCCGAAGAAGTTCTTCTCGCGGCTGAACATGTGCATCGAGCCGCCCTTGCCCCTGGAGTAGCCGCCGGCGCGTCCGGTCAGCTCGGCCATCACGCCGCGAGCCTCCATGCCGCAGGCCAGCATGTGGCCATGGTCACGGTACGAGGTGACGACGGTGTCGCCCTCGTCGATCGCGGCCTGCATGCCGACCACGACGGCTTCCTGGCCGATGTACAGGTGGCAGAAGCCGCCGATCAGGCCCATGCCGTAGAGCTGCCCGGCCTTCTCCTCGAAGCGCCGGATCACCAGCATGTCCTTGTAGTAGCCGATCAGGTCGTCGATCGACGGCTCGGACGGTGTGGCCGACTTGCTGGAGCGGGTCGAGCGCGCCGTCGCGGCCTTGGCCGGGCCGGACCGGCTCGTCGTCGACTTGGATGCCGCCGCACGTGCCATGGAATCCCCCTGCGCGTCCTCGTTGGGAGCGGCGCGAGGCAGCCGCGCCGCACCGGTCAGCCAACACTTAGGGGAAGTACCGGACCATTGCAAGGCGCTAAAGGTTTGTGTTGCAACGCAAAAATGCTGTTTAACCAGTATTCGGTTAACAACCTGAAATCGTTCAGCGAACCACGGCCAGTCCGGCCAGGTGGGTGGTCGGGACCACCGGACGCCCCAGGATCACGGCGTTCGCCGGCACGAAGCCGAGCACCAGACGCGCACGCTCTTCCAGCAGGTCGGAATCCAGGCTCTCCGGCCGCAGCATCGACACCCGCTGCTGCAGCGCCGACTGCTCGCCGGCCAGGCGGTCGCGCACCTCGCGGGCCTCGGCGATCTCGCCGTCCAGCCGCTGCCAGGCGCGGATTCCCCGATCGCCTTCGACGGCATGATACGCGAAATACGCCACCAGCAGCGAGCCGATCAGCGGCCCGACGACGTGACGGGCACGGCGCTTGAGCTCGAAGACCAGGGACATAGCGTCCTCCTCAGCGGCAACGCAGGGATTCAATCACGCGCCACCGCCCCCGTCACCGTGAACGAATCGGGAATCACTGTGACAATTTGATCAACGGAGTCAGGGTGTTGCCGAAAGGACTCAGGCGGCGTCCGGTGTTTCCCTGTCAAGCGCCCGCTGCCGCCACGCGTTCATGGCCACCGCCATGGTCACCGCGTTGCCCGGCACCTCGGCCGGCTCGATGCCGATCGGCAGCGAGCGGCCGCGCCCGGTCAGGAAGCGGTTCAGCGCCACCATGGCCCCGGTGTCGCCGGTGGCGTCGTACACGACGTAGGTCTGGCGCATGCCGCGGCCGGGCAGCAGCGTCGCCAGCACGAAATCCGAGACCTCCGACCAGCGGTGACGCCGCGAGCCGATCAGCGAGTGCACCACGAAGCCCTCGTCGAACAGCTCGACCCGGCGCCGGCCGCCGATCGTGGTCGCCAGCGGCACCGCCACGCCGAGGGCGAGGCCGACGAGGGCGATCGGCCAGCCCAGCTCCGGTCGCGACGGCTGTCCGAAGGCCATCGACAGCCCGAGGGCGGCAGCGGTCAGGAACAGCCCGCCCTGCGCCACCGCCCGCCAGACCGGCTGCCGGAAGCTGCGCAGATCGAACAGCACCCGCTCGTCGACCGGCGGCGGTGTCCCGGCAGTCCCCGCGGGCGGCTTCACCCGGCGAGCGGGGCGAGCGAGGAGCGGCCGGCGAAGCGCGCGGCGGCGCCGAGCGCCTCCTCGATGCGGAGCAGCTGGTTGTATTTGGCGATGCGGTCGGAGCGCGACAGCGAGCCGGTCTTGATCTGGCCGGCGTTGGTGGCGACCGCCAGGTCGGCAATGGTGGCGTCCTCGGTCTCGCCGGAGCGGTGCGACATCACCGTGCCGAACCGCGCGCGCTGCGCCATCGACACCGTCTCGAGGGTCTCGCTGAGCGTGCCGATCTGGTTGACCTTGACCAGGATGGCGTTGCCCGAGGCCTCGGCAATGCCGCGCTTCAGCCGCCTGGCGTTGGTGACGAACAGGTCGTCGCCGACGATCTGGACCTTGGAACCGATCTCGGCGGTCAGCGCCTTGAAACCGGACCAGTCGTCCTCGCTCAGCGGATCCTCGATCGACACGATGGGATAGCGCGCGGCGAGGTCGGCATAGAGCTTGATCATGCCGTCGGAGTCGAGGGTTCGGCCCTCGCCCTCCAGCACGTATTTTCCATTCTTGAAGAACTCGGTCGAGGCCGGGTCGAGGGCGATCATCACGTCCTCGCCGGGCTTGTAGCCGGCCGCCTCGATCGCCTTCATGATCGCCGCTAAGGCCTCATCGGCGCTCTTCATGTCGGGGGCGAAGCCGCCCTCGTCGCCGACATTGGTGTTGTGGCCGTCGGCCGCCAGCTTTTTCTTCAGGGCGTGGAAGATCTCGGAACCGGCGCGCAGCGCCTCGCGGAAGCTTGGGAATCCCACCGGCATGACCATGAATTCCTGGAAGTCGATCGGGTTGTCCGCGTGCGCCCCGCCGTTGATGATGTTCATCATCGGCGTCGGGAGCACATGGGCGTAGGCGCCGCCCACGTAGCGCCACAGCGGCAGGTCCATGTCGATCGCCTGCGCCTTGGCAACCGCCAGCGACACCCCGAGCAGCGCGTTGGCGCCGAGCCGGCTCTTGTTCTCGGTGCCGTCGAGCTCGATCATCGCGCGGTCGATCAGCAACTGCTCGGCTGCGTCGCGCCCGGACAGCGCGTCGAAGATCTCGCCGTTCACGGCGTCGACCGCCTGCGTCACGCCCTTGCCGCCGTAGCGCTTTGCGTCGCCGTCGCGCTTCTCGACCGCCTCGTAGGCGCCGGTCGACGCACCCGATGGCACGGCGGCCCGGCCGAGTGCCCCGGTCTCCAGCAGCACGTCGACCTCCACCGTCGGGTTGCCGCGGCTGTCGAGAATCTCGCGGGCGGTGATGTCGATGATCGCGCTCATGGGGCCGGCTCCAGGGATCGAAGGTGCGGGAGGAATAGCGCCCGACCGCTAGGCGTTCAATCGCTTTGCCGTCTAGGCTCGCGCGGAGAACCACCGAGAGCCCGGAGGGTGCCATGACGACGACGCCGAAACCGCCCGCCTTCGACCCGCTGACGGTCGAGCCGCGCATCGGAACCAGCTACCCCGAGCCGTTCCGCGCAGCCGCGGCCGGCCGGATCAAGCGCCGGCTCGGCGACCACGGCGGCCTGAACAACTTCGGCGTCAACCTCGTCACCCTGCCGCCCGGCTGCAACTCGTCGGTGCGGCACTGGCACAGCCGCGAGGACGAGTTCGTGATGGTGCTGACCGGCGAGCTGACGCTGCTGACCGACGCCGGCGAGCAGGTGCTGGGCCCCGGCATGTGCGCCGCCTTCCCGGCCGGCAAGGCGGACGGCCATGCCCTGGTGAACCGAACGGAGGCGGAAGCGACTTATCTGGAGGTTGGAGACCGGATCGAGGGCGACGAGGTCGACTACCCGGACGTCGACATGCAGGTGCGGTTCATCGACGGCGACTACGTGTTCGTGCGGCGCAGCGACGGGTCCCGGTATTGAGGCAGCCAATCCGCACCCGGCCCTTCGTGGCCCCGCTGCGCGGGGCGCCTCAGGACGATAGGGTTTATTTTTAACCCGTCACTTATTCTGTCGCCCTGAGGTGCCGCACGAAGTGCGGCCACGAAGGGCCGGCCGGACGCAGGTTCTCAGGCCGCCGCCAGCAGCTCCGCCGCCCGCTTCTCCGCAACGTCCGCCGCCTCGCCCCTGCCCTCGGCCCTCAGCGCCGCTGCGTATTGCCGCCAGCTCCAGGCGCTTCCAAGCTTGGCCGCCGTGCGTTCGGCCAGCAGCGCCCGCGCCAGGTGCGGCCGCGCCGTGGCCGCCGCCGACACCAGCATCTCCTCGAACAGGTCGCGCTGGGCGTGGCTGCCGCCCATGCACCACAGGTCGTAGCGGATCGGCAGCAGAGCATCCACGGCCGCCCCGGCGTCGCCGCGGGCGAGTGCGGTCATCGCCGCCGCGGTGCCGACGCCGACCCGGGCGGAGACCCGGCCCTGGTTGGTCGCGGCGTTGGCATAGCCCTGCAGCTGCGACGCCAGCCGGGCGGCGGCGTCGGCCTCGCCGGCCTTCAGCAGCGCCATCAGGTAGTGCAGCGACACGAAGATCAGCTCGTGATCGTCGACGTGCCGCAGCGACACCTCGGTCAGGCCCTTCCAGCGGTCGCCGACGTCGACGCCGTACATCTCCAGCCGCCACAGCAGCGAGGCGGCGTTGCACACGTCGAGATACATATCGGTGGCGATGTCGGAGGCGACGTAGCCGTCGTAGAGTGCCAGAACCTCGGCGAACTCATGCCTTTCAAGGTGATAGAGGGCGCGGTGCCAGTACAGGTGGAAGCGGAAGTTGTTGGTGGTCGACCAGTCGGGCTCGAGCCGCCTCACCCAGGCGATGCCCTCGGCATGGCGGCCCTGCATCTCCATGACATGCGCGACCGCGTGCACCGACCAGGCGTCCGCAGGGTTGCGCTCGACCGCCATGCGGCCGAAGCGCTCGCCGCGGGCATAGTCGCCGGACTCCTCCAGCGCGAAGCCGTACATGCCGTGCACATAGCCGATGTCGGGGTGGCCGGCGCTCCACTCCGGCAGCACGCGGGCGATGCTGTCGCGCATCTTGCGGCTCTCGCCGGCGTAGAAATGGTTGAAATGCGCCAGGCGCAGCGCGAAGACGTCGCGCGGGTGGTCGAGCAGGATGCGCTCCCACAGCTCGGTGGTGCGGTCGATGTCCTCCGCGCACCAGGCGCGCAGCGCCTCCAGGTGCAGCCGCTCGCGGTCGGTCGCCCCCTGCTCGGCGAACACCCGGTCGGCGTCACCCAGCGCCTTGCCGGCGCGTGCCGCCATCACGGCGTTGCCGAACAGCTTGAAGAAGTAGCCCTTGGCGACGTTCGCCATCGGCATCGCGGGATCGTCGCCGAGCAGCGCCTTCAGCCGGTCGCCGATGTCGCGCCCGAAGCCGAGGTAGCAGCTGACGAGATCGTCGAAGCGCGCCGCCGAGTCGGCGTGGCCGGTGGTGTAGACGAGGCCGTGGCGGCCCTCGATGCGCGGCATGGCAATTCCTCCCACTGTTCGGCGGCCGAACGGCGGGTGGGTCCCGGATCGCACTTCGTGCGTCCGGGATGACGACAAAGCAGGGAGGCCGGTTGCGGTGCTCCCCGCCCTGACGTCATCCCGGGCGGGCGCAGCCCGACCCGGGACCCACCAGCCGCCTCGGCCCACCCCGCTCAGACGGCGACCGGGTTGGCCTTGGCGATCCTATCGAAGGCGACGAAGGTGTCCAGGAGGGCCGGGACGTCGGCCAGCCGCACCATGTTCGGGCCATCCGACGGCGCGCTGTCGGGGTCGGGGTGGCATTCCATGAACACCGCGGCGACGCCGACCGCCAGCGCCGCCCGGGCGATCACCGGCACGTATTCGCGCTGGCCGCCGCTCGACGCCCCCTGCCCGCCCGGCTGCTGCACCGAGTGGGTGGCGTCGATCACCACCGGGTATCCGGTCCTGGCCATCTCCGGCAGGCTGCGCATGTCGGAGACCAGGGTGTTGTAGCCGAAGCTGGCGCCCCGCTCGGTCAGCAGGATGCGCTCGTTGCCGGTCGAGGCGACCTTGGCGGCGACGTTCTTCATGTCCCAGGGGGCGAGGAACTGGCCCTTCTTGACGTTGACCGCCAAGCCGGTTTCGCCGGCCGCCAGCAGCAGGTCGGTCTGCCGGCACAGGAAGGCCGGGATCTGCAGCACGTCGACATACTCCGCCGCCACGGCGCAGTGCGGCGGCTCGTGCACGTCGGTCAGCACCGGGCAGTGGAAGCGGCGGCGAACCTCGGCCAGCACCTCCAGCCCTGCGGTCATGCCGATGCCGCGGCGGCCGGCGACGCTGGTGCGGTTCGCCTTGTCGTAGGACGACTTGAAGATCAGCGGGACGCCGGCCCTCGTGCAGGCGCCGGCCAGGACCTCGGCGACCTCCAGCGCGTGGTCACGGCTCTCGATCTGGCACGGCCCGGCGATCAGCGCGAAGGGCCGGTCGTTGGCTATCTCGATCGAGCCGATGCGGACGGTACGGGCGTTGCTCATGGCGTCACACCAGCCGCGATTGCTCGACGGCCGCCTCGATGAAGCTGGTGAACAGCGGATGCGGGTCGAACGGTTTGGACTTCAGCTCCGGGTGGAACTGCACGCCGACGAACCAGGGATGCCCCGGCAGTTCGATGATCTCCGGCAGCACGCCGTCCGGCGACATGCCGGCGAACACCAGCCCGGTGCCCTGCAGCGCCTCACGGTAGTTGATGTTCACCTCGTAGCGATGCCGGTGCCGCTCGAAGATCCGCTCGGCCCCGTACACCTGTCGAACCCGCGAGCCGGGTGCGAGGTCGCATTCATAGGCGCCGAGCCGCATGGTGCCGCCGAGGTCGCTGCCGGCGCTGCGGGTCTCGCGGGCGTTGCCGCGCGTCCACTCGGTCAGCAGGCCGACCACCGGCTCCGGGCACGGCCCGAACTCGGTGGATCCGGCGCCCTTGATCTCGGCGAGGTTGCGGGCGACCTCGATGCAGGCCATCTGCATGCCGAAGCAGATTCCGAAATACGGGATGCGGCGCTCGCGGGCGAAGGTCACCGCGGCGATCTTGCCTTCCGAGCCGCGCTCGCCGAAGCCGCCCGGCACCAGGATGCCGTGGACGTCCTCCAGCCGCATCAGAGCGGCGATCTCGGTCTCGAAGATCTCGGAGTCGATCCAGTCGAGCACCACCCGCACATTGTTGGCAATGCCGCCATGGGTCAGCGCCTCGGCCAGCGACTTGTAGCTGTCGAGCAGGCTGGTGTACTTGCCGACCACGGCGATCCGCACGGTCCCTTCCGGATTCTCGACCCGGTGCAGGATGTCGGTCCAGCGTCCGAGGTCGGGCTCGGCGTCCGAGGCCAGCAGGCCGAAATGCCGCAGCACCTCGGTGTCCAGCCCCTCGCCGTGATAGCTGAGCGGCACCTCGTAGATCGACTTCACGTCGAGTGCGGGGATCACCGCCTCGGTGCGGATGTTGCAGAACTGGCCGATCTTGCGGCGCTGCTCCATCGGGATCTCGCGGTCGGAGCGGCACAGCAGGATGTCCGGCTGGATGCCGACGCTCTGCAGCTCCTTCACCGAATGCTGGGTCGGCTTGGTCTTCAGCTCGCCGGCCGCCGGGATGTACGGCACCAGGGTGAGGTGCATGAACAGCGAGCGCTCGCGCCCGAGTTCGTTGCCGAGCTGGCGGATCGCCTCCAGGAACGGCAGGCCCTCGATATCGCCGACCGTGCCGCCGATCTCGCACAGCACGAAGTCCTCGTCCTCGATGTCGCCGCGCGCGAACTCCTTGATGGCGTCGGTGACGTGCGGGATCACCTGGATGGTGGCGCCGAGATAGTCGCCCCGCCGCTCGCGGGTGATCACGTCCATGTAGATCTGGCCCGTGGTCACGTTGTCGCTGCGCTTGGCGGCGACGCCGGTGAACCGCTCGTAGTGGCCGAGATCGAGGTCGGTCTCCGCCCCGTCGTCGGTGACGTAGACCTCGCCGTGCTGGTACGGGCTCATCGTGCCCGGGTCGACGTTGAGGTAGGGATCGAGCTTGCGCAGGCGGACCTTGTAGCCGCGCGCCTGCAGAAGCGCACCGAGTGCCGCCGAGGCCAGACCCTTGCCGAGGGAGGAGACCACGCCGCCGGTGATGAAGATGAACCGCGTCATGGACCCCCCTTATACCTGAACGACAGCCGTCGAGTCAGGCTTTGTCACACTGGTTTCCGATCCGGCGGACATGCGTCCGCCGGCCATCGAAAGTTGATTTGAAGTCAAACGCTTACTGCGAGACCGGTGCGGCCGGCTCGGTCTTGCCGGGGACCGTGTCGGTGGCCGCCGGGCGGTCGATGATCGACCGGGTGCCGGTATTTCCGGCGAGAATCGCCAGCAGGATGCTGGTCGCGAAGAAGCACGCGGCGAGAATCCCGGTGATCCGGGTCAGCAGGTTGGCGGTGCCCCGCGCCGACATGAACGAGCCCATGCCGCCGCCGCCGCCACCGCCGATGCCGAGCCCGCCGCCCTCGCTGCGCTGCAGCAGGACGACGATGACCAGCGCGGTCGCGATCATCAGGTGCACAGTCAGTACGATCGCTTCCATGTCGATCCCTGTTCTCGTTCCGTCCGGGTGGGACGGCGCGGGTTTTACCGCCAAGCGGCCGGCTTGGCCAGAGCCGAGCGCACGGCCTGCGGCGTGGGGTCAGACCGAGCGAGCGATCGCCAGGAAATCCGCCGACTTCAGGCTGGCGCCGCCGACCAGCGCGCCGTCGACGTCGGCGACCGCCAGCAGCTCGGCTGCGTTCGACGGCTTCACCGAGCCGCCGTAGAGAATCCGCACGCCCGCGGCATCGGCGGTCCGCGCGCCGAGCGCCGCCCGGATGTGGGCATGCACCGCGGCGACATCGTCCACCGTCGGGGTGCGGCCGGTGCCGATGGCCCACACCGGCTCGTAGGCGACGACCAGGGAGGCGCCGTCCAGGCCGTCGGGCACCGATCCGGCGATCTGCCGCCCGACGACCGCGAGGGTGTCGCCGGCATCACGCTGCGCCTCGGTCTCCCCGACACAGACGATCGGTATCAGGCCGGCGGCGCGCGCCGCCTCGGCCTTGGCGCGGACCATGGCATCGGTCTCGCCGTGGTCGGCCCGGCGCTCGGAATGGCCGACGATGACATAGCGGCAGCCGGCGTCCTGCAGCATCGCCGCCGCCACGTCGCCGGTGTGTGCGCCGCCGGCCGCGGTGTGGCAGTCCTGCCCGCCGAGGCCGACCGGGCTGCCGGCGATCGCCGCGGCGACCGGCAGCAGATACGGCGCCGGCGGGCACACCACCATCTCGAAGGCGGCGGCCGCTGCGACGGCCCCCGCCAACTCGCGTGCCAGGCTCTCGGCGGCGGCGCGGTCCAGGTTCATCTTCCAGTTGCCGGCGATCAGCGGTCGCGTGGTCATCTCAAATCTCCTCGCCCGAGGGGTGGCAGGGCTCTAGCACGGTCGCGTGGCGGCGCCAACACGGCGCCCGCAGAGCCGCGGAAGCCATTGCATACCGGGGGATTCCGCGGTTGCCGCGCATTGCCCCCGTCCCTATGATGCCGCGCCCCGGCGCCGGGTTCCGTCGTCGACCGATTTTCATTGGCACAAGGCCATAAGCCGCGATGCTCCAGATCATCCGCTCCAAGGTCACCTCGATCTTCGTGAAGATCCTGTTCGTGCTGCTGATCGTCAGCTTCGCGATCTGGGGCATCGGCGACATCTTCTTCGGCAGCCCCGCCGGCAAGGTGGCGGTCGATATCGGCGACGACGTCCGCTACACGACACAGGAGGTCGCGGCCGAATTCGATACCGCCCGCCGCCGCATTGGCGTGCCGCTGACGGCAGAGCAGGCGCTGCAGCTCGGCGTGCTGGACCAGGTCATCGACAATCTGGTGACCGAGGGCCTGATGACGGCGGCCACCAGGCGGCTGGACCTCTCGGTCAGCACCGACCGCCTGGTCGAGTTCGTGCGCACCCGCTTCGTCGATGCGACCGGGCAGTTCGACCGCAGCCGCTACCAGATCTTCCTGTCGAACAACGGCTGGTCGGAGGAGGAGTTCATCCGCCGGCTGCGCCAGGATTTCGCCAAGCGGCAGCTGATCGACGCGCTGGTGGCGGTCGACCAGGCCCCCGCCCCGATCGTCGACCGCCTGTTCGCGTATCGCGAGGAGCGACGCGTGGCCGAGGCGGTGACCATACCCGCGGCGGCCGTCGAGGCGCCGGGCGATCCCGAGGCATCGGCGCTGGCGTCCTATTTCGACGCCAACAAGGCGCGTTACGAGGAGCCGGAGTACCGCAACCTCACCTGGGCGGAGATCTCGCCGGCAAAGGTCGCCGAGTCGATCGAGGTGCCGGAGGCCGAGCTGCGCACCGCCTATGACGATCGCGCGGAGCAGCTGGCAACCCCGGAGCGGCGCGAGGTGCAGCAGATCCTGTTCGAGACCGCAGAGGCCGCAAAGGCCGCCCGCGACCGGATCGCCGCGGGCGAGGACTTCGCGGCGGTCGCCAAGGACGCCACCGGCGCCGATGCGGCCGCCCTCGACCTCGGGTTGCTGGCCCGGGACGGACTGCCGGACGGCACCGCCGACGCGGTGTTCTCGCTGCCGCAGGACGAGGTCGGCCAGCCGGTCGAGAGCGCCTTCGGCTGGCACCTGTTTCGGGTCCGGGCGATCCAGCCGGGCAGCACCGTCAGCTTTGAGGAGGCCAAGGCGCAGCTGCGCAGCGAGATCGCCCGCGAGCGCGCACTCGACCAGGTCTACGAGGCCGCCAACAAGGTCGAGGATGCCCTGGCCGGCGGGTCCACCCTGGAGGAGGCGGCTCGGACCATGGACATGGCGATCCGCAACCAGCAGGGCCTGGCCCGCTCCGGTCGCCTGAAGAGCGGCAGCGAGGCGCAGGGCCTGCCCGGTGGCAGCTTCACCGAGTTGGCGTTCGCGACCCAGCAGGGGCAGCTGAGCAGCCTCGGCGAGGGCGAGGGCGGGGTGTTCTTCGTGCTGCGGGTCGATGGCGTAGAGGCCGCGCGGGTCCCTGCGCTCGACGAGGTCCGCGACCGCGTCGTCGCCGACTGGAAGTCGGAGCGTCGCCTGGAGATCGCCGAGGAGCGCGGCGACGCGCTGGCCGAGAAGCTGCGCGGCGGCGGCAACCTGTCGGAGCTGGCTGCGGCCGACCAGATGCCCACCGCCACGCTGCCGGCGATCACCCGGTCCGGTCGCGACCTTCCGCCGGGCCTTCCGCGCACACTCCCCGCCACCCTGTTCGGGATCAAGGAGGTCGGCAGCGTCGCGGTCGCCGCCGACGACACCCAGGTGGTGGTGCTGCAGCTCAAGGCGGTGCAGCCGGCCGACGCCGCCGGCCAGAAGGATGTGCGCGACGGCATCGCCGGCCAGCTCTCCGAGGGCATCGAGTCGGACGTGATCGAGCTGCTGCTGGCCGATCTGCGGACCCGGATCGGGGTCGAAGTCGACCGCGACAGCGTGCGGCGCCTGTTCGAGACCACGCAATGAGGACGCTGCCGAGCTACGAGCGCTTCGCCGAGCTGTACGACGCCGGCAAGCCGCAGGTCGTCTGGACCACCCTGGTCGCCGACCTGGAGACGCCGGTGTCGGCGATGCTGAAGCTGGCCGACGGCCGCGCCAACGCCTTCCTGTTGGAGTCCGTCGAGGGCGGTGCCGTGCGGGGCCGCTATTCGATCATCGGCATGCGGCCTGACCTGATCTGGCGGTTCTACAAGCAGAAGGCCGAGATCAACCGCAACGCCCGGATCGAGCCGGACGCCTTCGTCCCGGTCGATTCGGAGCCGCTGGCGTCGCTGCGCTCGCTGATCGAGGAAAGCAGGATCGAGCTTCCCGAAGGCCTGCCGCCGATGGCGGCCGGGCTGTTCGGCTACATGGGCTACGACGCCATCCGGCTGTTCGAGCGGATCCCGGACGAGAACCCGGACACGCTGGGGATCTGGGACGGCCTGTTCCTGCGACCGACGGTGGTCTGCATCTTCGATCGCCTGGAGGACGTGGTCACCGCGGTTACTCCGGTGCGACCGCGCCCCGGCGTCTCGGCCGCCGCCGCCTGGAGCGATGCCCGGGTGCGTCTCGCCGATCTTGTCGTCGACTTCGAGCGCTCGCTTCCCTACCGCCGCGAAGGCGGCACCGCGCTGGAGCCGCTGCTGGAACCGGTCTCCAACACCGGCCGCGAGGCCTATCACGCGATGGTTCGCAAGGCGGTGGAGTACATCAACGCCGGCGACGCCTTCCAGGTGGTGCCGTCGCACCGGCTGTCGGTGCCGTTCCGGCTGCCGCCGCTCTCGCTGTACCGCTCGCTGCGCCGCCTGAACCCCTCGCCGTTCCTGTTCTTCTTCGACTTCGGTGCGTATTCGATCGTCGGCTCCAGTCCCGAGATCCTGGTGCGGCTGCGCGACGGCATCGTCACCATCCGCCCGCTGGCCGGCACGCGCCGGCGCGGCGCCACGCCCGACGAGGACAAGGCGCTCGCCGCCGAGCTGCTCGGCGATCCCAAGGAGCGGGCCGAGCACCTGATGCTGCTCGACCTCGGGCGCAACGACGTCGGCCGGGTCAGCGAGATCGGCACGGTGTCGGTGAAGGAGCAGTTCACCGTCGAGCAGTACAGCCACGTCATGCACATCGCCAGCCATGTCGAGGGCCGCATCGCCGAGGGCTACGATGCCATCGACGCGCTGTTCGCCGGCTTTCCGGCCGGCACCGTGTCCGGCGCGCCGAAGGTCCGGGCGATGGAGATCATCGACGAGCTGGAGGTGTCGCGGCGCGGCGTGTACGCCGGTGCCGTCGGCTATTTCGGCGCCGACGGCAGCATGGACACCTGCATCGCCCTGCGCACCGCGCTGATCAAGGACGGCACCATGCACGTCCAGGCCGGCGGCGGCGTGGTCGCCGACAGCGACCCCGAGTCGGAATGGCAGGAGACCCTCAACAAGGCGCGCGCGCTGGTGCGTGCCGCCGAGGAGGCCATCCGCTTCGCGTCCTCGGCCGAGCGCAGCCAGTAGCCGGCGTTCAGTACAGCCGGTTCGAGACTTCGATCAGGTTGCCGTCGGGGTCCCGCGCGTAGACCGAGTTGATCGGCCCGAGCGCGCCAGTGCGCGGCTCCGGCCCCTCGATGATCGCAATGTCGAGGGCCGCGGCCCGCGCGACCACCTCGGCGATCGGCACCGATGTCAGGAAGCACAGGTCGCCGGAACCCGGCACCGGATGTGCGGCCTTGATCGCCGGCGGATCGAACTCGCGGTCAGCCTCGTGCAGGTTGATCTTCTGCTGCCCGAAGGCCAGCGCCCTGCGGCCGTTGCCGAAGCTGACCAGCGCCATGCCGAGCCAGTCGCGGTAGAACGCCACGGTGGCGTCGATATCGCGCACCGTCAGCACCAGATGGTCGAGGGCATCGAGGATCACGGGCCGGGTATCGGTCATCGGTACACCCCTATTCCGCCGGCTGCGCCGACGGCGCCTGACGCAGCCGCGGCAGCAGCAGGGCCACCGCGGTCCCGATGCCGGCCGCGGTCGCCAGCGTCGCCAGCAGCGGCCCGAACTCCTGGAAAGCCCGGTACATCTCACCCACCAGCGGCACACTGACCGCCGCGACGCCGAGCGAGACCAGGAACTTCACGCCGAACGCCGTGCCGCGCCAGGCCGGTGGCGTATAACGGGCGAACAGGCTGTTCTCCGCCGGCACCGCGGTCGTGTTGACCAGCACCATCAGGGTCGCCACCGGAATCAGCACCGGCCCGGCGACCGTCACCGCGAGCGCCAGGATCGGGATCTGCAGCAGCCAGCAGGCGAAGTAGACGCGCCGAAGGTCGTAGCGGTCTGCGAGCCAGCCGCCGAGCACCTGGGCACCGGCCGAGACCAGATAGACAGCCGACACCAGCGCGCCGACGCCGGCGGCACTCTCGACCAGCCCACCGAGCCGCTGCTCGAACAACTTCGGCATGGCGAAGGAGGTGGTCTGGTAGATCAGGCCCGAGCAGGCAATGGTCACCAGCAGCACCAGACCGCCGCGCATCATGTCCCCGCGCGACGATTCCGACGGCGCCGCGCGGGCACCGCCCGGGGCGTCGCCGATCCGGCCGCCCAGGATCAGCAGCACCAGCACCACGCCGACGGCGACGCACAGCGCGCCCGGCACGATGAACGCCCATTGCCAGCCGAAGGCTGTCGCGAGTCCGCCGGCGACCACGGCACCGCCGGCGGTCCCCGCCGACCCGAAGATCCCGTTGATCCCGAGGGCGCGGCCACGGTTCACCGGGCTGCGCGCCACCCAGGCGATGCCGACCGGGTGATAGATCGACGCGAACAGCCCGATCGACGCCAGGCCGAGGGCGACCCCGAACGGCCCGTCGGCGAAGCCGGTGGCGATCGACGCGGCACCGGTCCCGAGGAAGAACACCGCCATCATCCCCGGCACGCTCCAGCGGTCGCCGAGCCATCCGGCCGGCACTGCGCCGACCCCGAACAGCACCTGGCCGACCAGCATCAGGCCGATGAGTTCCTCGAACGGCCGGTTCCAAGCTGCTTCGAGCGACAGCACCACAGTCGGGTACAGCAGCATCAGCAGGTGCGCGAAGCTGTGGCCGGCGCAGGAGAAGCCGAGCGCCAGACCAGCCGAGGACGAGGGTTTCATAGGCGGCCTCCGGTGGGGATCCGGTTATCCCACGGCCGCCGCCTGAGCGGCAACCCGCCCCCACTCACCCGCCCCGGCTCGCCCCCCGCGGTGGACGGACAGAGCAGCGTTCCATAGAGTTGCCTTCGGGAGGACGGGATGGGCACGAGAACCGGTCGAAGGCAGCGCGGCGACGGGCCTGCTCCCACCGCCACAAGGGCGACGCCGGCGCAGATCGACTGGCTGCGCCGCGGTCTCGACCAGCCCGGGGGCAAGCTGCCGCTGTTCGATCGCAACGGCCAGCGCATGCATCCGCGGACCATCCGTTCCTGCATGGAGCGCGGCTGGGCGGAGCCGTGGTTCGACAATCCGCTGAAGCCGGACTGGCTGGTCTGCAAGCTCACGCTCGCCGGCCGCCGGATCGCCGGCGACGGCTGACGGCGCCAGCGCCGGTCTGGACATCGCGCGCGCCGGCCGTCCATGATCGGGCAAGCTCCGCCGGGGATGGGAACATGACGCTCGAGGACTTTCTGACCGTGGTCGCCGCGAGCACGCCCGCGGACTGGCGCGCCACACTCCTGCCGACCTTCATGTACCGGATCGTTCCGGTGCGCGCCGCCGGCGGCGGCACCGCCGACTTCGAGCTGCAGGAGCACACCACCACCCTCACCTTCCTGCGCGATGTGCGCTTCGGCATGGCCTGGGGGCTGATCGCCGACAAGAACTACAACGAGGACTGGATCCAGAAGCTGCCGAACAAGCGCGCCCAGACCGTGATCCTGGACTTCATGTACAACGGCGCTCTGGTTTTCCGCGACCAGTTGGTGGCGGTCGACGGCTGGCGCTGCATCCTGCCGCAGCCGACGAACGAGGTCGGCCCGCCCTACAACGTGCCGGAGCGTCGCGCCCGCATCGCCAAGCTGGTGCACCAGCTGGTCGGGCCGGAGACCAATTTCGACGCCTATTTCAAGCGTGTCGGCATGCAGCCGGTGAACCAGCCCTGGCCGGCTTGACGCGGCCGGATACCGGATGGATCAGTCCCGGTAGTCGGGCTCGTCACGGTCGAGCAGCCGCTTCAGGGCCGCGAAATGCCGGACCGCCTGCAGCCGCTCGGGCGAGCTCGACATCTGATCGGCAGTCATCCGGGCGACATCCTGCGGCACCCGCCGCATCGCGCGGCCGGTCGACATGGCGATCACCTGCGCCTGGCAGGCACGCTCCAGATAGTAGAGATCGTCGAAGGCATGCGCGACCGACGGGCCGGTGACCACCACCCCGTGATTGGCGAGAAAGGCGATGCGCTTGCCGCCGCGCAGCGACTCGGCGATCCGGATGCCTTCCGAATCGTCCAGTGCCAAGCCGTTGTAGAGATCGTCATAGGCGATGCCGTCATAGAACTTCAGCGAGGTCTGCAGGGTCGGCTCCAGCCGGCCGTCCTCCAGCATGGTGATCGCCGTGGCGTAGGGCATGTGGGTGTGCAGCACGACCTTGGCGTCCGGCACCAGCCGGTGGATGTGATAGTGGATGAAGAACGCCGTCGGCTCCGGCGGCTCGCGGCCGTCCATGGCGTTGCCTTCGGAATCGACCTCGACCAGATCGCTGGCCCGCAGCTCGGACCAGTGGAACCCGTGCGGATTGATCAGGAAGCGGTCGGTCTCGCCCGGGACCACCGCCGAGAAGTGGTTGCAGATGCCCTCGTGGAAACCCATACGCACCGCCCAGCGCAGGGCGGCGGCGAGATCCACCCGGCATTCGCGGCGGGCATCGTCCGGCTTCGGCGACATGCTGACGCTGGCGAGAGACATCGGGGACCTCCTGGGACGGACCATCGCCGCAGGCGGGACGTTGTTGCGGCAAGGAAGCCCGGGCGGGAACCGCCGCGGGCAAATGGTCGGAGCGGCGGGATTCGAACCCACGACCCCCACACCCCCAGTGTGGTGCGCTACCAGACTGCGCTACGCTCCGACGCGGCGGACTATAGGCGATGATGTCGGCACGGACAACGCCGGCCAACCGATGAATCAGCCGAAACGAGCGATATTCGAAGCGGGCTCGAGAACGTCTGCCCCGAGGCACCGAACCCGGCGGTCCAGGGTCACGCCAGTGCGCGCGACAGCTTTCGCTTCAGTTCCTTGAGCTCGTCGAGCAGCGAACGCAGTTCCGCCTTCTGGTCTCCGGCAACGACCGGCGCCCCATCCGGATTGAACTTCTCCGCCGCCGGTTCGGCGGGTTCTGCCGCCGGGCTGTCGGTCTCCACGGTCGCCCCTGCGGCAGGAACGACGGCGGCGTTGCCGCCCTTCACCGGACTGGCCGACTGGGCGGCCCGGGCGGTCTCGCCGGCCGTCGGCATGCGAACCGCACCGTCACGCAGCAGCTTCTGCACGCCCTTGATGGTGTAGCCCTCGCGATACAGCAGTTCGCGAATGCGCTGCAGCAGAGCGACATCCTCGGGCCGGTAATAGCGACGGCCGCCGCCACGCTTCAGCGGCCGCACCTGGTTGAACTTGGTTTCCCAGAAGCGCAGGACGTGCGGCGGCACCTCAAGATCGTCCGCCACCTCGCTTATGGTGCGGAATGCCGCCGCGGACTTGCCGTTCCGACGGTGCACTATCGAGCTTTGAAGGTCGGCCATGACACCCCTGTCGTCGCGGTCACGCGTCGTCTGAGAGCGTCGCGTTGATCTTGTTCTTCAACACATGGGACGGCCGGAAGACGAGAACCCGCCGCGGCAGGATCGGCACCTCGTCGCCGGTCTTCGGGTTGCGCCCGACGCGGCGCCCCTTCTGCCGGACCGAAAAACTGCCGAAGGAGGAGATCTTGACCATCTCCCCCCGCGCCAGAGCAGCGATCATCTCGTCCAGCACGGACTCGACGAGTTCCGCCGATTCGTTGCGCGACAGGCCCACTTCTTCATAGACCGACTCGCTCAGTTGAGCGCGGGTAACGGTGTGTCCGGCCATCTGCACCCCCAATTTGAGATGCAGAGCGTAACCCGATCCGAATCCCGGGTCAATAAACTCGGCGATTTCAGATGATTGGCACGACTTCCTCGCGTAGCGTCTCGGCGCTGCCCGATTTCACCATCGCCGGAGTGCCGTAGCGGACGAGTCCGGCGCCCCAGGCGAGGCCCCCGCCGATCGCCTCCATGAGCACCAGTTGGCCCGGCTGGATGCGGCCGTCGCGGACCGCCTCGTCGAATGCCAGCGGCACCGAGGCGGCGGAAGTGTTGGCATGCCGTTCGATCGAGCACACCACCTTGGACATCGGGAGGCCGAGCCGCTGGGCCATGCTTTCGATGATTCGTCGGTTGGCCTGGTGCGGCACCAGCCAGTCAATCTGCGAGGGACGCAGGTCGTTGGCCACCAGCGCCTCGTCGATCACCGCGGCAAGCTTGGAAACGGCGTGACGATAGACTTCCTTGCCGTTCATCCGCACCTGTCCGACCGTCCCGGTCGAGGATGGCCCGCCATCGACATACAGGATGTCGCGGGCGGTGCCGTCGGTGTGGAGGTGCGTGGACAGCACGCCCCAGGACTTGGCGTCGGGCCCGTCCATGTCGGCGGCCCGCAGGACCACCGCGCCGGCACCGTCGCCGAACAGCACGCAGGTCGAGCGGTCCTCCCAATCCAGGATCCGCGAGAAGGTCTCGGCCCCGATCACCAGGGCGGTGCGGGCCTGGCCGAGCTTCAGGAAATTGTCGGCGACGGCCAGCGCATAGACGAATCCGGCACACACCGCCTGAACGTCGAATGCGAAAGCGCGGCTGGCGCCCAGCTTCGCCTGCACCTTGGCGGCAGTCGCCGGAAAGGTGTCGTCGGGCGTCGCCGTCGCGACCACGATCACGTCGACATCCTCGGCCGACAACCCGGCCCACTCAAGGGCCCTGACCGCCGCGTGCGCCGCCAGGTCGCTGGTGAGTTCGCCCTCGGCGGCGATGTGCCGCTGGCCGATGCCGGTCCGCTGCCGGATCCACTCGTCGGAGGTGTCGACACGCGCCGCCAGCTCCTCATTGGTCATGATCCGCTCGGGCAGGTAGCTGCCCGAGCCGATCAGAAGCGTGCGTCTCGTCATGCCGTAGCCACCACCTTCTGCTCGTCCGCCGCCTTGTCGAAGCCGACCGCCGCCAGCTCGCGCTTGACCGTTTCCAGGAATCCGTGGCGCGCCATGTCGGCCGCCACCCCGATGGCATTGGCGAAGCCCAGGGCGTCGGTGCCGCCGTGGCTCTTCACGGCGATGCCGTTCAATCCGAGGAACACCGCGCCGTTGTAGCGGCGCGGGTCCATGCGCTGCCGAAGCTGTCCGACCGCCGGGCGCGCCAGCAGATAGCCGATCTTCGACAGCAGCGAACTCCCGAACGCGTCGCGCAGAAACTGGCCGATCAGCCGAGCGGTCCCCTCTGCCGTCTTGAGCGCGATGTTGCCGGAGAAGCCGTCGGTCACCACCACGTCGACAGTGCCCGCAGGGATGTCATCGCCTTCGACAAATCCGTGAAAGTCGAACGGCATGTTCTTGATCCCGCGCAAAATAGTTGCCGCCTCCCGGATCGCCTCATGGCCCTTCTGCTCCTCGCTTCCGACGTTCAGCAGGCCGACCATCGGCCGCTCCAGTCCGAGCACCGTGCGTGCGAAGATCTGCCCCATCACGGCGAACTGCACGAGATTGGTCGCGTCGCAGTCGATGTTGGCACCGAGGTCGAGCATCGCACTCTCGCCGCGCAAGGTGGGAAACACCCCGGCGATGGCCGGCCGGTCGATGCCCGGGACCGGCCGAAGCACGAACTTCGCCATCGCCATCAGGGCGCCGGTGTTACCGGCCGAAACCACGCAATCGGCCTTGCCATCGCCCACGAGATCGATCGCAAGCCGCATGCTGGAGCCCCTGCCGGTGCGCAGCGCGGCGGATGGCTTGTCGGCGGCGCCGATGGCTTTCTCGGTGTGGACGATCTGTGGCGACCCCTTCTTGAGCCGACGGGTCCTCTGCAGCAGCGGCTGGATGCGCGCCTCGTCACCAACCATGATGAACTGCAGATGCGGGTCGCGCTCGAGCGCGACCTCCGCGCCCTGGATGACCATGTCCGGGGCACGGTCGCCACCCATCGCATCGACCGCGATTCTCAGAGCATGCGACACTGCGAGATCCTCACTGAAACCCGACCAGTGTACTGCAATTCCCCTCCCCGCGCCGAAAAGGCGCGCCGGTCGACGGAGCTGTCCAGGAGCCGGCACCGCCATGGCGCCGAAGCCCTACCCATCGCGTCGCCCACTTCAACGCGCGGAAAGCCGCTGCTTCATACGGCATATCCGGACGGCGCCACAAGAACGTTACGCTTTCTTGACGGTGCGACCCCTGAGAGCAGCCAGCTCCGAGAAGGGCGAGCGGTTGCCTGGGTCATCCGATTCGGTGCCGATCTCGACCGGGGCTACTCCCTCGGCGCGCGGATAGGGGTCAAGGGCCAAGCCAAAAGTCTGCGCGGCGATCTCGCCGATGTCGAGACTGCCGCCGGACACCGGCTCCGGCGCCTCGGCCATCGGGTCGAGGTCGACCTCAACGCCGTCCAGTTCGCCGGAGTCGTCGAACAGTTCATGCACATCGGCTCGCACGGCTGCCGGCACCGGTTCCATTGTCGCCACGCAGGTCTGCACCACCTCGGCGGTAAGCGGCCCGCTCACCTCGATCCAGCCGCTCTCGGGGCGCCGGCGCACCGTCAGTTCGGCGGCGAAACTGTGCACCGCCACCAACTCGAATCGCTGGGCAAGCGCCGCCCGCGCCGCGGCGTCCGGCCGCAGCGAGACCGTCAGCGGGGCGCCGGTGACCCGATCGAGGCGCACCGGGTGCGACAGTTCCGGTTCCTCTGCCGTCATGCCGTCACTCCCGGGTCGGGGAATCTTACGCGGCCGGCGGCAAGGTCGTCGGGCGCCTGCGCGGCCAACGCCGTCGCCGATGCCGACACGTAACGTGCCAGCCGCACCGCCTCCTGATGTTCTACCTCGGCACCGTAGACGTTACGCGCCAGTGCGGCAGCGAGACCGGCGGAAGCGGGATTCGCCAGCGCCTCGTCATAGGCTGCGGTCCGTCCGTAAAATGCCCGGATCATGTCCTTAACGCGCTTGCCGACGGACATGTCGCCGACCCCCATGGCCCGCAATGTGCGATCCATGTCGTAGAACAGGACATCGAAGAATTCCTGCGCAAGGGCGCCCTCACCCGCATCGGTCAGCCGGCGGATCACCAGGTGCGCATGCAGGACAAGCATGTCGAACCGCTCCTCGAATCCATCGGTCACCGCGTAGTCGATGTAGAATGCGGGATGCCGTGCCTGCTCGACCACCGCCCCGTACAGGGCCTCGGCCGGCCGTTGCAGACGTCGCCCCTTGAAAAGCCGCTCGAAAACCATTTCTCTCCCTGCTACCGGGGCGCCATACGATAGCGCTGACCCGATCCCTGACACGACGGCCGGCGCAATGCTCCCCATGCGATTCCGATACGCACTTGCCTTCGCCGTGACGCTCGGCCTTGCCGCCTGCCAGGCGCAGGTCGCCACGCACGGAAACTTGGTCGACCCTGACGCGCTTGCCAAGGTGGAACCCGGACGAAGCGATCAGGGGGCGGTGCTCAGCCTGCTCGGATCGCCCTCGACCCGCGGCAACTTCTCCGAACCGACCTGGTACTACATCGGCCAGCGAACCGAACGGATGGCCTTCTACAAACCGGAAACCATCGACCGGAAGGTGATCTACATCGACTTCGAGCCGAGCGGCACCGTGAAATCGATCGGTGCACTCGATCTCCAGGATGGCAGCAAGGTCGCCTACGTCACCCGTGAGACGCCGACTGCCGGGCAGCGGATCACCCTGATCAAGCAGTTGATCGGCAACATCGGTCGTTTCAACCCCACCTCGGAATGACGCGCCCGTAGCGGCCGGCGGCATCGGCCCCGGTGTCGCCGAAAACGACGAGGGCCCCGGGACGGATCCCGGAGCCCTCGCCGATCGAAGTTCGACGCTCCGTCAGGCCGCGAGCGCGGCCAGCAGCAGCAATGCCACGATGTTGATGATCTTGATCATCGGGTTGATCGCCGGACCGGCGGTATCCTTGTAGGGATCGCCGACGGTGTCGCCAGTCACCGCGGCCTTGTGGGCCTCGGAGCCCTTGCCGCCGTGGTGGCCTTCCTCGATGTACTTCTTGGCATTGTCCCAGGCGCCGCCGCCGGCGGTCATCGAGATCGCGACGAAGATGCCGGTGACGATGGTGCCGAGAAGCATGGCGCCGACCGTGGTGAATGCGGCCGACTGGCCGGCCACCCACAGGATCACGAAGTACACCACCGGCGGTGCGAGCACCGGCAGCAGCGACGGCGCGATCATCTCCTTGATGGCGGCCTTGGTCAGCATATCCACGCAGCGGGCGTAGTCCGGCTTGTCGGTGCCGGCCATGATGCCCGGCTTCTCGCGGAACTGCCGGCGAACCTCCTCGACGACCGCACCGCCGGCCCGGCCGACGGCCTGCATGCCGAGGGCGCCGAACAGGTAAGGCAGCATGCCGCCGATGAACAGGCCGATCACCACGAACGGATCCTGCAGGCGGAACTGCACGTCCAGGTTCGGGAAGTAGTGGCGAAGGTCCTCAGTGTAGGCCGCGAACAGCACGATCGCGGCGAGGCCGGCGGAGCCGATGGCGTAGCCCTTGGTGACCGCCTTGGTAGTGTTGCCGACGGCGTCGAGGGCGTCGGTGATCTTGCGCACTTCGGCCGGCAGGTCGGCCATCTCGGCGATGCCGCCAGCGTTGTCGGTGACCGGGCCGTAGGCGTCAAGCGCCACCACCATGCCGGCCAGCGCCAGCATCGTGGTCGCCGCCACGGCGATGCCGAACACGCCGGCACAGAGGTAGGAGGCGATGATGCCGAAGGCGATGATCAGCGCCGGGATCGCGCAGGCTTCCATCGACACCGCGAGACCCTGGATGACGTTGGTGCCGTGGCCGGTCTCCGATGACTTCGCGACGGACCGGACCGGGCGGAACTCGGTCGAGGTGTAGTACTCGGTCACCCAGACCAGCAGGCCGGTCACCACCAGCCCGACCAGGGCGCAGTAGAACAGCAGGCGGCCGTTGATGACCTGGTCGCCCATCTGGATCGGATCGCTGACCCCGAACATCGAGAAGGTGACGACGGCGACCAGCACCGCCGACAGCACGGCGCTGGCGATCAGGCCCTTGTAGAGGGCCGTCATGATCTTGCCGCTGGCGCCGAGCTTCACGAAGAAGGTGCCGGCGATCGAGGCCAGGATGCAGACGGCGCCGATGGCCAGTGGATACACCATGAGCTGCTGCACCGCCGCCCCGGTGAAGAAGATCGCCGCCAGCAGCATCGTGGCGACCACGGTGACCGCGTAGGTCTCGAACAGGTCGGCGGCCATGCCGGCGCAGTCGCCGACGTTGTCGCCGACGTTGTCGGCGATCACGGCCGGGTTGCGGGGGTCATCCTCGGGGATGCCGGCCTCGACCTTGCCCACCAGGTCGGCGCCGACGTCGGCGCCCTTGGTGAAGATGCCGCCGCCGAGACGCGCGAAGATCGAGATCAGCGAGGCGCCGAAGCTGAGGGCCACCAGTGCCTCGAGAATCTTCCGCAGCCCTGCCGGATCGGCATGGTCATAGATCCCCGCCAGCACCAGATAGTAGCCGGTGACGCCGAGCAGCCCGAGGCCGACCACCAGCATGCCGGTGACCGCGCCGGACTTGAAGGCGACGTCGAGCGCCTGGACCATGCCCTGGGTTGCCGCCTGGGCGGTGCGGACGTTCGCCCGCACCGAGACGTTCATGCCGATATACCCGGCCGCGCCCGACAGCACGGCCCCGATGACGAAGCCGACAGCGACGGCGAAGCCGAGGGTCAGCACGAGGATGACCGTCACCACCACGCCGACGATGCCGATCGTCGTGTACTGGCGGTTGAGGTAGGCGCTGGCGCCCTCCTGGATCGCGGCGGCGATCTCCTGCATGCGCGGGGAGCCGGCGGAAGCGGCCATAATCGACCGGCTAGCCCACCAGCCATAGGCCAGCGCTGCGAGTCCGCAGACGATGACGAACAACATCAATCCACTCATGGATGGAAACCCTTCCTCCCTTTCGGAGCCCGGTCCGCGAGGTCGAGGCGACCCGCGGTGGGGCGTATTGGCTCGTCTGCGGGTGCGGCACGCCTTTCGGCGCCGCCGCATCCGGCCGCGAAGCGCGCGGAAGATACCAAAATCCGAGGTCGCTGCAAACGCGTGGCACCGGCCGCCGGACGCCCTCAGGCGGTAACGGGCTGCCAGCGCAGGCGGTACCAGAGTAGTGCGGCGATGACGAGCGCGACCAGCGGCAGCACCGCGAGGTTCAGCATCTGCCAGCCGAAGGCGTGGTTCAGCGCGCCCGAGGAGAATGCCGCGACGGTCGAGCTGGTGAACACCAGGAAGTCACCCAGGCCCTGGACCTTGGCCTTCTCCTCCGACCGGTAGGCGGTGGTGAGCAGCGTCGTGCCGCCGATGAACAGGAAGTTCCAGCCGATGCCGAGCAGCACGAGGCCCGAGAAGAACTGCAGCAGCTCGATGCCGGAGACGTTGATGGCGATGCACACCAGGTAGGCGAGCGCGCCGGCCAGCATCACCGGGATCACCCCGAATCGCTGGATCAGGTTGCCGGTGAAGAACGACGGCAGGAACATTCCCACCGCGTGCCATTGGATGACGAAGGCGGCGTCGTGGAACGCGAAGCCGCAGGCGATCATCGCCAGTGGCGTGGCGGTCATCAGGAAGGTCATGCAGCCGTAACCAACCATCGCCCCCAGGATGGCAACGATGAAGACCGGCTGCCGGACGATCTCGCCCAGAGGCCGCCCGCTGGTCGCCCGCTCCGCCGCCGTCGGCGCCGGGATCTGCACGAACAGCAGGAACAGCCAGGAGACCGACTGCACGATGGCGATCACCACGAAGGTCCCGGCGAATGGAATCGGCGCCAGCAGGTCGTGCGACCATTTGGCCAGCTCCGGCCCGGCCAGGGCGGCGACGACTCCGCCCGCCAGCACCAGCGAGATTGCTCGCGGCCGGAACGCCTCGCTGGCGGTGTCGGCTGCGGCATAGCGATACAGGATGGCGAAGCCCTGGAACGAGCCGATCAGCATCGAGCCGACGCAGAACAGCGCGAAGTTGTTCTGCAGCACCGCCAGCGCCGCCACCGCCGCGCCGGCGACGCCGATCAGCACCCCGGTGGCGAATCCGATCCGCCGCCCGACGCGCCGCATGTACAGCGACGCCGGCATGGCGGTCATCATGGTGGCCATGAACTGCAGCGACAGCGGCAGCGTCGCCCAGGCCGGGTCCGGCGCCAGGTTGTGCCCGGTGAGCGCCGTCACGGTCATGTTCATGGTCATGCTGGTCATCGCCAATGCCTGGCAGATGGCGAGCAGCACGACGTTCCGCATGGCCGGATCGCGAACCGACATGAGGGGGACTCCCGACGAGGAATTCGTTCCGGACCACGGCCCGATTGGGCGTCAGTTGAGCGGTCGCTCGAAGAGGTCCGAGAACAGGAGGTTCACCACATACCCCTTCCCGATCGTCTCGTCGATCTTGGCGAGCAGGCGGTCCTTGAGAAACTGCCGGTCGCCGATTCCAGGCGCCACCCCGAGCGACGCGAGCGCATGGGTATAGGTGATGAACATGTCGATCAGCCGCGGAAGCTGGGCGTTCACATAGGCTTGCTTCTCGCCGGGCTCGACCTCCAGCAGGATGTGCATGACCAGGAAGCGATCGACATTGCCATTCGTGAACAGCGGTATGGTGATCGGCTCGATGTCGATCATGGTGGTCTGGGAAGGCTTGTCGGATTCGGCCTGCTCCGCCTCCGAGACCTCGATCCCGAGCAGGTTGCGGATCGGGACCGGTACCATGGCAGGCGCGAAGGTCACGGCCGCGAAGCCGCCACCGCCGATCAGCGCCGCCAGCACCACGAGGATGACGATGACCTTCATCCGGCCCTTGCGTCCGTGCGATCAGAAATGGCTCCACCCCCCGCGTTCATAGCCATCCAGCGACCCGCCGTCGGGCCCGACGACCCGCACCCCGGCACCGGCCTCGATCGCGCCCACCCGCGTTACCGCGACCCCCGCCGTCGCCGCCGCCTCGATTACCCGGCCGCGCGCCGCGGCGGGAGCGGTGAACAGCAGCTCGTAGTCGTCACCGCCGGTCAGGGCAGCGTGCCTCAGATCCGGCCGACCGTCGATCCGGCGCCGCGTCGCCAGCGACAGCGGCACCTGTTCCGCTTCGACCACCACCGCCACGCTGGAGCGCCGTGCGATGTGCCCGGCGTCCTGCACCAGGCCGTCGGAGACATCGAGGGCGGCGCTCGCCAGGCCGACCAGCGCCGGCCCCAGGGCAGTGCGCGGCTGCGGCAGGTGATAGCGCCCCGCCAGGAAGGCATTGTCGTCGGACGACGAGCCGGCGGCACCGGTGAGGACGGCAAGGCCGAACGCCGAGTCGCCGATGCTGCCGCTGACCCAGAGATCGTCGCCGGGCCGGGCGCCCGAGCGTCGCAGCGGGCGCTCGCGCGGCACCGCCCCGAAGGCGGTGACGGACACCATGATCGGCCCCGGAGTCGACACGCTGTCGCCGCCCAGCAGGTGGATGCCGAACTCCTCCTGGTCGTGCCGCAGCCCCTCGGCGAAGCCTTCGAGCCAGCGCTCCGGATCGGCCAGGTCGCGCGGCAACGCCAGCACCAGGGTGTAGCCGTAAGGGCGTGCACCCATGGCGGCGAGGTCGGAGAGATTGACCCGCAGCGCCTTGCGGGCGATCAGCCCGGCCGGGTCCGCCGCCAGGAAATGCACGCCGGCGACCAGTGCGTCGACGGTGACGACCCAGGCGGAGCCGTCCGGCGCCTCCGGCAGCAAGGCCGCGTCGTCGGTCAGCCCGAACGCCCCGGCCGCGCCACGGCTCAATGGCGCGAAGAAGCGGTCGATCCGCTCGAACTCACCGAGCCGCATGGGCCTCCGGCGCAATCACGACGATCCGCCCCTTCCGGTGCCCGACAACTCGTCCTCGCGCAACACCCGCGCGATCCTGTCGAGCACCCCGTTGACCAGCGCCGGCTCACGCCCGGCGAAGAAAGCGTGCGCGAGGTCGACATACTCGCTGATGGCGACCCGCACCGGCACCTCGGAGACCGACAGCAGTTCGTAGGCGCCGAGCCGCATGATGGCGCGCAACACCACCTCCAGCCGCTCCAGATGCCCCTCGGGCTGCAGGCAGTCCGCCAGCATGCGGTCGATCACCGGCATCTCGCCGGCCACCCCCAGCACCAGCCGCTCGAAGAACCTGGGGTCGGCCGGCGCCATGTCGCCGCCCTCGATCAGCCCGGAGAAGCGGCGGTCGACGAACTCCGGCACCACCTCATGCGCGCTCTTGCCGGCGACCTCCATCTCATAGAGCGCCTGCGCCGCCGCCAGCCGGGCGGTGGTGCGCGGCGCCGAGCGGGCGCTCTTCGGAACGGCCTTGGGCTTCGGCGGCGGCTGGTCGGCGGTCATACGAGCTCGAAACGCTTCTTGAGTGCGATCATCGCCAGGCAGGCCTCGGCGGCGTCACGGCCCTTGTTCTTCTTCTCGACGGAGGCCCGCGCCCAGGCCTGCTCGCCGTTCTCGACCGTCAGGATCCCGTAGCCGACCGCCATGGCCTCGCCGACAGCGAGGTACTGCAGGCCGCGCGCGCTCTCGCTGCAGACGTAGTCGTAATGCGTGGTCTCGCCACGGATCACGCAGCCCAGCGCGATGTAGCCGTCATAGGCGACGGTGCCCTTGAGATTGGCGCGGTGGGCAAAGCCGATGGCCGCCGGAATCTCGAAGGCGCCGGGAACCGCCACCCGGTCATAGGCCACGCCGGCGGCGTCGAGATGCGCGGTCGCCCCCTTCACCAGTTCGTCGGCGAGGTCCTCGTAGAACCGCGCCTCGATGATCAGCACCTTGGTCATGCCACGGGTTCTCCCTCACGCTCTCAGTCGATGCGCGGCAGGGCGCGCTGGTCGATCACCGACAAGCCGTAGCCCTCGAGCCCGATGATCGTTCGCTTGGTGTTCGACAGCAGCACCATCTCATGGATGCCGAGGTCGAGCAGGATCTGGGCGCCGACGCCGTAGTCGCGCAGCTCGTTCTCCGGAGTGCGGCCCTCGGCCTGGGCGCGCAGCCTGGCCTTCACGCGATCCGACAGCGCGGTCGCGGTCGGCTCGCGGATCAGCACCACGACGCCGCGGCCGGCCTCGCCGATCGCCTGCATGGCGGCCTGCAGTTCGCCACCGCCGCGCTGGCCGGAGCGGTCGCCGAGGACATCCTCGAGAACGCTCAGCGCGTGCATGCGCACCAGCACCGGCTCCGCCGTGGTGATGTCGCCCTTCACCAGGACGACATGCTCGGCGTAGGTGATCCGGTTGGTGTAGACGATCATCCGCCAACCGCCGCCGAAACGGCTGTCGAGCGACGTCTCGACCGCGCGCTGCACCACGCTCTCGGTGCGCCGACGGTAGCCGATCAGGTCGGCGATGGTGGCGATCTTGAAGCCGTGGAACTGCGCGAAGGTCACCAGATCCGGCAACCGCGCCATGGTGCCGTCGTCGTTCATGATCTCGCAGATCACGCCCGACGGGTTCAGCCCCGCCATGCGGGCGATATCGACCACCGCCTCGGTATGGCCGGCCCGCACCAGGGTGCCGCCGTCGCGCGCCAGAAGCGGAAACACATGGCCCGGCGTGACGATGTCCTCGCGGCCGTGCGCCGGGTCGATCGCCACCTGGATGGTGTGGGCGCGGTCGTGGGCGGAGATGCCGGTGGTGACACCCTCGCGCGCCTCGATCGACACCGTGAAGGCGGTCTCGTGCCGGGTGCCGTTGCGCGACGACATCAGCGGCAGGCCCAGGCGCTCGATGCGCTCCCGCGTCATCGACAGGCAGATCAGGCCACGCGCGTGCTTGGCCATGAAGTTGATCGCCTCGGGCGTGACCATCTGCGCCGGGATGCACAGGTCGCCCTCGTTCTCCCGGTCCTCGTCGTCGACCAGGATGAACATGCGGCCCGAGCGCGCCTCCTCCACGACCTCCTCGATCGAGGAGAGCGCACCCCGGTAGACACTGGAGAGACTGTCGGCCATGTCCGCGATCACCTGCCGCCGGCGGCGGCGCTGGTGGAAAGAAGGCGCGCAACGTACCGTGCGAGCGGATCCACTTCCATATTCAAAACATCCCCGGGCCGGCGATGGCGGAAGGTCGTGTGGCCCCAGGTGTGCGGGATCAGATTGATCCAGAACCGCCGCCCCTGGACGCCGTTCACCGTCAACGAGACGCCGTCCAGGGCAACCGACCCCTTCTCCGCCACCAGGCCCTCCAGACCGTCCGGAGCCAGCACCTGGATGCGATGGCTGTCGCCGACCTGCTCGACGCCCTCCAGAACCGCGAGCCCGTCGACATGGCCGGTGACCACATGTCCGCCCATCTCGTCGCCGAGCCGCAGCGAGCGCTCCAGGTTGACTTCGGTGCCGGCCGACCAGGTTCCGATCGAGGTGCGCGACAGGCTTTCGTCGGAGACGTCGACGGCGAACCAGCCGCCGCCGTCCGCGGGTCCCCTGTCGACGACAGTCATGCAGGCGCCGCCGCAGGAAATCGACGCGCCGATCGCCACGCCCGCCATGTCGTAGGCGGTGGCGATCTCGATGCGGGTGTCGCCGCGGCGCTCGATCGAGCGGACGCGACCGACGTCAGTGACGATGCCGGTGAACATGGCGGCGAACTTAGGCGCGTCGGCGGTAGGTTTCCAGCACATCCGCGCCGAGGATCGAGGATCCGGCCGGCACGAAGCCCGGTGCGGCGTCAGGCGTCGGCACGCCGAGCGGGTCGACCGCCGCCCGGCCGTCGCCGCCGAGCAGGATCGGGGCCCGGTACCAGTGCAGTTCGTCGATCATGTCGCTTGCGACGAAGGATCCCGCCACCGCGGCGCCGCCTTCGACCAGCAGCCGGCCGATCCCGCGCGCCGCCAAGGCAGCCAGGACCGCCGGCACCGCCGGCCGGCCGGCGGCGTCTCCCGCCACCTGGATGACCTGAACGCCGCACAGGCGGAGCGCCATCGCCGCGGGAGCATCCGATGCGCTCGTCATCACCAAGATCGGCGTCTCGGCCGCTCCCCGCACGAGTTTCGCCGACGCCGGCAGACGCAGCCCCCGATCCAGGACCACGCGTACCGGCGAACGGCCGCCGAGGCCCGGGGCCCGGCAGGTCAGCTCAGGATCGTCCGCCAGCACGGTGCCGATGCCGACCAGGATGGCGTCGAAGCGCGCCCGCATCGCGTGGGCATGCGCCCGCGCCGCCGGTCCGGTGATCCAGCGGCTGGCCCCCGAGGCGGTGGCGATGCGGCCGTCGAGCGAAGTGGCAAGCTTGAGCGTCACATGTGGCCGGCCGGCCTGGACGCGCGACAGGAAGCCGGCGTTCGTCGCTGCCGCGGCGGCAGCTCCGGGACCGACCTCGACGACGATTCCGGCCTGCCGCAGGATCGCGAAGCCGCCGCCGTCGACGCGCGGGTCCGGGTCGCGCAGCGCCGCCACCACCCGCACGACCCCGGCGGCGGCCAGCGACTCGGCGCAGGGCGGGGTGCGGCCGTGATGGGCACAGGGCTCCAACGTCACATAAGCGGTTGCGCCGCGCGCCGCGGCACCGGCCTGTGTCAGCGCTACAGCCTCGGCGTGCGGCCGGCCGCCGGCGGCGGTACGGCCGCGTCCGACCACCCGGCCGTCGCGGACCAGCACGCAGCCGACGGGCGGGTTCTCGGCAGTGTCGCCGATCGCCCGCCGCGCCAGCCGCAGCGCCAGCGCCATCCATCTGAGATCCTCGGCGGCGTCGCTCACCGAGCCGGCCCTCCGCCGGTCAGTCGCGATCGCGATCGCGGTCGAGATCGCCGCCGGTCTGGATGTTCTCCACGAAGTTCTCGAAGTCCTTGGCCTCGCGGAAGTTCTTGTAGACCGAGGCGAAGCGGACATAGGCGACCTGGTCGACGTTGGCGAGCGCGTCCATGACCATCTCGCCGATCACGTCGGACGGGATCTCGCTCTCGCCCATGCTTTCCAGCCGGCGCACGATCCCGGTGGTCAGGCGCTCGATCCGCTCGGGGTCGATCGGCCGCTTGCGCAACGCGATCTGGATCGACCGGGCGAGCTTGTCGCGGTCGAACGGCACCCGCTTGCCGGTCTTCTTCAGCACCGTGAGCTCGCGCAGCTGCACGCGCTCGAAGGTGGTGAAGCGGGCGCCGCAGGCCGGGCAGAATCGGCGGCGGCGGATGGCGGTGTTGTCCTCGGTCGGGCGCGAGTCCTTCACCTGGGTGTCGTCATTGCCGCAGAACGGGCAGCGCATTGCCTGTGATCTCCCCTCGCCTAGCTACCAGTCAGCCGAGATCCGCATAGATCGGAAACCGTCGGCACAGTTCCTCGACCCGCCCGCGCACGGCCGTCTCGACCTGGGCGTCGCCCTCCGGGTTGCGGGCCAGCGCATCCATGACATCGCCGATCATCGCCCCGATCTGCCGGAACTCGGCAACGCCGAAGCCGCGGGTGGTGCCGGCCGGGGTGCCGAGCCGGATGCCGGACGTCACCGTCGGCTTCTCCGGATCGAAGGGCACGCCGTTCTTGTTGCAGGTGATGCCGGCGCGCTCGAGCGCGATCTCCGTGTCGCGCCCCTTCAGCCCCTTCGGCCGCAGGTCGACCAGCATCAGGTGGCTGTCGGTGCCGCCCGAGACGATCGCCAGGCCGCGCTGCTCGAGCGTCAACGCCAGCGCCTGGGCGTTGTCGACCACCGCCTGCGCATAAGCCTTGAACTCCGGGCGCAGCGCCTCGGCGAACGACACCGCCTTGGCGGCGATCACATGCATCAGCGGCCCGCCCTGCAGTCCCGGGAACACCGCCGAGTTGATCTTCTTGCCCAGGTCGGGGTCGATCGACAGGACCATGCCGCCGCGCGGCCCGCGCAGGGTCTTGTGGGTGGTGGTGGTGACCACATCGGCATGCGGCAGCGGCGTGGGGTATACCCCGCCCGCCACCAGCCCCGCGAAATGCGCCATGTCGACCATCAGGTAGGCGCCGACCGCGTCGGCGATCGCCCGGAACCGCGGGAAGTCGATGATCCGCGAATAGGCCGAGCCGCCGGCGATGATCAGCTGCGGCCGGTGCTCCCGGGCGAGCGCCTCGACCTGATCGTAGTCGATCCGGCCGTCACTCTCCTTCAGCCCGTAGCCGATCGCCTTGAACCACTTGCCCGACTGGTTCGGCGCCGCGCCATGAGTCAGATGGCCGCCGGCGTCGAGAGACATGCCCAGGATGGTGTCGCCCGGCTTCAGCAAGGCCATGAACACCGCCTGGTTGGCCTGCGCGCCGGAATGCGGCTGGACGTTCGCGAAGGCGCAGTCGAACAGCCGCGTGGCGCGCTCGATTGCCAGTCGCTCAGCGACATCGACATACTCGCACCCACCGTAGTAGCGACGACCCGGATAGCCTTCCGCATACTTGTTGGTCAGCACCGATCCCTGGGCCTCCAGGACGGCGCGCGACACGATGTTCTCGGAGGCGATCAACTCGATCTGCTTGCGCTGGCGGGTCAGTTCGCCGGTCAATGCCGCGAGCAGTTCCGGATCCGCGGTGGCGAGATGGTCGCCGAAGAAGGCGGACGCGTCGGTGTGGTTCATGGCAGCCGTTGTCATAGGATGTTTGTCTCGCACGGTCGGATCTGTTGTCAGGATGCGCCCGCCAGCGGCGGAGGCGTGCCGAGCTTCTCGACACGGGGAATGTGGCGGTCACCGGCGAAGGGGGTCTGCAGGAACACCCGCAGCGCCTCCCTGGCAACTTCGACGCCGATCAGACGCTCCCCGAACGCAATGACATTTGCATCGTTGTGCTCACGCGCCAGCCGCGCGCTGGTCGCATCGCAGCACAGCGCTGCGCGCACCCAGGGGTACCGGTTGGCCGCCATGCTGATGCCGATGCCGGAGCCGCACACCGCCACGCCGCGCGCGGCCTTGCCCTCGGCCAGGGCAGCGGCGAGGCGGTAGCCGTAGTCGGGATAGTCCACCGACGCCGGGGAATTCGTCCCCAGGTCCAGGACGGCGAATCCCAGGCGCCGCGCCTCGTCGCTCAACGCCGCCTTGAGCGCCAGCCCGGCATGGTCGGACGCCAGCGCGATGACCTCTTCGCTCATTGGCCGGGACACTCCTTCGAGTCGAACAAGCCCCCATATACGCCGAATCCGAGGCCGCTGGCCACTACTCGTGGCATTGGTCACCGACCACCCACCGTCCGCCACCAGCCGGTCGGGAGCTTCGCCATCGCCGGGGTTATCAAGATATTCATCGTCAACAGATAGATTACAAACAGGGATACGGAGAATGGTTCATCTGTCTTTTAACGCGTTTTATGGCCGCTCCGCGTTGACTTATCGATATTGTCGTGCCAACTACATTACAGTATCCCTAACCCACAACTGGTTACATTCATGTCCGACGAAGCGATGAAGGACGAAACGGGAGGAAAATCTCTGATCGAGATGACAACTTCCGTCGTCGCCGCCTATCTGAGCAACAATTCGATCGCCACCAGCCAGATATCGGAGGTGATCCAGAACGTGCACGGCGCCTTCAAAGGCCTGTCCGGCAACCGGGGCGATCCGGAGCCGGAGCCGCTGAAGCCGGCCGTTCCGATCAAGCGGTCTGTGACGCCCGACTACATCGTGTGCCTCGAAGATGGCAAGCAGTTGAAGATGCTGAAGCGGCATCTGCGCACGACGTACGATATGACGCCGGACGATTATCGCGCCAAGTGGGGCTTGCCGGCCGACTATCCGATGGTGGCGCCCAACTATGCGCAGCAGCGTTCCGACTTCGCCAAGAAGATCGGCCTGGGCCGCCAGAGCACACGACGCGCGGGTCGCCGCAAGACCACCTGAGCCTTGAGACGGCCGTCAGCCGCAGACACCGCGGCGTCGGCTTCGCCACCGCCGGATCGACGGGCGGCCGGCTCTAGGGACGGCCGCCCGTTCGCTTTTTTTCCAGGACGTATTGCAGCTTGCGCAGCGCTGTCCGGCGGAGCATGGCCTCGCCGCTGGCCGGGCTTCCGACGATCGACACCTCGGTTCCCGTTCCGGTGTCGATGGCGCTGACCTTCACATATGACCCGACGGTCACGAACTCGAAGATCACGCCCTCGCCCTGCCCGCTGGCCATCGCCCCACCCTTCCCGCCGTTGGACCTCCGGGTCCGTCGGCGTATATACAGCCAGATCACCGTCGATTCGAGGAGCAGCAGATGAACCCGCCCTTGGCCGCGACCGCGGAACGTCCCGCCGCACCATCCTCCGGCCGGCCCGACTTCGCCTGGGACGACCCCTTGCTCCTCGATGATCAGCTCAGCGAGGACGAGCGCATGGTGCGCGACGCCGCGCGCGCCTATTGCCAGGACAAGCTCCTGCCGCGGGTGCGCGAGGCGTTCCGCAACGAGGTGTTCCACCGCGAGATCATGAACGAGCTCGGCGCGCTCGGATTCCTCGGCTCCACCATCGGCGAGGAGTACGGCGGCGCCGGCGTTAACTACGTGTCCTACGGACTGGTCGCCCGCGAGGTCGAACGGGTCGATTCCGGGTACCGCTCGGCGATGAGCGTGCAGTCGAGCCTGGTGATGCACCCGATCCACGCCTACGGATCGGAAGCGCAGCGCCGCAAGTATCTGCCGAAGCTGGCCACCGGCGAATGGGTCGGATGCTTCGGCCTCACCGAGCCCGACCACGGCTCCGACCCCGGCGGCATGAAGACCCGCGCCGTCAAGGTCGACGGCGGCTACAAGGTCTCCGGCGCCAAGATGTGGATCACCAACTCGCCGATCGCCGACGTGTTCGTGGTCTGGGGCAAGACCGAGGACGGGGTGATCCGCGGCTTCGTGCTGGAAAAGGGCATGCCGGGCCTGTCGGCTCCGAAGATCGAGGGCAAGTTCAGCCTGCGCGCCTCGGTCACCGGCGAGATCGTCATGGACGGCGTGTTCGTGCCCGAGGAAAACCTGCTGCCGAACGTCAGCGGCCTCAAGGGTCCGTTCGGATGCCTCAACAAGGCGCGCTACGGCATCTCCTGGGGCGCGCTCGGCGCCGCCGAGGCGTGCTGGCACGCCGCCCGGCAATACACCATGGACCGCAAGCAGTTCGGCCGGCCGCTGGCCGCCAACCAGCTGGTCCAGAAGAAGCTGGCCGACATGCAGACCGAGATCACCATCGGCCTGCAGGCCTGCCTGCGTCTCGGCAGGTTGATGGACGAAGGACGCGCGGCACCGGAGGCGATCTCGCTCTGCAAGCGGAACTCCTGCGGCAAGTCGCTCGATATCGCCCGCACCGCCCGTGACATGCATGGCGGCAACGGCGTGTCCGACGAGTACCACGTGATCCGCCATGTCATGAACCTCGAGGCGGTGAACACCTACGAGGGCACCCACGACGTGCACGCGTTGATCCTCGGGCGGGCGCAGACCGGCCTGCAGGCTTTCAGCTGATCCCGCCTGCCGGGTACATTCTTACGCTCTGGGGGCGCCTGCGGGCGCCCTCACGATTCCGGCCCTATTGCCTGGGCTGGAGACCGGCGCAGGCGGCCGCGAGCGCAGCCTGGTCGGGATCGGAGAGCGGCTGGCCGTTGAACGTCATCCTGCCGGCGGCGATGTCATAGGTCACGGTGCCGACCGACGCCTCGCCGCGCGGTGCCAGCGGCGAGGTCGACGGCACCCCATACTGCCGCAGCAGGTCGACCGTCAGGTTGATCGTGATCTCGTTCGGTGCGGCGATACGCGCCTGACCGGGCAGGTCGGCGGGCGTTACCGGGTTGCCGCGCGCATCGACCCCAGCCTTGTATGCGACGTCCGCGGCCGGGCGGTGCTGCACGAGGCGCTGGCAGTCCGCGGGGGAGATCCTGATCTCACTGGTCGAACCGGTCTGGGCGGATGCTCGGGATCCGATTGCTGCCAAAACAGAAATCAATATTAACAAAATCCTAACCATTAACCCCTCCGAAAGTGGAAATGGGTCACAATGATACCGTCCGCCGCCACACATTTGACCGAAAATTGTTCGTCAGGTGGAAAAAGTGGTCGACGACCTTCGATCGGTATCGTATGTTCTCGCTCGAAACAAAAAAAGACCGCACCGGCAACGCCGGCACGGCCCGAGTTTAGGGAGGAAACGCCATCAGGCGTTCGTGATCGGTCACCCGATCAACACAAAGAACCTAGGCCTACAGTTTTAAGGTGGCAAGAGCAAATCTGCTTTTGCCGCTTTCTTTTTTGGCACATTGCATTTTCAAGTTCAAATCTTGAGCATTTGCTTCGAAATGGGCAGGCGACTGCTCAAATATCGATCAGTCGACGATCGCCCTCACCAGGCCCGAACAGCCTGGCGGAACGAATAGAAATCCCCGGAAACCAGGAAGTAGACGCCGGCCCACAGAACGCCTGCGATCACCGTCGCGGCGAGCGCCTTGCGCAACAGATGCGGTTGCCTGGGCGCACTGCTGGCGTGACCCTTGCCGAGTTCGGCGTCATCCGGAACCGCGACCCCGACCGGCAGGGCGAGGAAGAACACGAGCCACCACAGCAGCACGTAGACGACGATGGCTGAGGCGATGTCCATCCGGGCTCAGACCTCTTCCAGTTCGACCAGGGTGCCGCAGAAGTCCTTCGGATGCAGGAACAGCACCGGCTTTCCGTGGGCGCCGATCCTCGGTTCGCCGTCGCCGAGCACCCTGGCGCCGCCGGCCTTCAGGCGATCCCGGGCAGCCCGGATATCGTCGACCTCGTAGCAGACATGGTGGATCCCGCCGCCCGGCGACTTCGCCAGGAAGCCGGTGATCGGCGAGCCCTCGCCCAGCGGATGCAACAGCTCGACCTTGGTGTTCGGGAGTTCGACGAAGACCACGGTCACCCCGTGCTCCGGGAGATCCTGGGGCGGCGAGACCGTCGCACCGAGAAGGTCGCGGTATGTCGACATTGCCGCCGGAAGGTCCGGCACCGCGATCGCGACGTGGTTGAGCCGACCGATCATTCCCTTCTCCTCCGCGGCGCCGATGCGCCGCTCAAAACGCCAGCAGGGCCAGCATCACGGTCCCGACGACGATCCGGTACCAGGCGAACGGCGCGAAGCCGTGGCGGCCGATGAAGGCGACGGCGGTCCGCACCACGAGCATGGCCGACACGAACGCCACCGTGAAGCCGGTCGCGATCAGCCCGACATCGTCGAAGCTGAGATCCGCATAATTCTTGTAGATCGAGTAGGCGGTCGCCCCGGCCATGGTCGGGATCGCCAGGAAGAACGAGAACTCTGCCGCCGTCTTGCGCTCCACCCCCATCATCAGCGCGCCCATGATGGTGGCCCCGGAACGGGACACGCCGGGGATCATCGACAGGACCTGAACGATGCCGATGCGCAGGGCCAGCCCGGCGGAAAACTTCTCGATGGCGCTGTGCCGCGGCTCCCGAACCAGCCGCTCGATCGCCAGGATCGCAATCCCGCCGATCACCAGCGCCGCCGCGACCACGACCGGTGAATCGAGCATTCGGCGAATCATCGGGTAGGCCAGCGCGCCTACGACCATTGCCGGCAGGAAGGCGATCAGGATGTTGCGCACGAACATCCGCTCCTGCGGGACGTGGAACATTCCAAGCGCCGCCGTCAGCAGCCGTCGCCAGTACACCACGCACACCGCCAGAACGGCGCCGAGCTGGATGACGATCTCGAAGGCCTTGCCAGGGGGCGCCTGGAAATTCAGGAGGTCGACGAGCAGGACCAGGTGACCGGTGGACGAGACCGGCAGGAACTCGGTCAGGCCCTCGACGAGGCCGAGGAAGGCGGCGATCAGGTACGCGTCCAAGGCACGTCTCCGGAGCTTGCTGCGGCGCGATAGTGCCGCGTCGGTGGAGCCGGCGCAAACCGCCGGATCAAGGCCACCGACGGGTCACGGCAGTCGCTCTGCGGTCACACCCTGACCACGTGGACATCGGTGACCGGACGCTTGCCGTGCTCGGCGCGGACCACCCGCCGCACCATGCGCCGGGCGGCCTCGCGCACCGCCTCGTCGTCGCGCCGCGCCGCCGGCGACAGGCCGCGCAGCGCCTCGCGAACGGCATCAACGGCATCGGCCTCCAGGTCCAGGGCGTCGTCGCCGTCGGTGACGCCGTGGAAGGTCACCAGCGGATCCACCTTGAGCTTGCCGCCTGCGTCGAGCACCAGGGTGACCGCCGCGGCCCCGTTGAACAGCATGTGACGACGGGCCTGGAGCGGCTCGGCTGCGAGCGGCACCAGCCGGCCGCCATCCATGGTCAGGCTGACCGTGTCGACGTGGCCGACAATCTCCGCGGCACCGGCGCGCAGCCGGATCATGCTGCCGTTCGACGGCACCACCGCCTCGGGGACCTGGCAGGCGCGCGCCAGCCTGGCATGCTCGCGCAGATGCCGCGCATCGCCATGCACCGGCACCGCGATGCGCGGCCGGATCAGCTGGTACATCCGCGCCAGGTCGTCGCGCGCGGGGTGGCCGGAGACGTGCACCCCCGGATGATCCTCGGTGGTGAAGATCTCCACGCCCCGCGAGGCCAGCTTGTTCTGGACGCGGGCGATCGCACGCTCGTTGCCGGGGATCTGCCGCGACGAGTAGATGCACACGTCGCCCTCGCCCAGGCTGACCTGCGGATGGGTGCCGTCGGCGATGCGCGACAGCGCCGCCCGCGGCTCGCCCTGGCTGCCGGTGCAGATCAGCACGATCTTGTCCTCCGGGAAGAACCCGGCGTCGGCCTCGGAGATGAAGGCCGGAGAGTCGGCCAGGTAGCCGTTCTCCTTGGCAGCGTCGTGCATCCGCCACATCGACCGGCCGACCAGGGCGGCGTGCCGGTCATTGGCCGCGGCGGCGTGCGCGATGCTCTCCAGCCGGGCGACGTTGGAGGCGAAGCAGGTGACCGCGATGCGGCGGTGATACTGGTCGAAGATCTCGGTCAGGGCCATGCGCACCTCGGCCTCGGAGCCGGTGCTGCCGGGCACGAAGACGTTGGTCGAGTCGCCGATGAGCGCCAGGACGCCCTCGTCGCCGACGGCACGCAACGCATCGAAGTCGGTGGGCTCGCCGACGAACGGGGTCGGATCGAACTTCCAGTCGCCGGTGTGCACCACGGTTCCAGCGCCGCAGCGCAGGACCACCGCGCTCGGCTCCGGGATCGAATGGGTCTGGCGGACCAGCTCGATCTCGAACGGACCGATGACGAAATTGGCGCCGAGCGGCACCTCGCGCAGGTCGACCTCGGCGAGCAGCCCGGCGTCCTCGAGCTTGCGGCGCACCAGCGAGGCGGTGAACGGCGTGCACCAGATCGGGCAGCGCAGCTTCGGCCAAAGGTACGGCACGGCCCCGATGTGGTCCTCGTGGCCGTGCGTCAGCAGCAGCCCCTCGAGGCGGTCGCGGTGCCGCACGATCGGCTCGACGTCCGGCAGGATGATGTCCAGACCCGGGGTGCTGTCGTCGGCGAAGGTAATCCCGAGATCCACCATCAGCCACCTCCCGGCGTAGCCGTAGAGGTTCAGGTTCATGCCGATCTCGTCCGACCCGCCCAGCGGCAGGAAGTAGAGGTCGTCGTCCTGAGGATCGATTGCCAGCATGTCAGCCCGTGTTTCGTTGATGGATCATGCGAAGGCCCGCCAGCGTGAGGTCGTCGTCGACGATCTCCAGCGCCGCGGTCCATTCCGCGAACAGCGCCGACAGCCCGCCGGTGCCGACGACCTTCATCGGCCGGCCGTATTCCGCCTTGATGCGGCCGACCAGGCCTTCGATCATCGCCACATAGCCCCAGAAGATTCCGGAATGCATGGCGGCGCGCGTATTCTTGCCGATCACCCGCACCGGCCCATTTTCGCCGGGCCGCTTCTCCGGCGGCCGGATGGCGATCTTGGGCAACTGCGCCGCCGCCATGTACAGCGCGTCGAGCGACAGGTTGATGCCCGGTGCGATGATGCCGCCGGCGTAGCCGCCGTCGTCATCCACCACGTCGAAGGTGGTGGCGGTGCCGAAATCCACCACGATCAACGGGCCACCATACAACTGGTGTGCCGCGACCGCGTTCACCACCCGATCGGCACCGACCTCGTCGGGGCGGTCGATCCGAACCTCGATCCCCAGCGTGACGCCCGGCTCGCCGATCACCATCGGGTCGACCTTGAAGTGCTTGCGGCACAGGGTGCGCAGGCTGAACAGCGTCGCCGGAACGACGGTTGCCAGGATCACCGCCCGGATCCCCTTGGTATCGAGGCCGTCGAGCGCCATCAGCTGGGTCAGCCATACGGCGTATTCGTCGGCCGTCCGCGTCGCCACCGTCGAGGTTCGCCAGGAGGCGAGCGGCGCATCCTCCTCACCCTGGTAGACCGCGAACACGGTGTTGGTGTTCCCGCAGTCGATGACCAGCAGCATCACCGCCTCCTCATGCCAGTATCTCACCGGACGCGATCCGCCGCAGCGAGCCGTCCGCCAGTTCGAGCCGCAGCGCACCGCCCGCCTCCAGCCCGGCGAAGGCACCGTGCAGCTGCTCGCCGCCTTGCCCGACCGTCAGCTGGCTACCGAGCGCCGGGCCACGCTCCAGCCAGGCCGCACGGATCGCCTCCAGGCCATTGCGTTCCCATTCGTCGAGGCGCGCCGCCAGCGCCGACAGCAGGTGGCCAAACACCGTGTCGGCGTCGGCCCCCTCGATGCGCGCCGTCGCGCGATCCGGAAGCTCCGGCCGGCTGGCGACATTGATGCCGATGCCGACCAGGATCGCCGACAAGGTGGTCCCCGCGGTCATCGCCTCCAGCAGCACGCCGGCCACCTTGGCTCCGCCGAGCAGCACGTCGTTCGGCCACTTCAGCCGCACCGGCCCGGCACATCCCGAAACCGTGTCAGCCACCGCCACGGCCGCCACCAGCGACAGTTCAGATGCCCGCACGGTCGGCACCGTCGGGCGCAGGATCGCGGTGGCATAGACGTTTCCCGGGGGCGAAGTCCAGGCGCGGCCAAGACGGCCGCGCCCACCGGTCTGCTCGAGCGCGCGTATCACGCTCCGGTCCGGTGCGCCGGCCGAGGCCCGGAGGCGGGCCTCGTCCATGGTGCTGGCGACACAACCCAGCGTCGCCACGCGCCAGCCGCCCGCGCCGGCGCGCCGATCCGTCATGCGGGATGCCTCACGCGCCGATCAAGCTGACCGCCGCCTGCCGGGCCTGATCGTAGACCGGCGACAGCACCAGCAGGAACAGCAGGGTGATCACCGCCGAGCCGAACACGATGGCACGCAGGTCCCCCGGGACCTTCAGGTCCAGCGGCTGGGTGGCATCGTCGAAATACATGATCTTGATGATCCGCAGGTAGTAGAAGGCGCCGACCACGCTGGCCAGCACGCCGATCACCGCCAGCCCGAACAGCCCGGCGTCGACCGCCGCCATGAACACGTACCACTTGCCGAAGAAGCCGGCGAGCGGCGGGATGCCCGCCATCGAGAACATGAACAGCATCAGCGCGAAGGCCATCATCGGATGGGTCTTCGACAATCCCGACAGGTCGGAGATGCTCTCTACCAGCCGGCCGTCGCGGCGCATCGCCAGGATGATCGCGAAGGTGCCGATGTTCATGAAGATGTAGGTCGCCAGGTAGATCATGACGCCGGTGATCCCGGCCTCGGTGCCGGCGGCGATGCCGATCAGCGCGTAGCCCATGTGGCCGATCGAGCTGTAGGCCATCAGGCGCTTGATGTTGCTCTGCACCATCGCGGCGAAGGCGCCGAGCACCATCGAGGCGATCGAGACGAACACCAGGATCTGCTGCCAGGATTCCAGCAGGTCGCCGAACGGCCCGGCCATCACCCGCACGAACAGCGCCAGGGCCGCGACCTTCGGCGCCACCGCAAACAGTGCGGTCACCGGCGTCGGGGCCCCTTCGTAGACGTCCGGCGTCCACATGTGGAACGGCACCGCCGAGATCTTGAAGGCGAGGCCGGTGATCAGGAACACCAGGCCGACCACCAGGCCGACCGGCGGCGCGCCCGATCCGGCGAACACCTGTGCCAGGCCGGTAAAGCTGGTGGTGCCGGCGAACCCGTAGATCAGCGAGCAGCCATACAGCAGCATTCCGGAGCTGAGCGCTCCCAGCACGAAATACTTGAGCCCGGCCTCGGTGGAGCGCAGCGAGTCGCGCCGGATCGAGGCGATCACGTACAGCGACAGGCTCTGCATCTCCAGGCCCATGTAGAGGGCCATGAGGTCGTTGGCGGAGACCATCATCATCATGCCGAGCGTGGCGAACACGATCAGCACCGGATACTCGAACCGCCCGCCCTTCTCGCGCTTGAAATAGCCGAACGACATGACGATCGCGAAGGCCGAGCCGATCAGGATCAGCACCTTGGCGAAGCGGGCGAAGGCGTCAGTGATGAACAGGCCGAAGAATGCCTCCTCGGTGCCGGAACGGGCGGCCACCAGGATCAGCGCCACCGCGAAGGCCGCGACCGCCAGCCATCCCGGCGTCTTCAGACTGCCCGGGCGGCGGAATGCGCCGAACATCAGCAGCGCCACGCCGGCGATCGCCAGGAAGATCTCGGGCGTCGCCGGCGCCATGTCGGGAAGGCTGGTCACCGCGTTCATCTGAGTGCTCTCCCGGCGCCGTCAGCGGGCGGCCACGGTGGTCGCGGCCTGGCCGAGAGCCACCTTGTAGTTTGAAATCAGGTTGTCGACCGAGACCGACATCATGTCGATGAAGGTCGACGGGTAGATGCCCATCCAGAACACCAGCACGACGAGCGGCGCGAACACCGCGATCTCGCGCGGGCTGAGGTCGAGCATCGCCCGCACGCTGTCCTTGTCGAGCACCCCGAACACCACGCGGCGGTACAGGTACAGCATGTAGGCGGCGCCGAGGATCAGGCCGGTCGCCGCCAGTGCCGCGAGCCAGGTGTTGACCTGGAAGGCGCCGGCCAGGATCAGCAGTTCGCCGACGAAGCCGCTGGTGCCCGGCAGGCCGACCGAGGCCATGGTGAACACCATGAATGTCAGGGCATAGCGCGGCATGTTGTTGGCGAGGCCGCCATAGGCCGCGATCTCGCGGGTGTGCAGCCGGTCGTAGACGACGCCGACGCACAGGAACAGCGCGCCGGAGACGACGCCGTGCGACAGCATCTGGAAGATCGAGCCCTCGACCCCCTGCGTGGTCATGGTGAACATGCCGATGGTCACGAAGCCCATATGCGCCACCGACGAGTAGGCGATGAGCTTCTTCATGTCCTGCTGCACCAGCGCCACCAGCGAGGTGTAGATCACCGCCACCACGCTGAGCGCGAAGACCAGCGGCGCGAAATAGTCGGAGGCTTCCGGGAACATCGGGATCGAGAACCGCAGGAAGCCGTAGCCGCCCATCTTCAACAGAACGCCGGCCAGGATCACCGAGCCGGCGGTCGGCGCCTCGACATGCGCATCCGGCAGCCAGGTGTGCACCGGCCACATCGGCACCTTGACCGCGAACGAGGCGAAGAACGCCAGCCACAGCCAGGTCTGCAGCGACGATGCGAACTCGAACGCCATCAGGGTCGGAATGTCGGTGGTGCCAGCCTGGGCGTACATCGCCAGGATGGCGACCAGCATCAGCACCGAGCCGGCCAGCGTGTACAGGAAGAACTTGAACGCGGCGTAGACCCGCCGGCCGCCGCCCCAGATGCCGATGATCAGGAACATCGGGATCAGCACGCCCTCGAAGAAGACGTAGAACACCAGGATGTCGAGGGCGCAGAACATGCCGACCATCAAGGTCTCGAGGACCAGGAAGGCGATCATGTACTCCTTGACGCGGGTCTGGACGGCTTCCCAGCTCGCCAGGATGCAGATCGGCGTCAGCAGGGTCGACAGCAGGACGAACCACATCGAGATGCCGTCGACGCCGACATGGTAGGCGATCGCCGAGCCCGGGATCCACTCGTAGCGCTCGACCATCTGGAACTCGGCCGTGGTCGGGTCGAAGTTGTGCCAGATCAGCAGCGACAGCAGGAACACGCCGGTCGACACCACAAGGGCCTGCCAGCGGCAGTTGCTGTCGACCTGTGCCTTGTCGGTTCCGGGCGTCGCCAGGATGAACAGCACCCCGACGAGCGGCAGGAAGATGACCAGGGAGAGAACCGGCCAGTCGCTCATCATGACGTCAGGCTCCGAAGGCCAGGTACCAGCTGACCAGGGCGACCACCCCGATCAGCATCGCGAACGCGTAGTGATAGACGTACCCGGTCTGCAGCTTCCCGGCGCGCACCGCCAGCCCGCGGGTCAAGGCCGACACGCCGTCCGGCCCGAGGCCATCGATGATGGCGCGGTCGCCGCCCTGCCAGAACGCCATCCCGACCTGCCAGGAACGCTTGACGAACAGCCAGTCGTACAGCTCGTCGAAGTACCACTTGTTCAGCAGGAACAGATAGACCGGCCGGAAGCGCGCCGCGACCATGCCCGGCAGCTCGGGGCGGAACATGTACATCAGGTAGGCGAGGCCGATGCCGGCGAGGCCGACCACCAGCGGCGCCAGCTTCACCCACAGCGGCGAGTGATGCGCCGCCTCGATCGAATTATGCTCCTCGAGGATCTTGATCGAGGGGCCCCAGAACCCGGCCATGCCGTCGCCGACGAACAGGTTGTAGGCGACAGCGCCGCTGACCACGGCACCCAGAGCCAGGATGCCGAGCGGGATGGTCATCACCAGCGGCGACTCGTGCACGTGGTGCAGCACCTCATGCGACATCCGCGGCTTGCCGTGGAAGGTCATGATGATCAGCCGCCAGCTGTAGAACGCCGTCATGAAGGCGGCGGCGATGCCCATCCAGAAGGCGAACAGGCCGACCCCGCTGTGGGCGCCGTACGCCGACTCCAGGATCATGTCCTTGGAGTAGTAGCCGGCGAAGAACGGAATGCCCGCCAGCGCCAGGCTGCCGATCCACATCATCGCGTAGGTGAACGGGATCTTCTTCCAGATGCCGCCCATGTTGCGCATGTCCTGCTCGTCCGACAGCGCGTGGATCACCGATCCGGCCGACAGGAACAGCAGCGCCTTGAAGAAGGCGTGCGTCATCAGGTGGAAGATCGCCGCCGGATAGGCCGAGACGCCGAGCGCGAAGAACATGTAGCCGAGCTGGCTGCAGGTCGAATAGGCGATCACCCGCTTGATGTCGGTCTGGCACATGCCGACGGTGGCGGCGAAGAACGCGGTGGCGGCGCCGACCACGGTCACCACCTGCAACGCCACCGGCGCATACTCGAACAGCGGCGACATGCGGGCCACCAGGAACACGCCGGCCGTCACCATGGTGGCGGCGTGGATCAGCGCCGACACCGGGGTCGGGCCCTCCATCGCGTCCGGCAGCCAGGTGTGCAGGCCGAGCTGCGCCGATTTGCCCATGGCGCCGATGAACAGCAGGATCGCGATGATGGTCAGCGCATCCCACTGCATGCCGAGGAAGCTCAGCGTGGTGCCGGCCTTTTCCGGGGCGGCCGCGAAGATTGCGTCGAAGCCGACCGAGTCGAACAGCATGAAGCAGCCGAAGATGCCGAGCGCGAACCCGAAGTCGCCGACCCGGTTGACGACGAACGCCTTGATCGCCGCGGCGTTGGCCGAGGGCTTGTGGAACCAGAAGCCGATCAGCAGGTAGGAGGCGACGCCCACGCCCTCCCAGCCGAAGAACAGCTGCACCAGGTTGTCGGCGGTCACCAGCATCAGCATGGCGAAGGTGAAGATCGACAGATACGCCATGAACCGCGGGATCGAGTGGTCGTGGCTCATGTAGCCGACCGAGTACACGTGCACCATGGTCGAGACCACGGTCACCACCAGCACCATCACCGCGGTCAGGGTGTCCCAGCGCAGCGCCCAGTTGGCCTCGAAGCTGCCGGACGCGACCCAGGTCAGCACCTCGATGGTCCGGGTCTCGCCGCCGATGGCGATCTCCCAGAACGCGACGATGCCGAGCAGCGAGGACACCGCCATGGCGCCGCAGGTCACGATCTGCGCGCCGCGGTCACCGATGATCCGGCCGCCGAAGCCGGCGATGATGGCGCCGACCAGCGGCAGGAAGACGATCGCGGAGTACATCCGTCAGCCCTTCATCAGGTTGATGTCCTCGACCGCGATCGAACCGCGGTTGCGGAAGTAGACCACCAGGATGGCGAGCCCGATCGCCGCCTCGGCCGCCGCCACGGTCAGCACGAACAGCGCGAACACCTGCCCGGCGAGGTCGCCGAGATGCGTGGAGAAGGCCACCAGGTTGATGTTGACGGCCAGCAGCATCAGCTCGACCGACATCAGGATGATGATGACGTTCTTGCGGTTGATGAAGATGCCGAAGATCCCGAGCGTGAACAGGATCGCCGCGACCGTCAGGTAGTGGCCGAGACCGATCTCCATGTCAGACCCCTCCCCCTCGGGTTACCTTTACGACCTCGACCGCATCCTCGCGGCGCCGGGCGTTCTGCGCCTCGATCGACTGCCGGCGAACCCCCTCGCGCGACCGCAGCGTCAGCACGATGGCGCCGATCATCGCGATCAGCAGGATCACCCCGGCGGCCTGGAACAGGTAGACATAGCGGGTATAGAGCAGGCCGCCGAGCGCATGGGTGTTGGTCACCTCGGCCGCGGCCGGCGTCGCGGCTGCGAACGCGCCAGGCAGGTTCGGGGCCACCGTCCAGGCACCGGTGACGAGGATCAGCTCGGCCAGGAGCACCAGGCCGACCGCGGCGCCGACCGGCAGGTAGCGGATGAAGCCCTGGCGCAGCTCGACGAAGTTGATGTCGAGCATCATGACCACGAACAGGAACAGCACGGCGACCGCGCCGACATAGACGACCACCAGGATCATCGCCAGGAACTCGGCGCCCATCAGCACGAACAGGCCGGCGGCGTTGAAGAAGGCCAGGATCAGGAACAGCACCGAATGCACCGGATTGCGCGAGGTTATCACCATCGCGCCCGCTGCCACCGCGACCGCGGCGAACACGTAGAACACCAGGGCCTGAACCACCATCCCGCTTCCTTCCCCGGGGTCGAACCCGGTTTGTCTCAGCTGAAATCCCGAGGATCTGTCAGCCGGTTATCCTGCGTTCCTCAGCGCTGACGCGAAGTGTCAGCGGTACGGTGCATCGGCGGTGAGATTCTGGCTGATCTCGCCCTCCCAGCGGTCGCCGTTCGCGAGCAGCCTCTCCTTGTTGTAGAAGAGCTCCTCGCGGGTCTCGGTCGCGAACTCGAAGTTCGGTCCCTCGACGATGGCGTCGACCGGGCAGGCCTCCTGGCAGAACCCGCAGTAGATGCACTTGGTCATGTCGATGTCATAGCGGGTGGTCCGCCGCGACCCGTCGGCGCGCGGCTCCGCCTCGATGGTGATCGCCTGCGCCGGGCAGATGGCCTCGCACAGCTTGCAGGCGATGCACCGCTCCTCGCCGTTCGGGTAGCGGCGCAGCGCATGCTCGCCGCGGAAGCGCGGGCTGAGCGGCCCCTTCTCGTAGGGGTAATTGATCGTCACCTTCGGCCGGAAGAAATACTTCAGCGTCAGGGTCATACCCGACAGCAGCTCCGCCAGCAGCAGGCTCTTCGGTCGGAATCCCATGGAAGCCATGGTCGTTACCTCGCTCCTCGGCCGCTCACGGCACCCAGTCGAACGCCACCAGAACGCCGGCCGTCACCACCACCCAGAACAGCGACAGCGGCAGGAACACCTTCCAGCCGAGACGCATGAGCTGATCGTAGCGGTAGCGCGGGAAGGTCGCCCGGACCCACAGGAAGAAGAACAGGACGAAGGCGATCTTCAAGGCGAACCAGATCGGGCCGGGAATCCAGTTGAACGGCGCGATGTCGAACGGCGGCAGCCAGCCGCCCAGAAACAGGACGGCGGTCATGCCGCTCATCAGGATCATGTTCGCGTACTCGCCGAGGAAGAAGAGCGCGAAGCTCATCGACGAGTACTCGACGAAATAGCCGGCCACCAGCTCGGACTCGCCTTCCGGCAGGTCGAACGGGGCGCGGTTGGTCTCGGCCAGCGCCGAGACGAAGAAGATCACGAACATCGGCAGCAGCGGGATCGCGAACCACACGGTGCGCTGCGCCTCGACGATGTCGCTGAGGTTGAGCGAGCCGACGCACAGCAGCACGGTGATGATCACGAAGCCGATCGAGACCTCGTAGGACACCATCTGCGCGGCCGAGCGCAACGCACCCAGGAACGCGTATTTCGAGTTCGACGCCCAGCCGGCCATGATCACGCCGTAGACGCCGAGCGACGAGATCGCGAACAGGTACAGGATGCCGACATTGATGTCGGCCAGCACCATGCCCTCGCCGAACGGGATGACCGCCCAGGCGATCAGGCTGAGGACGAAGGTGAGCATCGGCGCCGCCAGGAAGATCACCTTGTTGGCGCCCGACGGCAGGATGGTCTCCTTGGCCAGCAGCTTCACGCCGTCGGCGAGCGGCTGCAGCAGGCCGAACGGGCCGACCACGTTCGGGCCCTTGCGGAGCTGCATGGCCGCGATGACCTTGCGCTCGAAATAGGTGAGATACGCGACCGCCACCAGCAGCGGCGCCACGATCGCCAGGATCTGCGCCACGATGATCGCGGTCGGTACGACGTATGTGTCGAGGAAGGTCATGCTCGGTTCGCCCCGCCCGGTCCGCGCCGGATCAACCGTGTGTTCCGGTGGCCGCAGGCTGGCGCCGAAGGACGAACACCTCCGTGCACTCGGCCATGGTCTTCGACGCCCGGCTGATCGGGTCGGTCATGTAGAAGTTGGTGACCGGCGAGGTGAACGCGGCGTCGGCGAAGTCGCCTGCCGCGCCGAACGCGCCCCATTCCGCCGGCTCGATGGTGTCGATCGCCGCGAAGCTGTCGTGCTCGGCCATCAGCGCCCGTCGGAGCGCCGCCTGGTCGTCGAACGGCAGGGTATGGCCGACCGCCGCCGACAATGCCCGCAGGATCTTCCAGTCCTCGCGGGCCTCGCCGAGCGGGAAGCCGGCGGCGAAGCCCTCCTGCACCCGGCCCTCGGTGTTGACGTACAGCCCATCCTTCTCGGTATAGGCGGCACCCGGCAGCACGACGTCGGCGCGATGCGCGCCCTTATCGCCGTGATGGCCCTGGTACACCACGAAGGCGTCGCCGAGAGAGTCGGTATCGATCTCGTCGGCGCCAAGCAGATACACCAGCTTGATGGCGCCGGACTTCGCCCCGGCCAGGATGCCGGCGACATCAGCCCCGCCCTCGCCCGGCACGAAGCCCATGTCGAGGCCGCCGACCCGGGCGGCGGCGGTGTGCAGCACGTTGAAGCCGTTCCACCCCGCCACGGTCTCGCCGTCGGCGTCGGTGGTCCCTGGCTGCACCATGCCGTAGGTCTCGGCGATCGCCCGGGCGGCGGCCAGCACAGCCGCCCCGTCGCCACGCGACAGCGCGCCCATGCCGACCACGATCATCGGTTTCTTCGCCGCCTTCAGGACCTCGGCGAAGCGGTGCGAGCCGGCGGCGACCTCGGACAGGGTCTGGGTGCCGGCGCCCAGGTGGTCGTAGTCGTAGGTCAGATCCACCGCCTGGCCGATCAGGCCGATCGGGAAGCGGCCGCGCAGCCAGCGCTTGCGGATGCGGGCGTTGATCAGTGCCGCCTCCCAGCGCGGGTTGGTGCCGACCAGCAGCAGCGCGTCGGCGTCCTCGATCCCGGCGATGGTGGTGTTGAACAGCCAGCCCGCGCGCGGGCCATAGCCGATCGCCGCGCCGTCCTGGCGGCAGTCGATGTTGGCCGATCCGAGCGCCGTCATCAGCGTCTTGAGGGCGTACATCGCCTCGGCGTCGACCATGTCGCCGGCGATCGCCGCCATCTGCGAGCCCTTCAGGCCCTGCATGCGCTCGGCCACGGCAGCGAACGCCTCCGGCCAGGTCGCCGGCTGCAGCTTGCCGTCCTTGCGGACATACGGCCGGTCCAGCCGCTGGCGCTTCAGGCCGTCGCAGGCGAAGCGGGTCTTGTCGGAGATCCACTCCTCGTTGATGTCCTCGTGCAGCCGCGGCAGCACGCGCAGCACCTCGCGGCCGCGCGCGTCGACCCGGATGTTGCTGCCGACCGCATCCATGACGTCGACAGACTCGGTCTTCTTCAGCTCCCAGGGCCGCGACACGAAGGCGTATGGCTTCGAGGTCAGCGCCCCGACCGGGCACAGGTCGATGACGTTGGCCGACAGCTCGGAGTCGATTGCCTTCTCGAGATAGGTGGTGATCTCCGCGTTCTCGCCGCGGTTCAGCATCCCCATGTCGGTGACGCCGGCGATCTCGGTGGAGAACCGCACGCAGCGTGTGCAGTGGATGCAGCGGGTCATGATGGTCTTGACCAGCGGCCCCATCTCCTTGTCGGCGACCGCACGCTTGTTCTCGGTATAGCGGCTGGAATGCCAGCCATAGCCCATCGCCTGGTCCTGCAGGTCGCACTCGCCGCCCTGGTCGCAAATCGGGCAGTCGAGCGGGTGGTTGATCAGCAGGAACTCCATCGTGCCCTTCTGGGCCTTGCGGGCGACCTCGGACTTGGTGTGGATCACCATGCCGTCGCCCGCCGGGAACGCGCAGGACGCGATCGGCTTCGGCGCCTTCTCCATCTCCACCAGGCACATCCGGCAGTTGCCGGCGACCGAGAGCCGGTCGTGATAGCAGAACCGCGGGACTTCGGCGCCGGCAGCCTCGCAGGCCTGCAGCACCGTCGACCCGGCGGGCACCTCCACCTCGATCCCGTCGACCGTCAGTTTCGGCATGCTGTCCTCTCTTCGTCCCTCGGCCGCGCGCCCATCATTCTGCAGCGAGTCATTCCGCGGCTTGCGCGGTCGGCATCACCGGCTTGCCGGCCTTGCGGGCGGCGATCCGTCGTTCCATCTCCGGCCGGAAGTGCCGGATCAGCCCCTGCACCGGCCATGCCGCGGCGTCGCCGAGGGCGCAGATGGTATGGCCCTCGATCTGCCGGGACACTTCCTCGAGCACGTCGATCTCGCCGACCTCGGCGTCGCCGCGCACCATGCGCTCCATGACCCGCCACATCCAGCCCGCACCCTCGCGGCACGGCGTGCACTGGCCGCAACTCTCATGCTTGTAGAAGTAGCTGAGCCGGGCGATCGCCTTCACGATGTCGGTCGACTTGTTCATGACGATGACCGCCGCGGTCCCGAGGCCCGAGCGGACCTCGCGCAGCGAATCGAAGTCCATCAGCACTTCGTCGCAGATCGACTTCGGCAGCACCGGCACCGACGAGCCGCCGGGGATCACCCCCAGCAGATTGTCCCAGCCACCGATCACGCCGCCGGCATGCCGGTCGATGAGCTCGCGCAGCGGGATGCCGAGCTCCTCCTCGACATTGCAGGGGTTGTTCACGTGGCCGGAGATGCAGAACAGCTTGGTGCCGGAGTTCTTCGGACGGCCGAGGCCGGCGAACCAGTCCGGACCGCGGCGCAGGATCGTCGGCACCACCGCCACCGATTCCACGTTGTTCACGGTCGTGGGGCAGCCATACAGCCCCACGCCGGCCGGGAACGGCGGCTTCAGGCGCGGCTGGCCCTTCTTGCCCTCCAGCGACTCCAGCAGCGCGGTTTCCTCGCCGCAGATATAGGCGCCGGCGCCGCGGTGCACGTAGACGTCGAAGTCGAAGCCGGAACCACAGGCGTTCCTGCCGATCAGCCCGGCGTCATAGGCCTGGTCGACCGCCGCCTGCAGGTTGCGCGCCTCGTTGTAGAACTCGCCGCGGACATAGATGTAGGCGGCCTTGGCGCGCATCGCGTAGCCGCCGATCAGGCAGCCCTCGACCAGCTTGTGCGGCTCGTGCCGCAGGATGTCACGGTCCTTGCAGGTGCCGGGCTCGGACTCGTCGGCATTCACGACGAGATAGTGCGGCTTCTCCCGCACCTCCTTCGGCATGAACGACCACTTCAGCCCTGTCGGGAAACCCGCACCGCCACGCCCGCGCAGCCCGGAAGCCTTCACGCCCTCGACGATGTCTTCGGGCGAACGGGTCAGCAGCTCCTTGGTGTTGGACCAGTCGCCGCGCTTGCGCGCGCCCTCCAGGCCCCAGTCGAACCAGCCGTAGACGTTGGTGAAGATGCGGTCTTCGTCCTTCAGCATCAGTCGTCTCCACCGCCGGCAGCCGCCTTCTGGGCGGCGAACCACGGCGGCACGCCGTCGGAATTCTTCAAGGAGGTCAGCGAGGTCGGGCCGGCGATCGACTGCGACGTCAGCCTGCCCTTCATCGACCCGACGGCCGGCGGCTCGCCGCGCTTCAGCGCGTCGATCAGTTGCGCCGTCGTCTCGTAGTCCATGTCCTCGTAGAAGTCGTCGTTGACCTGCAGGATCGGCGCGTTGACGCAGCCGCCCAGGCACTCGACCTCGAGCAGCGAGAACTGCCCGTCGGCGGTGCTGCCGTGGCTCTCCAGCCCGAGCTTGTCCTTGATGCACAGCATCATCTGGTCGGAGCCGCGCAGCCAGCACGGCGTCGTCGTGCAGGCCTGCAGGAACCACCGCCCGACCGGCGCCAGGTTGAACATCGTGTAGAAGGTCGCCACCTCCAGCACCCGGATCCGGGCCATGCCCAGGCGCTCGGCGATGGCGTCAATCGCCGCCAGCGGGATCCAGTTGTCGTGCTGGCGCTGCGCCAGGTCGAGCAGGGGCAGCACCGCGCTGGCCTGCCGGCCGGCCGGATACCTGGCCAGATACATCGCGATCTGAGCCTCGCTCTCCGGCGTCCAGGCGAAACTGGCCGGTTGGTGCTCGGCCTCGGCAATGACCTTGCCGCTCATCGGTCGATCTCCCCGAACACGATGTCCAGCGAGCCGATGATCGCCACGGTGTCGGCGAGCATGTGGCCCTTCGAAAGGAAATCCATGGCCGCCAGGAAGGCGAAGCCGGGCGCGCGGATCTTGCAGCGGTACGGCTTGTTGGTGCCGTCCGAGACCAGATAGACCGCGAATTCGCCCTTCGGCGCCTCGACCGCCGTGTAGGTCTCGCCGGCCGGCACGTGGTAGCCCTCGGTGTACAGCTTGAAGTGATGGATCAGCGCCTCCATCGAACGCTTCATCTCACCGCGCTTCGGGGCAGTGACCTTGCGGTCGACGCTCTTCACCGGCCCGCCCGGCATCTTCTCGATGCACTGGTCGATGATCCGCAGCGACTGCCGCAGTTCCTCGACGCGCACCAGGTAGCGGGCATAGCAGTCGCCGGTCTTGCCGACCGGCACGTCGAAATCCATCTCGGCGTAGGCGTCGTAGGGCTGCGACACGCGCAGGTCCCACGGCACGCCCGAGCCGCGCAGCACCGGGCCGGAGAAGCCGTGGTCCAGCGCCTCCTCGCGCGTCACCACGCCAATGTCGACGGTGCGCTGCTTGAAGATCCGGTTCTCCGTCAGCAGCGATTCCATGTCGTCGACGAACTTGGGAAACTGCTCGGCCCAGGCCTTGATGTCCTCGAGCAGGCCGGCAGGCAGGTCCTGGTGCACGCCGCCCGGGCGGAAATACGCCGCATGCAGGCGTGCGCCCGACACCCGCTCGTAGAAGCCCATCAGCTTCTCGCGCTCCTCGAAGCCCCACAGCAGCGGGGTCATCGCGCCGACGTCGAGGGCGAAGGTGGTCAGGTTCAGGATATGGTTCAGCACCCGGCCGATCTCGGCGTAGAGTACGCGGATGTACTGGCCGCGCTTCGGCACCTCGAGCCCGAGGAGCTTCTCCACGGCCAGCGCGAAGGCGTGCTCCTGGTTCATCGGCGCGACATAGTCGAGCCGGTCGAAATACGGCACCGCCTGCAGGTAGGTCTTGTACTCGATCAGCTTCTCGGTGCCGCGGTGCAGCAGGCCGATATGCGGATCGGCCCGCTCGACCACTTCGCCGTCCATTTCCAGCACCAGGCGCAGCACGCCATGGGCCGCCGGGTGCTGCGGCCCGAAATTCATCGTCAGCGGCTTGATCCGGGTCTCGGCCATCAGCCCTTGCCCTCCGCCTTGTCCGCCTTCTCGTCGCCCGGCAGCACCGCGCGCGCGCCCTCCCAGGGGCTCAGGAAGTCGAAGTTCCGGAACTCCTGGGTCAGCTTGACCGGCTCGTAGACCACCCGCTTCTGGGCGTCGTCGTAACGGACCTCGACGTAGCCGGTCAGCGGGAAGTCCTTGCGCATCGGGTGCCCTTCGAACCCGTAATCGGTCAACAGCCGACGCAGGTCCGGATGGTCGGAGAAGTAGATGCCGTACATGTCCCAGGTCTCGCGCTCCAGCCAGCCGGCCGAGCTGAACAGCCCGGTCGCGGACGGCACCGGCGTGTTCTCGTCGGTCGCCACCTTGAGCCGGATCCGCAGGTTCTGACGGATCGACAGCAGGTTGTAGACGACGTCGAAACGCTCATCGCGCTGCGGAAAGTCGACCGCGGTGATGTCCATCAACCCCTTGAACAGGCACTGGCTGTCATCACGCAGGAAGGCCAGGACCTTGAGTGCGGACGACGACCGGCAGCGCAGCGACAGTTCGCCCGCCACCAATGCCACCTCGGACACGTCCTGATCCAGCTGGCTCTCGACGTAAGCCGCCAGGTCCTGGAGCGCGGTGACGGTTTCGGAAGTCATGGCCGTCGCCATGGATCGCTGGCCTCCATGTGAATGCCCCGCCTGGCCACGCGTCAGCGCGCGATCGTGGCGGTTCGCCTGATCTTGCGCTGCAGCTGCAGCACGCCGTAGAGCAGCGCCTCGGCGGTGGGCGGGCAGCCCGGCACGTAGATGTCGACCGGCACGATGCGATCGCAGCCACGCACAACCGAGTAGGAATAGTGGTAGTACCCCCCGCCGTTCGCGCAGGATCCCATCGAGATCACCCAGCGCGGCTCGGCCATCTGGTCGTACACCTTGCGCAGTGCCGGCGCCATCTTGTTGGTGAGGGTACCGGCCACGATCATCACGTCGGACTGCCGCGGGCTCGGCCGGAACACCAGGCCGAAACGGTCCAGGTCGTAACGGCTGGCGGCGGTGTGCATCATTTCGACGGCGCAGCAGGCCAGCCCGAAGGTCATCGGCCAGAGGGAGCCGCAGCGCGCCCAGTTGAACAGCTTGTCCGCCTGGGCGATCACGAAGCCCTTCTCGCGGATCTCGTCGCCGACCGCGCTCAGGATGGCGTCCTGGTCCGCGCCGGCAGCGACCGGCCGGCCGGGGTCCATTACTCCCATTCCAGGGCTCCCTTCTTCCATTCGTAGACGAAGCCGATGGTGAGCACGCCGAGGAACACCACCATCGACCAGAACCCGAACAGGCCGATGTCGCCGAGCGAAATCGCCCACGGGAACAGGAAGGCCACTTCCAGGTCGAAGATGATGAACAGGATGGCCACCAGGTAGAACCGCACATCGAACTGCCGACGCGAATCGTCGAAAGCCTCGAAACCGCATTCGTAGGCCGACAGCTTCTCTGAGTCCGGGCGTTGGGTGCCGACGACGAACGACGCGACGACCATCGCCAGCGCGAGGCCGACGGCGATCGCGAGGAAGATCAGGATCGGAAGGTATTCCGTCAGCAATCCGTTCATCGGCGCTCTCCCGGCGCTTGCAGGCTACAGGCTGCCGGAGATGGCTCGCCCCCCGGCGCACGCGGCCGCACTATAGTGCGGCGCACACCGGAAGAACAAGGCAAAGCCACAGTTGCTCCCGCGCGTAAAGTCGCATGCCCGGCAACCGGGCGGCACCGCCGCGGCGGCCCGCGAGCGGGCATTTCTATTTGATCTTCCTGGGAGAATGGCGGGAGTGACGGGACTCGAACCCGCGGCCTCTGGCGTGACAGGCCAGCGCTCTAACCGACTGAGCTACACCCCCTCCGGACGTTCCGGCGACCCGCCGGCTCCGTCGAGGCGCGTGATGTAGCCGCTCACCGGGGGGCTGTCAAGCACGCCATCTTCGCCGTCGGCATTTCGTTCGCTACACTCGCCGCGTGCTCGACCGGAAGACAGAATACCAGGAGGATCCGTGCCTTGGAGCAGATGACCGCCTCGGATTACGAGCGGCTGGTGAAGCTGATGGCGCTGCTCGGCAGCGACAGCGACGGCGAGGTGCTGAACGCCGTGTCCGCGGCGAGCCGCATCCTGAATACATATGGCCTGAGCTGGTCCGACCTGATCCTGCCCCGCAAACTGCTGCCGGTGCGGGCGAGCGCGGCCGAGGATCTGGCGATGGCCGAGGACGCCGGCGACGGGGCGCCGCCTCCCCTGGATCGGGCGACCCCGGCGGTGATGTACCGCCTGCTGATGGCCAGCGTGAACGTCTCGACCGATGCCAAGCGGGACATCCGGCGGCACGCCGACGCGATCCGCGAGGCCCGGGTGACGCCGGCAATCCGTGGCGAACTGCAGACGATGTACAATTATGCGGTGCTGAGGGGCCGCAAGATCTGACCCTCCTCCGCCACCCCCTCCTCCGCCAAGGCTACGGAGGGCTGAGGGCCTGCCCTGCGAAGCGCCTAGCGCGACGCAGGGTGGTGGGCGGTGACGGGCTCGAACCGCCGACCTAGCGGGTGTAAACCGCTCGCTCTACCAACTGAGCTAACCGCCCGACAGGGGTGTGACTTCCACACTCTCACTGCAAAACGCAAAACGCCGGCACCCGAAGGATGCCGGCGCCCGCCTATGCCTTTGGCAAGGATTCAGTTCACGGCGTCCTTGAGACCCTTGCCCGGCTTGAACTTCGGCTGCTTCGAGGCGGGGATGCTGATCTTGTCCCCCGTGCGCGGGTTCCGACCCTCGCTGGCGGCCCGCGCCGCTACCGAGAACGTTCCGAACCCGACGAGCCGAACCTCTCCATCCTTCTTGAGCTGCGCGGTGATCACGTCAAAAACCGCATCAACAGCCTTACCCGAATCTGCCTTGGAAAGACCGGTCGAATCGGCGACCTCGGCAACGAGCTCGTTCTTGTTCACGTTAGCCCCCCAATGTGGCGAGAGAGAATATCTGCGCGCGCCACTATGACGACGCAACGCCGAGGACTTTAGATCGTCAGTTTGTCGGCCGTCAACCGCCCAGACCACCAAATCGCAAGGTTTTCTGCGGCTTTTGGGCCATTCTCGATCCTGAAATCGGGTTTTGGCCATCAATTGCCACGGCCGCCCCATACGGTGGGGCGGCCGTTTGGTGGTATCGGCAGCTGGCCACCCTCAGTGCGTGATCACCCCCTCGACCACCTCGCCTTTCGAGGTCTTGGTGAGCGAATCGATCGCCTTGCCGTCCGCATCCAGCGAAGCCGGATCGATCGGGACCGGCTGATTCGTAAGCGCATGCGCGATCACCTCGTCGACGGTCGATACCGCGATGATCTTGAGCCCCTTCTTCACGTTGTCGGGGATCTCGGCCAGGTCCTTCTCATTGTCCTTGGGGATCAGGACAAGCTTCAGACCGCCGCGCAGGGCGGCCAGCAGCTTCTCCTTCAACCCGCCGATCGGCAGGACCCGGCCGCGCAGCGTGACCTCGCCGGTCATCGCGACGTCCCGGCGCACCGGGATGCCGGTCAGCACCGACACGATCGAGGTCACCATGGCGACGCCGGCCGACGGCCCATCCTTCGGGGTTGCCCCCTCCGGCACGTGCACGTGGATGTCGCGATGCTCGAACAGCTTCGGATTGATCCCGAAGGTGTAGCAGCGCGACTTCACGAAGGATTCGGCCGCCTGCACCGATTCGCGCATCACGTCGCCGAGCTTGCCGGTGGTGATGACCTTGCCCTTGCCCGGCACCGTCACCGATTCGATCGACAGCAGCTCGCCGCCGACCTCGGTCCAGGCCAGGCCGGTGGTCACCCCGACCATGTCGATCTCCTCCACCTCGCCGTAGCGGAAGCGCCGCACGCCGGCATAGGTGTCGAGATTGCGGCGGGTGACCGCGACCTTCTCCCGCCCCTTGCTGAGGATCTCCTTGACCGCCTTGCGGGTCAGGTTCGCCAGCTCGCGCTCGAGGTTCCGCACGCCGGCTTCGCGCGTGTAGTAGCGGATCATGTCGCGGAGCGCCTCCTCCGAGATCGACCACTCGCCCTTCTTCAGGCCGTGCTCCTTGATCTGCTTGGGGATCAGGTGACGCTGCGCGATCTCGACCTTCTCGTCCTCGGTATAGCCGGACAGCCGGATGATCTCCATGCGGTCGAGCAGCGGCTGCGGCATCCGCAGCGTGTTCGCCGTGGTGACGAACATCACGTCCGACAGATCATAGTCCACCTCCAGATAGTGGTCCTGGAAGGTGTTGTTCTGCTCCGGATCGAGCACCTCGAGCAGGGCCGAGGACGGGTCGCCGCGGTAGTCCTGGCCGAGCTTGTCGATCTCGTCGAGCAGGAACAGCGGGTTCGAGGTCTTCGCCTTCTTCATGCCCTGGATGACCTTGCCCGGCAGTGCGCCGATATAGGTCCGTCGATGGCCGCGGATCTCCGCCTCATCGCGCACGCCGCCGAGCGACATCCGCACGAAGTTCCGGCCGGTCGCCTTGGCGATCGACTTGCCGAGCGAGGTCTTGCCGACGCCCGGGGGGCCGACCAGGCACAGGATCGGACCCTTCAGCTTGCCGATGCGGGTCTGCACCGCCAGGTACTCGACGATCCGCTCCTTGACCTTGTCCAGGCCGTAGTGATCGGCGTTCAGCACCGCCTCGGCCTGGTTCAGGTCCTTCTTGACCTTCGAGCGCTTCTTCCAGGGGATCTGCAGCAGCCAGTCGAGGTAGTTGCGCACCACCGTCGCCTCGGCCGACATCGGGCTCATGTTGCGCAGCTTCTTCAGCTCCTGCTGCGCCTTGTCCCGGGCCTCCTTGGTGAGCTTGGTCTTGGCGATGAGGTCCTCGATCTCCTGGAGGTCGTCGCGGCCGTCGTCGCCCTCGCCGAGCTCCTTCTGGATCGCCTTCATCTGCTCGTTGAGATAGTACTCCCGCTGGGTCTTCTCCATCTGGCGCTTGACCCGGTTGCGGATGCGCTTCTCGACCTGCAGGACGCCGATCTCGCCCTCCATGAAGCCGTAGACCCGCTCCAGCCGCGCCACCACGCCGGCGGTCTCCAGCAGGTCCTGCTTGTCGGCGATCTTCAGCGCCAGATGCGAGGCGATGGTGTCGGCCAGCTTGGCCGGCTCCTCGATCTGGTTGACCGAGACCAGCACCTCCGGGGGGATCTTCTTGTTGAGCTTGATGTACTGCTCGAACTGCGTGATCACGGCGCGCGACAGCGCCTCGACCTCCTGGCGATCGCCGGCCTCCTCCTCGATCTCCTCGGCCTCGGCTTCGAAGAAGGTGTCGGTGGCGGTGTAGCGCTTGATGCGCGCGCGCCGACCGCCCTCGACCAGCACCTTCACGGTGCCGTCGGGCAGCTTGAGCAGTTGGAGCACGGTGCCGATCGTGCCGACGTCGAAGATCTCGTCGGCGGCGGGATCGTCATCCGCTGCATTCTTCTGGGTGACCAGCAGGATCTGCTTGTCATCCTTCATCACGTCTTCCAGGGCCCGAACCGACTTATCGCGCCCCACGAACAGCGGCACGATCATGTGCGGGAAGACAACGATGTCCCGCAGCGGCAGAACCGGGAAAACTTCGGAACCAAGGGTCACGTCTTTGGCCTCGACTAAGCGCCTCCCCCGCGATGAAAGGCGGTCTTGTGTCACGCAGGGCGGGGGATGGGACCCTGCGCACGACCCTTAGGTGGCGCCCGGCCCTATGCCAATCAAGGCCGAACGCTCAGGCGCCCGTGCTGACGTCGTCGCGACGCTCGGCGTGGACCATTATGGGCTTGGCCCCCTGATTCACGACGTCGCCGTTGATGATGATCTCGTCGACGTTCTCGAGCGATGGCAGATCGTACATCGGGTCGAGCAGGATGCTCTCCATGATCGAGCGCAGGCCGCGCGCGCCGGTCTTGCGGTCGATCGCCTTGCGGGCGATGGCGCGCAAGGCGTCCTCCCGGAACTCGAGGCGGACATCCTCCATCTCGAACAGCCTCTGGTACTGCTTGACCAGGGCGTTCTTCGGCTTGGTGAGGATGTCGACCAGCGCCTCCTCCTCCAGGTCCTCCAGCGTCGCCAACACCGGCAGGCGGCCGACGAATTCGGGGATCAGGCCGAACTTCAGCAGGTCCTCGGGCTCGACCTCGCGCAGGATCTCGCCAGTCCGGCGGTCGTCCGGCGCCCGCACGTCGGCGCCGAAGCCGATCGACGAGCCGCGCGAGCGGTTGGAGATGATCTTCTCCAGGCCGGAGAACGCGCCGCCGCAAATGAACAGGATGTTTGTGGTGTCGACCTGCAGGAACTCCTGCTGGGGATGCTTGCGCCCGCCCTGCGGCGGAACGCTGGCGACCGTCCCCTCCATGATCTTGAGCAGCGCCTGCTGCACGCCCTCGCCCGACACGTCGCGGGTGATCGACGGATTGTCGGACTTGCGGCTAATCTTGTCGACCTCGTCGATGTAGACGATGCCGCGCTGCGCACGCTCGACGTTGTAGTCGGCCGACTGCAGCAGCTTCAGGATGATGTTCTCGACGTCCTCGCCGACATAGCCGGCCTCGGTCAGCGTCGTCGCGTCTGCCATGGTGAAGGGCACGTCGATGATGCGGGCCAGCGTCTGCGCCAGCAGGGTCTTGCCGCAACCGGTCGGCCCGATCAGCAGGATGTTCGACTTTGCCAGCTCGACGTCGTTGTTCTTCTGGCCGTGCGCCAGGCGCTTGTAATGGTTGTGCACCGCCACAGACAGGATGCGCTTGGCCTTGTACTGGCCGATCACATAGTCGTCGAGGACCTGGCAGATGTCGCCCGGGGTGGGGACCCCGTCACGCGACTTCACCAGGGTGGTCTTGTGCTCTTCACGGATGATGTCCATGCAGAGTTCGACACACTCGTCGCAGATGAAGACCGTCGGGCCTGCGATGAGCTTGCGGACCTCGTGCTGGCTCTTCCCGCAGAACGAGCAGTAAAGGGTGTTCTTGGAATCGCCCCCGCTGCCGCTACCGGACTTGCTCATGGTTTCTCGGTCCTGGCCGTCTGATCCACCGGATTTATGTTAGCCGCCCGGTTTCCGGGGCGACAATGCGAAAAGACCATGGAACCCGGTAAAATTTCCTTAACCGGGAACAACGGGTCGCGGGCTCGGTTCCGCGGCGCCGGCCTCACGCGCCGGCCTTGTCGGTCTCGACCGGGGCCGGGCGCTTCTCGATCACCTCGTCGATCAGGCCGAAGGACTTCGCCTCCTCGCCCGTCATGAAATTGTCGCGGTCCATGCCCTTCTCGATCTGGTCCATCGAGCGGCCGGTGTGCTTCACGTAGATCTGGTTCAGCCGCTCGCGGGTCCGGATGATCTCGCGGGCGTGGATCTCGATGTCCGACGCCTGGCCTTGGAAGCCACCGGAGGGCTGATGGATCATCACCTTGGAGTTCGGCAGGCAGAACCGCTTGCCGGGCGCGCCGGCGGCGAGCAGCAGCGACCCCATCGAGGCGGCGTGGCCCATGCAGACCGTCGACACCTGCGGACGGATGTACTCCATCGTGTCGTACATCGCCATGCCGGAGGTCACGATGCCCCCCGGGGAGTTGATGTACATGGAAATGTCCTTGGTCGGGTTCTCCGCCTCCAGGAACAGCAGCTGCGCGCAGACGACGCTGGCGACCATGTCGTTGATCGGGCCCATCACGAAGATGATCCGCTCCTTGAGGAGACGGGAGTAGATGTCGTAGGCCCGCTCCCCGCGATTGGTCTGCTCGACCACCATCGGAACCAGGGAGTTCATGTAGATCTCGACCGGGTTGGACATCGATGCCGTACCTTCGTGATGGTGTCGCCAGCCGGAACCGGCTGCGTAGGAATCAGTCAGCGCAATATGGTGCGCTGCGGGCCGGTCCGCCAGCCCGCCTTGCCCGAGGATCGGGAGCATCACTCCGCCGCGCCCTCCTCCTTCTTCGCCTTGGCCTTCTTCGGCTTGGCGGGCTTGGCCTGCTCGCCCTCGACGGCCGCCGCGGACTCCTCGGCGTCCTCGTCGTCGGCGAACAGCTGCTCCGGCGTCACCTGCTTCTCGGTGACGGTCGCCATCTCCAGGATGAAGTCGACGACCTTGTCCTCGAACAGCGGCGCGCGCACCTGCGCCAGTGCCTGCGGGTTCTTCTGGTAATACTCGAAGACGAACCGCTCCTGACCGGGGAAGCGCGCCGCCTGGGTCCGCACCGCCGAGGTCACCTCGTCGTCGGTGACCTGGATGTTGTTCATCCGGCCGACCTCGGAAAGCAGCAGGCCCAGCCGCACGCGCCGCTCGGCGATCTGCCGGAACTCGGCCCGCTCGGCCTCGGAGATCTTTTCGTCCTCCGACGGGTGGCCGCGATGGTCGTGATGATCGGGACCTTCGTGCGCGCCGGCCGCCTGTGCCGGTTCGCCGTGCCCGTGGTCATGCGCATGATCATGATCGTGGTCATGCGCGTGATCGTGATCGTGATCATGCCCGTGATCGTGGCCGGCCTCGGCCTGCCCCTGCTCTGGGCGTCCGGAATGCGCGACCACCTGGTGCACGATGCCGCGGTACTCCTCCTCGACCATCCCCGGCGGGACGTCGAAGCTGTGGCGCTCGGCCAGGGCGTCGAGCAGCGAGCGCTTGGTCTTGGCGCGCGCCGCCTCGGCGAACTCGCCCTGCATCTGCTCGCGTACGGCGCTGCGCAGCGCCGCCAGGTCGTCGAGCCCGAAGCGCTGGGCGAAGGCATCGTCGATGGTCACCGGCTTCGGCGACCGCAGCTCCTTCACCGTGACCTCGAACACCGCCTCCTTGCCCGCGAGATGCGCGGCCTGGTAGTCGGCCGGGAACGACACCGTCACGTCGCGGCTCTCGCCGGCGGCGGCGCCGACCACCTGACCCTCGAAGCCCGGGATGAAACTGTTGGAGCCGAGTTCCAGATGATGATCCTGGGCAGCTCCGCCTTCGAACGGCGTTCCGTCGATCTTGCCGAGGAAGTCGATGACGACCACGTCGCCCTCGACCGCGCCGCGGGCCTCGGTGACGGGCTCGCTGTCCTTCTGCTGCGACGCCATGCGCTCCAGCGCCTCGTCGACGGCCTTGTCGTCGACGATGGCGACGGTCCGCTCGACGGTCAGCGAGCCGAAGTCGACCGGGCCGATTTCCGGCATCAGCTCGACGGCGACCTTGTACTCAAGGTCCTTGCCCTTGTCGTAGGCGGTGATCTCGACCTTCGGCTGCACCGCCGGCCGCAGACCGCGCTCGGTGAGCGCCATCTCGGTGTTGGTGTTGACAGCCTTCTCCAGCACCTCGCCGAGGATCGAATCGCCGAAACGCGCCTTGAGCAGCGTCGGCGGAACCTTGCCCGGGCGGAAGCCCGGCAGATTCATGCGTGGCGCCAGCTCGGCCAGCCGCCCATTCAGTTCCGCGTCGATCTCCGACGCCGGAACGACGATCGTGAACTCGCGCTTCAGTCCCTCGTTGAGGGTCTCGTTGACTTGCATGAAACACACCCGGTCGATCAAGGGCCTGCGGTCGCGAGCCGGTCGGCGCGGCTGGTGCGGGTGGAGGGACTTGAACCCCCATGGCTTTCGCCACTGGAACCTAAATCCAGCGTGTCTACCAGTTCCACCACACCCGCGCCGAGCGTTGCGCGCCCCACGTCAGGAGGCGCACTGCTATATGACCTCGTCTCCCGCGTCAACCAGAGCCGGGACCGGCCGCAGGGGAGATATCAGGCCTTTGCGAGGGATCGCATGGCCGATGACATGACGATGCGACCGCCGTCGGAATACGCCTCGTGGTTCCCGTCGATCTCGGTGAGCTTGTAGAGATAGTTGATCATCATGCCACAGGATTGGCGCAGGCCGTTCGGTGACGGATCGCCGAGCCAGTTGAGCCGCTCCATGCGGGCGCCGTTCGACAGGTGGAAATGCGCGACCGGGTCGCGCGCAGTGCCGTTGCCGCGCTTCTCGACAGCCAGGTAACGCGCGGCCATCCGCATCATCGGCGGCTTCAGGGCGTCGCACAGCGCCGCTTCGGTCCACCAGTTGTCGCGTGCCAGTGCCCGGGTCACCAGCTCGGCGTCGGTGCTGCCGTCGTCGTCCAGGCCGAGGGCGGCCAGCAGGCCGCGACGCTCCGGCGACGTCAGTGCCGGCCCGCTGCCGCTCGCCACGGCATCGGCGAACCACGAGCGGAACCCGGGGATCGGCGACAGCGTCGCATACGCCTTCAGGTTCGGGAACTCGTGCGACAGCACGTCGACCACGCGCTTGATCAGGAAGTTTCCGAAGCTGATGCCGGCCAGGCCGCGCTGGGCGTTGGAAATCGAGTAGAAGATCGCGGTGTTGGCGGTCCGCGGATCGGTCGACGGCGCGCTTTCGTCGAGCAGCGCCAGCACGCCGTCGGACATGCCGTCTACGAGCGCCACCTCGACGAAGATCAGCGGTTCGTGCGGCATGTTCGGGTGGAAGTAGGCGAAGCACCGCCGGTCGGAATCGAGGCGGTTCTTCAGGTCCTCCCAGGAGCGGATCTTGTGCACTGCCTCATAGGCGATCAGCTTCTCCAGAAGCGCCGCCGGTGCATCCCAGGTGATCTGCCGCAGCTCCAGCAGGCCGACGTCGAACCAGGCGGCCAGCAGGTCGCGCAGGTCGGCGTCGAGGTCCGCCAGCTCCACCGAATCCTTGGCCATCGGCAGCAGTTCGGCCCGCAAGTCGACCAGGAACTTGACACCCTCGGGCAAGGCGTTGAACCGGGTCAGCAGCCGGCGCCAGCGCGGCACCAGTGCGTCGCGAAGTCCGCGCTCGGCCCGCCGCCGGGCCTTCTCGCCGTCCGCCTTCTGCAGGGTCTCCACGGCCGCCGCGATCTGCTCGCGCTCGGGGCCGAACTCCTCGGCGAGCAGCGACAGGAAGCGGTGCCGCCCGGTGGCGTTCAGCGCGAGGTAGGAGCGCCCCAGCTCGGCGGCGCGGGCGCGGGCCGACACCTCGCCGCCCTTGGCCTCCAGGCAGTCCAGCATCTGCTGGCGCATTTTCTCGAGGTCGTCGCCCGGCAGGTCCGGGCGTGGCGCCCCCGACAGGTAATAGCGGGTGCTATCGGAAAGCTCGGTCCACGCGGTGCGCAGGTTCCGAAGCGTCCGGTCGAGTATGCTTTCGGCGGCAGCGGTATCGGTCATGCGCGAACTTTGCCGTGCCGCGCCCGCCCCGGCAATCGACGATTCGATGACAATCGCGGCCGGACCGGGACCGTTCGGTGACCGGGCGGTCAGCCCAACTGCCCCTTGGTCGCGTGAAACACCAGCTTCGGCCATGTATCGGCGGTGTGCTTGAGGTGCCAGGCGTTGCGCGCAAGGAACACCGCGTCGCCGTCGTGGTCCTCGGCGAGATCCCCCTGGTGGGCGTCGGTGAAGCGCTTCAGCTCGGCCGGATCCTCCGCGGTCACCCAGCGGGCGGTGTGCAGTCCGGCGGTCTCGAAGGTCACCGGCACGTCATACTCGGTGCGGATGCGGTCGGCGAGCACCTCGAACTGCAGCGCGCCGACCACGCCGACGATCCATTGGCTGCCGAGACGGGTCTTGAAGGCCTTGGCGGCCCCTTCCTCAGCCAATTGCTCAACAGCGCGCGACAAGTGTTTCATTTTCATGGGATCCGAGGGCCGGACCCGCTGCAGCAGCTCAGGCGCGAAGCTCGGGATCCCAGTGACGTGCAGGTCCTCGCCCTCGGTCAGGGTGTCGCCGATCCGCAGATTGCCGTGGTTGGGGATGCCGATGATGTCGCCCGGCCAGGCGTCCTCCGCCACCTCGCGGTCGCGGGCGAGGAACAGCACCGGGTTGTGCATGGTCATGACCTTGCCGCTGCGCACGTGCTTCAGCTTCATGCCGCGCTTGAAGTGGCCCGAGCTGAGCCGCACGAAGGCGATGCGGTCGCGGTGCTTGGGATCCATGTTCGCCTGGATCTTGAACACGAAGGCCGACACCTTCTCCTCGCCCGGCTGGATCGACCGCTCGACCGCCGGCTGCGGCCGCGGCGACGGCGCATACTCCGCGACGCCCTCCAGCAGCTCGCGCACCCCGAAATTGTTCAGGGCGCTGCCGAAGAACACCGGCGTCATGGTGCCGTGGCGGAACGCCTCCAGGTCGAACTCGGGACACAGGCCGCGCACCATCTCGACCTGCTCGCGAAACTCGCGAAGCAGTTCCGCCGGCAGCAGCTCGTCGAGCTTCGGGTCGTCCAGCCCGCGGCACTGGATGCCCTCGGCCGGCCGGTCGTGGTTGCCGCGCTCGATCAGGATCAGTTGGTCGCGCAGCAGGTCGTAGCAGCCCTTGAAGCGCTGCCCCATGCCGATCGGCCAGCTCGCCGGCGACACGTCGAGCGCCAGGGTCTGCTCGATCTCGTCGAGCAGCTCGAACGGGTCGCGGCTCTCGCGGTCGAGCTTGTTGATGAAGGTCACGATCGGCACGTCGCGCAGCCGGCAGACTTCGAACAGCTTGCGGGTCTGCTCCTCGATGCCCTTGGCGGCGTCGATCACCATGACCGCCGAGTCGACGGCGGTGAGGGTCCGGTAGGTGTCCTCCGAGAAGTCCTCGTGGCCGGGCGTGTCCAGCAGGTTGAAGGTGCGGCCAGCGAACTCGTAGGTCATCACCGACGACGCCACCGAGATGCCGCGCTCCTGCTCGACCTTCATCCAGTCCGAGCGGGCACGCCGGGCGGCACCGCGCGCCTTGACGGCGCCGGCGAGCTGGATGGCTCCGCCGAACAGCAGCAGCTTCTCGGTCAGCGTGGTCTTGCCGGCGTCGGGGTGCGAGATGATCGCGAAGGTCCGCCGCCGGGCCACCTCCTCGGCGAGCGAGCTCATGGCGTTTCCTTGATCTCTGTCGGCAAAGGCACGGCTAGATAACGACGCCGCTCCGCGACATCAAGGCCGGGGTGCGACGCGGGCGGCGATTGTGCACCGCAAGGTGAGCCGATACGCTGTTCCGGGATCAGCAGGACGGCAGCGGCGGAGCGGGAAATGGCGAATGGCCTGTTGCGACTTTTGGGGCTGGCCGCATCGGCGGTGCTTGCGGCGGTGCCCGCCGCGGCCGCCGACAAGGTGACCTTCGGCACCAACTGGAAGGCGCAGGCCGAGCATGGCGGCTACTACCAGGCCGCGGTCGACGGGACCTACGCGAAATACGGCCTCGACGTGACGATCCGCCAAGGTGGGCCGAACGTGAACCACCCGCAGCTGCTCGCCGCCGGCAAGCTCGACTTCAACATGGGCGGCAACATGTTCGCCGCCTTCAACTACCTGACCAACAAGGTGCCGATGGTCACGGTGGCGGCGGCGTTCCAGAAGGATCCGCAGGTCCTGATGGTGCATCCCGGTTCGCCCTACCAGTCGCTGGCCGACCTGAAGGGTGCCACCCTGCTGATCGGCCAGGGCGGGCGGGTGTCGTTCTGGCAGTGGCTGAAACGCGCCTACGGCTTCTCCGACGACCAGATCAAACCCTACACCTTCAACCCGGCCCCGTTCATCGCCAACAAGGACTGGGCCCAGCAGGGCTACGTCACCTCCGAGCCGTTCGCCGTCGAGCGCGAGGGCGGATTCAGCCCGCGCGTCTTCCTGCTCGCCGACAACGGCTACGCCAGCTACTCGACCACGGTCGAGACATCGTGGAAGCTGGTCAACGAGAACCCGGACCTGGTGCAACGCTTCGTCGACGCCACCGCGATCGGCTGGGTGAACTACCTCTACGGCAATCCAGCTGCTGCCAACGCCATGATCCGCAAGGACAACCCGGATATCAGCGACGACCAGATCGCGTATTCGATCGCCAAGATGAAGCAGTATGGCATCGTCGACTCCGGCGACACCCTGGCCAAGGGCGTCAACGCCATGAGCGACGAGCGGTGGCAGTCGTTCTACCGCTTCGCGGTCGAGGCCGGCCTGTACGCCGCCGACCTGCCGCTCGAGCGCGGCTATACCCTGCGCTTCGTCAACAAAGGCGTCGGCCTGGACCGCAAGCGGGAGCTCGGCGGCAAGTGACGGCCGGGACGCCGCAGGCGGCGCCGGTGATCCGCCTCGCCGGCGTCCGCAAGGCGTTTGCGAACGGCGTGGTGGCGCTCGACGGTCTCGACCTCGAGGTGGGCGACGGCGAGTTCCTCAGCCTGCTCGGACCGTCGGGCTGCGGCAAGAGCACGGTGCTGCGGCTGATCGCCGGGCTGATGCCGGCCGATGCCGGCCGGCTGCGGGTCGCGCCGGGTCGGGGCGGATCATCGCAAGACCCGGCGCAGCGCGATATCGCGTATGTGTTCCAGGAGCCGACGCTGATGCCGTGGGCGTCCGCCTTCGACAATGTCTGGCTGCCGCTGCGGCTCGCCGGCATCCCGCGGCAGGCGGCGCGCGAGCGGGTCGGCGCGGCCCTGGCCGGGGTCGGGCTCGACGGCTTCGAGAACGCCTACCCACGCGAGCTGTCGGGCGGCATGAAGATGCGCGTATCGATCGCCCGCGCGCTGGTGACCCGGCCGCGGCTGCTGCTGATGGACGAGCCGTTCGCCGCACTCGACGAGATCACCCGCTTCAAGCTCAACGACGACCTGCTGCGCCTGAAGACCGAGCAGGGCTGGACGGTCGTGTTCGTCACCCACAGCGTGTTCGAGAGCGTCTACCTCGCGTCGCGCATCGCGGTCATGACGTCGCGGCCGGGGCGCATCGCCGGTGAGATCGCCGTCGATGTCCCCTACCCGCGCGGCGAGGCCTTCCGCACCGATCCGCGCTATGCCGAGAGCTGCCGGACGACCAGTGCCGTCCTGCACCGCGCCATGGGCGAGGCGGCGTGAGCCGCGCCGACCTTATGGCCGAAGCCGTCGACGCCGGGCGCCGGGTCGAAGCGATGCGCGAGGCGCGGCGGCGCGAGCGGCTGGCGCGCGTCCTGGCACCGCTGCTGGTCGGACTGATCGCGATCACCGCCTGGGACCTGGTAGTCCGGCTCAACGAGATCCCGCCTTATATCCTGCCCGGGCCGGCCCTGGTGCTGAACAGCCTGGTGAACGACTGGGGGACACTGTGGCCATCGCTGCTGGTGACCCTGGAGATCACAGCCATGGCCCTGGTGGTCGCCACCTCCGGCGGCCTGCTGCTGGCGGTGCTGTTCGCGCAGTCGAAATGGGTCGAGCTGAGCTTCTTCCCCTATGCCGTCGTCCTGCAGGTGACGCCGGTGATCGCGATCGCCCCGCTGATCCTGATCTATGTCGACAACGTCCACCTGGCGCTGCTGATCTGCGCCTGGATCGTGGCGTTCTTCCCGATCCTCTCGAACACCACCCTCGGCCTGAACTCCGCCGACCACAACCTGCTGGCGCTGTTCCGGCTGTACGGCGCCAGCCGCTGGCAGACCCTGCGCCATCTGCGGCTGCCGTCGGCGATGCCTTACTTTCTCGCCGGGCTGCGGATCGCCGGCGGGCTGGCGCTGATCGGCGCCATCGTGGCGGAATTCGCCGCCGGCTCGGCCGGCACCTCGTCCGGCCTCGCCTACCGCATCCTGGAATCCGGCTACCGCCTGGAGATTCCACGGATGTTCGCCTCGCTGCTGCTGATCTCGCTGACCGGCATCCTGATCTTCCTGGCACTCACCCTGCTGCAGCATCTGATCTTGCGCCGCTGGCACGAGAGCGCCGCGCACCGAGAGGAATGATGATCCCGACCACCGGACCCTGGGCCCTCGCCCGCGCCGCGGTTCCGACCGTGCTGCTCGGCCAGCCGGCCCACCTCGCGTGCGCAGCCGACGGCCTGACGCATTGCGACCTCGTGGTCGACGCCGGCCGCGTCGCCGCGATCCTCGCACCCGGCACCTTCGCCGGCGACGTCCCCGTCGTGGACCGCGCCGGCCGGCAGGTCTGGCCCGGCCTTGTCGACCTGCACGTGCATCTCGACAAGGGTCACATCCTGCCGCGCTGCCCGAACCCGACGGCGAGCTTCGACGGCGCCCTCGCCGCGGTGCCGCCGGACCGCGCCACCTGGACCACCGACGACATCCGCCGTCGCATGGACTTCGCGCTGCGCTGCGCCTGGGCCCACGGCACCGTGGCGCTGCGCAGCCATCTCGACACCGTCCAGGACGACCCGGAGCGGTCCTGGCGGGCTCTGGCACCGGTGCGCGACGCCTGGGCCGGTCGCATCACCATCCAGCCGGCCGCCCTGCTGCCGATCGGGCACTACGCCGACGCCGGCTACGCCCGCCGGATCGCCGACATGGTCGCGGCACATGACGGCGTGCTCGGGGCCGTGGCCTATCCCGACCCAGACGCCGGCGCCCTGCTCGACCGGATGCTGACGCTGGCGGCGGAACGCGGGCTGGCGGTCGACCTGCATGTCGACGAGACCCTCGATCCGTCCGTGAGCGAGGTCGACCGGGTGCTCGATGCGGTCGAGCGCGCCGGCTTCGCCGGTCCGGTGACCCTCGGGCATCTGTGCAGCCTTTCCACCCGGCCGGAGGACGAGGCCGCCCGCAGCATGGCGCGGATGGCCGATCTCGGCGTGGCCGCGGTGTCGCTGCCGCTCTGCAATCAGTTCCTGCAGGACCGCGTGCCCGGCCGCACGCCGCGACTGCGCGGCCTGGCGCCGCTGCTGGAGATGGCCGATCACGGCGTGGCGGTGGCGGTGGCGAGCGACAACACCCGCGACCCGTTTCACGCCTATGGCGACCTCGACCTGGTCGAGGTGTTCCGGGCCGCGGTCAGGCTCGGCCACCTTGACCTTCCCGTCGCACCCTGGCCGGCGGCGGTGGCCGGCATCCCGGCGACGGCGATGGGCGTCGCCGCCGGCCGCATCGCGGTCGGCGCGCCGGCCGACCTGATCCTGTTCAGCGCCCGGCGCTTCGACGAGCTGATCGCCCGGCCGCAGGCCGACCGCATCGTCATCCGCGGCGGCCGCCGGATCGACGCAACGCCGCCGGACTTCGCCGAACTCGACTGATCAGCCCGCCCCGCTCACATCCCGCCGGCTCACATCCCGCCGGCGCGCTCGCGCAGCACGAATTTCTGGATCTTTCCGGTCGAGGTCTTCGGCAGCTCGCCGAACACCACGGTCCGCGGCACCTTGTAGCGGGCCATGTTGTCGCGGCACCAGGCGATCACCTCCTCGGCGGTGAGTTCGGCGCCCGGCTTGACGGTGACGAAGGCGCAGGGGCTTTCGCCCCAGCGCTCGTCGGGGCGCGCCACCACCGCCGCCTCCATGATCGCCGGGTGCCGGAACAGCACGTCCTCGACCTCCAGCGACGAGATGTTCTCGCCACCGGAGATGATGATGTCCTTGGAGCGGTCCTTCACCTCGCAATAGCCGTCGGGATGCAGCACCGCCAGGTCGCCGCTGTGGAACCAGCCGCCGGCCAGCGCCTCGCCGGTCGCCTTCGGATTCTTCAGATAGCCCTTCATCACGGTGTTGCCGCGCAGCCAGAGCTCGCCGATGGTCTCGCCGTCGGCCGGCACGTCCCGGCCGGTCTCGGCGTCGACCACGCGCATGCCCTCGATGGTCGGGTACCACACCCCCTGGCGCGCCATCTTTCGGGCCTTGGCGTCGGGCTCCAGCGCGTCCCACTCCGGCGGCCAGGCGCAGATCGTCGACGGGCCATAGGTCTCGGTCAGGCCGTACAGGTGGGTGACCTTGAAGCCCATGCGCTCCATGCCGGCGATCACGGCACTCGGCGGCGCCGCACCGCCGGTGGCGATCGACACGGTGTGGTCGAAACGGCGCTTCACCGCCTCGGGCGCGTGGATCAGCATGGTCAGCACGATCGGCGCGCCGCACATATGGGTGACCCGGTGCTCGGCGATCGCTGGGAAGATCAGCGCCGGGTCGACCCGGCGCAGGCAAACATGGGTGCCGCATACCGCCGTCACCGCCCAGGTGAAGGTCCAGCCGTTGCAGTGGAACATCGGCAGGGTCCACAGATACCGGGTCGCGCGATCGAGGCCGAAGGCGATGGCGTTGCCCGTCGCATTCAGGAAGCCGCCGCGGTGGTGGTAGACAACGCCTTTGGGATTGCCGGTGGTGCCGCTGGTATAATTGAGCGCCAGCGCCCGCCATTCGTCGTCGGGGCGGGTCCAGGCGTAGGCCGGGTCGCCGGTTGCAAGCAGTTGCTCGTACTCCATCTCGCCGAGCGGCTCGCCGCTCTCGGCCAGGTGGTCGTCGACCCACACCACATCAGGCTTGCGGCTGCTGGCGGCGATCGCCTGCGCCATCACCGCGGTGAACTCGCGGTCGACGATCACCAGCTTGGCTTCGGCGTGGTCGAGGATGAAGCCGATGGTGGCGGCGTCGAGGCGGGTGTTGATGGCGTTCAGCACCGCGCCTGACATCGGCACGCCGTAATGCGCCTCCAGCATCGCCGGCGTGTTCGGCAGCAGCACCGACACCGTGTCACCGACGCCGATGCCGCGCCGCGCCAAGGCCGAGGCCAGCCGCCTGCAGCGCGCGTAGGTCTCGCCATAGCCGCGCTGCAGGCCGCCATGCACCACCGCCGTCTTGTCCGGATAGGTCGTCGCCGCGCGATCGAGGAAGTCGAGCGGCGTCAGCGCGGTGTGGTTGGCGGGTGCGCGCGGCAGGTCGCGGTCGAAGATCGAAGCGGTCATCGGGCAGGCTTTCCGGGGTCGGATGCGGTGCGTCGGGATGCAGGGTTTCCCGGCCTCGCACGATCGTCAAGTCGAGCGGGTTGAGTGCCGGCCTCGGTCCGCGCTACCGTTGCGCCGATGCGTATCGATATCTTCTCCGACGTGATCTGTCCCTGGTGCTTCATCGGCAAGCGCCGGCTGGAGCGCGCCCTGCGGCAGCGGCCGCAGGACGACCTGGCACTGTGCTGGCGGGCGTTCCAGCTGAACCCCGACATGCCGATCCAGGGCATGCCCCGCCACCTCTACCTGGAGGCCAAGTTCGGCGGCTCCGAGAGGGCCGGGCAGATCTACGAGACCATCCGCCAGAATGGCGAGCGCGAAGGCATCGACTTCCGCTTCGACCTGATCAGGCAGACCCCGAACACCGTGCGGGCGCATCGGCTGATCCGCTTCGCGACCGAGCGCAGCCTCGGCGACGCGCTGGTGGAGCGGCTGTTCACCGCCTACTTCACCGAGGGCGTCGACCTCGGCGACATGGACCGGCTCGCCGACCTCGCCGAGGAGAGCGGGCTGTCGCGCGGCGAGGCCGCCGCCTTCCTGGAGAGCAACGAGGGACTGGCCGACGTGCTGGCCGAGACCCGCTTCGCCTACGAGAGCGGAATCAACGGCGTGCCCTGCTTCATCTTCGACCGCCACTACGCGCTGGCCGGCGCCCAGGAGCCGGAGGCGTTCTTCCCGCTGTTCGAGCTGGTGCGCAGCGAAGCCGCGGGGCGACCGACGGCGGCGAACCGGGCGTAGCGAAAGCGATAGCGTTTTCAATTCTGTGGCGATGCCCGTCGTTTGGTGGGTCCCGGAGCCGTCCGCTCGCGCGGACTCTCCGGGATGACGACAAGGGGGGGGGGGCACCGACGGAAAGTGCGGGCCGCCCCATCAGTTTCGTCATTCCGGAGGGCGCGCGTGAGCGCGCGGCTCCGGAACCCACCCGTCGCTCCGAGACGGACGCTCCGGCTGCACCTCACACCGCGATCGCCACCAGTTCCTGCATCAGCCGGGTCAGGCCGACCACGCGCTGCTCCGGCTTGTCCCAGGGGCGGCGGTAGACCAGCTTGTGGTCGGGGCGCAGCTGCACGGTGCCCGCCTGCTTCTGCATGAAGGCGACCAGCCCGGCCGGGTTGCGGAAGTCGTTGTTGCGGAACGCCAGGATCGCACCCTTGGGGCCGGCGTCGACCTTCTCGACCCCGGCGGCCCGGCACAGCCGCTTGATGGCGACGATCTTCAGCAGGTTCGCGACCTCGGCCGGCATCGCCCCGAAGCGGTCGACCAGTTCGGCGGCGAAGGCATCGATCTCGCCCTCGTCCGACAGGGTGGCGATGCGGCGGTACAGGCTCATCCGCACCGACAGGTCGGGGACGTAGGGCTCCGGGATCATCACCGGCATGCCGATGGCGATCTGCGGCGTCCAGCTGCCGTCCTCCACCTCCATGCCCTCGCCGGACTTGGCGGCCTCGACGGCCTCGCGCAGCAATTCCTGATACAGCTCGATGCCGACCTCCTTGACGTGGCCGGACTGCTCGTCGCCGAGCAGGTTGCCGGCACCGCGGATGTCCATGTCGTGGCTGGCCAGCGAGAAGCCGGCGCCCAGGTTGTCGAGGGTCTGCATGACCTCGAGGCGGCGCTTGGCGATCGGGTTCAGCACCTTGCTCGGATGCGTCGTCAGGTAGCCGTAGGCGCGGGTCTTGGAGCGCCCGACGCGGCCGCGCAGCTGGTAGAGCTGGGCAAGGCCGAACATGTCGGCGCGATGGATGACGATGGTGTTGGCGCTCGGGATGTCGAGGCCGGATTCCACGATGTTGGTCGACAACAGCACGTCGAAGCCGCCGTCGGTGAACGCGGTCATCACGTCCTCGAGCTCGGTCGGCGACATGCGGCCATGCGCCAGGCCGATCTTCGCCTCCGGCACCAGCTTGAGCAGCCGCTCCTGCACCCGCGCCAGGTCCTCGATGCGGGGACACACGTAGAAGGTCTTGCCGCCGCGATAGCGCTCGCGAAGGATCGCCTCGCGGATGATCACGCCGTCATAGGGCATCACGAAGGTGCGCACCGCCAGACGGTCGACCGGCGGTGTGGCGATCAGGCTGAGCTCGCGCACCCCCGACAGCGCCATCTGCAGGGTGCGCGGGATCGGCGTCGCCGTCATGGTGAGGACATGGACCTCCTTGCGCAGGTCCTTCAGCCGCTCCTTCTGGGCGACCCCGAAATGCTGCTCCTCGTCGACGATCAGCAGGCCGAGATTGCTGAACGCGATCTGCTTCGACAGCACCGCGTGCGTGCCGACCACCAGGTTGACGTCGCCCGACGCGATACCCTTGCGGATCTCCGCCGCCTCCTTGGGCGTGACAAGGCGCGACAGCTGCTCGACCCGCACCGGCAGGCCCTGGAAGCGGTCGCGGAAGGACCGGTAGTGCTGCCGGCACAGCAGCGTGGTCGGCACCACCACCGCCACCTGGAAGCCCTGCATGACGGCGACCAGCGCCGCCCGCAGCGCCACCTCGGTCTTGCCGAAGCCGACGTCGCCGCACACCAGCCGGTCCATCGGCCGGCCGCGCCCGAGGTCGCCGAGCACATCGTCGATGGCGCGCAGCTGGTCGTCGGTCTCGGTATAGGGGAAACGGGCACAGAACTCGTCATACACCCCGGCCGGCGCGTACAGCGGCTCGGTGCGGCGCAGCTCGCGCTCGGCGGCGATGGCGATCAGCCCCTCGGCCATGTCGCGCAGCCGCTTCTTGACCCGCGCCTTGCGGGCCTGCCAGGCAGCACCCCCGAGCTTGTCCAGCTGGGCATTGCTGTCCTGCGAGCCGTAGCGCGACAGCACCTCGATGTTCTCGACCGGGACGAACAGCTTGTCGCCGCCCGAATACACCAGGCGCAGGCAGTCGTGCGGTGCGCCGCCGATCTCCAGCGTCTCCAGGCCGACATACTGGCCGATGCCGTGCTCGGCATGCACCACGTAGTCGCCGGCCTCCAGGGCGCCGACCTCCTGCAGGAACTCCTCGCCGCGCCGGCGCCGCCGCCGCGACGGCCGCGCCATGCGCTCGCCGACGATGTCCGGCTCGGCGACCAGCGTCAGGCCGTCCAGGCGCCAGCCGCGCTCCAGCGGCACCACTGCGGCGGCGACCGTGCCGGCCGGCAGCGCCAGCGCCTCGGCCAGGCTGTCGACCGGCTCGATCGGTGCAACGCCATGGTCGTGCAGCAGGCTCGACAGCCGGTCGCGCGAGCCTTCGGTGTAACCGGCTACCACCACGCGGCGGCCGGCGGCGAGATCCGCGGCGATGGCGTCACGCGTCGCGTCGTAGACCGCCGAGCCGCCCCGCGTGCGCGCCTCCGCCAGGTCGAAGCCGCCGCCGGCACCGAGATCGATCACCGCCCCGCCCGGGGGCGCGGCGAACGGCGTCATGATGCCGACCGGCCGATCGGCCAGCAGTGCCGACCATTCCCCTGGCGACAGGTACAGCGCGTCTGCCGGCAGCGGCCGGTAGATCCCGCCGGCCTCGGCGCCGCCGGTGCGAACCATCTGCTGGCGGGCGTCCTGGTATTCGACGATCTGCTCGAAGCGCGCCGTGACCGCCTCGTCTACCTGATGGTCGAGCGTGATCGCCACCTCACCGACATAGTCGAGCAGCGTCCCCATGCCGTCGTGGAACAGCGGCAGCCAATGCTCCATGCCGGCATAGCGCTGGCCGGACGACACCGCCTCGTAGACCGGGTCGCTGGCGACCTCCGCCCCGAACCGGGCGCGGTAGCCCGAGCGGAAGCGCTGGATCGATTCGTCGTCCAGCAGCGCCTCGCCGACCGGACGGAACACCACCCGGTCGAGCGAGCCGGTGGTCCGCTGGCTCATCGCGTCGAAGCGCCGGACCGCCTCCAGCTCGTCGCCGAAGAAATCGAGGCGCACCGGCTCGTCCATGCCGGTCGGGAACACGTCGACGATGCCGCCGCGCACCGCGTATTCGCCGGCCTCGCGCACGGTGTCGGTGCGGCCGTAGCCGCTGCGCGCGAACATCGCCAGCAGCTTGCCGAGCGGCATGTCCTCGCCGACCTTCAGGGTCAGCGACGCACCGCCGAAGAACCGCAACGGCGGCACGCGCTGCAGGATGGCATTGACCGTGGTGAGCACCACGAGCGGCCCGGCGTCCGCCGGCAACTCGGCGAGCCCGGCCAGCGACTCGACGCGGCGGCTCACGATCTCGACGTTCGGCGATACCCGGTCGTAGGGCAGGCAGTCCCAGGCCGGAAAGCTCAGCACCGGCACCGCAGGGTCGACGAAGGCGATCGAGCGCGCCAGCGTCGCCATGCGCGCGTCATCGCGGGCGACATGCAGCACGCGACCCCGGGCACCCGCCAGCCGCGCCACGGCGAACGCGTCGATGCCCTCCGGCGCCGAGGCGAGGGTCACCCGGCCGACGGCGGCCGGAAACGACTTGAGGTCCATGCTTACTCGAATCGCGAGGCTTGTTCGGATCGCGGGGAACGCGTCAGTCGGTCAGCTCGAACGCCTGGATCATCCGTAGCACCGGAGTGTCGTAGTCCGGCGGCGGAGCCTCCTGGGCGGTGATCCACTTGTAGAGCCGCGGGTCGTCGATTTCGAGCAGCTTTTCGTAGTCGTCGATCTGGCGATCGTCGAGCTCGGCGAGATGGCGGGCGGCGAAGGCTCCCAGCAGGACGTCGGTCTCCTTGGTGCCGGTGTAGGCGCTGCGGTAATAGAGCCGCTTGCGCCGGGCGTCGAGCGCCGCGGGCATGCCGGTGTCCTCCGTCTCTTCAACTGCACGGCTTAGGATATAAAGGCTGCGTCGAGCGCCGACCAGAGGCGGCCGCCCCCACCGGAATCGGATACGACCCACCGTGCGTCCCGAGCTGTTGTTCCCGCTGTTCGCCGAGGTCGGCCGTATCAAGGGTGTCGGCCCGCGCTACGCCAAGCTGATCGAGAAGGCAGCCGGGCCGCAGATCGTCGACCTGCTCTGGCACCTGCCGTCGGGCGTCGTCGACCGCCGGCCGTCGCCGCCGATTCCCGAAGCCCCCGAGGGGCGGGTCGCGACGCTGACCGTCACCGTACTGCGCCACCAGCCGGGCCACGGCCCGCGCGGACCCTACCGGGTGGTCTGCGGCGATGGCCGGGCCGAAATCGACCTGGTGTATTTCCGCGCCCGCGGCGACTGGCTGGAGCAACTGCTGCCGGTCGGGGAGACACGGGTGGTGAGCGGTCGTGTCGAGCGCTTCCAGGGCCGCGCGCAGATGGCGCATCCCGAGCATGTCGTGACCGAGGCCGAGGCCGACGCGATCAGGGTCGTCGAGCCGAGCTACCCGACCACCGAAGGGCTGCCGATGCGCACCCTGCGACGGGCTGTGGAAGGTGCACTGGAGCGGCTGCCGGACCTGCCCGAATGGGCGAGCCCGTCGCTGGTCGCCCAGCGCGGCTGGCCAGCCTGGGGCGACGCGGTGCGCCGGGCCCACGCCCCCGGCGACGCCGCCGACCTGGAGCCGGGGTCGCCTGCGCGCATGCGCCTCGCCTATGACGAGATCCTGTCGAACCAGCTGGCGCTCGCCCTGGTGCGTGCCCGCATGAAGCGCCAGAAGGGACGCTCGCTGCGCGGCGACGGCGGGCTGCGCGCGACGGTGATCGCCGCCCTGCCCTTCAGCCTCACCGGCTCGCAGCGCACGGCGCTGGCGGAGATCGAAGCGGACATGGCGGCGGAGAGCCGCATGCTGCGCCTGCTGCAGGGCGATGTCGGCAGCGGCAAGACGGTGGTGGCGCTGCTCGCCATGCTGAACGCCGTGGAATGCGGCGCCCAGGCCGCGCTGATGGCCCCGACGGAAATTCTCGCCCGCCAGCACTTCGCGACCATCGAGCCATTGGCCCGCCGCGCCGGGGTGCGGGTGGAGATCCTCACCGGCCGCGACAAGGGCAAGGCGCGCGCCGGGGTGGTCGGGAGGATCGCCGAGGGCAGCGCGCGCATCGTGGTCGGCACCCACGCGCTGTTCCAGGAGGGTGTGGAGTTCCGCGACCTGGCACTGGCGGTGATCGACGAGCAGCACCGCTTCGGGGTGCACCAGCGCATGAGCCTCGGCGGCAAGGGCCAGGCGGTCGACACCCTGGTGATGACCGCCACGCCGATCCCCCGCACATTGCTGATGACCGCCTACGGCGACCTCGATGTGTCGCGGCTGACCGAGAAGCCGCCGGGACGCCGGCCGATCGACACCCGCACCCTGCCGCTCGACCGGCTCGGCGACGTGGTCGACGGCGTCGCCCGCAAGCTCGATCAGGGCGGCAAGATTTATTGGGTGTGTCCGCTGGTCGAGGAGTCCGAGAAGATCGACATGGCCGCCGCCGAGGAGCGGGCCTCGACGCTGCACCGCCGCTTCGGCGACCGCGTCGGCGTCGTGCACGGCCGGATGAAGGGGCCGGAAAAGGACGCGGTGATGGACGCCTTCAAGAACGGGACCGTCGATCTGCTGGTCGCCACGACGGTGATCGAGGTCGGGGTCGACGTGCCGCGGGCGACGGTCATGGTGATCGAGCACGCCGAGCGATTCGGCCTCGCCCAATTGCACCAGCTGCGCGGCCGGATCGGGCGCGGTGACAAGGATTCGACCTGCCTGCTGCTGTACGGCATGCCGCTTTCGGAGGCTGGCCGGGCAAGACTGGAGGTCATGCGCGAGAGCGAGGACGGCTTCCACATCGCAGAGGAAGACCTGAAGCTGCGCGGCGCCGGCGAGGTGCTCGGCACCCGGCAGAGTGGGCTGCCGACCTTCCGCATGGCCGACCCCGCCGCCCATGCCGGGCTGTTCGCAGTGGCGCGAGACGATGCGCGCGTTCTGCTCGGCCAGGACCCGGAGCTGGAATCGCCGCGCGGTCAGGCGGCGCGCACGCTGCTCTACCTGTTCGAACGCGACGCCGCGGTGCGCTATCTGCGCGGCGCCTGATCAGGCCGGCACTTGCGCCGGCGGAACCGCCGGCGGGTCGAGCGACCGCCACGCCGGCAGGGTGACACGCACCACCGTCCCATCGCCCGGCCGGCTGTCGATCTCCAGCCGCCCATCGTGCGACTCGGCCAGCCGCTTGGACAGCGGAAGGCCGAGCCCGGCGCCGCCGGACTCGCGGGTCCGGTCGCGAGAGACCTGCACGAACGGCTCGAGGGCCCGCGGGATGTCCTCGGGCTCGAGCCCGACACCGGTGTCGCTGACCCGGATCTCGGTGGCGCCATCCTCCAGCCGCAGCACTGCAACCGTCACGCGCCCGCCCGCCGGCGTGAAGCGAACCGCGTTGGCCGCCAGGTTGATCACGATCTGCCGGAGCTTGGTGGCGTCGCCGACCACCCACGGCCCGGGGTCGGGAAACTCCGTCACCAGGCGAATGCCGCTGGCCGCGGCGGACGCCGCCAGCATGTCGCGGCACGCCGCGATCTCCAGCGCCAGGTCCACCGGGCGCTCGTCGAGTTCGAATACGCCGGCGTCGTGCCTGGATAGGTCCAGGATGTTCTGGATCAGAACGTAGAGATGCTGTCCGCTGTCGGCGATCGCACGGGCGTACTCCCGGTAACGCGGGTTGCCCAGCGGCCCCCAGATCTCGGCGTCGAGTGATTGCGCGAAGCCGATGACGGCGTTCAGCGGGGTCCGCAGTTCGTGCCCGAGATTGGCGAAGCTCTCGCGCTTCAGCCGCTCCGCCGCCTCGGCCGCCTCGCTGACGGCCGCCAGATCAGCGACAAGCGCCTCGTTCTCCAGGCGCAGCCTGATGCCGCTCTCGATGCTCCGCCCGGTATCGCGTCCCCAGAACCAGACCACCAGCAGGTAGACGGTCCCCATGCCGGCGATCGCCAGATGCTGCTGGTCGCCGACCGCGGCGAAACCGGCGATCGCCCCGAGCGCAGCCGGAACGACATAGGCCCGGAAGGCGGCGTCGCTCGCCGTCAGGGAGAACATCGCACCGGCTAGCATGCCGCCGACGGAGATCGCGATCAGTCCTTCGACGTGGATCGGCAGGCGACCGGCCGCCACCGCGGCGCCTGTCAAAGCCCACAACAGCCCCGCGGCCGTCACCGCGACAGCCATGCGGCGCTCCCACAGGTCGGCATCGAAGTGCTGGCGTGGCCTGGCCGAGAAGGCCCGCCAGAGCCAGACCCGAACGACCGCCACAGCCGCCACCGCGAGCAGCCAGGCAGCGAGGATCCCTGTCGCGACATGCCCCCATGCCACCGACGCCAGCAGCGTTGCGACGCCGAGATTGGCGAGTGCGGGAAACGGCGACTGGAACAGGATCCGCACCCGCTCGGCGCGCACCGCAGCGAGGCTGGGACCCGGGCGCGTGCGGAGAGTCGGAAGCAGCGCCGCTGCGTCCGTGACCGTCCGATGATCGGATGAGCTGCGATTCATGAAATCACGGAGCGGCTGCGGTCGTGCCGCCCGACGCGCGACGGCGTCCTTGTATATCCCCTCGGCGTTAACGCTTCGTTGATTCAACGCAACGAATGGCGTTACCCGGCGGAGATCGACGGTGCCTCCTGGTGCTCACGCCGGCCGGCGCCGGGCCGGCGATCGGGAGGCGTCACGATACCCCCGGAAATCACCATCTTGATTCCCTCCTCCACCGTCATGCTGAGAACCAGCGCATCGGAGCGTGGCACGAACAGCAGGAATCCCGAGGTCGGGTTGGGCGTCGTCGGGATGAACACGTTGAGGACGTCGCCTTCCGTCACGCTCTGGACCTCGCCGGCGGTCTCGCCGGTGATGAAGCCGAGGGTCCAGATGCCGCGGCGCGGATACTCCACCAGCACGACCTGCCGGAACGCCTTCGACTGCTGCGCCAGCACGGTCTCCAGGATCTGCTTGAGCGCGCTGTGGATGTTCCGCACCACCGGCATGCGCTGCATGATCCGGTCCGAGGCGCGGACCAGCCAGCGCCCGAGCAGCCCGGCGGTCAGCGCCCCGATCACGGTCAGGAAGACCACCGCCACCACCACGCCGAGGCCGGGGATGCCGAACGGCAGGTAGGTCTCGGGGTTGTAGCGGGCCGGAATCAGCGGGGTCACCTGGCCGTCGACGAAGTCGATGATCAGCCAGGTCAGGTACAGCGTGATGCCGATCGGGGCGGTGACGAGAATTCCGGCGAAGAAGTAGGCGCGCAGGCGGGCGAAGAACGTCATCAGAGTCGCTGAGCCTTCCAAGAGGGCAGCCGCGGAGGGCAGCCATTACCGCCGGGGTCACTTCGTTGCCGGCCCGCCGGGCGCGGCGGCGCTTCGGCAGCAGGACGAGCTCAACCTAGCAGAGCCGACCGGTCGGCCGCATCAGTCTCGTCGACGCGTTTCTCGTCGATATGGCGCGCCCGCGGGAATCGCGCCACCATCCCGCAATGTCCGACCTTCCCGCCTTCGGCGCCCCCGTCCGCCGGCTGTTCCAGCTCGAGGACGGCTCGATCTACCTGAACCACGGCTCCTACGGCGCCACGCCGAAGGCGGTGACCGCGGCGCAGCGCCGCTGGCAGGACCGCCTGGAGGCCGAGCCGAGCCGGTTCATGGACCGCGAGTTCCGCCCCGGCCTGCGGGTCGCCGCCGAGCGCCTGGCGGCCCGCCTGGGGGTCGCCGGCCGGTCGGTCGCAATGCTGGAGAACGCGACCCAGGCGGTGAACGCCATCCTGCGCTCCCTGAGCCTGCGGCCGGGCGACGAGATCCTCGTCACCGACCAGACCTACGCGGCCGTGCGGAACACCGCACGCTGGGTCGCCGCGCGCAGCGGTGCGACGATCGTGCAGGTCGACCTGCCGTTCCCGGCGTTCTCCGAGGACAGCCTCCTGGCGGCGTTCGCCGCCGGCCTGTCGGAACGCACCCGGGTGGCGATCATCGACCACGTCACCTCGCCGACCGCCCTGGTCCTGCCGGTGGCGAGAATGGTGGCCGCGGCCAAGGACGCCGGCGCGCTGGCATTGGTGGACGGTGCGCACGCACCGGGCATGCTGCCGCTCGACCTGCCGGCGATCGATGCCGACTGGTACACCGGGAACTGCCACAAATGGCTGTTCGCGCCGAAGGGCTGCGCTTTCCTGTGGGCCGCCGAGCGGGTGCGCGACGATCTGCATCCGACGGTGATCAGCCACGGCTTCGGGCAGGGCTTCGTCGCCGAGTTCGACTGGGTCGGGACCCGCGACGCCTCGGCGCAGCTGGCACTGCCGGACGCGCTCGGGTTTCTCGACCGGTTCGGTGCCGCGTCGGTGGCGCGGCACAACCACGACTTCGCGGTGATCGCCGGCCGGCGGCTGGCCGAGGCCTGGGGCACCGAGACCGGTGCTCCGCCCGGCCTGACCGGATCGATGATCACGGTCCGGCTGCCGGACGGGCTCGGCACGACCCAGGCGCATGGGCTCGAGATGCGTCGTCGGCTGCTCGACGAGCGCCGGATCCAGGTGCCGATCAACGCCCTCGCCGGCGGCCTGTGGGCCCGCGTCTCCGGGCAGATCTACAACGAGCCGGCCGACATCGACGCGCTCGCCGAGGCGATCCTGGTGGAACACCGCAACGCCGCCTGAGGCTGCGGCCGGCAGATCAGTTCAGCTTGTGCCGGAACTTGCGCTCGAGCTGAGCCAGGACCTCGACCCGCTTTGCCCCGCCATTGGCGAGGGCCAGCTTGAACAGCCGCGACGCCTCGTTCTCGGGCTCGCCTGCGGTCGCCTGGCCGGTCTGGATCATCGCCGCCTTGTGCGCCCGCGCCAGCACGTCGGGATCGATCCGCTTCCGCAGGGCACGCAGCAGGCGCAGGGCTTTCTCAGGCTCGGACATGTCGCGAGTATGCCGGAACCGTTCCGTCGGGACAACTCGGCTCCCCGGGCAACCGATCCGGGGCCGCCGCTCCCGGATGCCCCGGGACGAGTCAGAAGAACTTGGTCAGGAAGGCGGCGGCGAGCGCGCCGTTGGCAATCTTCGTCACCACCGCTTCGGCCCGGCCATTGTAGACATCCTCGCCGTCGGTCGCGGCGATCTCGAAGCGGAACCGCTGACCGGTGATGACCAGATCCTTGTCGTAGGGGTCGAGGATGAAGCCCTTGCGGTTCAGTTCGCGTACGTTGAACACGCAACGGTCTATCTTGACCGTCCCCTTGGACTGCATCTTCGGGGCCTGCCCGCGCAGAGGCACAGGCCGCTTGACCGGCTTCTTGTTGCTGATCTTCAGGAAGTCGAACATCGCGGAGCTCCCCCACCCCGGCCCCTTAACCTTGGGAGAGCATACACCGCACCGCGGCGAGGTACAATCCGCGCGAAATATTCGGAAAGTATCTGCCGTAAAATTTGAATAAAATTTTCGAAATCAACCGCCACTTCTATCGGCGATAGTGTCCTGCGAACGGAAATTGGTGAGCGCGGCGGGACTCGAACCCACGACCAGCTGATTAAAAGTCAGCTGCTCTACCAACTGAGCTACGCGCCCACCGGGACCCCGAGGGGGTCGTGACGACGGCCGAAACCTATGCAGGCCGCCGCGGCAGGTCAACCCGTCATGCGTCCGCGGCGACCGCTCCGGTCAGTTCCCGAACGGCCCGGTCTGCTTGGCCTGCCCGGCCTGCGACGGATCGCTGTTGAAGCGGTTCATCACACGCTCGACGATCCGCGGCGTGACGAACTCGGTGATTGGGCCGCCGAGACGGGCGATCTCCTTGACGAAGCGGGACGAAATGAACTGGTAGCGGTCCGACGCCATGAGGAACAGCGTCTCGATCCGGGGATTGAGGCGGGCATTCATGCCGGCCATCTGGAACTCGTACTCGAAGTCGGAGACTGCCCGCAGGCCGCGGATGATCATCGACGCGCCCTGCGCCTCGGCGAAGTGCATCAGCAGCGAGCCGAACGGCTTCACCTCGATGCTGCCGTGGAAGCCGTCCTTGCGGTTCTGGGCGAGAATGTCTTCGATCTCGTCCTTCACCATCTCGACCCGCTCGTCGAGACTGAACAGCGGTCCCTTGCCCGCGTTGCGGGCAACCGCCACCACCAGCCGGTCGACCGTCTTGCTGGCCCGACGGATAATGTCGATGTGGCCCTTGGTGATCGGATCGAACGTCCCCGGGTACACCCCGACCCGCTCGTTCTCAGTCGCCGTCTCGCTCATTCCGCCGTGTCCCCCTGATCGGATCCTTCGACCGGCCCCGAATCGACCGGCCCCGAGTCCACTGGCCCCGAGTCCACCGGCCCGGCGTCGCCCTCGGCGGCCTCTCCGTTTTCGTCGTCGCCGCTCTCTCCGACCAGCGACACCGACACCACCTTCTCCTCGTCGCCGACGCGGAACAGCACGACCCCCTGGGTCTTGCGCGCCGCCACCCGGATGTCGTCGACGGGGCAACGGATGACCTGCCCCTTGTCGGTCACCAGCATGATCTGGTCCGTCGACGTCACCGGGAACGCGGTGACGACCGGACCGTTCTTGCGGGTCACGTCCATCGAGGCGATGCCCTGGCCGCCGCGGCCGGTGACCCGGTACTCGTGCGCCGAGGTGCGCTTGCCGTACCCCTTCTCGGTCACCGAGAGGACGATCTCCTCGGCGGCTCCCAGGAACGCGAACCGCTCGCCGCTCAGCGTGCGGTCCGGGGCCGCCGCATCCTCGTCGCCCTCGCCGCTGCCGCGCCGGATCCAGGCGGCCTGCCGCAGGTAGATGTCGCGCTCGCTCTGCTCGCCCTCGACCTCCTCGTAGTCGACGTGGCGCAGGATCGACATGGACACCACCTGGTCGTCCTCGCCCAGCCGGATGCCGCGCACGCCGAGGGAATCACGGCCGCGGAACAGCCGCACGTCGGCGACCTGGAAGCGGATCGCCTTGCCCTGCCGGGTGGCGAGAAGGACGTCGTCGCCCTCGTTGCATGGCATCACGGCGATCAGTTGGTCGCCGTCGTCGAGCTTCATCGCCCGCTTGCCGGCCCGGTTGATGTTGGTGAAGTCGCTCAGCGCATTGCGCCGGACGGTGCCGGCGGCGGTCGCGAACATCACGTGCAACCCGTCCCAGCTGGTCTCGTCCGCCGGCATCGGCATGACGGTCTGGATCCACTCGCCCTCCTCCAGCGGCAGCAGGTTGACCATCGGCCGGCCGCGCGACTGCGGCGTGCCTTCCGGCAGCCGGTATGTCTTCAGCTGGAACACCTGGCCGCGCGACGTGAAGAACAGGATCGGGGCGTGGCTATTCGCCACGAACAGCCGGTTGACCCAGTCCTCCTCGCGGGTCGCCATGCCGGCGCGGCCCTTGCCGCCGCGCTTCTGCGAGCGATAGGTCGTGAGCGGCACACGCTTGATGTAGCCCGAGTGGCTGACCGTGACGACCATGTCCTCGCGGGCGATCAGGTCCTCGATGTCGTGCTCGAACTCGTTTTCCTGGATCTCGGTGCGGCGCGGGTCGGCCCAGGCCTCGCGGGTCTGCACCAGTTCCTCGCGCAGCACCTCCATCAGGCGCGGCCTGGAGGTCAGGATCTCCAGGTAGCCGCGGATCCGGGCGGCGATGTCCTCCGCCTCCTCGATCAGCTTGGAGCGCTCGATCCCGGTCAGGCGCTGCAGCCGCAGATCCAGGATGGCCCGGGCCTGGGCGTCCGACAGCAGATAGGTGCCGTCCTCCAGCACGCGGTGGCCAGGGTCGTCGATGATCGCGATGAATTCGGCGACGTCGGTCGCATCCCAGGCGGTCTCGCACAGCCGGCGCCGGGCCTCGCCGGCATCCGGGGCGGCCCGGATCATCGCGATCACGGCGTCGAGGTTGTTGATCGCCACCATCAGGCCTGCCAGCACATGCGCCCGCTCGCGTGCCTTGTGCAGCAGGTGCCGGGTGCGGCGGGTGATGACCTCCTCGCGGAACTCCACGAAGGCGACGATCACGTCGCGCAGGTTCATCTGCAACGGCCGGCCGCGGTTCAGCGCCAGCATGTTCACGCCGAAGCTGGTCTGCAGCGGCGTGAACCGGTAGAGCTGGTTCAGCACCACCTCGCCGATGGCGTCGCGCTTCAGCTCGACCACCACGCGCACGCCGTCGCGGTCGCTCTCGTCGCGCAGGTCGGAAATGCCGTCGACAATCTTCTCGCGGACGATCTCGCCGATCCGCTCGATCATCCGGGCCTTGTTGACCTGATAGGGGATCTCGGTGACGACGATCGCGAAGCGGTCCTTGCGGATCTCCTCGATCGTCGCGCGGCCGCGCATGATCACCGAGCCGCGGCCGGTGTGGTAGGCCTCGCGGATGCCGGAGCGCCCCAGGATCAGGCCGCCGGTCGGAAAGTCCGGGCCCGGAACGAACGCCATCAGCTGGTCGACGGTGATGCCAGGATTGTCGAGCATCGCCAGGCAGGCGTCGACCACCTCGCCCAGGTTGTGCGGCGGGATGTTGGTCGCCATGCCGACGGCGATGCCGCCGGCACCATTGACCAGCAGGTTCGGGTACTCGGCCGGCAGGACCGAGGGCTCCTCGGTCGTCTCGTCGTAGTTCGGGACGAAATCGACGGTTTCCTTGTCGATGTCACGCAGCAGGCCCTCGGCGGCCTTGGCCAGCCGGGCTTCGGTGTAACGCATGGCCGCCGGCGGATCGCCGTCCATGGAGCCGTAGTTGCCCTGGCCGTCGACCAGCGGCAGGCGCATCGAGAAATCCTGCGCCATGCGGACCATGGCGTCGTAGATCGCGCTGTCGCCGTGGGGGTGGTACTGGCCCATCACGTCGCCGACGATGCGGGCCGACTTGCGGTACGGCCGGGTCCAGTCGTAGCCGCCGACCTTCATGGCGTACAGGATGCGCCGATGCACCGGTTTGAGGCCGTCGCGGACGTCGGGCAGCGCGCGGGCCACGATCACGCTCATGGCGTAATCGAGGTACGAGCGCCGCATCTCGTCTTCGATCGAGACCGGGGCGATGTCGTGATGCGTGGGGGTGATGTCGGACAACCGTGGGGTTCCGGTGCAGGTGGCTGCGGGCGGCCGGACATGGCCTTTGCGGCGCCGAATCGATCGCGCCCGTGATTCGCCAAAACTTAGCAGAGCCACCGTCGGGCGGCAATGTTGCGGCGCGGCAGAACCGGATGCGGTTCAGCCCGCCGCCGCGCCTTGGGCCGGTGTCTGGCTGCGGGAGGCCGGAAACCATGCTTCCGCCGTCGTGCCGGCTCCCGGCTGCGACCTCAAGGTCAGCGAACCACCGTGCAACTCGACGAGGCCCTTGGCGATGTTGAGCCCGAGACCGGTGCCTTCGCCGTCCCGGGCGATGGTGGCGCGCGACCGGCCGAACACCCGGAACACCCGTGCAAGATCGTCCTGCGACATGCCGCAGCCGGTGTCGGCGACGGTGATGGTGATGCCCCCGGCCTCGTCGGCCGAGGCCACCCGTACCTCGCCGCCCTCCGGCGTGAACTTCACGGCGTTCGACAGCAGGTTGAGGACGATCTGCTTGATCGCCCGCGGATCGGCATGCAGCCGCACCGCGGCCGGCGCGTAAGACAACCCCAGCCGCTTCGCGTCGACCGTCGGCGCCAGCAGGGCGAGGCATTGCTCGAGGATAGCGTCGAGATCGACCTGCTCCTCGATCAGCTCGAAGCCGCCGGCCTCGATCTTCGACAGGTCCAGGATATCGTTGATCAGCGACAGCAGATGCCCGCCGCTGAGGTGAATCATCCGCCCGTATTCCTGGTATCGCTCCCCGGCATCGGCCCCGTGGTACTGCGTCGCGATCAGCTCCGAGAACCCCAGGATGGCGTTCAGCGGTGTGCGCAGCTCGTGGCTCATGCGCGCCAGGAAATCCGATTTGGCGGCATTGGCGGTCGCCGCATCGCTCAACGCCGCCCGCAGCGCCCGGGTCGAGTCCTTGAGGGCGGCGGCGTGGATCGCCAGCTGCAGATGGCTGCGGGTGAGCTCCTCGGCCGACCGCCTCGCCCGCTGGGTGATCAGGGTCAGCAGCCCGGCCGCCAGGACGACGATGCCCAGCGCCGGAAATGCGAGCTCCTCGATCAGCTCGGTGCCGGGCCGCGCGCCGGTCCAGGCCAGGCGGGCGAGTTCCCTTTCGCCGATCGACAGGATCGGCGCGGAGTCCGGGGATGCCGTCCCGGCCGGCGCCAGCCGAATCCCGGCCAGCAGGTATCGCTCCTCGAAACGCCGCAGCATCCCGGCATCGACCCGGCGGACGAACACCAGGGTCGCGGGCGCACCATCGGCCAGCGGCACCGGCCGGGCGTCCTCCCACTTGATCGCCGCGGCCGCGGCCAGAGCGAGCGTCCCGTCGAGCATCAGGAAGCTGCTCACGACGGTCGGGCGGTCGCCGGGCCTGCCGGCACCGTCCCGGGCCGCCTCGACCAGTTGCCCGAGTTCTTCCGAAAATCGCGTGCCGGCGTCGGCGCCCTGCTCCATCCCGTCGATCGTCGCGAACATCGCCAGCCCGGCGCCATCGACCAGCAGCGATGCCGACATCCCGAGATTGTCCATGACGGAGGCGCCGATATTGTCCGCCGCCCATTGCCGATCACGGGCCACAACGAGATGCTGCGCCGAGTCGTTCCAGAATGAATAGTCCCCGACGAAACCCTCGCCCCGTTCGATCTCGACCCTGAGGGCGCTGCCGGCCAAGTGCTGCGCCGACTGGATCGCGAACCGGTTCTGGCTCTCAGCGGCGATCCCGACCAGCAGCAGGGTCAGCACCACGACCCCGGCAATCAGCGCGACCACGGAGAGGATCGGATATCGGGGCGTCACCGGCGCGGGGGTCACCAGGCCGCGACCGGCGGGGTCGGGCGCCCCCGACGGGCAGCTATCCCGCCCGCCCGCCGCCCATCCCGCCTCCCGGAAACTTTGAATGCCGTCCATCATACACCCGTGTTAGACGACGAGGGTTAAGGAGGCGCTAACGGCTGCGGCGGCGCCGACAGGGAGGGCACCTTGGCCTTTGTCTATCCGATCCGGAACTTCCTGCCATCGGTGCTGGTCGGCGACCTGCGTGCAGCGCTTCTCGCCGAGACCGCCTCCTGGGTCGACGGCCGGCAATCCGTCGGTCGCGACGGCATCAAGAAGCGCAACAGGGAGATCGCAGCCGATTCGCCGCTGCGCCGCGAGCTGTCCGGGCGGATCGACGCGCATATCCGCGGACCGCTGACCAACGAGACCCTGGCGTTCCGGCACCTCTGCGATCCGCGGCGCTGGATTCCCTTCCTGTTCTCGCGAACCGGCCCGGGAGGCGGCTACCAGGACCACATGGACAGCAATGTCATGCTGCGCGGCACTCCGGAGGAGATGCGCTCGGACCTGTCGATGACGATCTTCCTGTCCGAGCCCAGCAGCTATGAGGGCGGCGAACTGGTCATCGACAGCGACATGGCCTATGCGCCGACGTTCAAGCTGTCCGCCGGCAGTGCCGTGCTCTACGCGACCAACAGCATCCACCGCGTCGCCGAGGTCACCGCCGGGGAGCGGCTGGTGGCGGTAACCTGGATCGAAAGCCGCATCGCCGATCCGCACATCCGCCAGATCAACGCCGACCTGATGCAGGTGATGAGCGTTCTGACCCGCGATGGCGCCTGCGCGCCCGACCTCCGCGACTCGGTGGTCACCAAGCTCGAGAAGATCCGCGGCAACGTCATCAAGCGCCATTCGTCCTGAGCGCCGTCTTGGTGCGGCACCGTCAGCGACGGTGCGCCGACAACGACAGGCTGAGCGGCAGCCGCGGCGCGAAACCGTCCGGCCAGCGATGCTGGCCGGGCGCACCCGGCACCAGGATCGGCAGCAGCTTCCAGGCGATCTCGTCATGCTCATGCAGCCAGTCGAGCGTCAGGCCGGCGCCGATCACCGCGTTCACGATGTCGGCGACTCCGTGCTCCCATTCGTAGCTGCGCTGGTTGCGGATTTCGGCGTCGGGATCGGCATAATCGGTGGTCGCCAGGTTCTCGGTCGGCTCGGGCGAGTGGAAATACCGGTATTTCAGCCGCAACGTCCCCGGCGGCAGGGCGGCCGCCTCCACCGAATCGTCGAACACCCGCGCCGCCGGATGCGCGTCGCAGAAATAGAATCGCCCGCCCGGCTTCAGGAAATGCGCGACCACGCGGGCCCATGCCGGCAGGTCGGGCAGCCAGCAGATGGTTCCCCAGGTGACGTAGACCAGGTCGAAGCGGCCCTCGATCAGCTCCGGAGCACGGTACAAGTCACCCTCGACGAAGGTGGCGGGCAGCCCCAGCTCGGCGGCCAGCGACCGCGCCGCGCTCACCGCGGCCGGCGAGAAATCCAGCCCCGTCACCCGCGCGCCGCGCCGCGCCAGGATCAGGCTGTCGACCCCGAAATGGCACTGCAGATGCAGCACGTCCAGCCCGTCCACCGGACCGAGCTCGGCTTCCTCTATGGCGTGCAGCCGGCGGTCGCCGCGCCGCAGCGCCGCGACGTCGTAGCCGTCCGGCCCGGTCGACGCGACGTGGATGCCCACGAGCTCGTCCCAATGCGCCCGGTTGGCGGCGATATGACCCGCGTCGTCCGTCACTGCCCGATGCTCCGCTCACGCACCCGCGAGCCGCCCGGGGCCAGAACCGTCGACAGGTTCGCCACCACATACCGGACGTCGTCGAGCGACATCGACGTATGCAATGGCAGGCCGATCACGCGGGCGGCCAGGTCGTCGGTCACCCGCAGAACCACGCGCGGGCAGTCCGCAAAGGCTGGCGCACGGTGGCAGCCATCGCCCCACCATCGCCGCGCCTGCACCCCGTGGCGCGCGAGCCCTTCGACTACCCGGCCGGCGGCGGCGGTCTGCAGTTCGACGACATAGGTCGAGGTCACCACGCCGCCGAGGCCCTGGGGCCGGGACACCGGCAGGCCCGCCTTGTCGCTCATCGCCTCGGCAAGCGCGACCGAGCCGACCAGCAACGGCATGCCTGCCTCGGGAGCGGCCGCCTTCACCCGCGCCAGCGCCGGCATGTCGGCGTCGCGGCAGGGCAACGCGACGACCGGACGGTGGGTTCGCAGCGCCTTCAGCATATCGGACGCGAAACGATCGGCCTCGCTGGCCGGAGCGACGCGGACGCAGATGTCGCACTCACCGGCCGCGGCGGTCGATGGCTCGGTGGTGGTGCCGACGATCACCAGGCGGTCGCGGTGGGGGCGCAGGCTCTCCAGGATCCCTTCGGAGACGGCGCCGCCGACGGATACCAGCATAACGGTCGCGCGGCGCTCCGGCCCCCGGAGACCCGCCTTGGAAAATCCCGGCATCACGATACGTCCCGGTCGATGGCCGGCGTCCCTATGTCGAGGATCGGCTCGAACAACAACTTGACGTTCCGCAGGTTGGAGAAGTCCTCCCTCACATGGCGTCGGCCGGCATCGGCCGTCGCTTGGAAATCGTCAGGGCGCTCCAGTGCATCGCCGACTGCCGCCTCGAGCCCGTCCAGACCACGATCGAACGCGCGGTAGTGCCGGCGATGATCGAAATGCCGGTCCATCGCCGGGGTGCGCAAGGCGAGGCAAACTGCCCCGGCGGCCATCGACCAATAGACCCGTTCGCTGACCGCTCCGACGCAGAGGTTCGGAGGTGTGGCGACCACGACGCGGCTTCGATGCATGAGCTTCATGACATCCGCATGCTCCAGATGACCCAGCACCCTGGCGTGCCGCTGTCCGGCTCCGCCGGCGCGAACCGCATCCCTGCCGAGGACCAGCACGCCGTCATGCCTGGCCAGCCGGTCGATGAGGGCGAGCCTGAAGCGGGCATTGGCATGGCTGTTTGCGAGCGCTCAGGCCCTTCGACCAGTTGCGAACCGACGACCGCATACGCGGCGTCGAAGCGCTCGCGCAGCATCTCGCTGATACCGGCCCTGGGCATAGCCCAGGTATCGAAGACCACGGTCTCCACCGGGTAGTGCGCCAGGGCATCGACGAGCGCCTCGGTTTCCGCGTTCAGCACGTTGCGGATCTGCCGTGGCGACAGCACCGCAATCCGCGGAGCCGCACGGGACGAGGCAACAGAGACACGGGCTTCCAAGGTCATCCGTCGATTTACGGGGGCCTGTCACCCCATTCGTCCGGGACCGACAGCCCTAGAACGGGATCTCGTCGTCGAGGTCGCTCGGGCCGCCAACCGGCGCCTGACCGCCGCCCGGGCGGCCGCCGCCGTGACCGCCGCCTGACGGCCGGCTACCCCCGGAAGGCTCGCCGCCATAGCCGCCACCGCCACCGCCCGGCCCGCCGTAGTCGTCGTCACTGCCGCCGTATCCGCCACCACCGCCACCACCGCCACCACCACCGCCTTCGCCGCGGCCGCCGAGCAGGGTCATTTCACCGCGGAAACGCTGCAGCACGACCTCGGTGGTGTACTTCTCCTGGCCCTGCTGGTCGGTCCATTTCCGGGTCTGGAGCTGGCCCTCGACGTAGACCGAGCTGCCTTTGCGAAGGTACTGCTCGGCGATCCGTGCCAGGTTCTCGTTGAAGATCACCACCCGGTGCCACTCGGTGCGCTCGCGGCGCTCGCCGCTCGACTTGTCGCGCCAGTTTTCGGAGGTCGCCAGGGTGAAGTTCACGATCTTGGTGCCGTCCTGGGTGGTCCGCACCTCCGGATCACGGCCGAGATTGCCCACCAGAATGACCTTGTTGACGCTGCCCGCCATCGTCTCGCTCTCATCTGTCGTCGATCATGCCGCTCGCCGCGCCGGTGCCATGGCACCGGGCAGCCCGTTTGCCGGGCCCGAGTCGCGTCGCCGGACAATCCCACATCGTCCTCCGGCTTCCAAGCCCCGGACGGCGCGAAACTCCGATCGCCGTTTCAAGGCATACCCGACTCGGCGGCTCGATGCGACTATGGAACGGTCAAGGCAAGAATCCCGCAGCGGTTATCCACAGCCACGGACAGCGTGCTGTCAGCAGCGGGTGCGGCATGTGGACATGGCCGGTGGCAATACCGGCGGTCCGCACCCTATATTCCTCGGTCGTACCGACTCCCCCACACTCCGATTCGAGGCCGGCAATGGCGCCCATACCCGCGTCCGACAGCGAGCTCCGCGTGATCCGCGTCCGGGGTGCGCGGGAGCACAACCTGAAGAACGTCGATGTCGACCTGCCGCGCAACGCGCTGTCGGTGCTGACCGGCCTCAGCGGCTCGGGAAAGTCGTCGCTGGCTTTCGACACCATCTACGCCGAGGGCCAGCGCCGCTATGTCGAGAGCCTGTCGGCCTATGCCCGGCAGTTCCTCGAGCTGATGCAGAAGCCCGACGTGGACCTGATCGAGGGGCTGTCGCCGGCAATCTCGATCGAGCAGAAGACCACGTCGCGCAACCCGCGCTCGACGGTCGGCACGGTCACCGAGATCTACGACTACCTGCGGCTGCTGTACGCCCGCATCGGCATCCCCTACTCGCCGGCCACCGGCCTGCCGATCGAGAGCCAGACGGTCAGCCAGATGGTCGACCGGATCCTGGAACTGCCCGAAGGCACCCGGCTGTACCTGCTGGCGCCGATCGCCCGCGGCAAGAAGGGCGAGTTCCGCAAGGAGCTGGCCGACCTGCGCAAGCGCGGCTTCCAGCGCGTGAAGATCGACGGCGAGCTGCTGGAGATCGAGGACGCCCCGGCGCTCGACAAGAAGCGCAAGCACGACATCGAGGTGGTGATCGACCGCCTGGTGGTGCGCGACGGCATCCAGACCCGGCTCGCCGACTCGATCGAGACGGCGCTCGGCCTGTCGGACGGGCTGCTGTTCGCCGACGACGCCGACGGCGGCGAGCGGCACACCTTCTCGGCCAAGTTCGCCTGCCCGGTCTCCGGCTTCACCATCGACGAGATCGAGCCGCGGCTGTTCTCGTTCAACAACCCGTTCGGCGCCTGCCCGTCCTGCGACGGCCTCGGCACCACCATGTTCTTCGATCCTGAGCTGGTGATCCCGAACCCGACGCTGTCGTTGCGCGGCGGCGCCGTCGGCCCCTGGGCGGCGAGTTCGTCGAAATACTACGTGCAAACCCTGAACAGCCTGGCGGCGCATTTCGGCGTGTCGATGGACACGCCCTGGCAGGATCTTCCGGAGCAGGTGCGGGACGCCATCCTGAACGGCACCGGCGACGAGCCGATCACCATGGCGTTCGAGGATGGGCTGCGGACCTACAAGACCAGCAAGCCGTTCGAGGGCGTGGTCCCGAACATGCAGCGGCGCTGGCGCGAGACCGACAGCGCCTGGGTGCGCGAGGAACTCGGTCGCTACCAGTCGGTGGCACCCTGCGGGGCCTGCAACGGCCAGCGCCTGAAGCCGGAGGCACTGGCGGTCAAGATCGGCGGCCTGACGATCTCCGAGGTCTGCGAGTACTCGATCGGCAAGGCGGTCGGCTGGTTCAATGCGCTGGAGGGCACGCTGCGCCCGAAGGACCTGGAGATCGCCCAGCGGATCCTGAAGGAGATCAAGGAGCGGCTGGGCTTCCTGGACAACGTCGGCCTGGAATACCTGACCCTGTCGCGCGGATCCGGCTCGCTGTCCGGCGGCGAGAGCCAGCGCATCCGCCTGGCCTCGCAGATCGGCTCCGGCCTGACCGGCGTGCTGTACGTGCTCGACGAGCCGTCGATCGGCCTGCACCAGCGCGACAACGACCGCCTGATGACGATGCTGAAGCGCCTGCGCGACCTCGGCAACACCGTGGTGGTGGTCGAGCATGACGAGGACGCCATCCGCGAGGCCGACTACGTGGTCGACATGGGTCCGGGTGCGGGCGTGCACGGCGGCACCGTGGTGGCCAGCGGCACGCCCGAGGAGATCATGCGGGCGCCGGAGAGCCTGACCGGCCAGTACCTGTCCGGCTTCCGGCAGATCCCGGTGCCGAAGCAGCGGCGCAAGGCGAAGAAGGGCCGGTTCCTGACGCTCAAGGGCGCCACCGGCAACAACCTGAAGAACGTCGACGTCAGCATTCCGCTCGGCACCTTCACCTGCGTGACCGGGGTATCCGGCGGCGGCAAGTCGACGCTGGTGATCGAGACGCTGTGGAAGGCGCTGGCGCGCCGGCTGCACAACGCCCGCGAGCACGCCGGCCCGTTCGAATCGCTGGAAGGCCTCGACAAGGTCGACAAGGTGGTCGACATCGACCAGTCGCCGATCGGCCGCACGCCGCGCTCCAACCCGGCGACCTACACCGGCGCCTTCACGCCGATCCGCGACTGGTTCGCCGGGCTGCCGGAGGCGCAGGCCCGCGGCTATGCGGCCGGCCGCTTCTCGTTCAACGTCAAGGGCGGGCGCTGCGAGGCCTGCCAGGGTGACGGCGTCATCAAGATCGAGATGCACTTCCTGCCCGACGTCTACGTGCAGTGCGACATCTGCAAGGGCCACCGCTACAACCGCGAGACCCTGGAAATCCGGTTCCGCGACAAGTCGATCGCCGATGTACTCGACATGACCGTCGAGGAGGGTGCCAAGTTCTTCAAGGCGGTGCCGTCGATCCGCGACAAGCTGGAGACCCTGGAGCATGTGGGGCTCGGCTACATCAAGGTCGGCCAGCCCGCCACCACGCTGTCCGGCGGCGAGGCGCAGCGCGTGAAGCTGGCCAAGGAGCTGTCGCGCCGAGCCACCGGGCGCACCGTCTACATCCTCGACGAGCCGACCACCGGGCTGCATTTCGAGGACGTGCGCAAGCTGCTGGAGGTCCTGCAGGCCCTGGTCGAGCAGGGCAACACGGTGATCGTGATCGAGCACAACCTGGAGGTCATCAAGACCGCCGACCACATCATCGACCTCGGCCCCGAGGGCGGCGACGGCGGCGGCCGCATCGTCGCCAGCGGCACGCCGGAGGAGGTCGCCGCCACGCCCGGAAGCTACACCGGCGCATACCTGGCGCGCTACCTGAAGCCGGCGGCGCCGAAGCGGAAGTCGGCGTAGCGCCCGGGGCCCGGCGGGTCTGCGCTACACCCGGAACACCTTGCCGGCGACCGGCATCGACGGCGCCACGCCGATGCCCTGGACGTAGTCGAACTGGGCACGCCGTGCGGCGCTCGCCGCCTCGAAGCTGGTGGCGCCGTAGAAGTAGCGGCGCATCCGGATGCCGCGGTTGGCGTGGACGAAGCCTTTCAAGGCCGCGACGTTGCGGGCGTCGGTGGTGGTGATCGAATGGCCGTCGACCGCGATCGCCACCATACGGACTCCGCCGAGTTTGCCGGCACGATGGAACTCCAAGCTGAAGTCGCCGATGAAGCCCGCCACATAGGGCGCGAGATACGAGAACAGGGTGTGCAGCCTGCCCTGCGGCACGTCGTCCGACAGGCCCCGCACCATCAGGAACATCCGCTTCTCGGCGATGCGCGGCAGCAGCCGGCAGACCTCCAGGTACTGGTTGCGATATCCCTTGGCTGCCAGCGTCTCGTAGTGCACCGGCACGATCAACAGGGCCCGCCAATGCTGCGATGCCGCCTCCACCAGGGCGGTCCCGGATCTCTGCAGCACCAGCCGGTCGATGGTCGCTTCCACGGCTCCGGTGTCGGACGGCTCGTTCGGATCGAAACCGATCGCCGCGCCGTCGGGCACATGCAGGTCGGCGTGGTAGCAGGACACCAGGCGCTTGCGGACGTTGGCCACCGGCCAGAACCGCATGCGCATCTGGTCCTTGGCCTGCTCGACCCTCGCCGACTCGGCAGCCTGGGCGCGTTTCTGCGCCTCCTCGACGGTCTCCTCGAGGGCCGCCGGCGAGCGCAGCACCACGGGGTCGCTGCGCGGCACCTCGAACACCATCGGCCGCACCGACACGGCATCGGCGCCGGCGCCGGCACCCGACAGCTTGGCATTGACCTCGCGACCGATCGCCTGGGCGGTGCGCGTGGCGTCCGGCTTGGTGGCCTTGCCGAACAGCACGATGAACTTCTCGTCGTTGATCAGGCAGTAGACGTCGTCGGCGGTGATATGCTTCTTGATCACGCCTTCGGTCAGCAGCAGCACCTTGTCCTTGATGCCGTGCCACTGCTCGCCGAACCGCTCCTTCAGCGCCTCGAATCCCAGCATCTGGACGTTGCCGGCGATCAGTGCGTCGGCGGCCACCTTGTTCTGCCGCACGAAGGACAGCAGCTTCGAGGAGAAGTCGGCGGGATCGCTGGGGTCGAGCTTCTGGCGGTCGAAGGATTGCAGGAAGCCGGTCTTGCGGCTCTCGCGCGGGATCCCGTCCTTGTACTGCTCGTCCATTCGCACCCCGGTGGCTGCGGCGCGTCGGCCGCCCGGCTCGGTCATCATACCCTCCGGCCCTCGAGAACCCCCGGCGAAATCGACCGGACCGGCCGAGGCGCTGCCGGACGCTGCCCCACTTCGATCGAAACGCACCAGGCCATCGCCGGCTCCGCGGACGGTCACGGCGGCGCGGTTGCGCCGGGAGATCGCCACCGCTATCTGAAGCCGGGCATAGTGAAACTTTCGTTAACCGGCGCCGGAGAACCGCGATGTCGTCCCCGCATCCGCCCGTGCATGTGATCGGCGGCGGCCTCGCCGGCTGCGAGGCGGCATGGGCCGTCGCCGGCGCCGGCGTGCCCGTGGTCCTGCACGAGATGCGGCCGGTGCGTGGCACCGACGCGCACAAGACCGCCGGTCTCGCCGAACTGGTGTGTTCCAACTCGTTCCGCTCGGACGACCGCGAGGCCAACGCTGTCGGCGTGCTGCACGAGGAGTTGCGGCGCTGCGGCTCCCTGATCCTGCAGGCCGGCGATACCCACAAGGTGCCGGCAGGCTCCGCCCTGGCGGTCGACCGCGACGGCTTCTCGGCGATGGTCCAGGAGCGGATCGAGGGCCACCCGTTGATCACCGTCGAGCGCGGCGAGATCGTCGGCCTGCCGCCGGCCGACTGGGACAATGTGGTCATCGCGACGGGTCCGCTGACCTCGCCGGCACTGGCCGAAGCGGTGCGCGCCCGGACCGGCGCCGACGCCCTGGCATTCTTCGACGCCATCGCGCCGATCGTGCACACCGAGTCGATCGACTTCGACGTCGCCTGGTACCAGTCGCGCTACGACAAGCCGGGCCCCGGCGGCACCGGCAAGGACTACATCAACTGCCCGCTCGACCGGGAGCAGTACGAAGCCTTCGTGCAGGCGCTGCTGGACGGCGAGAAGATGGACTTCCGCGAGTGGGAGGCCAGCACGCCGTATTTCGAGGGCTGCATGCCGATCGAGGTGATGGCGAGCCGCGGCCTGGACACCCTGCGCTACGGGCCGATGAAGCCCGTCGGGCTGACCGACCCGCGCAGCGGGCGCCGCCCGCATGCGGTGGTGCAGTTGCGGCAGGACAATGCGCTGGCCACCCTGTTCAACATCGTCGGCTTCCAGACCAAGCTGCGGCATGGCGAGCAGGTGCGGGTGTTCCGCACCATCCCGGGCCTGCAGAACGCCGAGTTCGCGCGCCTGGGCGGACTGCACCGCAACACCTTCATCCACTCGCCGTCGCTGCTGGACGGCACGCTGCGCCTGAAGGTCGAGCCGCGGTTGCGCTTCGCCGGCCAGATCACCGGCGTCGAAGGCTATGTCGAGAGTGCCGCCATCGGCCTGCTGGCCGGCCGCTTCGCCGCCGCCGGCCGCCTCGGCCGCGAGCCGGAACTGCCGCCGCGCACCACCGCGCTGGGTGCGCTGCTGGCGCACATCACCGGCGAGGCCAATCCGGAAACCTTCCAGCCGATGAACATCAATTTCGGCCTGTTCCCGCCTCCGGACGAATCCGACACGATCACCGTCAACGGCAAGCGCCGCAAGCTGAAGGGCCTGGACCGCAAGAAGGTACAGGCGGCGCGGGCCCTGACCGATCTCGATCTCTGGCTCGGACGCCCCCGGGCGGCAGCGGAGTAGCCGTCACCCGCCAAGCCGGTAGCGCAGCATCCTCGCGGCATAACGCCAGGCCAGCCAAGCCGGCACCGCCGTCGGCAGCTCCATCGGCTCATGCCCGACGGCTGCGAGGGCCGCTGCGTGCTCCGCCGCCCGGTCGGCCAGCAACCGCAGCGGCCGGAAGCGCGGTTCGCGGAACCCCGGCGATTCGCGCGCCGACAGGAGATGCCGGTTGGCCGCTTGCATCACTGGCCTCACGGCCGACGTCAACATCCTGATGGTCAACGCATCCCTTATTTTTTCGTGAGTTAGGCCCGATTCTCGAAGTAGTGCTGTAGGAAACGGCGCGCGCCCGGCGGCGATCAGGGCCGGGGCCGCCCGCATCAGGCCGATCAGCCCCCACGCCGTGCCTGCCTCGGCCGCCGCCGCCGGGTCGGCGCCGAGGATTCCGGCCAGCGCCGCATGCAACTCGCCCGCGGTCGCGCGGGCATAGGCTTCGAGGTCGTCGAGCGTCGCCGGCGGCTCGGCGTCGAGATCGGCCTCGCGGGCATCGACGACCGCCCGCAGCCGATCGAGTTGCAGCCCGTGAGCGGAAACCGCCTGCGCCAGCGGCACCGCCACCTCGTGAATCCGTGGCCGCCCCGCCTCGATGCCATCGAACGTCTCGTGCCACCACTGCAGGCGGATCCGGCCGATCGTCGGGTCGCTCACCACCTCGGCGGTCTTCGCGATCTCATGGTTCGCGGCCAGCACGGCCAGAAGCGAGTCGCGGCGGTCGGGCGGCGCGAACAGGCAGGCCAGATAGCGCTCGCGGTCATGGCGCCGGGCGATCGCCGCGCAGGCCTCTTGAAAGCTGTCGGCAACCGCGGTCATGACCGATCACCCGCTGCAGGCAGCTCCGGCTCCATAATCGATCGGGTCGTAAGAAAACACTTCCAAGGTCTCGATATGGATCGATAATTCACCATCGTAGCGGAACGGTAGTGCCGCCGCGCGGCCCGTCAAACGGGCCCTCTCCTGACGAACGGCCGGAAGAATTTCGCCAGGGTGAGCCGCTGCTCGGCATAGTTCGAGCCGAGGCCGCTGCCATACAGAACGTCCGGCACCGCCATCAGCCGCTCGTATTTCAGCCGGGCCACGCGCTGGCCGTGCTCCAGCGCGAAGGGCACCTCGTGCGAGCGCACCTCCAGCACCGCCGGGGTGCCGCCCTGCCCGTCCGGCCGATGCCCGAAGCCGGGATCGAAGAAGCCGGCATAGTGCACCCGGAACTCGCCGGCAGCGGTGTCGTAGGGCACCATCTCAGCGCTGTAGGCTGGGGGCACCCGCACGCCCTCGCGCGAGGCCAGGAGGTAGAAGTCGTCGGGGTTCAGGATCAGCCGGCCGGCCGCGTCGCCGCGCAGCGGCTCCCAGAAATCCAGCGGGTCGTAGTGCGCGATCTTCGAAAGGTCGAGCAACGGCGCGTGCCGCCGGGCACGATAGGCGACCGGATCGTCGCCGCGCGCCGCCAGGTCGACCGACACCCAAAGGCCATCGGCAATCACCGCCGCTGCCGAGGCGCCGCCGGCGAAGATCATCGGGTCGAGGTCGTGCGCGTCCTGCAGCTGCCGGTCGCTGGTGCCGGGAGCACCGACCCGGAAGCGGATCTGGTTGAGGCGATCGCCGGCGCGCACGACGATCGAGAAGGTGCGCGGTGCGATCTCCAGATACATCGGTCCGGCGTAGCCGAACGGGACCTGCTCGAAGCCGGCGGCGCGGTCGACGATCAGCCGGGTGAACACATCGAGCCGGCCGGTGCTGCTCTTCGGCGACGCTGTGCCGGAGATGCTCTCCGGCAGGTTCAGTCGCTCGGCCAGCGGCACGATGTAGACACAGCCGCGCTCCAGCACCGTCGGCTTGGTCAGGTCGAGTTCGTACATCTCCTGCGAGCGCTGCAGGTCGTCGAGCTTCTGCTCGACAGTGCGCTCGGGCCCGGGCAGGAAGCTCGACACCACACGGTAGGCGCGATCGCCGAGCCGCAGGTCGAGACTGGCCGGCTGCAGCTGCGCATCTAGGATCGCCGGGTCGGCTGCGATCCAGCCGTCGCGGATGCCGGCGCGCAGCGTCTGGATCGGCAGGATCCCGTGGTCGCCTTGGGTGGCATCGGCACGCATGGGCGGACGCTGTCCCCTCTGGAGCGCTCAGCCGACCGGCAGCAGGGCGGCAGCCACCCGGCGGCCCTCGGCGAGGAGCAGGTTGAAGGTACGGCAGGCAGCACCGGTGTCCATCATTTCCGCGACCGGACCACGGTCGCGAATCGACCGGCGCAGCGCCGGCGACACGAACACCTGCGCAGTACCCGTACCGAGCAGCAGGATATCGAAGCCCTCCTCGTCCGCCAGGATCGGCTCCAGGCCATCGAGCTGCAGCGGAGACAGCGCCGTCGCCGGGTCGACCGCCCATGGCAGCGTGACCATCGGCATCACCAGCAGCGGCCCCTGGTAGCGCAGCTGTCCGATCCGGAAGCCGCCGTCGCCGTAGCCGTGGATGATCTGGACCCCTTCCGGCACCAGCGGGGTGACGTCCATCAGGTCACCCCTCGCGCTCCGCCCGCTCGTACTCCGGCACCGCATCCGCCTCGGTGCGCTCGTCGCCGCGCCGCAGGCCGATGTAGAGCAGCAGCGGCACGGCGATGAAGATCGAGGAATAGGTGCCGATCACGATGCCCCAGATCATGGCCAGCGCGAAATCGGCGAGCACGGCACCGCCGAACAGGTAGATCGCCACGAGCGCCAGCAGGGTTGTGCCTGACGTCAAAGTGGTGCGCGACAGCGTCTCGTTGACCGACAGCTCGAACAGGTCGGCGAGCGGCATCTGCTTGTACTTTCGCAGATTTTCGCGGACGCGATCGTAGATCACCACGGTGTCGTTGATCGAGTAGCCGGCGATCGTCAGCACCGCCGCCACGGTGGCGAGGTTGAATTCGTGCTGGATGACGGCGAACAGCCCGAGCGTGGAGATGATGTCGTGGGAAAGAGCCACGACCGCGCCGACGCCGAACTGCCATTCGAAGCGGAACCAGACGTAGACCAGGATGGCCAGCAGGGCGAGCCCGACCGCGAGGGCACCGGACTCGATCAGTTCCTGGCCGACGGTCGGTCCGACGAACTCGGTGCGGCGGTACTCGACCCCGGCGCCGAGGGCGCCGCGCACGGCGTCCGTGGCGCGGATCTGGGCGGCTTCGTCGCCGCTCTGGCGCTGGATCCGGATCAGGACGTCACGCTCGCTCCCGAATTCCTGCAGGCTGACCTCGCCGAGGCCAAGCCCGTTCAGGGACGAGCGCAGCTCCGAAATGTTCGCCGGCGCCGGGGTGCGGACCTCCATCAGGATGCCGCCCTTGAAGTCGATTCCGAAATTCAGGCCGACGGTGGCGACCGCCACCAGCGATCCGACCACCAGCAGCGTCGACAGCACGAAGGCGGCGATGCGGCTGCGGATGATCGGCAGGCGGGCGTTCCGCGATACGAACCGGACAGGCTTCAGCATGGCGCGTTCCCTCGGTTCAGATCGGCAGTATCGTGGGGCGGCTGCGGCGCAGCCAGAGCGACACGAACAACCGCGTCACCATCACCGCCGTGAACATGGAGGTGAGGATGCCGATGCCCAGCGTGACGGCGAAGCCCTTGACCGGCCCCGACCCCAGCGCGAACAGGAAGAACACGGCGAACAACGTCGTCAGATTCGAGTCGACGATGGTGGTGAACGCCCGGCGATAGCCGGCGTCGAGCGCATTGATCGGCGAGCGCCCGTTGTCGATCTCCTCGCGCACCCGTTCGAACACAAGGACGTTGGCGTCCACCGCCATGCCCATGGTGAGCACGATGCCGGCGATGCCCGGGAGGGTCAGCGTCGCCTGCAGCGCCGACAGCGCGCCGAGGATCAGGCCGATGTTCAGCAGCAGCGCAAGGTTGGCGAAGATCCCGAACAGACCGTAGGCCACCACCATAAAGACGACGACCAGCAGCAGGCCGACGATGGAGGCGATCTTGCCGGCGGCGATGGAATCGGCGCCGAGGCCCGGACCGACCGAGCGTTCCTCGAGCACGGTGAGCGGCGCCGGCAATGCGCCGGCCCTCAGCAGCAGGGCCAGATCCTGCGCTTCCTGCACCGAGAAGCTGCCGGAGATCACGCCGGTGCCGCCGAGGATCGGCTCGCGGATCACCGGCGCTGAGATCACCTTGCCGTCGAGGATGATGGCGAAGGGCTTGCCGACATTCTCGGTCGTCGCCTGGCCGAACCGGCGCCCCCCGACCGAATCGAAGCGGAAACTAACGACCGGCCGGTTGTCCTGGAATGAAGGCTGCGCGTCGACGAGGTTCTCGCCGCTCACCATCACCCGGCGCTTGACCACGTAGTGGCTCGGCCCCTGGTTGTCGGCGGACGGCAACAGCACCGATCCCGGCGGCACCCGGTCGGACGGCCCCGCCCCGAGCGGCACGTTCGGGTCGACCAACTGGAAGGTCAGCTTCGCCGTCTGCCCGATCAGGGCCTTGACCCGCTCGGGATTGTCGACGCCCGGCAGCTGGATCAGGATCCGGTTGTCGCCCTGGCGCTGGATCAGCGGCTCGCGCGTCCCGGTCTCGTCCACCCGCCGGCGGACGATTTCGATGGATTGCTGCACGGCGTTGCGGCTGATCTCGGAGACCGCCTGCTCGGTCAGGCGAATCGACACGCGATCCCCGTCGACCGACACCTCGGAACCGGCCTCGAAGCCACGGGCCAGTTGCCGGGCCCGCTCCAGTTCGCCGGCCTCCCGGACATCGAAGGCGGCGGCGTCGCCATGCACCCCGAGGCCGACATAGCCGATCTTGGCGTCACGCAGCTCGCGACGGGCGACCTCGACGATCGCCTCGAGGCGCTCCTGGACGACCACCGCGGTATCGACCTGCAGAAGCAGGTATGACCCGCCCTGCAGGTCGAGGCCGAGATTGATCTGCCGACCGGGCACGCCGGACGGCACGTCGCCGAACGCGTCGCGCTCGAAGGCGTTCGGCGCCGCATAGACGACGCCGAGCAAACAGACCAGGACGACCAGCACGATCTTCCAGGTGGGAAACTGCAGCATGATGCCCCGCCTCGCGTCGGATGATCCGGCTCAGCCGGCCGACTTGGTCGAGTCCACCTTGGTCGCGTCCGCGGCTTCGCTCTCGTCGTCCTCGTCGTCTTCCTCGACCTTGGACCTGCCCTTGGACGACTTGGCCGCAACCGGCTGGCCCTTGCCCCGGACCTCGGCGATCATCGCCCGCACGACCTGCACCCGGACCCCGCTGGCGACCTCCAGCGTGAGCGTGTCGTCGGTATCGCTAACCTTCGTCACGATGCCGACGAGGCCGCCGTTGGTGACGATCCGGTCGTTGCGCCGGACGTTGGCGAGCATCTCGCGATGCTCCTTCATCTTCTTCTGCTGCGGGCGGATCAGAAGGAAGTAGAAGACCGCGAAGATCAGCACCAGGGGTGCAAGCGACATGATGAGGTCGCTGCCGCCGCCCAGTCCGCCCGCCGCCTGTGCATAGGCCGGTGAAATCAACATGCCGTTCCGTCTCCCGCGGGTTCTGCCCCGCTCTGAATGCGCGCCGACTTCCAATGCGCCGACCGGGCCGGCGCGAAGTGGCCGGACTATAGCGACGCACCCGCGAATTGCAACGACGGCCGGCCGCCGCCGCGGTCGCGCGTTGACCGTCTGCCAAGCCGCCGCTAACGTCCGCGGCTCCGCATTCGAAGCCCCTCCCCCGCCGCGCCGAGTCCGCCCTCATGCCCGCCGATCAGCCCCTGTACCCGCTGCCCGCCGACGCCGCCACGCTGTCGGTCCTGTCCCGCATCGCCGACGCGCTGGAGCGGCTGGCACCGCCGCCACCCACCGCCTCGGACATCCGCGCCGCCGACGGTTTCGTGTGGGATGCCGTTCGCACCCGCCTCGAACCGGTGCCGCGGATCAACCGCGTGCCGATCGAACTGCTGCGCGGTGTCGAGTTGCAGCGCCAGACCCTGTACGAGAACACCGAGCGCTTCGCGCTGGGCCTGCCGGCCAACAACGCGCTGCTGTGGGGCGCGCGCGGCATGGGCAAGTCATCGCTGGTGAAGGCGGTGCACGCCGAGATCAACGCCCGCCACCCGGGTTCGCTGGCGCTGATCGAGATCCACCGCGAGGATCTGGAGACCCTGCCGAAGCTGCTGCACATCCTGCGGGATTCCGACCGCCGGGCGGTGGTGTACTGCGACGACCTGTCGTTCGACCATGCCGACAACAGCTACAAGTCGCTGAAGGCGGTTCTGGAGGGCGGCATCGAGGGCCGGCCGGAGACCGTGCTGTTCTACGCCACGTCGAACCGCCGCCATCTCATGGCCCGCGACATGATCGAGAACGAGCGCTCGACGGCCATCAACCCCTCCGAGGCAGTCGAGGAGAAGGTTTCGCTGTCCGACCGCTTCGGGCTGTGGCTCGGCTTCCACAGCTGCGACCAGGACACCTATTTCGCGATGATCGAGGGCTATGCCGGCGCCTTCGGCATCGATGTCCCGCGTGACCAGCTGCACGCCGAGGCCCGCGAGTGGCAGGTCACCCGCGGCGCGCGCTCCGGCCGCGTCGCCTGGCAGTTCATCCAGGACCTCGCCGGGCGGCACGGCAAGAAAGTGGCCTGATCGCGGACGACCGGGTCGGAAAGAACGGCATGATCGAGAGCCTGACCGTTCTCCTGATCTGCCAACTCGCCGGCGAGGCCGTGGTCGGCCTGACCGGCCTGCCGGTCCCGGGTCCGGTCCTTGGAATGCTGCTGCTGTTCGTCGGGCTGCTGGCGCGCGGTGCGGTGCCAGCGGCGATGCAGGCGACGTCGGCGACGCTGCTGGCGAGCTTCTCGCTGCTGTTCGTGCCCGCCGGCGTCGGAATCATGCTGCACATCGGTCGGCTGGAGCAGGCCTGGCTCGCCATCGGCGCGGCACTGCTGGGCAGTACCGCGATCGCCGTCGCGGTCACGGCGCTCGCCATGCTCGGCCTTGAGCGGCTGGCCGGGCGTCGGCCGGGGCCGGAGGACGGCGCATGAAACCGGTCGGCGAGCTCTGGGTCTATCTTGCGGCGAACCCGCTGCTGCATCTGACGCTCACCCTGGTCGCGTATCTGGTCGGCGACCGCATCTACCGGCGGTTCGGCATGAACCCCCTGCTGAACCCGGTGCTGCTCGCCATCGTGATGCTGGTGGCCTTGCTGGTGCTGACCGGGACCTCCTATGACCGATACTTCGAGGGCGCGCAGTTCGTGCATTTCCTGCTCGGCCCCGCGACCGTCGCCCTCGCCGTGCCGCTCTACAACCAGTTCGAACGGGTGCGCCGCTCCGCCGGCCCGCTGCTCGCCGCGGTGGTGATCGGCTCCTTGTCGGCATCACTGAGCGCGATCGGCATCGCCACGCTGCTCGGGGCCGCGCCCGAGATCGTTGCGTCGATCGCCCCGAAGTCGGTGACCACGCCGATCGCCATGGGCATCGCCGAACGGCTCGGCGGGCTGCCGTCGCTCACCGCCGTGCTGGTCATCCTGACCGGCGTGGCCGGCGCCATGCTCGGGCCGCCGCTGCTCAACCTGCTGCGCATCCGCGACTGGCGCGCCCGCGGCCTGGCGATCGGCGTCGCCGCCCACGGCATCGGGACCGCGCGGGCCATGCAGGTGAACGAGGTTGCGGGAGCGTTCTCCGGCCTCGCGATGGGCCTCAATGCGCTGGCGACCGCAGTACTGCTGCCGCTGGTCTGGTCCTGGCTGTTCTAGACGGAGGGCTTGTCGCGGGTCGAGGGCTGCACGATCTGGCGTGAAAGCCGCTCAAGGGTGGCCCGGCTGTCGATGGACTGCAGCGACGACCGGTCGACACGGTCGAGAAGGTGGATCCGCTCCTCCGGAACCGCGAGGACCATGATCGAGACGAAGGGCAGGATGCCCTCGATTGCAGCCCCGCTTGGGTTCGGAGAACGCACAGGTGACCCGCGGAAGCGCCATAGCCGGTAGCCTGCCGAGAGCAGGGCGTCGACCCAGGGACTCTTCGAATTGGGGCGATCGCATTCGACACTCAACACGGGCCGGCAGCGTGCAAGCGTGTCGGGGCACCCCGCCAGGACCGCCGCCTCACTACCTTCCACGTCGATCTTGATCAGCGCACAGCGGTCGAGGTCGAGCGTATCCAGGCAACGCACTAATGTCGGCTCCATTCCGCCGACCGAGGTCTTGACCTTGGTACCGACGCCAACCGCCCCGAAATTGAGCTGTCGATCTGCCGGGAGGTCGCGGATATCGGCAAACTCGCCCTCGCCGTTGTGATCCGACACGATCGTCCGATGCGGTTCGGCCTGCGTCAGGCCATGGCTCGCCAGATTGCGTTCGAGCATCGCAAAGATCGGCGGCTGCGGCTCGAAGGCGATCACCCGGCCGGCCGGGCCAACCACGAGGGCCATTCCGATGCTGAAAACCCCGATGTTCGCACCGACGTCGACGACGACATCACCTGGCTGCAGCAGAGCCTGGTACAGTTCGAGTTCACTGCCGCAGTACTCGCCGGTAACTGCGATGGCCTCACGGATGTACCGGTCGGCGGCCGGCAGTTCGATGCTTCCGAAGCGCCACGGGAGCGTTACGCTCTCGATCATCGAACCGCTTCCGTGATCCACGATTCTGGACGCCGGTCCGACATCACGCCCGCGCCGGCGCCAGCTCATCGCGCGGATCGACCGCGCGCGATTTCTTGCGGATCTCGAAATGCAGCTGCGGACGGTCGACGTTTCCGGTCTGCCCGACCGTCGCGATTGGCTGCCCCCGCGTCACCCGGTCGCCCCGCCGCACCAGCAGGGTGTCGGCATGCGCATAAGCGGTGGTCCAGCCGTCGGCGTGGTTTATCAGCAGCAGCCATCCGAAGCCGGGCAATTCGTTGCCGGCATACACCACAACGCCGTTCTCCGCGGCGCGGATCGACGTCCCACGCTCGGCAGCGATGTTGATGCCGTCGTTGTGCAGGCCGCCCTCGCGCGGCCCGAACCCGGCGATCACCCTGCCGTCGACGGGCCACAGGAACCGGCTCGCACCACGCGGCGGCGGCGCGACGATCGCGGCACGGACCGCACTTTCGGTCGCCTCGACCGTGGCCGACCGTGGCGCGGGCGTTGAACCGGCCGGCGCAGGCACTGTTGGCGAAGTCACGGCGGAAGGTGTGGCGGCCGGAGCAGCCGGTGGCGGAGGCGGAGGCGCCTGGGCGATAACAATGCCGCCGGCAGGCGACGGCTCCGACGTGGAAGGAGCCGGCGGCGGGACGCTGCCGGCGGCGACAGGCGCCGGCGCCGGCGCGCCCGCCATCGGGAAATTCAGACTGCCGGCCGACGACCATGGTCGCGTGGGGTCCGTCGGGGCCGGCGCGGATGCGCTCTGTGGCGGCGGAGATTGCGGTGCGCGCGCCGCCACCAACGTGCCGTCGCCACGGCCCGCAGCGCCGGGAAGCCGCAGTTGTTGCCCGACGCGTATGGCGTAGGGCGGACGCAGGCTGTTCGTCGTCACCAATTGCTGGAAATCGACACGGTAGGCGCGAGCCACCTCCGACAACGTGTCGCCGGCCTTCACCACATGCACCCGCGGAACCGGCAGGAACAGGCGGTCGCCGACATGCAGCAGATAGGGCGGCGCCAGGCGGTTGGCCTCGATGATGGTCCGCGGCGAGACACCGTACTGGCGCGCGACGGCGTATACCGTGTCGCCCGGGCGCACGGTGATGACCCCGTCCGCCGGCGGCGCGCGGTCGCCGGCAGTTGCCGGCGGGTTGGACGCCGGGTCGGGATTCGCGAGGCGTGGCTGGGCCGAACCCATGGCGCAGGCCGACAGCGCCAGGGCGAGGAGCAGGCCGCTGAGGCCGGGAGCCGGGGAGAGACGCATCATTGCGATAGTGTACGAGCCTGCGGTCACCGGCTCAACGCGGTGCCTGTCCCCGGGTGCCCTCGGGCGCGGCCGCGCCCCGGACCAGCGGCACGAATCGCACGTCCATCAGCTTCTCCTGCTCGATCACTCCGTCGCGCCGACGATAGCGCACCAGGCTCTGGATCCCGCTGCTGATGCCGATCGGAACCAGCATGCGGCCACCCTCGCCGAGTTGGTCGAGCAACGCCGCCGGCGGCTCCGATGCCGCCGCCGTCACGATGATCGCCTCGAACGGCGCCTGTTCGGCCCAGCCCTTCCAGCCGTCGCCATGCCGGGTGTGCAGGTTGTGCAGCTTCAGCTGCGCGAACCGCTTCTCGGCGACGTGCAGCAGCTCGGCGTGCCGCTCGACCGTGTAGACCCGCCGGGCGATGCGCGCCAGGATCGCCGCCTGGTAGCCGGAGCCGGTGCCGATCTCCAGCACCTTGGTCCGGTCGGTCAATTCCAGCGCCTGGGTCATGACGGCGACGATGTAAGGCTGGCTCACGGTCTGTCCGGCGGCGATCGGCAATGCCCGGTCCTCCCAGGCCTGGTCGAGGAAGGCGGCATCGACGAACAGCTCGCGCGGCACCCGCTCCAGGGCGCCGAGGACCGCGCGGTCGGTGATCCCGCGGCCCCGCAGCCCCATGATCAACCGGATCTTGCGGGCCTCCTCGTGGCTCAATGGAACGTCTCGGCCAGCTTGGTGAGCGTCGGATGGTCGGTCATGTTCATGGCGATCGGCGTCACCGCCACCGCCCCGGCGTGGACCGCGTTCAGGTCGGTCCCGGCGACCGTCGGATCCTCGGTGCGCATGCTGCCGATCCAGTAATACGGCGCGCCACGCGGATCGTTGCCGGTGACGATCTGGTCGCCGATCTTGCGCCGACCCTGCACGCAGGCCCGGACGCCGGTGACCCGGTCCGGCATGACGGCCGGAAAATTGATGTTGATGAGCGAGTTTCGCGGCCAGCCGATAGCGCACAGCCGGCGGATCAGGTCAGGCGCCAGAGTCTCGGCGGTCTCCCACGGCACCGCCCCCCCGACCGGGTATTCCTGGCTCAGCGCGATCGACGGGACACCGAGCACGGTCCCCTCCATGGCGGCGGCGACGGTGCCGGAATAGGTCACGTCCTCGCCGAGGTTGCCACCGCGGTTCACGCCGGAGAGGACCAGCGTCGGCTTGCGCACCTTCAGGATCTCGTTGATCGCCAGCAGCACGCAGTCGGTCGGCGTGCCGTCGACCGCGAACCGCCGCTCCTCGACCTGCCGGATCCGCAGCGGCCGGCGCAAGGTCAGCGAATGGCCGGCACCGCTCTGCTCGGTCTCCGGCGCCACCACCCAGACGTCGTCCGACAATGCCGCCGCGATTCGCGCCAGCACCTTGATGCCCGGGGCCTCGATCCCGTCGTCGTTCGACACCAGGATGCGGGCGGTGGAGAAGTCCATCGGCCAATTGCTCTCGGATCGGCCGGTCATCGGGCCCTCTCGATCCGCTCGAGGCCGCGCAGATACGGGCGCAGCGGCTCCGGAACCGTCACCGAGCCGTCCGCCTCCTGGTAGTTCTCCAGGATCGCGATCAGGGTGCGGCCGACCGCCAGCCCCGAGCCATTGAGGGTGTGCACGAACTCGGTCGTCTTCTCGCCCTTGCGGCGAAACCGCGCCTTCATGCGCCGGGCCTGGAAGTCGCCGCAGACCGAGCAGGAAGAGATCTCGCGGAAGCGGCCCTTGCCGTCCTCCTGGCCGGGCAGCCAGACCTCGAGGTCGTAGGTCTTGCGGGCCGAGAAGCCCATGTCGCCGGTCGACAGCGTCATCACCCGGTACGGCAGGTCGAGGCGCTGCAGCACGGTCTCGGCGCAGGTGGTCATGCGCTCGTGCTCCTCGTCCGAGCGATCGGGATGGGCGATCGACACCAGCTCGACCTTGCCGAACTGGTGCTGCCGGATCATGCCGCGGGTGTCGCGCCCGGCCGAGCCGGCCTCGGACCGGAAGCACGGCGTGTAAGCGGTGAACCGCAACGGCAGCTCGTCCTCGTCGAGGATCTGGTCGGCCACCAGGTTGGTCAGCGGTACCTCGGCGGTCGGCACCAGCCAGAAGCCGTCGGTGGTGCGGAACTGGTCCTCGGCGAACTTCGGCAGTTGCCCGGTGCCGTACAGCGCCTGGTCGCGCACCAGCACCGGCGGCGCGATCTCGGTGTAGCCGAACTCGCCCGTGTGGATGTCCAGCATGAACGCCGCCAGCGCCCGCTCCAGGCGCGCCAACTCGGCCTTCAGCACCACGAAGCGGGCACCCGACAGCCGCGCCGCGGCCTCGAAATCCATCAGCCCCAGCCCTTCGCCGATGGCGACGTGGTCGAGGGCACGGAAGTTCCGCTCGCGCGGCGAGCCGTTCCGCCTGGCCTCGACGTTGGCCGCCTCGTCGGCGCCGACCGGCACGCCATCGCCCGGCAGGTTCGGAACGCCGGCGAGCAGCGTCTCCACCTCGGCGGCGAGCCGGCGCTCGTCCTCCTCGAGCCTGGCCATCCGGTCCTTGAGCTCGGATACCTCGGCCATCAGTGCGTCGGCCGATTCGCCGGCGCGCTTGGCCATGCCGATCAGCTTGGAGGCCTCGTTGCGGCGCTGCTGGGCGTGCTGCAACTCGGTGGTCACGCGGCGCCATTCGGCGTCGCGCGCCAGGATGGCGTCGGCCACCGGGGCTGCCCCCCGCTTCGCCAGGGCGGCGTCAAAGGCCGCGCCATCGTCTCGAATGCGTCGGATATCGTGCATGATCGGCCGTCGGATCTCACTCAGGTGCACGCCCTTATACGGAGGCGCCCGGCTGCGGTCCAGGGAGCGGCCTACACCTCGGCAGCGGCCGCCTTGGCGCGGTTCCGTTCGATCACCACGGCGCAGAGGATCGAAATCTCGTAGAGGATGATGATCGGCACCGCCAGCAGCACCTGGCTGATCACGTCGGGCGGCGTGAGGATGGCGGCGGCGATGAAGGCGACGACGATCATGTACCGGCGCTTGGCGCGCAGCCCCTCGACGCTGACGATGCCGACCTTGGCGAGCAGCACGAGCAGCACCGGCAGTTCGAAGGCGACGCCGAAGGCGAAGATCAGCCGCATCACCAGCGACAGGTACTGGTCGACCTTCGGCTCCAGCACCAGCGGCAGGTCACCGTCGCCCCCGGGATGCTCGAAGCCGAGGAAGAACTGCCAGGCCAGCGGCACCACGATGTAGTAGACCATCGCCGCGCCGAGGGTGAACAGCACCGGCGTCGCCACCAGGAAGGGCAGCATCGCGCGGCGCTCGTGCTTGTACAGGCCGGGTGCGATGAACAGCCAGAACTGCGTCGATACGATCGGGAACGAGACGCAGGCTGCGAAGAAGAACCCGACCTTGATGTAGGTGAAGAATGCCTCGTGCAGCGCCGTATAGATCATCCGGCGCCCGGCCTGGCCGGCCGTGATGTCGGCCAGCGGCTGCACCAGGAAGGTGAAGATCGGCTGGGCCAGGGCATAGCCGACGAAGAAGCACGCGAAGAATGCCACCGCCGAAATGATCAGCCGGTGCCGAAGCTCCATGAGATGGTCGAGCAGCGGCATCTTGCCGCCCTCGAGCTCGTCCTCCGGGCTGCGCTCCCCCTCCGCCATCGGTCAGGCCTCTCCGGTCGCCGAAGGCTTGCGATCCGGCTGCCCGGGCTCGGCGGCCGTCGTCGGCTTGTCTGTGGGCGGTGTGACAGTGGCGATCGTCGCCGGCTCCGCTGCGGGGTCCGCGGACGAACCGGCTCCCACGACGTCGGTGTGCGCCGGCGGCGGGACCACCGAGTTGTCGGGGATCCTGCTCTGCGCCGCCAGGGCGTCGTAGCCGCCGCGGGCTTCACTCGCCGCAGCGTCGACGCCGGCTGTGGCGTCGTTCGCCACCGCGTTCACGTCGCGCCGCGCCTGGTCGAACGCGGTCTCGATCTCGTCGGCGCCGGACGACGCCTTGGCACTCTCGATGCTCTGCCGGATCTCGCCGGTCGGATCGACATGCTTCTCGATCGAGGCGCCGAGCCCTTCCTTGGAGACCTGCTGGAGCTGCTTGCGCACGTCGTCCAACTCGGCCTCGCGGGCCATCTCCTCCAGGCTGCCCTGGAATTCCGAGGCCAGCGAGCGGGCCTTGCGGATCCATTGCCCGACGGTCCTGATCACGCGCGGCAGGTCCTTCGGACCAACCACCACGACGGCGACGAGCGCGATCAGGATGAACTCCTGCCAGCCAATATCGAACATCGTGATCCCCGCCCCCGACGGGGCGCCTCAGGCCTATGGGAAGGGAGCGCGCCGCTCGCTCAGCTCTTCACGGCCTGATCGGACTTCGGGGTGGTCTTGCCGACGGTGTCGTCGGTCACCGAACGGTTGACCGGATCGCCGTCGCCGTCCGCGGTGTCGTCGCTCTTGATGCCCTGCTTGAAGTTCTTCAGGCCCTTGCCGAAGTCGCCCATCAACCGGGAAATCTTGCCGCCACCGCCGAAAAGCAGAAGCACGACGGCGAGAACCACCAGCCAGTGCCAAATGCTGAAGCTACCCATCGTTATGCTCCGAAAACCCGTTACGCCCCCGTATGACGCGGCGGACTATACGCGACCGGGGCCGCGCGCCGCAACGCAAACGCCATCAACGAAGCATATGGTCGCTCAGTCGGGAAATACGAAGGTCTGCGCCGGATCGATCCGTATCCGGACCTGCATGCCCGGCTGCGGCAGGTATACCCCGGGCACCCGCGCATGCAGATGCACAGAGCGGCCGGGGCGCGCCGGCGAACTGGCCGTCATGTGGATCAGGCTGGTCCGGCCGAGCAGCCGGGCCTGCTCGACCACGCCGCCCGGCTCGTCGGCGACCGCCGCCGTCCAGGGCAGGATCGCCACGGCCTCCGGCCGCACCACCACGGTCGCGCGCGTTCCCTCCGCCAGTCCGGGCGCGGCGATGGCGCCGATCGGGGTGTCGATCGTGCCGCCCCTCACCTCGCCCTCGATGCGATTCACCTCGCCGAAGAACGAGGCGACGAAGGCGTTCACCGGTTCGCAATAAAGCTCCGCCGGAGTGCCTTCCTGGACGATCCGGCCGGCCTGCATCACCGCGATGCGGTCGGCCATGAACATCGCCTCCTCGGAATCGTGGGTGACCATCAGGCAGGCCGAGCCACTGGCCTTGAGGATGTGCAGCACCTCGTCGCGCACGCGATCGCGCAGACGGGCGTCGAGGCCGGAATACGGCTCGTCCAGCAGCACGACGCGCGGTCGCGGCGCCAGCGCCCGCGCCAGTGCCACGCGCTGCTGCTGACCGCCCGACAGTTCGTGCGGAAAGGCCCGGGCATAGTCGGTCATGCCGACCATCGCCAACACCTCGTCAATGCGCTTGCGCCGGTCGGCGGCGGTCCAGCCGGTCAGGCCGAACCCGACGTTACCGAGCACGTCGAGATGCGGGAACAGCGCATAGTCCTGGAACACCAGGCCGACGCCGCGCCGCTCCGGCGGCAGGTCTACCCCGTCGCCGGCCACCTTGGTTCCCGACAGCAGGATCTCGCCCTGCTGCAGCGGCTCCAGTCCGGCGGCGATGCGCAGCATCGTGGTCTTGCCGCAGCCCGAAGGCCCGAGCAGGCACAGCACCTCGCCGGCGGCCACCGACACCGACACCCCGTCGACCGCATGCACCCGGCCGTAGTGGTGGTGGATGCCTTCCAACTGCAGGGCCGGCGGCGGCAGAGCGGGCCAGGGCTCGGCGGATTTCGGGGCGGTCGCGGTCATCGGGTTGAGATACAGGCGTGCCCGGCCGGCGGCAAGGCGGCTTCCTGGCGCGGCTGCGCCGCCGCTGGTTCGTCCGGCGCAGGAATTCACTCGTCGTCGAGGCTGTGATCCGGGAGGAAGTCGAGCTGCTCGGCCTGCTCCTGCGGCTCCTCCAGCAGGTCGTCCTGCTGCATGGCAATGCTGGTGATACCGCCGCGCCGCTCCAGCAGGCCCATGGCCTTCAGCTCCTCGAGCCCCGGCAGTTCCTTGATGTCGCCGAGCCCGAAGTGGTCGAGAAAGGCGGCGCTGGTGCCCCACTGCAGCGGCCGGCCCGGGGTCTCGCGACGGCCGCGCGGCCGGATCCACCCGGCCTCCAGAAGCGTGTCCAGCGTCCCCTTCGAGAGCGCCACGCCGCGGATCTCCTCGACCTCGGCCCTGGTCGTCGGCTGGTGATAGGCGATGATCGCCAGCGTCTCGACCGCCGCCCGCGACAGCTTGCGACGGACCGCCTGCTCGGTGCGCAGCATGCCGCCGAGGTCGGCGGCGGTGCGGAAGCACCAGCGCGTTCCGTAGCGCACCAGGTTCACGCCGCGCTCGGCATAGGTCTCCGACAGCTCGCCGAGGATGGCGTCCAGGTCGAAGGGCTCGGGCACGCGCTGCCGTAGCAGCGCCTCCTCGACCGGCTCGGCACTGGCGAACAGCACCGCCTCGACGAAGCGCAGCCAGCGCCGCCGCTCCTCCCCCGCCAGCAGGTCGGGAAGCTCGGTCGCAGCGTCGGTCATGCCTGGTTCCCGGACGACGGTGTCCCGGCGGAGGAACTCCCCGCAGGCGAGCGCAGCCAGATCGGCCCGAAGGTGCCGTCCTGTCGGATCTGTGCCTGGCCGTCCTTCACGAGCTGCAGGCTGGCGACGAAGGTCGAAGCGACGGCGGAGCGCAGCACCAGCGAGCCGCGCAGGAAGTCCGGCAGGAAACTGAACAGGGTCCGCCACTCCGGCACCTTGCCCACCAGGGCGCGCAGCCGCTCGATGGCGTCCTCGACGGCATACAGGTCGGTGGCGGCGATCCGCAGCGTCTGCCCCTGCTCGCGGAGCTTGTGGTCGGCATAGGCGCGCAGCAGGTCGTACAGCGTGACGTCGTAGACCGAGCGGAAGCGTGCCGACAGGTTCTCCGGGGCACCGCGGGCGAGCCTGTCGACGCCGAGCTGCGGCAGCGCCATCAGGCGTACACCGGCCTCCTGCATGGCTTCCAGGCGCAGCAGCTGGAACCGCAATGCCTCGGCCAGCGCCTCCGGGTCCTGCTCCTCCTCCGGGGTCGCGTCGGCCGGAAGCAGCAGCCGCGACTTCAGGTAGGCCAGCCACGCCGCCATCACCAGGTAGTCGGCCGCCAGCTCCAGGTTCAGCACCTGGGCCTCGCGGATGAACACCAGGTACTGCTCGGCGAGCTGCAGGATCGAGATCTGCGTCAGGTCGACCTTCTGGTCGCGCGCCAGGGACAGCAACACGTCGATCGGCCCCTCGAACCCGTCGAGGTTGAGGAACAGCGACAGCTGCACCGGCTCGCGCCGACGATATTCCGGCTCCGGGGTCTCGAACGGATTGTTGGTCGCCAAGTCCTCGTCCGCGGCTCAGTGGCCGGTGATCGCCATGATCACCGAGGCGAGCGTCTCGACCGGCGTCCACACCAGCGCGCCCGCCACATCCAGTGTAACCCCGACCTGCGCCGCCAAGAAGGGCAGCAGGAACAGCACGCCGATGACGATGAACAGGCCGGCGCGCTCCAGCCGCGCCACCCGCCAGGCCAGCCGGTCCGGCAGCAGCGACACCAGGATGCGGCCGCCGTCGAGCGGCGGGATCGGCAGCATGTTGAACACCGCCAGCACCAGGTTCAGCAGGAACAGGTTGCGCAGGTTCTCGACCAGCCACGCCTCGGCCGACTCCGGGGCGAAATCGACCGCGTGGAACAGCAGCGCTGCGATCAACGCCAGCAGGATGTTGGATGCCGGCCCGGCGATCGCCACCAGCGCCATGTCGCGGCGCGGGTTGTTCAGCCGCGAGAAGTTGACCGGCACCGGCTTGGCGTAGCCGAACAGGAACGGCGCCTTGAACAGCAGCAGCATCGCCGGAAGGATGAGCGTTCCGAACACGTCGATGTGGGCGATCGGGTTCAGGGTGACCCGCCCCATCAGTCGCGCGGTCGGGTCGCCGAGCCGCGAGGCGGCCCAGCCATGCGCGGCTTCGTGCAGGGTGATCGCCAGGATCACCGGGATGATCCAGACCGTCGCCTGCCGGATGATGTCGCCGATTTCGATGGTGTCGATCACGCCGCCGGGACCTTCGCCAGCAGTTCCTCCAGCCGCGCCACCGCGACAGCCGCCGGGAGCGTCCGGCCGGCGCGGTTGCGCCGCCGCTCGGCATCGGCCCGCGCCGCGCGGGCGGCCGCAGCGCCGGTCAGTTCCCCGACCTCGGTCGCGATCAGCGTCATCTCGTCCATCCGGCCGTTGCAGTGCAGGGCGAGGTCGCAGCCGGCGGCCAGCGCCAGCGCGGCGCGCGCGCCGATCGGCCCGCCGAGCGCCGCCATCGACAGGTCGTCGGTCATCAGCAGGCCGTCGAAGCCGATGCTGCCGCGGATCACCGCGCCGATCACCGTCGGCGACAGCGTCGACGGCCGCTCGGGGTCGAGCGCCGGGAACAGCAGATGCCCGGTCATGCCGTAGGGCACGATCCCGGCCAGCGCCTTGAACGGCGCGAAATCGACCGCCTCCAGCTCGGTCCGGCCGGCAGCGACGCGCGGCAGCTCGGCATGGCTGTCGACCATGGCGCGGCCATGCCCGGGCAGGTGCTTGAGCACCCCGGTCACGCCGGCAGCGGCCAGTGCGGCGACCTGGATGCGTGCCAGCCGGGCCACCGTCGCCGGATCGGTGCCGAATGCCCGGTCGCCGATGACGTCGTGCGAGCCCGGCTGCCGGACGTCGGCCAGCGGCAGGCAGTCGACGTCGATGCCGAGCTCGGCGAGATCGGCCGCCATCAGCCCGGCCGAGAGCCGCAGCGCCTCCTCGGCCAGCGCCGGATCGGCCGCGTCCAGCCGCACGAAGGCGTCGGCGGCGGGATAGCGCCGCCAGTGCGGCGGTCCGAGCCGCTGCACGCGCCCGCCTTCCTGATCGACCAGCACCGGCGCATCGCGGCCGACGGCCGCGCGCAGCGCGTCGACCAGCGCCCGCACCTGCTCCGGTGTCTCGACGTTGCGCCGGAACAAAATGAAGCCGTAGGCGTCGACATCGCGAAAAAATGCCGCCTCGGGTGCCGTCAGTTGCGGGCCAAGGCAGCCGAAGATCAGGGCGCGCGCCATGTCAGGGCTTCACCACGATGCAGGGTTGGCTCTTCGCCTTGAGAGCGGCGCAGATTGCGTTCGCCGAGGCTTCGGACACGCCGCTCGACTGGATCCGGTAGAAGATCCCCTTGCCGGGGCCGAGGTCGACGGTCTGGATGCGGTGGTCGAGGCTGCCGAGTTCGTCGGCATGGCGCCGCTTCAGGCGATTCCATTCGGCCTCGGCGGCCGGCAGCTCACGCAATGCACCAAGCTGGATGCGGAAATTCCCGGCGGTCGTCGGGACAGGCTTGGCGGCCGGCGGCGCGGGCTTCGCGGCCGGCGCCGGCTTCGGCGGCTCCGCGGCGCCGACCGGCGCCGGCGTCGGGGTGGTGGCCGGCGGCGGCGGCGCGGCCGAAGGCGCGGCGGGGGCGTCGGACCGGGGCAGCACCGGCGCTGCCGGCGTGTCGTCGGGCCTCGGGATCACCGGCGCCGGGGCCGGAGTGACGATCCGCGCCGGCGGAATGCCGGCTTCGGGGGACGCCTGCCCTGCCGGTGCCTGCCCTGCCGGTGCTTGTGCGGTCGGCGCTGTCGGGGCCACGGACGCGGTGCTCGCCGGCTGCTGGACCGGCGGCACCGTTGCGGGTGCGGGCGGCGGCACCGGCGCCTCGGCCGACGGCACGGCCTGTGGAATCGGCGGTGGTGGTGGCGGCGGCGGCGCCATCGGCCGTTCCGGCGGCGGCAGCAGCCGCTCGACCTTGGGCGACTCGGCGTCACCCGGGCGCATCGCCTCGTAGACCAGCTTGTCCTGGTTGGGAACCTGCAGCCCGCCCGGCTGGTCCGGGCGCAGCTTGGCCGGCCGGGGGTCGGCCTTGATCAGCGGTGCGGTGGTCTCGGTGCCACGCCGCAGACCCTGGTCATAGGCATACCAGACGACCCCGGAGAAGGCGGCCAGCGCGAAAGTTGCGACGAAGATCCCAAGCGCGCGCGAGCGGCGCGGCGGCTCCCGCAGCTCCGGTGGCGGGCCGGGCCGGAACGCGCGTTCGGCGTGCAGGTCGTCGTCCCGGCCGTCGGTCATTCACGAAGCTCCTCGACCGGCTGCACCCCCATCACCGCCAGGCCGGAGGCGATCACCGTCGCCGTCGCCCGCACCAGGGCGAGCCGGGCCAGCGTGGTCTCCGTGTCATCCGGCAGGATGAAGCGCAGCCGCGCCTCGTCCTTGCCCTTGTTCCAGAGGCCGTGGAACGCTGCCGCGACCTCGCCGAGATAGAACGCCACCCGGTGCGGCTCATGCGCGTCCGCCGCGCTTTCCACCATGCGCGGCCAGCCGGCCATGAGCCTGATGAGACCAAGCTCGTCCGGGTCGGTCAAGCAAGCCAGCTTCGCCTTGGCCAGCGCGGCGTCCGAGAGATCATGGCCCGGCAGCGCCTCGCCGGCGTGGCGAATCACCGAGGTCGCCCGGGCGTGCGCGTACTGCACGTAGAACACCGGATTGTCGCGGCTGTGCTCGCTGACCTTCTGGTAGTCGAACTCCAGCGTCTGGTCGTTGCGGCGGGTCAGCATGATGAAGCGGACGACGTCCGGTCCGACCGCCTCCAGCACATCACGCAGCGTCACGAAGGTGCCGGCCCGCTTCGACATCCGCACCGGCTTGCCGCCGTCGAACAGATGCACGATCTGGCAGATCTTGCAGTCCAGGCTGCCGTCGCCGCCGGTGATCGCCGTCACCGCCGCCTTCATGCGCTTGACGTAGCCGCCGTGGTCGGCGCCGAGCACGTCGATCAGCTCCGGCGTGCCGCGCAGGAACTTGTCGTGGTGGTAGGCGATGTCGTTTGCGAAATAGGTCCAGGAGCCGTCCGACTTCTGCAGCGGCCGGTCGACGTCGTCGCCGTACTCGCTGGCCTTGAACAGCAGCTGCGGCCGCGGCTCCCAGTCCTCCGGCGTCTTGCCCTTCGGCGGATCGAGCACGCCCGTGTAGACCAGCCCGCGCGCCTGCAGCGCTTCCAGCGCCCGCTGCACAGCACCGGCGTCGACCAGCGCCCGCTCGGACGAGAACACGTCGAAGCGGATGCCCATCGCCAGCAGGTCGCGCTTTATGTCGGCGACCATCAGCTCGACGGCGCGGGCGCGGAACGTCTCCAGCCATTCGGCCTCCGGCCGGCCGACCCAGCGGTCGCCGTCGCTCGTGGCGATCGCCTGCCCGACGTCCTTGAGGTACTCGCCGGGATAGTGGCCCTCGGGAATCGCGATGGTCTCGCCGAGCGCCTCGCGGTAGCGCAGATACGCGGTGCGGGCCAGCGTCTCCACCTGGGCGCCGGAATCGTTGATGTAGTATTCCCGGGTGACCGCGAACCCGGCCTTCGCCAGCAGCGTCGCCAGCGCGTCGCCGAACACCGCGCCGCGGGCGTGCGCGGCGTGCAGCGGGCCGGTCGGATTGGCCGAAACATACTCGACATTGACCCGGCGGCCGGCGCCGACGTCGCTATCGCCATAGCGGGTGCCGGCGGCCAGCATGGCGCCGACCTGCTCCAGCCACACCGAGGCCGCGAGCCGCAGGTTGATGAACCCCGGCCCGGCGACCTCCGCCGCCTCGACGCCCGGCAGAGCCGCCAATGCCTCGGCCAGCGGCCCGGCGATGGCGCGCGGGCTGCTCCCGACCGGCTTGGCCAGCAGCATCGCGGCGTTGGTCGAGATATCGCCATGGCTGGGGTCACGCGGCGGCTCGACCGTCACGCGGTCGAACGGCAGCCCTTCCGGCCAGCCCTGGCGCTGCGCAAGCTCCTGCAGCGCCGTCTGAATTTTCTGTCGGAACTGATTGAATATGTTCATCGTAGTGTAGCGATCATACCATGAAGGGGCGGCCGTGTCCCGTCAGAAGCGACGGCCTCGGACGCAACCGGGCGACGGCACGCCGATCCGGTCCGGCCGCGTGCCCGTACGGGCGGTGGCAAGGCGCGCGGACCCTACCCGCTCGCCCCTATGACAGCAACGCGAAACCGCGTTGAATGCAGTAGACTGCAAGCCTATATCCAAGGTCGCTGATGGGACGCCAAGGAGTGGAGCCTGAGCATGCCTGATGCAGGAAATCCCGAACCGCGGTTCTCGGTCACCGAGAGCGCCGCGCGTCGCATCGCCCGGCTTCGCCAGGACGAGGCCGGCGGCGGCGACCTGATGATGCGCGTCGCGGTGCTGGGCGGCGGCTGTTCCGGCTTCCAGTACAAGTTCGATTTCGACGCCACCGTCAACGACGACGACCACGTGTTCGAACGCGATGGCGTGAAGGTGGTGGTCGACGAGGTGTCGCTCGACCTGTTGGCGGGCGCGCAGCTCGACTTCAAGGACGAGCTGATCGGATCGTATTTCGCGGTCGAGAATCCGAACGCCACGTCGTCCTGCGGCTGCGGCACCTCGTTCGCGGTCGGCTGACCGACGCAGCACCGGCCGCCCCGGGTTGACCCGGGGCGTCGGCATGGCACCATGCGGCCCCCTGACCCGAGGTGTGGCCCGTGAAGATTGCCAGCTGGAACGTCAATTCCATCAAGGCCCGGCTCGACAACGTCCTGGAGTGGCTGCGCGACGCCGCGCCGGACGTGGTGTTGCTGCAGGAGATCAAGACGGTCGACGACGGCTTTCCGCGGCTCGAGATCGAGGCGCTGGGCTACCAGTGCGCGGTGCACGGACAGAAAAGCTACAACGGCGTCGCCATTCTCTCGAAGCGCGGCCTGGACGACGTCCGGGTGCGCCTCGACGGTGACGGCATGGACGAGCAGGCCCGCTATCTCGAGGCGACGGTCGGCGGCGACGTCAGGGTGGCAACCATCTACCTGCCCAACGGCAACCCCGTCGCCAGCGAGAAATACCCGTACAAGCTCGCCTGGATGCAGCGCCTGAAGGCGCGCGCCGCCGAGTTGCTGTCGTCGGAGCGGCCGGTGGTTCTGGGCGGCGACTACAACGTGATCCCGACCGACGACGACGTCCACGACCCGGCCGCCTGGGCCGACGACGCGCTGTTCCAGCCGCGCACCCGCGCCGCGTTCCGCGAGATCCTCTGGCTCGGCTACACCGACGCGTTCCGGGCGATCGACCCGACGCCGCACAGATACACCTTCTGGGATTACCAGGGCGGCGCCTGGCAGCGCGACCAGGGCATCCGCATCGACCACCTGCTGCTGTCGCCGCAGGCCGCCGACCGGCTGCTCACCGCCGGCATCGACACCGCGCCGCGCGGCAAGCCGAAGGCCAGCGACCACACGCCGGTGTGGTGCGAACTGAAGGACGCGGCGGCATGACCGGCGGCCTGGAGGGCGGCTGCCTGTGCGGCCGGGTGCGGTGGCGCGCCGAGGAGCCCGTGCGGCACCGCACGCATTGCCACTGCTCGCTGTGCCGCAAGGGCTCGGGCGCCATCGAGGTGCCCTGGATCACGGTGGCGCGGCGCAACTTCGCCTGGACCGCCGGGAAGCCGGCGGTCTACCGCTCGACGCCGGCCGCCGAGCGCAGCTTCTGCCCCGTGTGCGGCAGCAAGCTGACCTTCGCCCATGACGACGTCCCGGACGACATGGACATCGCGGTCGGCAGCCTCGACGACGTCGAGGCCGGCTACCCACTGCTGCAGATCCACGGCGAGAGCCGGGTGGCATGGCTGGCGGTCGACCCGCAGCTGCCGTTCCGCGAGGGTCACCCGGATGGCGGGCCAGTGGTCGATCCCGCGCCGCTCGCCGACGACGCCGAACTCGCCGGCGGCTGCCTGTGCGGCGCGTTCCGCTATGCCGTCACCGGCCGGCCGCTGCGCTCCGGGCTCTGCCACTGCGCGACCTGCCGGCGCGCCACCGGCGGCCTCGCGGTCGCCTGGGCGATCTGGCCCCGCGATCGCTACCGCGACAACGGCGCGCCGCTCGCCGAGTGGTCGGCGACGGCGTCCGGCGCCCGCCGCTTCTGTCCGACCTGCGGCGCCAGCGTCGGCTTCGCCTTCGCCGCCGAGCGCCATGCCGGCCTCGTCGAGATCAACATCGCCGGCCTCGACGACCCCGGCGCCCTCGCCCCGGCCGCGCATGGCTTCGCGGCGGAAGCGCCGTCATGGCTGGTGATCGGCGACGACCGGCCGCGCTGGCCGTGCGGTATCGGCAAGGGAGAGCCGGACGACAGGCTGCTCCGCCCGGCGCACTGAGTTCGACATTAGTCAGTTCCGCGGAGCGGCTTTCTCCCCCTCTTGTCGTCATCCCGGGCGGCGCGGAGCGACGACCCGGGACCCACCCGCCGCTGCGGCAGTGGCCGCGGCCGACGCAGGTCGCTTCGTGGGTCCGGCTCCGTCCCGCCACGGGCGGGCCGGTCCGGGATGACGACAGGGGGAGTGGACCGGCCGCCGCCGCTACAGCGCCCCTGCCGCCCCTCGCCACACCGGCCCCTTCGGCGACAGCCGGATGCCCGGCCGCAGCCGGTGCCACGGCAGCTTCGCCGAATCGGCGATCATCGGCCCGGGAGCGGCCGCCACCAGGATGGCGTGGGCGATCGGCGTGAAGTCGGCGCGGAAATGCACCGAGGACTTGTTCACCAGGATCGCCTGCTCGGTCGGCTCGATGCCGACGAACCGGTACAACGCCTGGTCGGCCATCTGCACCTTCTGCGAAGCGACGGCGATCCGCACGCCGCCGATCCGGAGCTGGGCCGAGGGGCCGAGCCGCATCCGGGCATTGCGGTAGAACGGTCCGGTACCGGTGGTGTTGCCGTCGTGCAGCGCCTCGACCACGAAGCTGGCCTCGAACGGGGCGTCGCCGGGGATGCCGGAATGACCCCCGAGCGGCACCGTGATGGTGGCGCCGACGCCGGCCGCGTGTGCCGCCTCGGCCGCCTTCGGGTCGATGATCAGGCCGATGGCTGCGCGCTCGACGCCGGCCGCCACCAGCGCCCGCAGCATGCCCGTGGTGTCGCTGTTGCCGCCGGCCCCGGGGTTGTCCTGGGTGTCGGCGATCACCACCGGCTTGGCGGCCCCCGCCGCCAGCCGCAGCGCCTCGGCGACCGCCTCGTCGGGCGCGTAGATCTTGCCGGCGAAGGCCGCCTCGTGGCCGGCGACGTCGGCGGCCACCGCGTCGGCGGCGCGGTCGGCATCGGCCTGGGTGCTGCCGTAGGCCAGCACCGTCGGCCCGCAATCGGCGATGTCCGCCGCCGGGAAACCCGGCAGATAGGAGGCCGTCCACACCCCGCCGGTCTCCAGCGCGGTCATCCGGTCGTAGATCGGACCGGACGGCTCGACCATCGTGCACTGCCAGGACAAGGGAATCAGAAAATCGAGCTGTCGAAATGCTTTATACGGCATACCTTCATGCAGAATCTGATCGAGTAGTGCCGCGGTCCGTCGCCCGGTGTCGGCCATGTCGATATGCGGATAGGTCTTGTAGGCGACCATCAGGGTGGCGGCGTCGAAGCACGCCCGGGTGATGTTGCCATGCAGGTCGAGCGAGGCCACCAGCGGCAGATCCGGGCCGACCACCGCGCGCACCCGGCGCAGCAGCTCGCCCTCGCCGTCCTCGTGGCTCTCGGTGACCATGGCGCCGTGCAGGCAGAGATAGACGGCGTCCAGCGGCCCGGCCGCCAGCGCCCGCCGCAGCCCGTCCACGATCAGGCCGGAGATCCGGTCGAAGGCGTCGTCGGTCACCTCGGCCGACGGCGACGCCGCCGCCCAGGTGGTCGCCACGAGATCGTGGCCGGCGGCCTGCGCCGCCTCCACGAAGCCGGCGATGGAGATGTTGATGCCCTTCACCGCATCGAACAGCGCCTCGCCGCCGACCAGCGCCGGCCAGCCGCCGCCGCGGGCGAACGCCTCGTAGCCCGCCTTGGTCGGGGCGAAGGTGTTGGTCTCGTGCTGGAAGCCGCCGATCGCGATGCGGGCCATGGGTCGACCTGTCGGTTGACGCCTGCCCGATCGCGGGCCGGCGAAGAGGTTGTCGAGGGACCCGGCGATGCGAGGACGGCGGGAAGCCACCGGCCGGGCGGGAGGGACGCGGCGCTGCGGCACCGCGGCTGTTCCGGGCAGTCTAGCCGCCGGCCGCCACGCCGTGCAACGCGCGCACGGCCGTCACGGGGAAGCTTTTGGGCTTGCGGCGCCGGCCGGAACGCGCAAGCTGCCCTCCTCCACCGTGACGCGATCCGAGGGTGAACAATGGAAGTGTCGGTACTGCTGCTGTTCGCCGGGGCGCTGGTCCTCGCCGCCGGCACGCCCGGCCCGAGCATCGCCGCCCTGGTGGCGCAGGTGTTGGCCCGCGGCGGGCGCTCGGCGCTGCCCTTCCTGGTGGCGATGTGGGTCGGCGAGGCGATGTGGCTGTCGGCGGCCGTGTTCGGCCTCGTGCTGGTGGCCGAGGCGCTGCACGAGCTGTTCGTGGTGGTGAAATACGCCGGAGTCGCCTACCTTGTGTATCTCGCCTGGAAGATGTGGCACGCCCCGACTGGCTCCGAAGAGCTGCCGGCGGCCCGCGCCGATGCCCCCTGGCGGATGTTCGCCGCCGGGCTGGCGGTCACCCTCGGCAACCCGAAGATCATGATGTTCTACCTCGCCCTGCTGCCGGCGATCGTCGACCTGCGGGCGATCTCGCTGGTGGGCTGGGCCGAACTGACCGTCACCATGCTGGTGGTCCTGGCCGCCATCGACGTCTTCTACCTGGTGCTGGCCGCCCGACTGCGCCGCTTCGTCGCCGACCCGGTGCGCCGGCGGATCGCCAACCGGATCAGTGCCGCGACCATGGGCGGTGCGGCGGTGGCGATCGCGGTGCGGTCCTGACGGAGGCCCCGAGGCAAATCCCCACCCGGCCCTTCGTGGCCCCCGCTTCGCGGAGGCGCCTCAGGGCGACAGGATCTAAATCATTGCCGCGTTGCTTTTTTCTGTCGCCCTGAGAGCGTGAGAATGTATCCCGGTGGGATACATTCTCACGCTCTGAGGTGCCCTTCGCGCAGCGGAGGGCCACGAAGGGCCGGCCGGGATCCTGCGAACGGCCAGCCCGGCTGCGCTCTCCTGCTACCCCACCGCCTCCAGGCGCTTCAGTGCTGCCGCCAGCCGGTCGCGGCGCTCCTGCTCCTCGGCACGGCGCTCGCGGTTCTCCTCGACCACCTCCTCCGGCGCCTTGGCGACGAAGGCCTCGTTCGACAGCTTCTTGTCGATCTTGGCGACCTCGCCCTCGGCCTTGGCGATCTCCTTGGCGAGCCGCGCGCGCTCCTGGGCGACGTCGATGACACCGGCGATCGGCAGCACCAGGGTCGCCTCGTCGAGCACCCCCTGCACCGATCCGGCCGGCACCTCGGTGCCGGTGCGCGCGTCGGACAGCCGCGCCAGCCGCAGGATCAGGTCGCGGTAGCGCTGCAGCCGCGCCGCGGTCTCGGCATTCGCCCCGCTGAGGATCAGCGGGATCTGTGCCGCGGCCGGCACGTTCATCTCGCTGCGGATGGAGCGGACCTCGGAGATCAGGCGGACCAGCCAGCTCATCTCCGCCTCGACCGCCGGATCGACCAGCGCCGCCGGCAGATCCGGCCAGGCGCGGCGGATCAGCAGGGTGTCGGCGTCCTCGCCGAAGCTGGCCCACAGCTCCTCGGTGATGTACGGCATCACCGGGTGCAGCAGGTGCAGCGCCCGGTTCAGCGCCCAGGCCGTCGCCGCCCGGGTCTCGGCCGCCGCCGGATGCGCCGGGCTGCCCTCCGGCACCTGCAGGATCGGCTTGGTGAACTCCAGGTACCAGTCGCAGAAGCTGCCCCAGAAGAACTGGTAGAGTGCGGCCGCCGCCTCGTTGAACTTGCAGGCCTCGATCGCCTCGGCGACCGCGACGCTGGTCTTGCGGACCTCGCCGACGATCCAGCGGTTCACCGTCTCGGTGCAGGCGGCCGGGTCGAACGCCGGGTCGGCGGCGCAGCCGTTCATCTGGCAGAACCGCGCAGCGTTCCAGATCTTGGTCGCGAAGTTTCGGTAGCCCTCGACGCGGCCCTCGGCCAGCTTGATGTCGCGCCCCTGGGCGGCCATGGCGGCGAGCGTGAAGCGCAGCGCGTCGGTCCCGTAGCGGTCGATCAGGTCCAGCGGGTCGATGACGTTGTTCTTCGACTTCGACATCTTCTGGCCCTTGGCGTCGCGGACCAGGGCGTGGATGTAGACCGTGCGGAACGGCACGTCCTTCATGAAGTGCAGGCCCATCATCATCATCCGGGCGACCCAGAAGAAGATGATGTCGAAGCCGGTGACCAGCACGTCCCCGGGATAGTATCGCGCCAGTTCCGGGGTCTGCTCGGGCCAGCCCAACGTCGAGAACGGCCACAGTGCCGAGGAGAACCAGGTGTCGAGCACGTCGGCATCGCGCGTCAGCTCGACCGCCGCACCGTAATGCGCGGCGGCGGCCGCTGCCGCCTGCTCCTCCGTCTCCTCGACGAACACCGTGCCGTCCGGACCGTACCAGGCCGGGATCTGGTGCCCCCACCACAGCTGGCGCGAGATGCACCAGGGCTGGATGTTGCGCATCCACTCGAAGTAGGTCTTCTCCCAGTTCTTCGGCACGAACACGGTCTTGCCGGTCTCCACCGCCTCGATCGCCGGCTTCGCCAGGGCGGCGGCGTCGGCATACCACTGGTCGGTCAGCCACGGCTCCAGCGGCACGCCCGAGCGGTCGCCATGCGGCACGGCATGGCGGTGCGGCTCGACCTTCTCCAGCAGCCCCAGGGCCTCCAAGTCGGCGACCACGCGCTTGCGCGCCTCGAAGCGATCGAGGCCGCGATACGCCTGCGGCACGTTGTCGTTCAGCCGGGCATGCGCATCGAGGATGTTGATCATCTCGAGGCCCTGCCGCTTGCCGACCTCGAAGTCGTTGAAGTCATGCGCCGGCGTCATCTTCACCGCGCCCGAGCCCTGCTCCGGGTCGGCATAGCCGTCGGCGACGATCGGGATGCGGCGGCCGACCAGCGGCAGGATGGCGTGCCGGCCGACCAGATCGCGGTAGCGCTCGTCGTCGGGATGCACGGCGACGCCGGTATCGCCCAGCATGGTCTCGGGCCGCGTGGTGGCGACAACGATGAAGCGCCCCTCCTCGCCCTCGACCGGATAGCGGAAATGCCAGAGGCTGCCGTCGATCTCCGTCGACTCGACCTCGAGGTCGGAGATCGCGGTCTGGAATTTCGGATCCCAGTTGACCAGCCGCTTGTCGCGGTAGATCAGGCCGTCCTTGTAGAGCTGGACGAACACCCGGCGGACGGCGGCCGACAGCCCCTCGTCCATGGTGAAGCGCTCGCGCGCCCAGTCCGGGCTGGCGCCGAGGCGGCGCAGCTGGTTGACGATGGTGCCGCCGGACTCGGCCTTCCACTCCCAGACCTTCTCGACGAAGGCCTCGCGCCCGAGGTCGCGGCGGTCGACGCCGTCGGCCGCAAGGTTGCGCTCGACCACCATCTGGGTGGCGATGCCGGCGTGGTCGGTGCCGGGCTGCCACAGGGCGTCGCGCCCGGCCATCCGGTTGTAGCGGACCAGGATGTCCTGCACGGTGAAGGTCAGGGCATGGCCCATGTGCAGGCTGCCGGTGACGTTCGGCGGCGGCATCATGATGGTGTAGGGGGCCGCGTTCGACGCTACGTCGCAGGCGAAGGCACCGGACCGCTCCCAACGATCGTAAAGCTTCGCCTCGACCTCGGCGGGGGAATAGGTCTTTTCCAGCATCACGCCACCACGTCCTCGAAACACGGAACATCGGCGCCGCCGCGACGACCGCGGCCGGCGGCGGGGTTGTTTAGGACATGCAGGGCGGAATGGCTACAGTCGGATGCCGGCCGTGGCCGCCAGAAGCCGGGATCACCAGCGATCGCGACGCTGTGACAGCATGACCAGCCGCTCGATCTCCTCGCGCACCAGCCGCTCGACCATCGACGGCAGGTGCTCGTCGAGCCACTCCTTCAGCATCGGCCGCATCAGCTCGCGGGTCAGCCGCTCGAGCGTTACCGCGCCGTTGCCGAGCGGCAGCTCCTGGTAGTCCTCGTTGAGCTTGGCCTGCAGCTCGGCGAAAGAATGCACGGTCTCCTGTGCCTGCGGCGGCGAGATCAGCCCTTCCGGGGCGGCCGGTCGCGGCGGCGGCGGTGGCGGCGAGGCGTAAGAGGCATAGGCCGGCGGCGGTGGCGCCGCATGCATTGGCTCGTAGCGTGCCTCGGGCTCGGGCTCGGGCTCCGGCTCTGGCGGCGGCCGGGTGAAGCGCTGCTGGTCGAACAGCGGCTCGACTTCCTCCTCCTCCTCGTCCTCCTCCATGTCGGAGAGGTCGAGGATATCCTCGTCTTCTTCTTCTTCTTCTTCCTCGGGTTCCGGCTCCGGCTCGGGCTCCGGCTCGGGTTCGGGTTCCGGCTCGGGCGCCGGCGCCGCCGGTTCCTCCTCCGGCTCGTCGCCATCCTCGGAGATGATCCGGCGGATCGACGCCAGGATCTCCTCCATGGATGGTTCTTGTGCGGTATCACTCATCGTCAAACGCCCCGCCGACTCGCCCTGACCGGTCGATATCGAGTCTGAAGATTACCGGACAAGTCACTGTCAGGCCAGAAAGTAGTCGACGGGTATGTCACTTCCCGGGCATCCGCCCCGGGGGCTCGGTCCCCCATGCCTTCCCGGACACCTCGATGTAGTGCGAGTCATAGTCATAGATCTCGACGGGAAGTGCGAGGTCCTGCGCCGTCAGTCGCCCGAGCGCCTGCAGCAGCTGATAGCTGGCGACCGTGGCGTCACGCTGCGCCTGCACCAGTTCCACCTGCCCGTCGAGCAGCTCCTGCTCGGCATCGAGCACGTCGAGCACGGTGCGGGCGCCGACGGTCGCCTCCTGCTGCACGCCCTCCAGGGCGATTTCGGACGACTTCACCTCGGATTCCAGCGATACGATCCGCGCCAGCGCGGTCTGGTAGGCCTCGAACGCGCTGGCGGCGGAGTCGACGACCTCGCGCCGGGTGTTGTCGACCAGCAGCCTCGCCCGGTTCGCCGTTTCCTTGGCCCGCCGGATCGACGAGTACTCCGCACCCTGCTGGTAGATCGGGATGACCAGTTGGAGTTCGGCCGACAGGTTGGTGACCTGGTTGTCACCACCCGAGGTGTCGTAGCTGCGCAGCGCCTGACCCACCACGTCCACCGTCGGCATCAGCGCCGCCTCGGCCTCCTCGATGGCGTGCCGGGCCGACAGCTCGGTGAACTTCGACTGCACCAGCGTGAAGTTCTCGCGGACCGCGATGTCGACCGCCTCGTCCCGGAGGGCAGGCAGCCCGCCGGGCGCACCGGGCGGCGTCACGCTGTCCGGCACCTGCCCGACGACCCGCTCGAACGCCACCCGCGCGGTGATCAGGTTGCCTTCCGCCTGGGTCCGGTCAGAACGCGCGCGCGAGACGCGGGCCTCGGCCTGGGCGACGTCCGTCCTGGTAACCTCGCCGACCCGGAAGCGGTCGCGCGTGGCCTCGAGCTGCTTCTGCAGCCGGGTCAGGTTGTTGATCTGCAGATCCAGGGTCGCCTGCTCGCGCAGCACGTTGACATAGGCCACGACGGCCTGCAGCAGGATCTCCTGTTCGCGGTTGAACAGGTTGGCCCGCTGCGCCTGCACGTCGGCCTCGGCGCCGGCGATCGCCGCGCCGAAAGCGCCACCGGAATACAGGGCCTGGCTGACGCTGAGGCGGCCGGTCCGCGGGTAGGAGATACCGTCGTTGTTCTTCACTCCGTTGGTCTCGGAGGTGTAGTCGGAGACGCCGGCGCTGAGTGACGAACTGACCGAGGGCCGCCAGGCCGACTTGGCCTGCGACACGCTCTCGTCCACCGACCGCAGCTCCGCCCGGGCCGCCAGCAGCGCCGGGTTGGATTCATAGGTCAGAACCATCGCCTCCTGCAGCGTCATCGCGTGCGCGGGCACCATGATCGTGCCGGACAGCCAGGCCGCCGTCAGTGCGGCCAGGACGATGGAGCGACGTTTGATCGGCATGAGGGGCAGGTCCTTCGTAAGGAACGAACGTCCGTTCAAGCGATTAAAATACGAAACCCGGCTCGCGCCGGAACCCCGGCAGTCTCGGTGTGCCGGCATCGAACAGGATGCGACGGCCGACGCGCCCGGCCCGCTTCTCGTACAGCACGGCAACCCCGGGGCCGACCGAGCTGCCGCCTTCCACGGTGACCAGACGGCCGCCCTCGGCCAACTGCTCGAACAGCGCGTCGGGGAGAATCTCCACCGAGCCGTCCACCAGGATGACATCGTAGGGCGCCTGCTTGCGGTAACCCGCCGTCAGCGGCGCCGTGACCAGGGCGGCATTGTCGATCTCCAGGCTCGACAGGATGCCGTTGCCGCGCTCCACGAGCTCGGCGACCTCGTCGACGCCGACCACGGTCGACACCATCCGCGACAGCAGCGCCGTGGCGTAGCCGGTGCCGCAGGCGACGTCGAGCGCCACGTCGCCGGCCCGCGGCTCGGCCGCCTGCAGCAGGCGGGCGAGGACCATCGGTTCGAGCATGTAGCGCCCGGAACCGATTTCCAGCGCCTCGTCCGCATAGGCGATGCCACGCCGGGCCTTCGACACGAAGAGCTCGCGCGGCGTGGCCTCGAAGGCGCCGACCACTTCGGGATCCGTCACCTTGTTGGTGCGGATCTGGCTTTCGACCATGTTGAGGCGGGCAAGCGCGTAATCCATCGCGATCCTCGGCAGAGACCCGGGCCACGCCGACCGGCCCGCCCCGGTTTTATAGGCATTGCGAGCGGCCGACACAATTGTCGCGACAGGGTTTTCTCGCCCCGATGCTGCAACCGCGGCCGATCCGGACCGCCGCCCGGCCACGCCGCCGCCGCATGGCCCTTGCCCCGGCCGCCCCGCTTCGGCTAAGAGGTCGGCTCGCTCGCGGTGGCCCCGTGGCAGAGTGGTTATGCAGAGGACTGCAAATCCTTGTACATCGGTTCGATTCCGGTCGGGGCCTCCAGAGCGCGAAGCGGCATGGAAAAAGCGTGACCGGGCGATGACATTCGCGGTTGCGCGGACGGCACGGGCGGCGCTATAGAGGCCGCCTCACTGGTCCCGGGTAGCTCAGTGGTAGAGCGAGCGGCTGTTAACCGCTTGGTCGGGGGTTCGAATCCCTCCCCGGGAGCCATTTTCACCTTTCGCCGGCACTATCGGTAGATCCTGGTCTCGCCGGATTGGCCGTTGACAGTCCGGAGCCTGCGCAGGGCGCGCCTACAGGACCCCGTCGATACAGGCTGCTGCACAGGCTGCTGCCTCCGGCTCGTTCAGCACGATCGCCATAAGCGCCGATGTGTCGACCGCGATCATTCCGGCAGGCCATCTTCGCCGTACAGGAAGTCCTGGCTGCGGGCGGCACTCGGCCCCGTGGCCCGTTTGGCGGCAGCGGACGACAGCACCGCCTCGAGCAACGCCCGCCGCGATTTCCGGTCCGGTGCCGCATTGATCGGCACCAGTCGCCCCGCAGCGTGGCCGTGACGGGTCGGGATGACGTCGTCACCGGCCGCTGCGCGGCGGACCAGTTCCGTCAAATGCGCCTTCGCCTCGGTGACCTACACGCGCATGGCTTCTCCGGATTCGGCGATCAGTCCAGGTCGCGGGGCACGACGAAGCCGGTCAGCCTTGCTCCGCCCCAGGACAGCCCGCTCCAGCCACCGTCGAACTCCAGGCTGGCCAGCGCGCCGGTCGGGAACTTCATGCCCAGGGCCTCGCGCGCGCCGGCGTCGCTGCCCTTCCCGGCCAGGCCGGCGGCGAGGCCCTCCATGCCGGGGTTGTGGCCGACCACCAGCAGAACCCCGACGGGGTCCGGGATCGCCCGGATGCGGTCCAGCAGGGCTGCCGCACCGACCTCGTAGAGGTCCGGCGTGGTCTCGACCGCCACGTTCCGTGGCAGGCTGTGCCGGATCGCCGCCAGGGTGTCGACGGTGCGCCGGGCGCTCGAGCACAGCACCAGGTCCGGGGCGATCGCAGCCCGGCGGATATGCGCCGCCATCGCGGCAGCGGCCCGCCTGCCGCGGTCCGACAACTCGCGATCGTGGTCACGGCCGCCCGGCGGATCCCAGCTCGACTTGGCGTGGCGCAGCAGGTGAAGCGTCGGCAAGCTCTCAATCCTCCCCGGTGAACCGTGTGGAGACCACCAGCGGGCCATGCAACGTCCTGTGCACCGGGCATTTGTCGGCGATCTCCGCCAGCTTTGCCCGCTGCGCGGCGGTCAGGTCGCCCTCGACCGTGATCTGCCGCTCGATGCGGTCGACCATGCCGGTGCGGGTCTCACACTCCGCACAATCCTCGGCGTGGATGCGGTCGTGGCGCAACCGGGTCTCCAGCCGGTCGAGCACCCAGCCCTTGCGGTCGGCATACAGCTTCAGGGTCATATTGGTGCAGGTGCCCAGTGCCGCCAGCAGCAGGTCGTAGGGTGCCGGGCCGCTGTCGCTGCCGCCGGCCGTGACCGGCTCGTCGGCCCGCAGACGGTGTGTCCCGGCCGCCACCCATTGCGGGAACAGCCCCTCCCCGGCATCGACCACCGCCACCTCTCCGGCCTCGGTGGCGACCGGCGCCGGCACCGGGGTCGGCAGCAGCCGCTCGGCCCAGCCCGACAGCACGGCGGCCACATAGGCGGCGTCCTCGGCCCGGGTCAGCAGGTGGTCGGCCTTGTCGAGCGACACGAAGCTCTTGGGATGCCGCGCCGCCACGAACAGCCGGGTGGCGTTGTCGATGCCGACGGTCTGGTCGAGCGGCGCGTGGAAGATCAGCAGGTCGCGCCGCAACCGCCCGACGATCGCATCCAGCCGGTGGTCGGCGAGCGCGTCGACGAAGCTCTTGCGCAGTTGGAAGCGGCGTCCGGCGAGTTCGACCTCGGCCACGCCGTCGCGCTCGATGTCGGGCAGCCGGTCGGCGAAGTTGTGCACCACATGGGCGGGGTCGGCCGGCGCGCCGATGGTGGCGACGCCGCGCACCTCGGGGATCCGCTCCGCCGCTGCCAACACCGCCGCACCGCCCAGCGAATGGCCGATCAGGATGGCCGGTGCCTGCCGCTCGGCCCGCATCCAGTCGGCGGCGGCGACGAGGTCCTCGATGTTCGAGGCGAATGTCGTGTTGGCGAACTCGCCGTCGCTGTGGCCGAGGCCGGTGAAGTCGAATCGCAGCACGGCGATGCCGCGCTCGGCCAGGCCGTCGGCGATCCGGCGTGCCGCGGCCAGGTCCTTGGAGCAGGTGAAGCAATGCGCGAACAGCGCGAATCCGCGGATCGGGCCGACCGGCCGGTCGATGCGGGCGGCGAGAGTGTCGCCGAGCGCGCCCGTAAAGTTGACACTTTCCTTGCGCACGGCCATCGTCGACCTCATGAACTCGTGGGGCGGGGCGGATTTCTAGCACATGGCGGTCCAGGAAGAAGCCGCTGCGGTCCCGGCATCCGCTGTCCACATCCGCCACGCCACCCCGGCCGACGCCGAAGCGATCGCCCTGCTGTCCCAGGAATTGCTGGCGTTCTACGGCCTGCCGGTGCGCTTCCAGCGCTCCTACATGGCGCATGTGATCGCCGAGAAGGCATTCACCGAACCACCGTCGATCGAGATCCTCATGGCCTTCGAGCGCGGCCAGGCGCGCGGCTTCCTGGCGTTTTCCAACAGCTTCGCGGTCGCCAACTGCTCGACCAGCGTGTTCATCCAGGACCTGTTCGTCACCCGCAAGGCACGCGCCGGCGGGATCGGCCGGCAGCTGATGGCCGAGCTCGCGCGGCTGTGCGTCGAACGCGGCGTCGGCCAACTCGACTGGACCGCCGATCCCTGGAACGAGAAGGCCCGCGCCTTCTACGAGGCGATGGGGCCGTTGCTGCGCAGCGACAAGACCTACTACCGCATGCTGTCGCCGCGACTGGCCGCGCTGGCGGCCGGTGCCGGTCCCGGCGAACCGCGCCGCTGACCGGCGCTTCAACCGCCGACGCGGAACGGCATCGTTCCAGGGCGCGCACTTTATCGCCGGCCCCGGCCCGGCTAGGCTCCCTCCCTCGCAGCCAACTCGATGTCCTCTTGCGAGGCACGGAGACCGGAAATGGACGTACGTGACGGCTTCGTCGGCAGCGTCGGCGACACGCCCCTGATCAAACTGAAGGCGGCGTCCGAGCGGACCGGCTGCACGATCCTCGGCAAGGCCGAGTTCCTGAACCCGGGCGGCTCGGTCAAGGACCGGGCGGCGCTGGCAATCATCCAGGATGCCGAACGGAGCGGCCGGCTGCGGCCCGGCGGGGTCATCGTCGAGGGCACCGCCGGCAACACCGGCATCGGCCTCGCGCTGGTCGGCAACGCCCTCGGCTACCGCACCGTGATCGTGATGCCGGAGACCCAGAGCCAGGAGAAGAAGGACATGCTGCGGCTGTGCGGCGCCGACCTGCGGCTGGTGCCGGCGGTGCCGTATCGCGACCCCGGCAACTACGTGCACGTCTCGCAGCGCATCGCCGAGGAGCTCGACAAGGTCGAACCGAACGGCGCGATCTGGGCCAACCAGTTCGACAACACCGCCAACCGCGACGGCCACTACCGCACCACCGGGCCGGAGATCTGGGCGCAGACCGACGGCAAGGTCGACGGCTTCATCTGCTCGGTCGGCACCGGCGGCACGCTGGCCGGAACCAGCATGGCGTTGAAGGAGCGCAATCCGAAGATCGTGATCGGCGTCGCCGACCCGATGGGCTCGGCGATCTACAGCCACTTCGCCCATGGTGAGCTGAAATCCGAGGGCAGCTCGATCACCGAGGGTATCGGCCAGGGTCGGGTCACCAGGAACCTGGAGGGCGCGCCTGTCGACGAGCCGTTCCAGGTCACCGACGCGGAGATGCTGCCGGTGATCTTCGATCTGCTGAAGCACGAGGGCCTGTGCCTCGGCGGCTCCGCCGGCATCAACGTGATGGGCGCCATCAAGCTGGCGGAGAAGATGGGCCCGGGGCATACCATCGTGACGATCCTGTGCGACGGCGGCACCCGCTACCAGTCGAAGCTGTTCAACCCCGCCTTCCTGAAGGGCAAGGGCCTGCCGGTACCGGCCTGGCTCGACGACGGAGAAAGCGCATGAGCGACCCCATAGCCGAGGGCATCGTCTCCACCGACTGGCTGGCGCAGCACCTGGACGACCAGAACCTGCGGATCCTCGACGGCACCTACCACCTGCCGAACGTCCCGCGGAACGCCGACGCCGAGTTCCTGGAGCGCCACGTGCCCGGCGCCGCGCGCTTCGACATCGACGACGTCTGCGACCCGAACGACCCGCTGCCGCACATGGTCCCGTCGCCGGAGCGGTTCGCCGAGAAGGTGTCGGCGCTTGGCATCGCCAACGACGACACCGTGGTGATCTACGACGTCTACGGGCTGCAGAGCTCGGCGCGGACCTGGTGGATGTTCCGCCTGTTCGGGCATGACCGGGTCGCGGTGCTGGACGGCGGCCTGCCGAAATGGCTCGCCGAAGGCCGGCCGCTCGCCGCGGGTCCCGCAAAGCACGCACCGGCGCGCTTCGCCGCGCGCTTCCGCCCCGAGTTGCTGCGCAGCCGCGACGACGTGCTGAAGAACATCGCCGGCGGCACCGAGCAGGTCGCCGACGCCCGCTCCGCCGGCCGCTTCACCGGTGCGGAGCCGGAGCCGCGCGCCGGCATGCGCTCGGGGCACATCCCCGGCTCGCGCTCGCTGCCGATCACCACCCTCATCGATCCCGCGACCAAGACCATGCTGCCGGCCGACGGGCTGCGCCGGGCGTTCGATGCCGCCGGCGTCGATCCGGCGCGCCCGACCATCTCGTCCTGCGGCTCCGGAGTGACCGCCTGCGTGATCGCGCTGGCGGCTCACCGGCTCGGGAACTCCGGCGTCGCCGTCTATGACGGCTCGTGGACCGACTGGGGCGGCCGCGACGACACACCGGTCGAGACCGGGCCTGCGACATGACGGTCGCATTCCGGCCGATCACCGACGCCGAGGTCGAGGCGGTGGTCGAGCTGTGGAAGCGCTGCGGACTGACGGTGCCATGGAACGACCCGCACCGCGACATCGCCTTCGCGCGCTCGGTCGGCAATGCCGAGGTGATCGTCGGCACCGACGACGATGCCGTCGTCGCCAGCGTGATGGTCGGGCATGACGGCCATCGCGGTTGGGTCTACTACGTCGCCGCCGATCCGGAACGCCGCGGCCAGGGTCTCGGCCGCGCCGTCATGGCAGAGGCCGAGGCCTGGCTGAAACGCCGCGGCGTGCCGAAGGGCGAGTTGATGGTTCGCCGGACGAACGAGTCCGTCCGCGGCTTCTACGACTCGATCGGCTGGGCCGAGGAGCCGGTGGTGGTGCATGCCAAGCGGTTCGACGATGCGCCGGCGATCGGGCTCGCCACCGTCGAGACCACGGTCACCTCGCTGGAGATGCTGGAGCGGCCGACCCGGCCGGCCTCGCACCCGCCGGCTGGACGGACCGTGGCGCTGGTGCGTGCCAACCCGCCGACCGTGCCGTTCTACCGCTGGCTCTACGAGCGGGTCGGCGCCGATCTCACCTGGACGGCACGGCGGCTCATACCGGACGCCGAACTCGAGGCGGTGATCACCGACCCGGCGGTCGAGGTCTATGTGCTGCACGTGTCGGGAGTGCCGGCCGGCTATGGCGAGATCGACCGGCGCGGCGGTTCCGACGCCGTCGAACTCGCTTATTTCGGGCTGTTGCCGGAGTTCATCGGCCGCGGCTATGGCAGATATCTGCTCGATGTCGTGGTCGACCTGGCATGGGCCGCCGGCCCCTGCACGCGGTTGTGGGTGCACACCTGCGACCTCGACCATCCGCGCGCGCTCGGCGCCTATCAGAGGGCCGGGTTCCGCCCATTCCAGCAGCGGGTCGAGACGCTGTCCGATCCGCGGCTGGCCGGGCTGCCGCTGCCGGAGCGCCGTTCCGCACCGACGCAATCCGAGGATGGGCGCAGCGCCACGATCACGCCGCTACTGCGCCCGGTCGGCTGACGGGGCTACGGGATCACCCGCCGGCCCCGGTATTCCTGCAGGGCGTCGCGGATGCTCTCCCAGCTGCCGACGGCAGTGCCGAAGCCGGCCTTGCGGATCTTCAAGGTCGAGGTCAGGTCGTCCCAGCCGATTCTGAACATGAAGTCGCCGTAGGACCAGGTCGCCACCCGAGCGACCTCGGGCTCCGTCAGGCCGTGCGTCGCGACCATCGCCCGCCAGGCAGGGTCGGCGGCACGATGCGTCTCGGCCAGGGTCTCGGTCGCCACGCCGCCGGCCGCTATCCCGAACCACTCCGCCAGCAGCGGCCAGACGTCGCGCCAGCGAAAGCAGTCGGCATTGACGACGTTGAACGCCTGACCCGCGGCGGCCGGCGCGGTCATCGCCCAGAGCATCGCGTCCACCAGCAGGCCGAGGTCGGTCAGCTGCGACAGCGAATCGAATCCGGCGGGCGTGCCGGGGAAGGTCAGCGCCCGCCCCTGCGCGCGGGCCAGCGCCGCATAGGCCGCCAGTACGCCGACGGCGTTGTGCGGATAGCCGAGCGAGAAGCCCGCGAGGATGTGCGGGCGCAGCGCCGTCCAGCGCCAGCCGGCATCGCGTGTCCGCCGCTCCACCCAGTCCTGCTGGCCGAAATAGAAGTTCGGCACCGGCGCGCGCGGATCGTCTTCGGCTGCCGGGGTCCGGTACGGTCCCAGGTTGCTGCCATACCACTTGCTGCCATGCACCAGCAGGACATGGGCGAGCGGCGCACCGGCCGCCTCGATCCCCTCGACCAGGTTCACCAGCATGGCGGTGTTGCGCGCCGCCTCGGTCGCCGGGTCCGGGTCGGGCGCGCGGCCGGCATAGATCACATGGGTGGCAGCAGTGGCCGCGGCACCCAGCGCCGCCCGGCATGCCGCAGCGTCGCCGAGATCCAGCGGCAGATGTTCCAGCCCGGGAATCGCCGGCATCGGCGGGCGGCGCGAGACGCCGATCACCCGCCAGCCGTCGGCAAGCAGCCGGCCCGCGATCGCCCGCCCGACGATGCCGGAGACCCCTGCTACCACCGCGGTGCCCATGCCGGGCGACATCGTCATCGCATGCCCTCCCCTGCTTTCCCTGCCATCGGCGTGCTCCGAACGTAGAAGAGGCGCGCTGGGCCGAGCCCGCGCGCCTCTTCCGGACCGCCCCCCGCCCCCGCGGTTCGCGGTCGTCTCCGGGACCCGTCCGTCAGTGCGCCAGGATCTGGCTCAGGAACAGCTTGGTCCGGTCCGACTTCGGATTGTTGAAGAACTCGCCGGGCGTGTTCTGCTCGACGATCTCGCCCTGGTCCATGAAGATCACCCGGTCGGCGACGCGCTTGGCGAAGCCCATCTCGTGGGTGACCACCAGCATCGTCATGCCGGACTCGGCGAGACCGACCATGACGTCGAGCACTTCGGAGATCATCTCCGGGTCGAGCGCCGAGGTCGGCTCGTCGAACAGCATGATGTTCGGGCTCATGGCGAGCGACCGGGCGATCGCCACGCGCTGCTGCTGGCCGCCGGAGAGCTGGCCCGGGTACTTCAGCGCCTGCTCCGGGATCTTGACGCGCTCCAGCAGCGACATGGCGACCTTCTCGGCCTCCGACTTGGGCATGTTCTTCACCCAGATCGGCGCCAGCGTGCAGTTCTCCAGCACCGTCAGGTGCGGGAACAGGTTGAACTGCTGGAACACCATGCCGACGTCGCGACGGATCGCGTCGATGTTCTTCAGGTTGGTGTCCATGGTCACGCCGTTGACCAGGATGTCGCCCTTCTGGTGCTCCTCCAGCCGGTTGATGCAGCGGATCAGCGTGGACTTCCCGGAACCGGAAGGTCCGCAGATCACGATCCGCTCACCCTTGTACACGGTGAGGTCGATGTCCTTGAGGACATGGAACTCGCCATACCACTTGTTCACCGTGGCCAGCTCGATCACCACCTCGTCCGAGATGGCGGACGCGAGGTGATCCTGGACTGAATCGACGGTATCGAGGCTCATCGTCGGTCGGTCTCCATGTATCGATTGTTGTCCGTTGCCCGAGCCGTCACCGCCGGCCGTAGCCGCCGCCAATCGTCTTTTCCAGACGCTGGCTGTACTTCGACATGCAGAAGCAGATGACGAAGAACACGGCGGCCGCGAACAGCATCGGCTCGGTGTGCATGCCGAGCCACTTCGGGTCCTGGCCGGAGGCCTTGGTCATCAGCAGGATGTCGTAGAGGCCGATGATCGAGACCAGCGTGGTGTCCTTCAGCAGGCCCATGAAATTGCCGACGATGTTCGGGATCATCAGCTTGAGGGCCTGCGGCATGATGATGAGGGTCATCATCTTCCAGTAGTTCAGGCCCATCGCCTGCGCGGCCTCGTACTGGCCCTTGTTGATCGCCTGCAGGCCGCCGCGCACGATCTCCGCCATGTAGGCGGCGGCGAAGATGCACACCGCCACGATCACCAGAACCAGCTTGTCCGGATTGATGCTGACCGGCAGGAACAGCGGCATCATGGTGACCGCCATGAACAGGATGGTGATCAGCGGCACCGAGCGGAACAGCTCGATGAAGGCGGTGCAGAACACCCGGATGACCGGCATCTTCGAGCGGCGGCCGAGCGCCAGGATCACCCCGGCGGGCAGCGCCGAGGAGATGGCGATGCCGGAGATCACCAGGGTCAGGAACAGACCGCCCCAGTTCACGGTCGGCACCGGGACCAGCGACCAACTGGCCTGGAAAAGGAAGGCGATCACGAATCCCATCGCGAACGCTGCCAGCTTGACGTGCTTGTGCAGCCGGTCGTCCTTGTCGGCGAAGCCCGCCACCCGGACCAGCACCACGCCGAGCGACGGGTATCCGGCGTAGCAGGCCGCGACGTGCAGCCAGACCGCCACGAACAGGGTCATCGCCACAGCGGTCATCACCTGCAGGATCAGGCCGTTGTCGCCGCCGAGGAACAATGCGCCGGCAAGGAACGGGTATGTCAGCACCGCCGACACGCCGACCGGAATCTTGAGAGTCACCTTCGGGAACCAGAACGGTGCCAGCCACACCGCGAGGATGATGCCGCCGAGGTTCACCCGCCACTGCTGGTCCACCGGATAGCGGCCGTACAAATAGAGGTTCATCCAGCGGTCGACGCCGGCCCAGCAGGCTCCGGCACCCTTGGTGATATCGAGGCACTCGCGGTAGCTGTCGGCCTTCCAGACGGCGTTGATCACTCCGTACTGCAGGATCGCGTTGCCCATGTAGAGGATCAGGGCGCCGCCGATCAGCGTCAGCACGATGTCGAAGGGGCCGCCGAACAGGTTCTTGCGCAGCCAGCCGATCACACCGACGGTGTTCGGCGGCGGCGGCAGGCTCGGCTTCGGCCGGAACGCGACGTCGTCATGCGTCAGTTCAGCCATGGCTCATCTCTCCTTCAGCTGAACCAGTTTGTTATAGTAGTTCAGGGCCAGCGAGATGCTGAGGCTCACCGACATGTAGAACAGCATGACCATGGCGACGATCTCGATCGCGTGACCCGACTGGTTCAGCGAGGTCTGCATGAACACCGCGACCAGATCCGGATAGCCGATGGCGACCGCCAGCGACGAGTTCTTCACCACGTTCATCCAGTTGCTGATCATCGGCGGGACCACCGCACGCATCGCCTGCGGAATGATGATCAGCCGCAGCGTGCTGCCGGGCCGCAGGCCGAGCGAGTATGCCGCCTCGGTCTGCCCGTGGCTGACCGACAGGATACCGGCGCGCACCGACTCCGCCAGATAGGCGGAATGGTAGATCACCAGCGCCAGCAGCAGCGCGCAGAACGCCGGCGGGACCGTGGAGCCGCCGAGGAAGTTGAAGCCCTTCAGCGCCGGTACGTCGAAACTCAGCGGGGCGCCGGTCGCCACGAAGACCAGCAGCGGCAGCCCGAAGAGGATGCCGAGCCCGGTCCACAACGCCGGGAACGGCTGCCCGGTGGCGTAGAACCGCTTCTTGGCCCAGACCGCGATCGCATAGGTCGCGGCGATCGCGACCAGGATAGCGATCAGCGTCAGGTTGAAGCCCTCGCCGGGGATCGGCGCCGGAATGTAGAGGCCGCGGTTGTTCAGGAAGAACAGGTCCATCAGGGCCATGCTGTCCTTCGGCCGCGGCAGCAGCGAGAACACCGCCAGGAACCAGAACAGGATCTGCAGCAGCAGCGGGGTGTTGCGCAGGATCTCGACATACCAGGCGGCGATCTGCGCGATCAGCCAGTTCTTCGACAGCCGCATCACCCCGACGAAGAAGCCGAGCAGCGTCATGCAGAAGATCGCCACCAGGGACACCATCAGGGTGTTGGCAATGCCGACGAGGTAGACGTGGAAATAGGTGTCGCCGGCGTCGTATGGCAGTACCGACCAGGCAATCGAGAACCCGGCGGTCGACTGCAGGAAGCCGAAGCCGCTCGACATCCCGCGTGCTTGCAGGTTCTCGGAAGTATTCACGAAAAGATAGCGTGCGACGAGGATCACCGCGAGCGCCACGACCACCTGATACAGGACCGATCGGACGCGTTCGTCGTTCAGCCACTCCAGCAAAGAGCGGCTCTCACGACGCGGCGATCCTTTTTCGAGAACGGCCATGGCCTGACCCTCCGTCTTCGAAACGGATCAACGAATGGATATTTGAAACGCCGGCGCCCGGTCGGATCGACCGGGCGCCGCGCAGTTCAAATGCTCACCGGAACGGCGGCGAGTACATCAGGCCGCCCTTGGTCCACAGGGCGTTCGGCGACCCATCCCGCGGGATGTTCATGACGGTCTTCGAGCCCATATACTGCTCGTAGTTCTCGCCGTAGTTGCCGACGGTCTTGATGATGTTGTAGGCCCACTTGGCATCGAGGCCGAGACCCTTGTTGAGGTCACCCTCGGCGCCCATCATGCGCTTGATCTCGGGGTTGGTGGTCTCTGCGACCACCTTGTCGATGTTGGCCGCGGTGATGCCGAACTCCTCGGCCTGAATCATCGCGAACACCGACCACAGGACGATGTCCTTCCACTGGGAGTCGTTCTGGCGAACGACCGGGCCCAGCGGCTCCTTGGAGATGGTCTCCGGCAGGATCGTGAAGATCGAGGTGTCCGGCGCCTTGGCGCGGGTCGATGCCAGGCTCGACTTGTCGTTGGTGATGGCGTCGCAGCCGCCGGTGAAGAACGTGTTGTCGCGGACGTTGCTGTCCTCGAACACCACCGCCTTCATGTCCAGGCCGTTGGTGCGGCTGTAGTCGGTCAGGTTCAGCTCGGTGGTGGTGCCGGTCAGCACGCACACCGTGGCGCCCTTCATTTCCAGCGCGCTCTTGATGCCCGAGTCCTTCTGCACCATGAAGCCCTGGCCGTCATAGAAAGAGACGGTGGTGAAGTCGAGCCCGAGCTGGGTGTCACGGAACAGCGTCCAGGTCGTGGTGCGCGACAGCATGTCGGACTCGCCGTTCGCCATGGCGGTGAAACGCACCGCCGAGGTGACCGACTGGTATTCGATCTTGTCCGGATCGCCGAAGACGGCGGCCGCGACTGCACGGCAGTTCTCGACGTCGAAACCCGACCACTTGCCGCTGTCCGAGAGCTCGTACCAGCCCGGCGCCGGTGTTCCCAGCTGGCAACGCAGTTGCCCGCGGCTCTTGACGATGTCCAGCGTGCTCTGCTGCGCAGACGCCGGCTCGGCAGTGAACGACAGGGCGGCCAATAGCCCCGCGCCCAGACCGAAAAGGCTGACCTTCTTCATGTGAAACCCACCCAGTTATCGTTTATGACGAAGACCTGACGCTGCGGTCTTCGGCCCTTCTCGCAAGGACCTTGCCAGACCGCAACAGTCGGTGTTTCGCGCCTAATCCCCCTCCCCGGGCCCCACACCTGCTCAACGCGAGTGCAGTGCGATGCGGAGTGCCGCGAAAGCGGGCAACCGCTCGAAACACCGACATCACACCATGTTAAGTATCGTCGGGCAAGTCTTGCGGACCGGCCGCTGGATCGCCGCCGTGATTTGCCGCTAGGCTCGGCAGCGCGCGCCGAGGTGGATCGGCGGCACGCTCCCGGAGGAAACGAGACCATGGACGACTTGAAGGGGATGAAGGCCCGCACCCGACTGGTGCACGCGGGCCGCCATCCGCACGACAACCACGGCGTGGTCAACCCGCCCGTCTATCACGCGTCGACCATCCTGCAGCCGTCGCTGGCTGTCTGGGAGGCGTCGCGCAAGCCGGACTTCAAGGGCTACCGCTACGGCCGCGCCGGCACGCCGACCTCGCGCTCCTTCGAGGAGGCGGTCGCCGCCATGTACGGAGCCGCCGATGCCGTCGCGGTGTCCTCGGGCATGGCCGCGATCGCCTGCGCCCTGATGGCGGTGCTGAAGTCCGGCGACCACCTGCTGGTGACCGACAGCGCGTATTTCCCGACCCGCAAGTTCTGCGACCAGATGCTGGCGCGCTTCGGCGTCGAGACGACCTACTACGATCCGCGCATCGGCGCCGGGATCGCCGGACTGATGCGCCCGAACACCCGCGCCGTCTACACCGAGGCGCCGGGCTCGCTGACCTTCGAGATGCAGGACATCCCGGCGATCGCTGAGGCAGCGCATGCCCGCGGCGCGGTGGTGCTGACCGACAACACCTGGGGCACCGCCCTGCACTTCGACGCCTTCGCCAAGGGCGTCGACATCGTCGTCGAGGCGGTGACCAAATACATCTGCGGCCATTCCGACGTGATGATGGGGCTGATCGCGAGCACCGCCGAGCACGCCGCCGCGGTTCGCGGCATGGTCGGGCTGCACGGCAACTGCTCCGGCCCCGACGACCTGTACCTCGCGCAGCGCGGGCTGCGGACCATGGCGGTCAGGCTCAAGCAGAACGAGCAGAGCGGCCTCGCACTCGCCGGCTGGCTGGAGGCCCGCCCGGAGGTGGCGTGCGTCCTGCACCCTGCCCTGCCGAGCCATCCCGACCATGCGCTCTGGCAGCGCGACTTCACCGGCGCCTGCGGGTTGTTCTCCTTCGTCCTGAAGCCGGTGCCCAAGGCCGCCCTGGCGGCATTCCTCGACGGCCTGCGCCTGTACGGCATGGGAGCGAGCTGGGGCGGCTTCGAGAGCCTGATCCTGCCGGGCGACCCGAAGGCGCTGCGGACCGCCACCAGCTGGACCGAACCCGGCCAGCTGCTGCGCATCCACGCCGGCCTGGAGGACATCGACGACCTGGTCGCCGACCTCGACGCCGCCTTCGAGCGGCTGAACGCCGCCGCCCGCGCGGCGGCCTGAGCGCAGCGGGCAGGAGGCACAGGGCGATGGCGCGACCACGGATCCGGCTGCTGATCGGGGACGCGGTCGCGCTCGGCCCGGGCAAGGCGAAGCTGCTGGAGGCGATCGGCGACACCGGCTCGATCGCCGCGGCGGCGCGCGGCATGGGCATGTCCTATGGCCGGGCATGGCAGCTGGTGCAGGCGATGAACGGCGATTTCCGGGCGCCGCTGGTCGAGCGTGCCGCCGGCGGCCGCGGCGGCGGCGGCGCGCTCCTCACCGATCTCGGCCGCGAGGCGCTGACCCGCTACCGCAACATGGAGGCTCAGGCCGACGCCGCGGTGACGGAGGCGCTGGACGAGTTCGTGTCACTGCTGAAAGAACCGGAATAGCGCGCCGCAGCTCTGTCCGCCGAGTTCTGTCCATCGTCCCAAGCGACACGCGATTTGACCTGGATCAATGTGGCGTTCGGCGGCCGGAAATACCGTGCCTCGGTCTCTGCGACCCTCCACGACGCAGAAACTCCCAACCACGGCGGGGCCGGTAGCTTGCTACCGGCCCCGTTGTCGTTTCCCGCCCCCGGCTTCACCGCTTGTTAAGCAAAGCCGGCGACACTGAGGCTCGATCGACGTGCCGCGGGACGGTGGGTATGGACAGGCAGCGGCTCCTCTTCGCGGTCGCCTCGGCGGCGCGCTACGGCGACGTCCTCGAGGCACTGGCCGGTGCCTTCACGGTGGTGCTGGTCGACAACCGCTGGGACGCCGATGCGGCGATCCGCGACGATCCCGACATCATGGTGGTTGAGGACATGCTGCCGGGCGGCCGCGGCCTGAAGGTCTGCGAACGCGCCCGGCACCGGCCCGACGGATCACGGCGGCTGGTGCTGGTGATCGGCGACACCGACCGGGCATCGCTGGAAGACGCCAAGGTCCGCGGCATTTTCGACGGCTGGATCGCGCATGGCGCCTCGTCCGGCGCATTCCTCAGCCGGTTCTGGGAACTGCACGCGGCGCGCGACGACGCCCGGGCCGCCGCACTCGGAGCGCCGGCCAGGACACTGGTCGCGCAGGCGCGCGCCTTGTTCCGGGAGCTCGAATCCGGAATCGTCAGTGCCCAGGTCCGCACCCTGCTTTCGGAGACCGCGACCGAGGTGGTGTCCTTCGCCGATGCCTGCTCGGTCTCCGGCTTCCTGGAGACGATGCAGGAGCATCATGCCTACACCTTCGCGCACAGCCTGCGGGTCGGCATTCTGATGGCGACCTTCGGCCGCCAGCTCGGCCTCGACGAGGATCACGTCAAGCTGATGGCCGAGACCGGCCTGGCCCACGACGTGGGCAAGCTGCGCGTCCCGCTCGCCATCCTGTCCAAGCCCGGCCGCCTGACCGACGCCGAAATCACGGTCATGCGCACGCATCCGGGGCTCGGCGTCGAAATGCTGGGCGATCTCTACCCCGATCATCCGGAGCTGATCGCTGCTGTGCGCCACCACCACGAGCAGCTGTCCGGCGATGGCTACCCGGACGGGCTGAAAGGTGGGCAGATCGACGAGCTGTCGCTGCTGACCGCCGTGGTCGACGTCTACTCCGCCCTCACCGACCGCCGCGACTACAAGGAGGCGATGTCGACCGGCCAGGCGACGTCGATCATGGACGGTATGGCCGGCCCGCATCTGGAGCCGACGCTGTACCGGCGGTTCCGCGAGATCGTCGGCGACCTCGCCGCTCCAGGGGACGCTGCAACCGGGGACGCGGCGACCCGGGCGGCCTGAGCCGTCAGGCGGGATAGTGCCGGAACGACAGCCCGCCAGCCTTCTTGATCTGCTCGACCAGCGCCACCTCCCAGTCCAGGTAGTCGTTCATCGCCTTCTCGATCTCAGCCCGGTTGCTGCGGTCGTAGGGCCGCAGGTAGGTGTCCTGCGGCTCGGACAGCAGCGCCGTCATGCCGCTCTGCATAGGCAGGCCGGCCGCCGCCCAGGCGGCGCGGCCACCATCGAGAAGCAGCACCTCGCGGCCGCTGGCGACGAGGTCGGCGGCGACCAGCCGCGCGAGCGCCGGCTCCGGCGCGGTGACGACCAGGGCGGCCCCCGCAGGCACCTTGCCGAGATTGCCGGCGATCGCGGTCCGGCAGGCCCACCAAGCCCCCTCGGGATGCGAATCGCGATAGTCGAGGCTGCGTGCCAGGTCGAGCATGACCGCCGAGCCGGCATCCATCCGCCGCTTCGCCTCGGCCGGCGCCACCGCCGGCACGCTTGCGAGCGCGTCGCCGCCGAGCACCGGCGCCGTGTAGGGACCGCTCGCGATCTCCTGGCCGTCGAGGCCGCTCTCCAGCACGAACACCTCCGGCCAGCCGAGCTGGACCAGCCAGCTCGCCGTCATGTCGGCACGCACCCGCTTGTCGTCGACCAGCACCACGCGGGCATTGCGGACCGGCAGATACAGGTCGGTGGCCTGCACCAGCTGGCCGCCCGGGGCATGCCGGGAATCGGCTATGCGGCCGGCCTCGAATTCCTCGGCGGTGCGCACGTCCAGGATCGTAAGCGTCCGACGATCGCGCTCGCCGCGCCAGGCGTCCAGGGTGGCGGCGTCGACGGTGCCGACGCCGAAGCGGGCCGCCGCGGCCGCCGAGCGCGACTTCGCTGCCGCCAAGGCTTCACCCTCCGGCGCCGGGGCCGCACGGTCCTGGCCATGCTCCAGCTTGTAGCCGGAGAGGTGCCAGCCCATGGTGCCGTTGCGCAGCGCCGTCACCTCGTTCGGGATCCCTGCGTTGATCAGCGACTGCGCCCCGATGATCGACCGCGTGCGGCCGGCGCAGTTGACCACCACCAGGGTATCCGGGTCCGGCGCCACCTGGCCGACCCGCAGGACCAGCTCGGCACCGGGCACGTCGACGCCGGTCGGGATGTTCATCACCCGGTACTCGTCCATCGGCCGCGAATCCAGCACCACCAGCTTGCGGCCCGAATCCATCAGCGCCTTCAGCTCCTCGGGCGACACCGAGGGCGTGCCGTAGGCATGCTCGACGAACTCGCCGAACGCCTTCGACGGCACATGCATGCCGCTGAACAGCTCCAGGCCGGCGGCGGCCCAGGCGGGCGTGCCGCCGTCGAGGACCGACACGTCGGTGTAGCCGAAGCCCTCGAGCCTCGCGGCGGCGACCTCGGCGATACCCTCGCCGGCGTCCTCCAGGACGATCGGGGTCGAGCGCCGGGGGATGCGCTCGCCGGCCAGCAGCTCCAGCCGCGCCAGCGGGATGTTGGCCGCCAGGATCGGGTGCGACGCGGCGAAGGGCGCCTGCTCCCGCACGTCGATCAACGCGATCTCCCCGGGCTCCGAAAGCCGCGCGTGCAGCGCCCTCGCCTCGATCCGCTTCGCCATCACACTTCCTCCCGGTTTTCTTGTGATCTCAGGCGGATGCCGACGCCGCCTCCACGGCCTCCGCGGCCGCCAGCCATTTCTCCTCGGCCTCGGACACCTGGGCGTCGAGCGCCGCCTTCTTCTGGATCAGCTTCTGCAGCTCGGACGTCGAGCCGTTGTAGGTCTTCGGGTCGCCCAGCCGGGCCACCAGCGCGTCGCGCTCGGCGGTGAGCTTCTCCAGCCGCTTCTCGGCGTCCTGGGCGGCCTTGCGGACCTCCACGTTCTGGCGGCGCGCGTCGGCGGCCTGCCGGCGCGCATCCTTCCTGTTCGGGCGGCCGGCGTCGTCGGCCTCGCTGCGCCGCGCCGAGCCGCGGCGCTCCATGCGGACCTGCTCGGCATAGGCGGCGATGTCGCCGTCGAACGGCTTGACCGTGCCGTCGGCGACCAGCCACAGCCGGTCGACGGTCAGCTCCATCAGCCGCCGGTCGTGGCTGATCAGCACGACGGCACCGGGAAAATCGTTGAGCGCCTGCACCAGGGCCAGACGGGCGTCGATGTCCAGGTGGTTGGTCGGCTCGTCGAGCACCAGGACATGCGGGTCGAAGGCCATGACCAGCGCCAGCGACAGCCGCGCCTTCTCGCCGCCCGACAGCTTGCCGACGGCGGTGGTCTGCTTGTCCTGGGTCAGCCCGACCGCACCCAGCCGGGCGCGCACCCGCTCCGGCGGCTGCGTCGGCAGCTTGCGCCGGAGATGGTCGACCGCGGTCTCACCGCCGTCCAGCTCGTCGGCGTGATGCTGCGCCACATAGCCGACCCGAAGGCGCGGCGCGCGATGCTCCTCGCCGGCCTGGATCTCCAGTTCGCCGGCGATCAGGCGGGCCAGCGTGGTCTTGCCGTTGCCGTTCGAGCCGAGCAGGCCGATGCGGTCGTCGGGATCGAGCCGCAGGTTGAGGCCCCGCAGCACGCTGCGCCCGGGCACGTAGCCGAACACCGCCTTCTCGAACGAGAGCAGCGGTGGCGCCATGTTCTCCGGGACCGGGAACGAGAACCGGGTCTCCGGGTCGGCCAGTGCCGCCGGCAGCACCTCCAGCTTCTCCAGCATCTTGATACGGCTCTGCGCCTGCCGCGCCTTCGATGCCTTGTAGCGGAACCGGTCGACGAAGGACTGCAGGTGCTTGCGCTGCAGGTCCTGCTTGACGCGTTGCGCGTCGAGCAGCGCCAGCCGGGCCTCGCGCACCCGTTCGAAGGTGTCGTAGTTGCCGGTGTACTGCACCAGCTTGAAGCCCTCGACGTGCAGGATCGAGGTGGCGACCTCGTTCAGCAGGTCGCGGTCGTGGCTGACCACGATCAGGGTCTTCGGATAGGCCTTGAGGTGGCCTTCCAGCCAGACCGTGGTCTCCAGGTCGAGGTGGTTGGTCGGCTCGTCGAGCAGCAGCAGCTCGGGCTCCTGGAACAGCACGGCCGCCAGCGCCACGCGCATCCGCCAGCCCCCGGAATACTCCGACAGCGGCCGGTTCTGCATGGCCTCGTCGAAGCCGAGGCCGGCCAGGATGCGGGCGGCCCGCGCCGGTGCCGCATGCGCGCCGATGTCGATCAGCCGGGTCTGGATCTCGGCGATGCGGTGCGGGTCGGTCGCGGTCTCCGCCTCGGCGGTCAGCGCCGCGCGCTCCTTGTCGGCCGCCAGCACGTGGTCGATCGGCGATTCGGTGCCGCCGGGCGCCTCCTGGCGGACCCAGCCGATGGCGTTCTGCCGGGCGAACGGGCCGCTCAGTTCGACGGCGCCGAGGTCGGGATGCAGTTCGTTGCCGATGACCTTCAGCAGGGTGGACTTGCCGGTGCCGTTGCGGCCGATGAGGCCGACATGGTGGCCGGGCGGAATGGTCGCGCTGGCATCGTCGAGCAGGATGCGGCCGGCGACGCGAACGGTGATGGCGCGGATCGAAAGCATGGCGGCGTGATAGCATCGTGCGGCCCCGGCTTCCAGGGCGCTTCCCCGACGCCGATGCACGGCGTAAGACCGGCGGGCATGCCGGCCACCCGCACCCCGCCCGCCGTCGCTCCGGTCCGCGCGATTCTCGCCGGCCCGAGCCGCGCCATCCTGCTGATGGTCGCGGCGATGGCGGTGCTGACCGTAAACGACGCCGTCGCGAAATGGCTCACCCAGAGCATCCCGGTCGGCGAGGTGCTGGCGGTGCGCGGCGCCATGGTGGTCGCCCTGGCGGTCACCTGGGCGGCGGCCCGCGGCCGGCTGGCCGATCTGCGGGTCCGAGCCTGGCGGCCGCACCTCGTCCGCGGCTGCCTGATGGCCGGCTCGACCTTCCTGTTCGTGACCTCGCTGTCGCTGCTGCCGATCGCCGACGCCATCGCGATCTCCTTCGCCGGCCCGATCTTCGCGACCGTGTTCGCCGCCCTGATGCTCGGCGAGCGGGTCGGCTGGCGGCGCTGGACTGCGGTGCTGGTCGGCTTCGGCGGCGTTCTGGTCATGGTCCAGCCCACACCCGAGATGATCCGGCTCGCGGCACTGATCCCGCTCGGCGCCGCCCTGGTCGGCGCGTTGCGCGACGTCGTCACACGGCGGCTCGGGACCGGCGGCGAGTCGACCCTGGCGATCCTGGTGATCTCCACCGGCATCGTCGCGTCCGCCGGACTGCTCACCCTGCCCTTCGGCTGGGTGGCGCTCGGCTGGCCGGAGTTCGGCCTGTTCGCCTTCACCTCGGTGCTGGTCTGGATCGCGCAGACGCTGATGATCGAATCGCTGCGGATCGGCGAGGTTGGCCTGGTCGGGCCATTCAAATACACCAGCCTGGTGTGGGCGCTGGCCCTCGGGGCGGTGGTGTGGGGCGACGTGCCGGGCCCGTCGATCTGGCTCGGCTCGGTGGTTGTGGTCGGCAGCGGCCTCTACATCTGGCACCGCGAGGCGTCGGCCCGCCGGCGGCCGTAGCCGCGGAGAATGGCGCGCCCAGCAGGACTCGAACCTGCAACCGCCCGCTTAGAAGGCGGGTGCTCTATCCAGTTGAGCTATGGGCGCCCGGTGGCCGAGGCCACGTCCGGCGGCGGTCAGTGCGTCCAGTTGAGCTTGCGGTCGAACGCGAAGTTGTCGGCATAGGCTTTCGGCTTCGGCTTGCGCTCGTGCGGGTCGACGACGGTGTAGGCGAAGCCGTGCTTCTTGGCGAAGGCCACCGCCTCGGCGCGTGTCTCGAACGGGATGCGGACCTGGTTGGTGGTGTCGCCGGCCGACACCCAGCCCATCAGCGGCTCGGGGATTCGCGCGGTCTCTGCGCGGTACTCCAGGATCCAGCTCTTGGTCTTCGCCCGGCCCGACTGCATGGCGTTCTTGGCCGGCCTGTAGATGCGCACCCTCATGAACCCGCCGCTCCCTGTGCAGCGCTCCGCGCAGCCGCGCGGCGCATCGCCGAATTGGTCGGGGTGGACGGATTCGAACCGCCGGCCCTCTGCTCCCAAAGCAGATGCGCTACCAGACTGCGCTACACCCCGAGACCTTGCAAAGTCGCGGAATTCCTAGCCTCTCGGGCTCGCGGGATCAAGGCCTCGCGGACGCGACTTCCGCAATTGCTCCGAACAAGGCGCGAAAGTCCGCGGTGCCGCAGCACGATTAAGACGCTCACCGTGTCCTCCACCTCCATCGGCAACCCTACGGCCCGCCATGCCGGGACCAACGGCAGGGCTCCGAATCCAGGTTAACGCGCTTTGACGCCGAGGATTGATGCGAGGTAACCGGTATCCCAGCCGGCAAGCTTCCGTCTGAGCTTGAGGGTCTTCTTGTCGGTTGCGGTGCGGACGAGGTTG
>Ga0209024_1000109_pt1 | contig 158353 bp, 149 predicted proteins | sample AutmiccommunBRH5_FD_187380 | JGI IMG/M metagenome (GOLD analysis project Ga0209024, IMG submission 187380) | Deep subsurface microbial communities from Mt. Terri, Switzerland - Autotrophic microbial communities BRH/5 (SPAdes) (version 2) | ecosystem: Environmental > Aquatic > Deep subsurface >...
TCCGTGCCGCAATCCTCAATCGCTTCTCAGAAATAGGAACGCCGATCACCGCCCGGGTCGCATAATAACATCAAGTAAACTGATGCTTGTGCGCCATAGGCATTATGCAACAAAGCCATGTGGATGACCGGATTGCCCGATCCGATCAGGGTGACAAAGCCCATCAGCCCCAGCAACCCGGCATAGGCCCAGGCGCCCAGCTCATAGGCCAATTCCCAGTTGCGCGAGGCGACGGCTGTGCCGCGAACCAGCTGGCGATGAAAGAAAATGGCGGAAACGACGCGAAGTGCGGCAACGACGCACACGGCGATGACAACCGCGTGGATCGCGGCAAAATCGCTCAGGCTGCTGATGGCGATCCCCACAGCGGTGCCGGTGGCCGCGCCAATGGTCAGGGATGCAGGAGACGCATAGAGGGATTCGACCAGGCTCTGCCGCACGTCGGCTTCCTGCCCCGTCCGCTGCGCCATGCGCTTTTCCAGCAATGTCCTCAAAGCGCGCAAATTGGCGGGTCTCCGGTTCCCTGACCCGGTGTCGCATTTTCCCTTTATTTTTTGGTTAATACCGCAGCAGCAGAGACAGAAAGGGGGATGCGCGGCTTGAACGGGCCAGTCGGGCTGATATGCGACCCGCATCTTAGCCCATAGCCTGGAGCCTGCCCGATGCACCTGCTTGATCGACCCGTCTGGCACGCGCTTCGCAGCGGTTGGGCGGCGCTGGCGCAGGGCGATGGAGACGCGCTGCGGATCGATCCCGCCTATGGCCCCTTTGCGGCGAGCGCGGATGACGATGCGGACAGGCTGACCGCACTGGCGGCGCTGGCGACGGGCGAGAGCGAAATGTGGCTGGTCGGGCAGGATGTCGCGGTCGCGCCGCCGGGCATGACCATCGCGCGGACCGCGATGCTGGCGCAGATGGTTGCCAAGGAGGTCACCCCTGCCCCCGCCCCGCCGCTTGAGTGGAAGGTGCTGGACGAAGGCGATGCGGCGGACATGCGCGCGCTGTCACTGTTGACACGGCCCGGCCCCTTCGGCCCGCTGACCCACAGGCTGGGCCGCTTCGTGGGGGTACGCGACCATGGGCAACTGGTCGCCATGGCAAGCGAGCGCATGCGCCTGCCCGGCTTTACGGAGGTCAGCGGCGTCTGCACCCACCCCGATTTTCGCGGACGGGGCCTGGCGGGCGCACTGATGCGAGTTGTCATGCAGGCAATGCTCGACCGGGGCGAAACGCCCTTCCTGCACGCCTATGCCGCCCATGACCGGACGATCGCGCTATATGAGACGCTGGGCTTTGCGGTGCGCACGCAACTGCCGATGACGGTGCTCCAGCTTGAAGGAACCGTTCAATAAAGCTCCTCATCGTGCAATCCGGCAAGTTGGAGCAGGGCGACGCCGACATCACGTACTGCTCCTTCACGCGGCGACCATCTTTCGGCCAGATGATACCGCGTTCCGTCGCTCCGTTCGATCAGCCAGCGTGCGCCGTCCATGCCGGGAGGTCCGCAAGACGGATGCGCGGGTACCAATAAGGCCGGGTCAGCCTTGGCCAGCGTGGCAAGTGCTTCATCTCGCACCACGGTTCGATGCATTCTGTTACGCACAACACCCACATCATAGCCCCCCAAACCGGAGAACCTGACGACCTTGACCTGTCCTTTGCCGACTTTAGGCACGGTCAGCCGCACGATGATGGGTGCGTGAAATGTGCGAAGCCAAGTAAAGCGAATAATAACAGTACCGTCGGCGCGTGAGGTCGAAAGCCGCTGTTCTTCTGCAATGTTAAGCACCTTGGCAAAGGATGCGAGTATGTTGTCATCGACCAATGGTACGTATCGAACTTGGTCGCCGAACCGGCAAGCGTAGGTTGCTGTCTGTGGAGGAAAGTAGGTGCGCAATGGCGGAACGGGCATCGCGGAAGCAATCAGCAGCGCAACGGTTATCACGTCTGTCATCCCATTTTGCCCGACATGGCCCAACATGCCGGTTAAGATCGCTATAGGAAACAGACAGACAAAAAAAGGCCGGTGGATCGCTCCACCGGCCTCTTCCTTGTCATAGCGAGAGCGTTGGACTTAGAAGTCCATGCCGCCCATGCCGCCCATGCCGCCGCCGGGCATGCCCATCGGCGCCTTGTCGTCGGCAGGCACTTCGGAGATCGCCGCTTCGGTGGTGATCAGCAGGCCAGCAACCGATGCCGCGTCCTGCAGGGCCGCACGAACGACCTTGGTCGGGTCGATCACGCCGGCTTCTACCAGGTTTTCGTACACGTCGGTCGAAGCGTTGAAGCCACGGGTCTCGTCATTTTCGCGCAGCAGGTTGCCGGCAACCACGGCACCGTCAACGCCCGCATTCTGGGCGATCTGGCGCAGCGGCGCTTCGATCGCCTTGCGGATGATGTCGATACCACGGGTCTGGTCGTCATTCGCGCCCTTCATGCCGGCCAAAGTCTTGGTGGCATAGAGGAGAGCGGTGCCGCCACCGGGGACGATGCCTTCTTCAACGGCCGCACGGGTGGCGTGCAGGGCGTCGTCGACGCGGTCCTTGCGTTCCTTGACTTCGACTTCCGAAGCGCCGCCAACCTTGATGACGGCAACGCCGCCAGCCAGCTTGGCCAGGCGTTCCTGGAGCTTTTCACGGTCATAGTCCGAGGTGGTGTTCTCGATCTGCTGACGGATCTGGTCGGTGCGGCCCTTGATCGAGTCATGGTCGCCAGCGCCATCGACGATGACGGTGTTGTCCTTGTCGATGGTGACGCGCTTGGCCGTGCCGAGCATCGCCAGCGTGACGTTTTCCAGCTTGATGCCCAGATCTTCCGAGATCACTTCGCCCTTGGTCAGGACAGCGATATCTTCCAGCATCGCCTTGCGACGATCGCCAAAGCCAGGGGCCTTGACCGCTGCGACCTTCAGGCCACCGCGCAGCTTGTTGACGACCAGGGTCGCCAGCGCTTCGCCTTCGATGTCCTCGGCGATGATCAGCAGGGGGCGACCCGACTGAACGACCGCTTCGAGGATCGGCAGGATCGACTGGAGGTTGCTGAGCTTCTTTTCGTGGATCAGAATGTACGGATCAGCCAGCTCTACAGCCATCTTTTCCGGGTTCGTCACGAAATAGGGCGACAGATAGCCACGGTCGAACTGCATGCCTTCGACGACGTCCAGCTCGAATTCGAGACCCTTGGCTTCTTCAACCGTGATCACGCCTTCCTTGCCGACGCGCTCCATGGCTTCGGCGATCTTTTCGCCAACCACGGTGTCGCCATTGGCCGAGATGATGCCGACCTGGGCGATTTCCTTGGTCCCGGCGACGGGCTTGGAACGGGCCTTGAGGTCTTCGACAACCTTGATGACGGCCAGATCGATGCCGCGCTTCAGGTCCATCGGGTTCATGCCGGCGGCAACCGACTTCATGCCTTCGCGGACGATCGCCTGCGCCAGAACGGTCGCGGTGGTCGTGCCGTCACCGGCGATGTCGTTGGTCTTGGAAGCGACTTCGCGCACCATCTGGGCGCCCATATTCTCGAACTTGTCCTTCAGTTCGATTTCCTTGGCGACGCTGACGCCGTCCTTGGTGATGCGGGGCGCGCCGAAGCTCTTGTCGATGACGACGTTGCGGCCCTTGGGGCCCAGGGTCACCTTGACCGCGTCGGCCAGGATGTCGACACCGCGCAGGATGCGCTCACGGGCGTCGCGGGAAAATTTTACGTCTTTTGCAGCCATGGGAAAAACCCTCTTTCTTGCAAATGGGAATAGTCAGGAACAGGATCGGGTTAGGCGACAACGCCCAGAATGTCCGATTCCTTCATGATCAGCAGGTCTTCACCGTCGACCTTGACTTCGGTGCCCGACCACTTGCCGAACAGGACGCGATCGCCAGCCTTGACGTCGAGCGGGGTAACCTTGCCATCTTCGGCCTTCGAGCCGGTGCCGACGGACACGATCTCGCCTTCCTGCGGCTTTTCCTTGGCGGTGTCGGGGATGATGATGCCACCGGCGGTCTTAGCTTCCGCTTCGATGCGGCGGACGAGAACACGGTCGTGCAATGGACGAAATGCCATGTTGATTGCCTTTCCCTTCTGTTTGGGATCGGTCCGGCGCGCGATCCGGGGATGAATCCCCCCCGAAAACCGCACTCGCCTTATCCTGCTCCCGATAAACTGCGTCGCTGTTAGCACTCCTTGAAGGAGAGTGCTAGCGCGCCCTCATATGGTGCAACCAAAAGGCGGGTCAAGGATTAGTAGCGAAATTTTCGCGGTGATTTTTTCGGGCGACATTTCCCGTCTGTTGCGCGTTCCGGCGAGATATGTCGCCAGCGCATTCTTTGATGGCGGTCGCATCGCTTTTCCGCCGTCCTCGTTGTCCAGTCATAACAGGAAAGGACAGAGGATGCATTTCGGTACAATCGTCGTCGCGGTCGACATCAACGATCCGGAAAATGCAAAGGCCGCCATCGCCAGGGCTGCCGCCATCGCCGGGCCGCAGGGAAAGCTGCATCTGCTCAACGTGCGCTACCACCTGCCGTCGCGCTATTCCGATCTGCTGGTCGGCGATTTCGATCAGCGGGAAGAGGATGAGGCCATGGCCGCGATGCGGCAATGGTCCATGCAGGCCGGACTGACCGAAGAGCAGGTCAGCTTTTCGACCCGGCGCGGCAGGGTGCGCGACGAAGTCATCAGTGAAGCGGAACGAACCGGCGCGGATTTGATCATCATCGGATCGCATCAGCCATCCATGTCGTCGAAGCTGCTGGGATCGAACGCGTCGGCCATCGTCCATCAGTCGCCGGTCAGCGTGCTGGTGGTGCGACATAGCGGCGGATAGAAAGGCGCAGCGGTTGCGGCACGGCGCATGGCTTCCTACCTCCCGCGCGTAGAACAAGCTGGAGCCTGCGCGCATGACCGACACCTATACCCCGCCTGCCGTCTGGACGTGGGACAAGGCCAATGGCGGCCAGTTCGCCAATATCAACCGGCCCATTGCGGGCGCCACCCATGACAAGGATCTGCCGGTGGGGCAGCATCCCCTGCAACTCTATTCGCTGGCGACGCCCAACGGGCAGAAGGTCACGATCCTGCTGGAGGAATTGCTGGCGGCGGGGTTCAGCGCCGCCGAATATGATGCCTGGCTGATCAGGATCAGCGATGGCGACCAGTTTTCCAGCGGCTTTGTCGCGGTCAATCCCAACAGCAAGATCCCGGCGCTGATGGACCATAGCGTCTCCCCGCCGCAGCGCGTGTTCGAATCCGGCGCGATCCTGCTTTATCTTGCCGAAAAATTCGGTGCCTTCCTGCCGACCGATCCGGCCAAGCGCACGGCAGCGCTCAGCTGGCTGTTCTGGCAGATGGGCAGCGCGCCGCTGCTGGGTGGCGGCTTTGGCCATTTCTACGCCTATGCGCCGGAAAAATACGAATATCCGATCAACCGCTACGCGATGGAAGTGAAACGGCAACTCGATGTGCTGGACCGGCATCTGGCGGACAATGACTATATGGCGGGCGATGAATATAGCATCGCCGACATGGCCATCTGGCCATGGTATGGCGGCGTCGTGCTGGGCCGCGCCTATGATGCGGTCGAGTTTCTGGACGCGGGCAGCTATACCCACGTCCAGCGCTGGGCCAGGCAGATCGACGCCCGCCCGGCGGTGGCGCGCGGACGGATCGTCAACAAGACAAGCGGCCCGCTGAACGAGCAATTGCACGAGCGCCACGACGCGGGCGACTTTGCAACGAGGACGCAGGACAAGCTGGAGGGGGCGGCATAACGCCCCCTCGCCTACCCCCGCATCAATAGCCCACGGTGAAGCGCTGGCGGCTGTGGCGTGGCGTTTCGATTTCATCGACCAGCGCGATGGCATAATCGGCAAAGGATATGCTGCTTTTGCCATCGGCGTCGCTCAGCAACTGGTCGGTGCCCAACCGGAAGCTGCCGGTGCGCGGGCCGACGAAGAAGAAGACCGAGGGCGACACATAGGTCCAGTCAATGTCGTCCACACCGCGCAGATAGTCCAGGAACGCCTTGCCCCGGCTGGCTTCGGGCAGATATTCCTTGGGAAATTCCGGCGTGCTGATCAGCGGCACGCCCGACTGGCGCACGACGTCCACCAGTGAGGCTGGATCGGTATCGGAAAACATCACCGCGCTGACGACGACATCATGGCCGGTAATCGCAGCCACCAGCGCTTCGGGATGGTTGACGTCGCCCGCAACCGCAGTGATGGCGGCATGCTGCACCGCCTTTTCGGGATGACGGGCGATCGCCGTCACCTGATGCCCGCGCCGGGCCAGTTCCGCGCTGATTTCCTGCCCCGCACGACCCGTGCCGCCGATGATCGCTACTTTCATATCCATCTCCATAAGTGGTTACCAATGGAAACCAGATAGATAATTGGCTATCAGGGGTGCAAGAAGGCACTTTGCCTTCACCTGGTTACGTCGAGGATACCGCCCATGAGTGCCACGCCAACGCCGCGCATCGGCGACGCCTATAATCCCAACTGCCCGACCCGCCACATCCTCGACCGGATCGGCGACAAATGGGCGGTGCTGGTGCTGCTGAGCCTGAAGGACGGGCCGGTGCGCTTCAACCTGCTGCGCCGCCGGATCGGCGCGATTTCGCAAAAGATGCTGTCGCAGACGTTGAAGAGCCTGGAGCGCGACGGCCTGGTCAGCCGCGCCGCCTTTGCCACCGTGCCGGTGACGGTGGAGTATCGGCTGACCCCGCTGGCAGGCGGGCTGATCGGCATATTGGACCAGATCACCGGCTGGGCCGAAGCCCATGTCGGCGACATCATGGCCGCCCGGCGCGCGCATGATGCAGGGGTGGAGGCGATGGCGGCTTAGGACCGCTCAAACCACCTCCGTCGGTTTCATCCCGCCGCCTTCACAATCTCCGCCCATTCCTCTTCGCTGATCACCTTGATCTCCAGCGCCGCGGCCTGCTTCAATTTGCTCCCCGCCCCCGGCCCGGCGACGACCAGATCGGTCTTGGCACTGACCGATCCCGCCGCCTTCGCGCCCAGTCGTTCGGCCTGCGCCTTGGCCTCGTCGCGGCTCATCGTTTCCAGCTTGCCGGTGAACACCACGGTTTTGCCGGTGACGGCGCTGGCGGTGGTTTCCACGACATAGGGAGGCGGCGAGACCTCTTCCAGTAGGTCATCCCACACCGCCACATTATGCGGTTCGTGGAAGAAGTTACCGAGAGCCTCAACTACGGACGGACCGACACCGTCTATCGACGTCATTTCATTCAAAGCTTCGTAATCCCCCTGGTGGCCCGTAACGCCGGTTGCAGGGTCCCGCGAAGTAGTTACGTGAGCCGCAGCGGCGACCTCACGCAATCGTGGCAATGTAACAAACGATTTCATCAGATCACGCGCCGTCACCGCGCCGACATGGCGGATGCCAAGGCCGAACAGCAGCCGCGCAGCGTCCGGCGCACGCTTCGCCTCGATCGCGGCGAGCAGATTGTCGACCGACTTTTCCTTCCACCCTTCCCGGCCGATCAGGTCGGGGCGGTGGCGCTTCAGGCGGAAAATATCGGCCGGTTCGGTGATCCAGCCAAGGTCCAGAAATTCCTGGATCGACTTCTCTCCCAGCCCCTCAATGTCGAGCGCGACCCGGCTGACGAAATGGCGCAGCCGCTCGAACCGTTGCGCCGGGCAGATCAGCCCGCCCGTGCAGCGATAATCGACCTCGCCCTCCTCGCGCACCGCCTCGCTATGGCAGATCGGGCATTCGGGCTTGAACATATAGGGCGCGCCGGGGCGATCGCGGTCGAGATTGTCGACCACCTGCGGGATGACGTCGCCCGCGCGCTGGACGATGACGCGATCGCCGGGCCGCACGCCCAGCCGGGCGATCTCGTCGGCATTATGCAGCGTGACGTTGGAGACGACGACGCCGCCGACCGTCACCGGGGTCAGACGACCCACCGGAGTCAGCTTGCCCGTGCGCCCGACCTGAATGTCGATCGCCTCCAGCGTCGTTTGCGCGCGTTCGGCGGGAAATTTATGCGCAATGGCCCAACGTGGCGCCTTCGCAACGAAGCCCAGCCGCTGCTGCCAGTCGAGCCGGTCAACCTTATACACCACCCCGTCAATGTCGAAGGGCAGGTCGGCGCGCGCACGCTCGATGCTGCGATAATGGTCGAGCAGGGCTTCGAGCGTGTCGACGCATATCAGCCGGTCCGACACCGGCAGACCCCAGGCGGCAATCGCCTGCATCACGCCCAGTTGCGTGTCGGCGGGCAAGGCGCTGTGCGCGCCCCAGCCATGCGCCAGGAAGCGCAGCGGACGGCTGGCGGTGACGGTCGCATCCTTCTGCCGCAGCGATCCGGCGGCGGCGTTGCGGGGGTTGGCGAACTGGCGCGCCTTGTCCGGATCGTCCGCATCGGCCAGCAATCGGGCGTTGAGCGCGGTGAAATCCGCCTTGGCCATATAGACCTCGCCGCGCACTTCGAACAGGTCGGGGATCGCGTCGCCCGTCAGCCGCTGGGGTATATCGGCAATGGTGCGGACGTTCGCCGTGACATCCTCCCCCGTCGCGCCGTCGCCGCGCGTCGCGGCCAGCACCAGCTCGCCCTTCTCATAGCGCAGCGAACAGGACAGGCCGTCAATCTTCGGCTCGGCGGTCAGTGCGACCGGCGCATCGTCGGGCAACGCCAGGAAGCGACGCACACGGGCAAGAAATTCGGCAATGTCCTCATCGGCAAAGCCATTGTCGAGGCTCATCATACGGACGGCGTGGGGGATTTTCTTGAGCGCGGAGGTGGGAGCCGCGCCCACCTGCGCATTGGGCGAATCGGCGCGTACGAGGTGCGGGAACTGGGCTTCCAGCGCATTATTCTCGCGGATCAGCGCGTCATAGTCCGCGTCGCTGATCTCCGGCGCGTCCTGATCATGGTAGAGCCGGTTATGCTTGGCCACTTCGCGCGCCAGACGCATCAGACGGTTGGCAGCTTCGGCTTCGGAGAGAGTGGCGGGGTCGGTCATAGGGGTGGACATAACCGCTGTTATGCTCCGGTGAAAGCGGGCGCGCGCTGTTTCAGATGCCCGCCACCGGCACCGTCTCGAACCGCTGCCCGAAACCGGCGATGATCGGGCGGGCCTTGGCGATGGCAGCCTGCACGGCGGGCAGTTTGAGCGAGGCCATGTGGTTATCGCGATTGTCCCACACTTCCGTGATCCACAGCGCGTCGGGGTTGGCGGCGTCTAGCGCGATGACGTAGGACAGGCAGCCGGGCATCCCGGTCGTGCCTTCGCGCAGACAGGTCAGCAATGCGTCGCGCTTGCCGGGTTTGGCGATCATCTGACCGATCAGGCCGTAGCGGGGCTGGGCCGATTGCGCAGCGGCGGGAATGGCGCTGGCGGCGATGGCAGCGGCGGTCAGGCCGAGCATGTCTCTGCGGTTATGGGTCATCATGCTTTCCCCTGCCATGCCATTGTCCGTGTTCCCGCGCAGGCGGGAACCCAGTTCGGAGCGTGGGACTGGGTTCCCGCCTGCGCGGGAACACCGGCACTAAACCCGCTCCAGCAACCGTTCCGCCTGCGCGCGCGCTTCCGCGGTAATTTCCGCGCCCGACAGCATCCGCGCGATTTCTTCGCGTCGTTCCGCGTCGTCGAGCGCATGAACGCCCGTCCGCGTCACCGTGCCGTCGCTCGATTTGGCGATCAACAGATGCCTCGCCCCGCGCGCCGCGACCTGCGGGCTGTGGGTGACAACCAATATCTGGTTGCTGCGGGCAAGGCGCGAGAGCCGCTCGCCAATGGCGGACGCCACCGCGCCGCCCACGCCCCGGTCGATTTCGTCGAAGATCAGCGTGTCCGCCCCGCCTTGCTCCGCCAGCGCGACTTTCAGCGCCAGGATGAAGCGCGACAATTCGCCGCCCGACGCGATCTTGGTCAGCGGGGCGAAAGGCGCGCCGGGGTTGGTCGAAATCTCGAATTCGACCCGGTCCATGCCCTGCCCGCTCCATTGCCCCTCATCCAGCGGCGCGACCACGGTGCGGAAACGGGCGGCGTCCAGCTTCAATGGCGCGAGTTCCGCCGCGACCGCCGCGTCCAGCTTGCCGGCGGCTTGCAGGCGCTCGTCCGACAGCCCTTGCGCAGCGGCGCGATAAGCCGCCGCCTTCTTGGCAACGTCCGCCTCCAGCGCGGCGATATGCTCCTCCCCACCCTCGATCGCGGCCAGGCGCGCGGCCATATCGGCGCACAGGTCGGCCAGATCATCGGGCTGCACCTGATGCTTGCGTGCCAGGCCGCGCAGGTCGAACAGCCGGGTTTCGATGTCGTCGAGCCGGGCGGGATCGAAGCTCAATGCTTCCGCCACTTCGGCGAGCCGGTCCTCCGCCTCGCCCGCTTCCACCACCGCCCGGTCCAGCGCTTCGAGGACAGCCGCCAGTCGCTCATCCTCCGCCGCGATCCGGTCCAGCCGCCGCGCCGCCTGCCGCAACTGGGCAAGGCCACCGTCGGAGCCGGTCAGGCAGTCCGCAATTGCGGACAGATCGTCGGTCAGGCGCGCGCCCTTCTGCATCGACGCGCGTTCTTCCGCCAGCGTCGCCTCCTCCCCCGGTTCGGGGCGAAAGCGGGTCAATTCATCGACGGCATGGGCCAGATAGTCACGGTCGCGCGCCGCTGTATCGACGGTCGCACGGGCTTCGGCCAATATGTTCGCCGCCTTGCGCCAGGCGCCATATGCCGCGCCGACTGCGCCTGCATCGCAGCGGCCATAGGCATCGAGCAGCGCGCGATGCCCCCGCGCGTTGAGCAGACCGCGATCGTCATGCTGGCCGTGAATTTCCACCAGACACCCGCCCAGTTCACGCAACAGCGCAGCCGAGCAGGCTGAATCATTGACGAAGGCGCGGCTCCCGCCATCGGCCTTCACCGTCCGGCGGATCAGCAGCGGCTCGCCCGGCTCCATTTCGATACCATTGTCCGCCAGCAGCATCGCGGCGCGATGACCGGCAGGCGGCGGGTCGAAGGTCGCGGTGACGCTGGCCTGCGCCTCGCCAGTGCGGACCAGACCGCTATCGGCGCGGGCGCCGAGCGCCAGTCCCAGCGAATCGAGCAGGATGGATTTGCCCGCCCCCGTTTCCCCGGTCAGCACGGACAGGCCAGTGCCAAAATCCAGGTCCAGCGCCTCGATCAGCACGACATTGCGGATGGACAAGGCGCTCAGCATGACGCGCTTCTACCCGTCAATGCACAAAAGGGGAACAGGCAAGAAAGGCGACTACGCCGTGCCGCCATGTTCCTGCATCAGCTTGTAGCTGCGCGTATACCATTTGGTGCCGGGATAGTTGGCGCCCAGCACGGCCGCGGCCTTGCGCGCTTCGTCGGGGATGCCGAGCGAAAGATAGGATTCGACCAGCCGCTCCAGCGCTTCGGGCGTGTGGGTCGTGGTCTGATATTTATCGATGACGGTGCGGAAACGCAGCGTGGCGGCAAGCCACTGGCCACGCCGCTGGTAGAAACGGCCCACTTCCATTTCCTTGCCGGCCAGATGGTCGTTGACCAGATCGACCTTCAACCGGGCATCGGCGGCATAGCGGGTGTCGGGATAGCGGCGGATCAGTTCGCCCAGCGCGTCGAGCGCCTGCTGCGTGATTTTCTGGTCGCGGCTGACATCGGCAATCTGCTCATAATAGCAAAGCGCGATCAGATAATAAGCGTAGGGCGCGTCCTTGTTGCCGGTATGGATCGACAGGAAGCGCTGCGATGCCGAAATGGATTCGGCATAGTCGCTGTTCATATAATAGCTGAACGCCGACATGAGCTGCGCCCGGCGCGCCCAGGGCGAATAGGGATGCTGGCGCTCCACTTCGTCGAACAGCGCGGCGGCAAGCTTATACTGGCCGCGATCGAGCCGGTCCTTGCCGCTATTGTAGAGGGTCGACACGTCACGGGCGACATATTGCGTGTCGGCCTTGTTCTTGGACGTCGCGCAACCTGCAAGCAGGGCGGCAAGCAGAAGCGGGGCGGTGGCCGCGCCGATGCGCGTTACGGTTTTCATCAGCATGGGGCGGGTCATAGCCGAGCGGATCGCTGCCGCCAAGCGGCAGAATGGAGTCAGGATCAACAGGCGGTCCGTGCAGGCAGATCGAGCCGCGCCACGGCGCCACCATTCGCGCCCGGCGTCAGCGAAAAGCGCCCGCCCAGTTGCGCCGCCAGCGCATTGGCGATGCGCAGCCCCAGCGATTCGCTGGAATCATGCTGAAAGTCCGGGGCAACGCCATGACCGTCATCAACGATGCGCAGCGCCAGCGCGCCCTCCACTTCCTCCAGCATCACCGCCACCTTGCCGGGCCGGTCGGGCAGGCCATGTTCGATCGCATTGCTCACCGATTCCGCGACGATCAGCGCCAGAGGCACGGTGACGGACGGCTCGATCGCCAGCCCGTGGGGCGCTGTCACCGCAACATCGATGTCGGTACGGCCACTCGCTTCCAGCACGTCGGCGGACAGCGCGGTCAGGAAGCCGCGAATGTCCTGCCCCTTGCCTGACGGATCGTAGAGCGCACGGCTGATGCGGCCCACCAGCGCCAGCCGGGCCGACGCATCGTCCAGCGCCTTGCGCGCCACGTCATGATCGACATGGCGACGCTGAAGCGCCAGCATGGCCGCGACGACCTGAAGATTATTGGATACGCGGTGCTGGAGTTCGTGGAACAGAAGCTCCCGGTTTTCCGCCAGCGCACGGCTGCGCTCACGCTCCACCGCCAGATGAAAATTGGCGCGCTGCATGAAATGAATCAGCATGATGTCGACAGCCACCACGCCGATATAGAACAGCATGGCGACGGCTACCGCCGGGTTCATGACGAAGCTGTAAAATGGCGCGATAAAGACATACCAGGATAGCAGTCCGCAGAATATCGCCGCAAAAATGCCCGGCCCGATCCCGAACAGGAAGGATGACAGGATGACCGCCGGGAAGAAGGTGACGAACGGATAGCCATTGGGCAGCAGCGGTTCGGCCGCAATCCGCAGCAGCAGCGCCGCGCCGGAAAAGAGCAGCGTCAGTCCATAGGCATAGGCTGGCCGGTCGAGGACGAGCGGAAGGCGTTCGACAAAGCGCGCATTGCTCCGCTGCATGGATGTTCCCCAAATGATCTATCGTTACAGTAGCAGAACTTTGATTCTATGCCTTGATCGAAATTAGTCCATTGCGCGCCCGACATAAAAAAGGGCGCCCGGCTGAACCGGACGCCCCATTTTAACCTCAGTTCGTCGGATGGACGATCAATCCTGAGTCAGGAAGTCAGGCAGACCGCCCGGCGCCGGGCCGTCTTCGTTGCCGCCTTCGCTGCGTTCCCGACGCGGACCACGATCGCCACCGTCGCGGCGCGGGCCGCGACCGCGATCACCACGACCTTCGCCGCCTTCGCGACGCGGGCCACGGTCGCCGCCGCCATCACGGCGCGGACCGCGATCACCGCGCGGCTCGCGCGCTTCGCGGGGAGGACGCGTATCCTCCAGTTCTTCGCCGGTTTCCTGATCGACGACGCGCATCGACAGGCGCACCTTGCCGCGCGGGTCGATCTCCAGGACCTTGACCTTCACTTCCTGCCCTTCCGACACGACGTCGGTGGGCTTTTCCACGCGCTCATTCTTCATTTCGGAAACATGGACCAGACCGTCCTTGCCGCCCATGAAGTTCACGAACGCACCGAAATCGACGATGTTGACGACCTTGCCGTCATAGATTTTGCCGACTTCCGCTTCCTGCGTGATGCCCAGGATCCACTTGCGTGCAGCCTCGATCTGCGCCGGATCGGACGAGCTGATCTTGATCAGGCCTTCATCGTCAATGTCGACCTTCGCGCCGGTTTCGGCGACGATCTCACGGATGACCTTGCCGCCGGTGCCGATGACTTCGCGGATCTTCGACTTGTCGATCTGCAACGTCTCGATGCGCGGGGCATGGGCCGACAGTTCGGTCCGGGTCGAAGCCAGCGCCTTGCTCATTTCGCCAAGGATGTGGGCACGGCCTTCCTTCGCCTGGGCAAGCGCGGTTTCAAAGATTTCGCGCGTGATGCCCGCAATCTTGATGTCCATCTGCATCGTGGTGATGCCTTCGGACGTACCGGCCACCTTGAAGTCCATGTCGCCCAGATGATCTTCATCACCCAGAATGTCGGACAGGACGGCAAAATTCTTGCCTTCCAGGATCAGGCCCATGGCGATGCCGGACACCGGGCGCTTCAATGGCACGCCGGCATCCATCATCGACAGCGAACCGCCGCACACAGTCGCCATCGAGGACGAACCATTGGATTCGGTGATGTCGGACAGGACGCGGATCGTATAGGGGAATTCGTCCTTGCTGGGCAGCACGGGGTGCAGCGCACGCCAGGCCAGCTTGCCATGACCCACTTCACGACGACCCGGCGCGCCGAAGCGGCCGACTTCACCGACCGAATAGGGCGGGAAGTTATAGTGCAGCATGAAATTTTCATAATGCAGGCCGGTCAGGCCGTCGATCATCTGCTCGGCGTCCTTGGTGCCCAGCGTGGTGGTGCAGATGGACTGCGTTTCACCGCGCGTGAACAGGGCCGAACCATGGGTGCGGGGCAGGAAGCCGACCATCGCTTCGATCGGGCGGATCTGCGTGGTCGTGCGGCCGTCGATGCGCTTGCCGTCCTTCAGGATGGCGCCGCGCACGATTTCCGCTTCCAGCTTCTTGGTCAGCTTGATGCCGGCCATGACGGTCTGGGCGTCGAGACCATCGGCAACGAACGACGCCTTCGCCTTGGCGCGGGCTTCGTTCAGCGCGTTGGAACGCGCCGACTTGTCGGTCAGCTTGTAGGCGGCGGTGATGTCCTTGCCGATCAGCTTCTTCAGCTTCTTCTTCAGGTCATCGAGATTGTCGCCCTGCGGCATGTCCCAAGGATCCTTGGCCGCCTTTTCAGCCAGGCTGATGATGGCGTCGACAATCTTCTTGCTCGCGTCATGCGCGAACAGGACGGCGCCCAGCATGACTTCTTCCGAAAGCTCCTTGGCTTCGGATTCGACCATCATCACAGCGTCGTAGGTGGCGGCAACGACCAGGTCGAGTTCACCGGCCTTTGCCTCGTCCAGCGACGGGTTGAGCTGATATTCGCCATCCTTGTAACCGACGCGGGCCGCGCCGATCGGTCCCATGAAGGGCACGCCGGACAGGGTCAGCGCAGCCGACGCGGCGATCATCGCCACAATGTCCGGCTCGCTTTCGCCGTCGAACGAGAGCACCTGGGCGATAACGTTGATTTCGTTATAGAAACCTTCGGGGAACAGCGGACGGATCGGACGATCGATCAGGCGGGAAACCAGCGTTTCCTTTTCGGTCGCGCCGCGCTCACGCTTGAAAAAGCCGCCGGGAATGCGGCCGGCGGCGGAATATTTTTCCTGATAGTGAACGGTCAGGGGGAAGAAATCCTGGCCTTCCTTCACGCTCTTGGCGGCGGTCACGGCGCACAGCACCACGGTTTCGCCATAGGTCGCCAGCACGGCGGCGTCAGCCTGGCGGGCGATGCGGCCGGTTTCGAGGGTCAGCGTCTTGCCGGCCAGCTCGATCGATACTTTCTTGACATCAAACATAGTTTTTTCCTTCGCCCGCGTCGGCCCTATTGCCGGGCGGGGCCTTTGGCGGAGCCGGTGAGGCTCCATGGGTGAGGAGCGAACTCCTCATATCCGTTCGCCCTGAGCGAAGTCGAAGGGCTTAGCTGAGCGCAGGCGAAGCAAACTTCGCTTCGCTCAGCAGAAGGCTTCGACAGGCTCAGCCCGAACGGTGTGGGGAAGTGTCCCCCGTATCATGAACGCCGTGCCGGATTGCCCGACGCCATGTTTCAGAATCAGAAACGGCCCCGCATGGGGGCCGTCCCGTTGAAGGTCCGCGTTACTTGCGCAGGCCCAGCTTGGCGATCAGGTCGGCGTAGCGCGCCTGATCCTTCTTCTTGAGATAGTCCAGCAGCGAACGACGCTTGTTGACCATCATCAGCAGACCACGACGGCTGTGATTATCCTTGTGGTGACCCTTGAAATGCTCGGTCAGGTTGGTGATCCGCTCGGTCAGGATCGAAACCTGGACCTCTGGCGAACCCGTGTCACCCTCGGCGCGGGCATATTCCTTGATCAGCGCTTCCTTGCGCTCGGCAGTAATCGTCATCTATTCGTCATCCTTCGACATCAGGTTGAAACCGCGCACCACGATGATCTGATGATCATCCGACCGGACCAGCGCGACGGGGATAGTCCCGTCCATCGCCAGATGAAGGCCAGTGGTGGCAGTGATCCCGGTCAGAACCTTCCCCTGTCGGAGCATCAGGGCCTGATCGGGCGAGACGGGGAGAGCCGGGATGTCGTCCAGCCCCGCCGTCAGCGGCAGCATAAGGCTACCGATGGCGCGCTCGTTAGCAGCATGACGCAATTTGTCCAGCGAAATCGCGGAATCGAGGGTAAACGGCCCCGCCTTGATCCGGCGCAGCATGGTCACATGGCCGACCGTGCCGAGCGCCAGCGCAATGTCGCGGGCAAGGCTGCGGATATAGGTGCCCTTGGAAACATGGGCGGTGAGGGTGATGGCCTCAATCCTCTCCCCCGCTCCAAGCTGCGCTAGCCCGCCATGCGCGCAAGCTGCGCTATCCTCTCCCCGCCGGGGAGAGGAGATTTGCAGGCCATGCACCGTCACCCCCCGCATCTTCATTTCCACATCCGCCCCGGCACGCGCCAGATCATAGGCCCGCTGGCCATCGATCAGGATCGCGCTATAGGCGGGCGGCGCCTGTTCGATCGGCCCGGTAAAGCGCGGCAACACCGCCTCCACCTGTGCCAGCGTGGGCCGCTGATCGCTGGTCGCGATCACCGCGCCTTCCAGGTCGAGCGTGTCGGTCTGCGCCCCGAAAGCCACGGTAAAATCGTAAATCTTATCACTGTCGAGCATCCGCCCGGCGAGCTTCGTCGCCTCGCCGATCGCGATCGGCAGCACGCCGGTTGCCAGCGGATCGAGCGTGCCGCCATGGCCGACCTTGCACTTGCCAGCCCCGCTGTCACGCAACGCGCGCTTGACCGCGCTGACGGCATGGGTCGAGCCAAGGCCATGGGGTTTGTCGAGGATGATCCAGCCGTGCATGGACGCGCGACTACACCGCGGCAGGCCGCTTGTCAGCCGCCCATCTGTTCCCGATAATGGCGGCGGCAGAGTGCGACATAGCGATCATTGCCGCCAATCTGCGTCTGCGCGCCGTCGCGCACCGCCTGCCCCTGCCCGTCCACGCGCAGGTTCATCGTCGCCTTGCGCCCGCAATCGCACACGGTCTTGATCTCGCTCAGCGTGTCCGCCAGCCCCAGCAGGTGGGCGCTCCCTTCGAACAATTCCCCACGAAAATCGGTGCGCAGGCCATAACAAAGCACCGGGATGTTGAGATCGTCGCACAGCGCCGCGATCTGCCACACCTGATCGCGGGTCAGGAATTGCGCCTCGTCGATCAGAACGCAGGACAGGGGCGTGGCCGCATGCTGGCGCGCGACGGCGGCGAAAATATCGACCGCAGGATCGAACAGATGCGCGTCCGTTTCCAGCCCGATGCGCGACGCAATGCGGCCATGCCCAAAGCGATCGTCGATCGCGGCGGTCCACAGCATCGTCGCCATGCCGCGCTCACGATAGTTGAAGTCCGATTGCAGCAACGTCGCGGATTTGCCCGCATTCATCGAGCTATAATAGAAATAGAGCTTTGCCATGCCCGACGCTTAACGAATGGTCGGCGCGACGCCAGAGAGGAAACGGACCAGCGCATCGGCCAGCGCGATCCTTTTGTCCGAAAAACTGTGATCGGTCGGCCAGACCATCAGCCGCGCATTAGGATTGGCCCCCTGCGCATCCGCCGCCACCGTGCGCGCTTCGGCCCCCAGCCCCTTCTCAGCGCCAAGGATGGTGAGCGGACGACGGCCATAGCCCGCCAGTCGGCGGCCAAGGTCGAACTTCTCGCCATTGCCCTTTATCTCGGCGGTCAGGCTGTCATAGGTCGCGCCGTGCAGCGGCGGCAGATCGCTCTCCACTTCCGCCTTCCACGCCGCTTCGCCCTGCGCGCTCGCCAGCGCCGCGACGGTCTGCGCAGGATCCCACGGGTCGATCAGGAACAGCCCGGCCACGCGCGGTTCGGCGGCGGCAATGTCCGCCGCCATAAAGCCGCCCATGCTATGCCCGGCCACCACGATCGCGCTCGTGTCGATGCGATATTTGGCGACGGTCGCGGCTTGCTGGAGAAATTGCAGCGCGGCGAAGGCATCGTCTGACGCATTGCCGAAGGAGAAATTGCCCGGACTGCCCCACGACCCGCGATAATGGAGCGTCAGCACATTCCATCCGGCCCGGCGCGCGGCCTGCGCCAGGTCCAGATTCTGCTCGTTACCGGGAAAACCGTGAAGCAACAGCAGCGTGGGATGCAGCCCGGCCCCGGCGGCGGTGTACATGACGGCGTTCATAGCCCCATCGCCCGAAGGCAGGACGAAGGCGCTCATGCCGGCCGGATGGGCGGCGTCCGGTGCGGGATCGCTGATGACGGCGGGGTGGATCGCGGGATCCTTGGCGGCGGCGGGGGTGATGGCGCCCAATGCTGCCGCCACGCCAAACAGCCACATCATCCGCATCGCTCGATCCTCATTCTTGCACATGCGCGGACATGCCATCACATGCCGGTCCGCCTTGGGGAGTGCCATCATGACGAAGAACAATGTGGGCGGCAATCAATCCGCGTCATCATCCTTGACCAGATCCTGCGCAACCTTGGGATCGCGCAGCAACTTGTCGATATGGCTGCCCTCGTCGAAACTGTCGTCGGCCAGAAACTTGATCTTCGCGGCATATTTGAGCCGCGTGCGCGCCGCGACCTCGCGCTGGAAATAGGCGGTGTTGGTACGCAGCGCCTTGAGCACCACTTCCTCGTCCCGCCCCAGCAGCGGTTTGATGAAGGCGGTGGCGTGGCGCAGGTCGGACGACATGCGGACTTCGGTGACGCTCACGACATGCTTGGCCAGCACATCATCATGCACATCCCCGCGTTGCAGGATGTCGGACAGAATGTGGCGCACCTGCTCCCCTACGCGGAGCGCACGAACGGACGGGCCTTGGGTTTGACTGGACATATATAAACCTCATGGCCCCGACCAAAGCCGGGGCCATGTCTTTCCTATCACAGCGTGCGGACGCGTTCCTCGACCTCGAACAGTTCGAGCGTATCGCCCGGCTTGATGTCGTTGGTGTCCTGCAACACGGCGCCGCATTCCATGCCGGCGCGCACTTCGGACACATCGTCCTTGAAGCGGCGCAGCGAGTGGATGACCGTCTTGGACACGATGACATCGTCGCGGGTAAGGCGCGCATTGAGCCCCTTGCGGATGACGCCTTCCTTGACCAGAAGCCCGGCCGCCTTGTCCTTCTTGCCCGCAGGGAACACCTGCAACACTTCGGCGCGACCCACGATCGTTTCGATGCGTTCGGGGGCCAGCTGACCCGCCATTTCATTGCGCACTTCTTCGAGCAGGTCGTAGATCACGTCATAATAGCGCAGCGAGATTTTCTCGCGGATCGCCAGCGGACGCGCCTTGGCATTGGGGCGGACGTTGAAACCGATCAGCGGCGCGCGGCTGGCCGACGCCAGCGTAACGTCGCTTTCGGTGATCGCGCCGACGCCGGAGCTCAGGATACGCACCTTGATCTCGTCGGTCGAAATGCGGTTCAGCGCATTGACGATCGCTTCGACCGAACCCTGCACGTCGCCGCGGATGACCACCGGATATTCGATGACCTTCGTGCTCAATGCCGAGAACATATTTTCAAAGTTCGTCGGCACCGACGCGGTGCGCTTGCGGGTGATCTGTTCCTGACGATAGGCGGCAACCTCACGGGCGCGCGCTTCATTCTCCACGACCGTCATCTGGTCGCCTGCCATCGGCACGCCAGACAGGCCCAGCACCTCGACCGGGACCGAAGGACCGGCGGACTTGACCTGCTGGCCCTTGTCATTGACCAACGCACGCACCTTGCCGCTTTCCGCGCCGATGACGAACGTGTCGCCGACCTTGAGCGTACCGCGACGCACCAGCACGGTGGCGACAGCGCCACGGCCCTTGTCGAGCTGCGCCTCGATCACATTGCCTTCGGCGGCGCGATCGGGGTTGGCGGTCAGTTCCATGAGCTCGGCTTGGAGCAGGATCTTCTCGATCAGTTCGTCCAGACCGGTCTTCTTGAGCGCGGATACCTGCACGTCCTGCACGTCGCCACCCATATCCTCGACCACGATTTCATGTTCGAGCAGGCGCTCACGCACCTTTTGCGGGTTGGCTTCGGGCTTGTCGCACTTGTTGATCGCCACGATCATCGGCACGCCGGCCGCCTTGGTATGATTGATCGCCTCGATCGTCTGCGGCATCAGCCCATCGTCGGCCGCCACCACCAGAATGACGATGTCGGTCACGTTCGCACCGCGTGCGCGCATTTCCGAAAAAGCCTCATGGCCCGGCGTGTCGAGGAAGGTGATGATGTCGCCGCCCTTGGTCGTCACCTGATAGGCGCCGATATGCTGGGTGATGCCGCCGCTTTCGCCCGCGACCACATCGGTCCCGCGCAGCGCGTCGAGCAGGCTGGTCTTGCCATGGTCGACATGGCCCATGATCGTCACGACAGGCGCGCGCACCTTGAGCGATTCGACCGGATCGACATCGCCTTCGATGCCGATTTCGACGTCGGCTTCGGACACGCGCTGGATGCGGTGGCCGAATTCCTCGACCAGCAGTTCGGCGGTATCCTGATCGATCGACTGATTGAGCGTGACCGCCTGTCCCATCTTGAACAGCGACTTGACCAGGTCCGCGCCCTTTTCGGCCATACGGTTGGCCAGTTCCTGCACGGTGATGACTTCTGGCACCACCACGTCGCGCGACTGCTTTTCGCGCGTCTTGGAGCCACCGGCATAATGGGCGCGGCGTTCCTTTTCACGCGCGCGCTTGAGCGCGGCGAGGCTGCGGGCGCGGGCGCTGTCGTCATCGGCCAGCGCCTTGGTGACGGTCAGCTTGCCAGCCTGGCGACGATTATCCTCGCCCCGCTTGGCGCGTTCGGGCTTGGCCGGTTCGGGCCGCTTGATCGGGGTGACCGGCGTGAAACGACGCGGCGGCGGCGGCGCGGCAGTGGTGGCTGCAGGCTGCTCGTCCGTCGGCGCAGCCGCTTCGGGCGCGGCGGCGCTGTCCTGCGGCGCAGCGGCGGCGGGTGCTTCGGCTGCGGGCGCCGCTTCGGGAGCCTTGGCTTCTTCGACAGCATGCGCGGACGCGGCAGCTTCGGCAGCCTGGCGATTTTCCTCGGCCCGGCGCTTTTCATCCTCGGCAGCCGCTATGCGCTCGGCCGCTTCGCGACGGCGCGCTTCCTCCAGCGCGTTCATGCGCGCCTCTTCTGCTTCGCGCAGCAGCTTGGCCTGCAATTCCTGACGCGACATCAGGCTTTGCGGTGGCGACTGGCGCGCGGGGGCAGGCTGCGGCGCGCGCTGCTGCTGCGGCGGCGGGGCGGCGGGACGGGGCGCTGCGGGCGCGGGAGCGGCAGGTACCGGATCGGCCTGTGGCGCAGCAGCGGGCGCAGCGCCGGCGGCTTCGCCCGGCTTGCCCAGGACGCGGCGCCGCTTCACTTCGACCACGACCGTATTCTTGCGGCCATGGCTGAACTGCTGCTGCACCTGGCCGGATTCCACGGTCCGCTTGATGCCCAGCGGCTTGCGGCCCAGAACCGGCTTGTCTTCCTTGCTGTCACTCATACGACTGAACTTAACCCTTCACTTCATCACCGGCCGGTGCAGGCACCGACGCATCATTCCATGCAATCTCGGCACCCTGCGCAGCGGAGGATCGCTCCTCCGCCTGCGCGGGCGCCTCGATAACGCAACCCAGATAGCTTTCCAAGCGGCCCAGGGCCGCACGCAGGCGCAATGCCGCGCGCGAGTCGGTCACCGCAACATGGACGACATTATCGCGCCCCATTGCCATAGATAGGGCCTCGCGGTCCACAGGCAAGACAATACCTGCAAGATCGCTGCCTTCCGCTTCCTGTCCGACGCGCAGCGCCTGGTCCAGCTTGCGATTGCCATCGGCCGCCGCATCGGCGGCATGGAGCAGCAATTTGACCAGCCCCTTGCGGCACGCAGTATCGATTTTTTCCGAACCTGTGAGCAGCATGGAGGCGCGCGCCTCCAGCCCCAGACGGCTGAGCAGATCCTGCCGCAACGCCTGTTCGATCCGTTCGGGCAGGTCCGCCTCGATCTGAAGCGCCCCGTCCTTGAAGGAACGCGCGATCGCGCCCTTGAGCTTGCCCTTGGCGAGCGCGGTTTCCAGCTCGGCCCGGCTGACGCCAATCCAGGCGCCCCGCCCCGGCGCCTTGGCGCGGACGTCGGGCAGCACCTGCCCGTCCGGGCCGATCGCCAGGCGGATCAGCGTTTCAGGGTCGGCGCGGTCGCCGGTCAATATGCATTTGCGTTCGGTCATGCGTGCCCCTCCGCCAAAACGGATGGACTGGCAACCCCAACGCTATTGGATAGGCCTAAACGCTCATCGGGGAGTGTCCGCAGCAATGGCGTCCTCCCTATGAGAGGGCGCTGGTGCGCGGTCGGCCAAAAGCTGCCCGCCCGCCGCGTAATTTTCCAGGCTCAGTTCGGTGATATTGATCTGCACGGCAGCCGCCGGCTTCCCCAGCCGCTCAACGAGCGACTGGGTGATGTCGGCGACCAGCGCGGCTTTCTGCTCGCGCGTGACACTACCGGCCAGACGGATATCAACGAACGGCATGGCGGATCAGGCTTCCTCGTTCTCGAGCCCCGACGCGGATGCGTCATCTTCAAACCAATGCGCGCGTGCGGCCATGATGATCTCATTGCCCTGCTCGTCCGACAGGCCATAGGCGGCCAATATGCCACCCTTGTCCTCGGCGTTTTCGGTCTTGCGGCGGCGCTGGTCGACGCGCTTCTTCTGCACCAGTTCGTCGGTGGCAAGGTCTGCCAGATCGTCGAGCGTCTTGATGCCCGCCTTGCCCAGCGTCACCAGCATCGCTTCGGTAAGGTGCGGCATGTCGGCCAGGGCATCCTCGACGCCCAGAGCCTGCCGTTCTTCCCGCGACGCTGCTTCACGCCGCTCCAGCGCCTCAAGCGCGCGGCTCTGCAATTCGCCCGCCAGATCATCGTCAAAGCCTTCGATCGAGGCCAGCTCGTCGATGCTGACATAGGCGACTTCTTCCAGCTCGCCAAAGCCCTCGGCCACCAGCAGCTGCGACAGCGTCTCGTCCACGTCCAGTTCGTTCTGGAACATTTCGGACCGGGTGACGAATTCCTTCTGCCGCTTCTCGCTGGCGTCGGCTTCGGTCATGATGTCGATCGCCTTGCCGGTCAGCTGGCTGGCGAGGCGGACATTCTGGCCGCGACGACCGATGGCGAGCGACAGCTGATCGTCGGGAACGACGACTTCGATCCGCTCTTCTTCCTCGTCGATCAGCACGCGGCTGACCTGCGCGGGCTGAAGCGCGTTGACGACGAAGGTTGCCGTATCTTCCGACCAGGGGATGATGTCGATCTTTTCGCCCTGCATTTCCTGCACGACGGCCTGCACGCGGCTGCCCTTCATGCCGACGCAGGCGCCGACCGGGTCGATGCTCGAATCGCGGCTGATCACGCCGATCTTGGCGCGGCTGCCCGGATCGCGCGCGGCGGCCATGATGGTGATGACGCCATCATAGATTTCGGGCACTTCCTGCGCGAACAGCTTTTTCATGAATTCGGGGTGCGCGCGAGACAGGAAAATCTGCGGCCCGCGATTTTCGCGGCGCACGTTCAGCACGACCGAGCGAATGCGATCGCCAACGCGGACGACTTCGCGCGGGATCTGCTGGTCGCGGCGGATAACGCCTTCGGCCCGGCCCAGATTGACGACGACATGGCCGAACTCGACCGATTTCACGACGCCGGTGATGATTTCACCCACGCGGTCCTTGAATTCCTCATACTGACGTTCGCGCTCGGCATCGCGGACCTTCTGGAAGATCACCTGCTTGGCCGACTGGGCGTCGATGCGGCCCAGGTCGATGGGGGGCAGCGGATCGACGATGAAATCGCCGACGACTGCGCCCTTCTGCAACTTTTGCGCGGCCTTGATGTCGACCTGCTTGAAATAATCCTCGACCACATCGACCACTTCGACGACGCGCCACAGGCGCAGGTCGCCGCTGTCGGGGTCCAGCTTGGCGCGAATGTCATTCTCGGCGCCGTAACGCGCCCGCGCGGCGCGCTGGATCGCGTCCTCCATCGCCTCGATGACGATCGCCTTGTCGATCATCTTTTCGCTGGCCACCGAATTGGCGATGGCGATCAGTTCGGCCCGGTTGGCGGAAATGGCGTTTGCCATGGAAAGAACCCTTATCCTTCGGTTTCGATATCGTCCGCACCCTCGGCAGAGAGCGGCATGGTAGCATTAATCAGCGCGTCCGTCAGCACCAGCTTGGCAGTGTCGATCAGGCCAAAGGGGATGACGACATTCCCGACCTTGGTATCCTTGAACCCAATATTCTCGCCCTCGACCGGGCCAAGCACGCCCTTGAACGTCTTGCGATTGTCGATCGGCTCGGTCACCGTGATCCGCGCTTCGAACCCGCCCCATTCGACAAAGTCGTGCAGGCGGGTGAGCGGACGGTCGATCCCCGGCGAACTGACCTCCAGCCGATAGGCTTCCTCGATCGGGTCAACCTCATCGAACAGGTCCGACAGGCGGCGCGAGATCGTCATGCAATCGTCGATCACCAGCTGCCGCGTTTCCCGACGCTCGGCCATGATCTGAAGCGTGCGCTCATCGCCCTGCCCAAACAGCTTCACCCGCACAAGGTCAAAGCCCAAAGCCTTCACCTCCGGTTCGATCAGCGCAGTCAGTGCGGCGATGTCCGCCATGCAATCTCCAGACTATATAAACCCGCCGCTGCCGCAGGCGGTGTGCCTGCGACCCTGACATGTTTGACGATGTAAGGAAGCAGGCGTCATATAGGCAGGCCGCCGATAATCTGCAACATTATTCGTTCTGCTGTATTCTAACCGTTCGGGCTGAGCGAAGTCGAAGCCCTCCACCGAACGAAGAGAGGTGCTTCGCCATGCTCGGCATAGCCCTTCGACTTCGCTAAGAGCCTGCCCCCGGCTTGATCGGGGGGCGAACGGAGAAAAGCGTGACCCGAAGCTTTATCGCTACCCTGCCCCTTATCCTCATTGCCTGTTCGGCCGACAATGCCACCGGCCAGAATGCCGCCACGCCGGACAAGCCGTTCAAGGTCGCGACCATCGCCGACTTCGACGCCCCCTGGGCCATGACGTTCCTGCCCGACGGGCGCACGCTGGTGACGGAGAAGGCGGGCGAGATGATCCTGTTCGATCCGAAAAACGGAACCAAAATTCCGGTCGCGGGCATCCCCGCCGTCGACAGCGCTGGTCAGGGCGCGCTGATGGACGTCGTCCTCTCCCCCCATTTCGCGCAGGACAAGACTGTCTATTTCAGCTTTTCCGAAAGCCGCGACGGGGTGAAGGGCGTGGCGCTGGCCAAGGGCGCCTTTGACCAGGCCAGCGACGGGACGACCCGGCTGGACGGCGTTCAGGTCATTTTCCGCGCCAGCCCCTATGTCGATGGCAATGGCCATTATTCGGGCCGCATCGCCTTTTCGCCGGACGGCAAATATCTCTTCTTCACCAATGGCGAGCGGCAGAAATTCGATCCCGCCCAAGACCCCAAGGCCACGCTGGGCAAGGTGCTGCGCCTCAATCTGGACGGCACGCCCGCGGCGGGCAATCCGCTGGCCGCGCAGGGGTTTAACCCGGCGATCTGGTCCTATGGCCATCGCAACCTGCTCGGCATCGCCTTCGACAAGGATGGGCGCTTGTGGGAACAGGAAATGGGGCCGAAGGGCGGGGACGAAGTGAACCTCGTCAAACCGGGGCTCAACTATGGCTATCCCAAAGTGTCGAACGGCGACCATTATGATGGCAAGCCGATCCCCGACCATGCACCGGGCGACGGATTTGAAGCGCCCAAGGTCAGCTGGAACCCTGTCATCTCACCGGCCGGGCTGCTCTATTATACCGGCGACCTTTTCCCGCAATGGAAGAACAGCCTCTTCATCGGCGGCCTGTCGAGCCAGAGCCTGGTCCGCGTGAAGCTGGACGGCGATAGCGCTGCCAAGGCGGACCAATGGAACATGGGCGCCCGCATCCGCGAAGTGGAACAGGGGCCGGACGGCGCGCTATGGCTGCTGGAGGATGGCGACCGGGGATCGCAGGGCCGGATGCTGAAACTGACGCCTGCGGGGTAATTTCAGCCGTTCGTTTCGAGCGTAGTCGAGAAACGTCAAGCGCGACGCTGTAGGCTTCTCGACTACGCTCGAAGCGAACGGATAATCGGTTTACACCAACCGGCTCTGCTTGACCGCCGCTTCGATGAAGCTGGCGAACAGCGGGTGCGGGTCGAACGGCTTGCTCTTGAGTTCCGGGTGGAACTGCACGCCGACAAACCAGGGATGGTCGGGCCGTTCGACGATTTCGGGCAGCGTGCCGTCGGGCGACATGCCGGAAAAAATCAGCCCGCCCTTTTCCAGCCGCTCGCGATAGCCGGCATTGACCTCATAGCGATGGCGATGCCGCTCGCTGATCTCGTCCGCGCCATAAATGCCCGCGACCACGCTGTTGCCGGTCAGTTTCGCGGGATAGGCGCCCAGCCGCATCGTGCCGCCCAGATCGGTCTCGGCGGTGCGCTTCTGCAAGCCTTCCGCGCTCATCCATTCGGTGATGAGGCCGACGACCGGCTCCGACGTTTCGCCAAATTCGGTGGTCGAAGCATCTGCTATGCCCGCCGTATTGCGCGCACCCTCGATGCAGGCCATCTGCATCCCCAGGCAAATGCCGAAAAATGGCACATTGCGTTCGCGCGCGAATCTGACGCTGGCGATCTTGCCTTCCGACCCGCGCACGCCAAAGCCGCCGGGGACCAGAATGCCGTGCATGGGTTCCAGGAATGCGGCGACATCATCGCCCTTCTCGAACAGTTCGGCGTCGATCCACTTGATCTTCACCTTCACCCGATTGGCAAAACCGCCATGGGTCAGCGCCTCGTGCAGCGATTTGTAGGCGTCGGGCAGGCCGACATATTTGCCGACCACGCCGATCGTGACTTCGCCTTCCGGATTCTGCTGCCGGTCCATGATGTCGTCCCACCGCTCCAGCGACGGCATCGGCGACCCTTCGATGCCAAAGGCGCGCAGCACTTCGGCGTCCAGACCTTCCGCATGATATTGCGCGGGCACCGCATAGATGCTGCTGGCGTCGAGCGCGGGGATGACGGCTTCGGGCCGCACATTGCAGAACAGCGCGATCTTGCGCCGTTCGCCTTCGGGCAAAGGCTGCTCGCAGCGGCACAGCAAAATGTCGGGCTGAATGCCCAGCGACGTCAGTTCGCGCACGCTATGCTGGGTCGGCTTGGTCTTGAGCTCACCTGCCGCCGCAATATAAGGCACCAGGGTCACATGGACGAAGATCGACTGGCCCCGGTCCAGATCATTATGCAGCTGGCGAATCGCCTCCATGAAGGGCAGCGATTCGATGTCGCCCACCGTGCCGCCAATCTCGCACAGCACGAAATCAATATCGTCGGTATCGGCCAGCGCGAACGCCTTGATCTCGTCGGTGACGTGCGGAATGACCTGTACCGTCGCGCCCAGATAGTCGCCGCGCCGTTCCTTGGTGATGATCGTCTGATAGACGCGGCCCTGCGTCACATTGTCGCTCTGGCGCGCGGAAACGCCGGTAAAGCGCTCATAATGGCCCAAATCCAGGTCAGTCTCCGCCCCGTCGTCGGTCACATAGACTTCGCCATGCTGATAGGGCGACATCGTGCCCGGATCGACATTCAGATAGGGATCGAACTTGCGGATTCGCACGCGATAGCCCCGCGCCTGCAACAGCGCTGCCAGGGATGCAGCCATCAGGCCTTTACCAAGCGAGGAGACCACGCCGCCGGTGATGAAAATATACCGCGTCATGGGAGAAGAGGCCTAGCCTTTCAGAACAACAAAGAGCAAGCGCGCGAATCCACGCGCGCTCAAAAAATATTGGAAATGTCGGTGAACGGGTTAGTTGGCGAGCGGAACGGCGCTGTTGCCTGCCGCATTCGCCGCACCCGCCAGCGGGTCAGCGCTGGTGGCCGGCGCGTTCTGCGTGACCGGCGCCTGCTTGACCAGCGACGTGTCGATGTCGCTGGGCGCATGACGCACCGACGCGATCACCGCCATGACGATGGACAAAGTGACGAAGATCGTCGCCAGCACCGTGGTCGATCGCGTCAGGAAATCCGCCGCGCCGCGCGCCGACATGAAGCCCGCCGGGCTACCGCCAACGCCCAGCCCGCCGCCTTCCGACTTTTGCATCAGGATGACGGTAACCAGCAGGGCGGCGATGATCGCCTGCACGACGAGAAGAAAAGTGAACATGCGACGGGTTCTGTCCGGAAATGGGATATGTTGCCGCGCACATAGCGACGAAGCGTCGCGGGGGCAACCATTGCGCGTGGCGTCTTTGGCTTAACACACCATCCGTTCGCTTCGAGCGCAGTCGAGAAGCCGCACAAATAGCGCCAGCGTTTCTCGACTTCGCTCGAAACGAACGGAGGTTGGGATTAATCAGCCGCCGCGATAATCGGCGCGAACTTGTCCGCCGTCAGGCTGGCCCCGCCGACCAGCCCGCCATCGACATCGGCGATTCCCATCAATTCCGCCGCATTGTCACCGTTCATCGATCCGCCATAGAGAATACGCATCCCCGCCGCCTCGTCGCCGATCCGGCTGGCCAGCGCATCCCGCAACGCCCGGTGCATCGCGTCGACCGCCTCCATCGTCGGTATCCGCCCGGTGCCGATCGCCCAAATGGGTTCATAGGCGATCGCCAGCCAGTCGGCCGCCGCGCCTTCTGGCAGCGACGCCAGCAACTGCGCCGAAACGACCGCTTCAGCGTCGCCCGCGTCGCGCACGTCCAGGCTTTCACCCACGCACAATATCACCTTCAGGCCCGCCGCCTTTGCCGCCAGCGCCTTGGCCGCGACATCAGCATCGCTCTCGCCCTGGTCCTGCCGCCGCTCGCTATGACCAACGATTGTCCAGCCGGCCCCCGCTTCGGCCAGCATCGCGCCGGACAGGCAGCCGGTATGGGCGCCGCTGGCGTTCATGTGGCAATCCTGCGCCCCGATAAAGGCTCCGCCCCGAACCTGCGCCGCCGCCGCGATCAAAGTCGCTGGCACGCATAGTCCAACATCCACCCCCTGATGATTGGCCGCGATGCCGCCAATCGCTTCGACTTCGCCCAGATGCGCCTTAAGGCCGTTCATCTTCCAGTTGCCGACGACAAGTTTACGCCTGTTCATGGATTATATTTCCCCATATTTGTTTTTGCTGCACGCGTGGTCGCGATGAACGGGGCGGGTGCATTTGTCCAGACTGGCTTCGCCAGACATTGCATGACCGTGGGCGCTTGCCGCCGCGCCTATACCGCCTTAAAGCGACCGCCATCACGCCCGCTGTTCGGACATTTTCATGCTTGCTGTCTTTCGCCGCTTCACTCGCTCCCGGTTCGGCGCGGTCTTTGCGATCCTCTTCCTGGCGGTCATCGCCGGCGCCTTCATCCTGGGCGACCTGTCCAACGGCCAGTTCGGCAGCACCCTGCGCGGCAGCGGGGGCACGGCGGCCAAGGCTGGCGGCCACAGCCTGTCGCAAAGCGAAGTGCAGGATCGCATCCAGCGCGTCTATGAAAATGCCCGCAGGTCCAATCCCGCTTTGACGATCGGCGAATTCTTTGCGCAGGGCGGCGCGACACAGGTGTTCGACCAGTTGGTCGCGTCGCTGACGCTGCGCGCCTTTGCCGACGATCAGGGCGTGCATATTTCCAAGCGGCTGGTGGATGCCCAGATTGCGCAGATCCCCGCCTTTCAGGACGCGGCGGGTAATTTCAGCCAGGATAATTTCCGTTCGCTGCTGATCCGCGAACGTATCACCGAACAGGCGCTGCGCGATGACATCAGCCGCGAAATTCTGGAGCGTCAGTTGCTGGGTCCGGTGGGCCTTGGCGTCAAGCTCTCCGACTCGCTGGTGCTGCCTTACGCATCGCTGCTGCTGGAAGCGCGGCAGGGTACGATCGCCGCGATCCCGGCGGTCGCCTTTCTGGACGACAAGGTGCCGACCGACGCGCAACTGACCGATTATTACAAGCGCAACGCGGACCGCTTCACCATCCCCGAACAGCGCCGCATCCGCTATGCGGTCATCGACGCCCAGCGGTTCGCGCAGGCATCGCAGCCCAGCGACGCGGAAATCGCCGCCGCCTATAATCAGAACAAGGCCGCCTATGCCGCCAAGCAAAACCGCAGCGTCGAACAGCTGGTGCTGCCGACGCAGGCCGGTGCCAAGGCGATCGCCGACAAGGTGAAGGGCGGCACCGCGCTGTCCGCCGCCGCAAAGGACGCCGGCCTTGAGGCGCTGACGCTGGCCGATCAGAGCCAGGCCGCCCTCACCGGGTCGGCGGGCAAGGCGGTTGCCGATGCCGCCTTTGCCGCCAAGCAGGGCGACATTGTCGGTCCCGTGCGTGGACCGCTTGGCTGGATCGTGCTGCGCGTCACCGCAATCACGCAAACCCCGGCCCGTCCGCTTGCCGCGGTACGCAGCGAGATTGTCGAGACGTTGCGGGCGCAGAAGGAAAAGGCGCTGCTCACCGAACTGACCGGCAAGCTGGAGGATCAGATTGCCGATGGCGGCACCTTCGATGAAGTGGCCAAGGATAATGGCCTGAAACTCGAAACCAGCCCGCTGCTGCTCGCCACCGGCAAGCAGGTCGAGGATTCGGCCTATGTCCCCTCCCCCGACCTGCAACCGCTGATCGCGCCTGCCTTCGCCATGAGCGCGGATGACGACGCGCAGCTGGTGCCGATCACCCCGGACAAGCGCTATGCGCTCATCGCCCCCACTGACATCGTCGCGGCCGCGCCGCCGCCGCTGGCGAAGGTCAAGGCGCTGGTGCAGGCGCAGTACCAGCTCAACCAGGGGAATGAGAAAGCCAAGAAGGTGGCCGAGGAGATACGTGCCAAGGTCGCCAAGGGCATGAAACTGGCCGATGCCGTCGCCGCTGTCGGCGTCAAGCTGCCTGCGCCGCAGGTGCTGGGCGGCCGCCGCGCCGACATCATGCGCGGTGAGCAACGTCCGCCCGCGGAAGTCGCCATTCTCTTCTCGATGGCCCCCAACACGGTCAAGACCCTGCCGATCGGTCAGGATCGCGGTCAGTTCGTCGTCCAGCTGAACGCCATTCAGCGCGGCGATGCCAAGGATCAGCCTGAACTGCTGAAGCAGGTACGCGATCAGCTGAGCGAAGTCGTCGGCCAGGAATATGGCCAGCAGTTCGAGCGCGCGGTCGAAAAAGAGTTGGGCGTGACCCGCAATGCCAAATCTGTGGCAGAAGCCCGCACGGCGCTGACCGCCACCAATAGCGGCGGCCAATAATATGAGCGCAACGGGCGGGGACGGCATCGCTTTCGCGCGCGCGGCGCTGGCGCGGGGCGAATCGGCGCTGGTGTGGCGGCGTCAGATTGCCGACACCGACACGCCCATTTCCGCCGCGCTCAAATTGTTCGAGGCGGATCGCGGCGACTTCCTGCTTGAATCGGTGGAGGGCGGCGCGGTGCGCGGTCGCCACAGCCTGATCGGCCTCGCCCCCGACCTCCTGTTCCGCGCCGATGGCGACAAGGCGCAGATCAACCGCCAATGGGCGACCGACCGCACCGCGTTCGAGCCGATCGAGGCCGACGCGCTGACGGCGTTGCGGGCGCTGGTCGCCGAATGCCGCGCGGAACTTGATCCCGCCCTGCCCGCCGCGCTCGCCTGCCTTGTCGGCTATTTCGGCTATGAGACGGTCGGGCTGGTCGAAAAGCTGCCCCGCCCCGCGCCCAATCCCATCGCCCTGCCCGACATGCTGTTCGTGCGCCCGACCGTGATCCTGATATTCGACCGGCTGGCCGACGCCCTCTATCTGGTCGCGCCGGTGTGGAAGGGCAGCTTTATCGATGCGGAAGGCGCTGCTGATCGGGCGATCGACGCCGCGCTCGAACGGATCGACGCGACCGCCGCGCGCCTCGCCGCTCCGCTGCCTGCCACCCCCGCCCCGGCGGACATGGCCGACATCGCGGTAACCCCGGTTCTGGAGCCTGGCCGCTATGCCGCCATGGTGACCAAGGCCAAGGACTATATCGTCGCGGGCGATATTTTTCAGGTCGTGTTGGCGCAGCGTTTCACCAGCCCGTTCAGCCTGCCGCCGATCGCTCTCTATCGGGCGCTGCGGCGGATCAATCCCTCGCCCTTCCTTTATTATCTCGACCTGCCCGGCTTTGCGCTGATCGGATCGTCGCCGGAAATATTGGTTCGCGCCCGTAACGGCGAAGTCACGATCCGCCCGATCGCAGGCACCCGCCCGCGCGGCAAAAACGCCGTGGAGGACGCCGCCAACCGCGAAAGCCTGTTGTCCGATCCAAAGGAACGGGCCGAACATCTGATGCTGCTGGACCTTGGCCGCAACGATGTCGGCCGCGTCGCAACGGCGGGCAGCGTGACCGTGACCGACAGCTACACCGTCGAATTCTACAGCCATGTCATGCACATCGTTTCCAACGTCGTTGGCCAGCTGGCGCCGGACAAGGACGCGATCGACGCGCTGTTTGCAGGATTCCCGGCGGGCACCGTATCGGGCGCGCCCAAGGTCCGCGCGTGCGAGATCATCGCCGAACTGGAACCTGAAACCCGTGGCGCCTATGCCGGTGGCGTCGGCTATTTCAGCCCGGACGGCAATATGGACAGCTGCATCGTCCTGCGTACCGCCGTGCTGAAAGACGGCGTCATGCATGTGCAGGCAGGGGCCGGGATCGTCGCCGATTCCACCCCCGAATATGAACAGCGCGAATGCGAAGCCAAGAGCGGCGCGCTATTGGCGGCTGCACGCGAGGCGGTGGCGCTGGCGCGCGAAAGCGGCTTCGGGCAGTAAAATCCTCTCGTCATCCCAGCGAAGGCTGGGATCTCCCTTCTTTTGCTCAAGCGCCGAAAGGAAAAATGGGATGCCAGCCTTCGCTGGCATGACGCATTTAGCGGAGCAATGTCACCGGCACGCCCGCCACCCGGTCGCGCCGCGTTCCGCCTGATCCAGATGGAAATGATCGCGGTGCGCCTTGTTATAATCAGGCGACAGCACGGTCGAAAACAGGTCGCACGCCCCGTCCCGCACCGCGCGCAGAAACTCAGCGTCCCTGGCCTTGCCGTCCCAATCGTTCAGCACGCTGATCTGCCGCCCGTCCGCCAGGACAAAGGCAGCAATGTCGATCGCATCGGCGGTCGCATGTTCGCTGAAATCGCCAGCGCTGCGCCCGTACATCCGCCGACAGCTATAGCTGCCAAAATGCCGCAGCGACGCGACCGGCTGGCCATAGATGCGCTGCGCGGCAGGCTGGACCACCTGCCACTCCCATAGCTTGAGCGCAGCCACCACCGGGCAGGAAGGCGCGACTGCCGCCGGGGCGTAGGCCAGTGCCCCGCGTTCGGCTTTCAGCCGTACGGCATCATCATAGACGCACTGCCCCGATCCGCCCGGCTCCATCGCGCTATAGGACACGCCCGCCTGTTCCAGCAGCGCCAGACATTGCGCCCGCTCCCCCGTGAGCGCCGCCAGCTTCCGCCCGGTAAACAGGCCAATCGGCTGATCAAGGTCGATCTTTGTCCAGGGCAGGTCCTGCGGCCGCTGCCGCAGCACGGCATAGGCCAGCAGGATCAGGCAGAGCAAAACGCCCCAGAACAGGATGTGACGCAGGAACAGGTGGATTTGACGCATCCCCTAACCACGCCGGACCTGCCAGAAAGGTTCCGATGTGACGGGATAGCCCAAATGATCCGGGATACATAAATGCTGTTCGCCGTCGCGATCTTCCACCCATGGCCGCACTTTTTCAACCGGGTGGGCGGCGGCATGGGCGATCATCTCGGCATGGCTTCCCGCCAGCGCCAACCGCTCCAGATTGCGCCGGGTGGGAAAGATGATACGCCCATCCCCCGCATCGCATCGCGCCAGCGTGGCGGTGGCGCTGCTCCAGAACAGATGCACATTCTCCGTCGCGTCGGCGACGGCTTCCTGCGCGTCTGGCGCGCGCGCGATGTAAAAGCGCGTGTCATAAACCCGGATCGCCTTTTCAAACGGCGCGGGATGCCATCGGGCGAAGGGCGTCAACTGATCGAGCGCCAGTGTCAGACCATGGCTGTCGAGCAAATCGCCCAGCATAGTCCCGGCCAGCAACCCCTGCCGCAGCGACAATACCGTCGGCCCGTCGACCGCGCCCGCCAACTCCCCGTTCACGCCCCCGATCAGGCCAACACCCAGCCCGCTTTCCTCGATCGTTTCGCGGATCGCCGCGATCCGCGCCGCGGCCTCATCCTGTTCAAGCCCATGATCGATCCGTGCCGCCAGCGCATGGTCATGCGCGTCCACCCCGCCACCGGGAAAGACCAGCGCGCCCGCGGCAAAGGCCATGGTCGATGCCCGTTCCATCATCAATATGTCGGGCGGCCCATCGGGCCGATCGCGCACGATCACTACCGTCGCTGCGGGGCGACCTGCATCATCTTCCATTGTCATGCCCTTGCTCTACGCCCGGCGATGCCAGCCGGTAAAGCCCGCGCCAGCGATCTCCTCATGCCCCTTGTGCCAATTCCAGAAACTGGCGCAATGTCGGCGTCTCATCCTCCCGCCGCCACGCCAGCCCGGTTTCCAGCATCGGCGGATCGCCAAGATCGGCATAGACCACGCCCGCCCGCGCCAGATTGCGCAGCGAAGCCGGAACCAGCGCAATCCCCAGCCCCGCCGACACCAGGCTGATGATCGTCTGCATCTGGATCGCCTGCTGCACGATATTGGCCTGCGCGCCGCGCGCCGCATAATAGCCGGTCACCAGATCGTGAAAGGCGGGCGCCACCGCGCGCGGAAACAGGATCAGCGGCAGCGACACGATCGCCGCCGCATCGATCGCCCCTGCCTCCACCCATTGCTCCGGCAGCGCCGCGACCAGCGGTTCGCGGATCAGGCGACGATAGCACAGGTCCGGCGGCAAGGGCGCATCAGCAGGCGGGATCAATATGCCCGCATGCGCCTGCCCCGCCAGCAATGCGGGGATCTGCACGTCGCTGGTCGCCTCCGTCAGGCGGATTTCGACCTGCGGGAACAGCGCGGCATAGCGGCGCACCAGCGCGGGCAGCACGCTATAGTCTGCGGTGCTGACGAAGGAGAGCGCCAGATGCCCCGCCCGCCCCTCGCGCAACTGCCGCGCCGCGTCCGGCAGCGCGTCGATCGCGGCGATTGCCGGGCGCACCTGCTCCAGCCATTGCGCCCCGAACGGGGTCAGCGCGACCCGCCGCTTGGTCCGTGCGAACAGCGGCGCGCCCAGTTCGCGCTCCAGCATCAGGATCGACTGGCTGAGCGGTGGCTGGGTCATATGCAGCCGTTCCGCCGCCTGCCCGAAATGCAGCGTTTCGGCGACCATGACGAAATGCCGCAACTGGCGGATGTCCATGTTTCATATGTCCTGCGACCTAATGAGGCATCAATAATATATTTCACACCCAAACCCAACGGGTATAGAGCCGCCCGCGAGGATTATCTTTTCAGGGACATCGACCATGCCTGCCTATCGCTCCAGAACCACCACCCATGGCCGCAACATGGCGGGCGCGCGCGGGCTGTGGCGCGCGACGGGCATGAAGGATGAGGATTTCGGCAAGCCGATCATCGCCGTGGTCAACAGCTTCACCCAGTTCGTCCCCGGCCATGTCCACCTCAAGGATCTGGGCCAACTGGTCGCCCGCGAGATCGAGGCGGCAGGTGGCGTCGCCAAGGAATTCAACACCATCGCGGTCGATGACGGCATCGCCATGGGTCATGGCGGGATGCTCTATTCGCTCCCCAGTCGTGATCTGATCGCCGACAGCGTCGAATATATGGTCAACGCGCATTGCGCCGACGCGATGGTCTGCATCTCCAATTGCGACAAGATCACGCCCGGCATGCTGATGGCCGCGATGCGCCTCAATATCCCCGCCGTGTTCGTTTCCGGCGGGCCGATGGAAGCGGGCAAGGTCGTGATGCGCGGCAAGCAAGTGGCGCTCGATCTGGTCGACGCCATGGTCGTCGCCGCCGACGAAAGCTATACCGACGAAGAAGTCAAAACCATCGAACGTTCCGCCTGCCCTACTTGCGGGTCATGCTCTGGCATGTTCACGGCCAATTCGATGAACTGCCTGACCGAAGCGCTTGGCCTCTCGCTGCCCGGCAATGGTTCGACGCTCGCCACCCATTCCGATCGCGAACGACTGTTCCGTGAAGCGGGCCATGTCATCGTCGATCTCGCCAAGCGCTGGTATGAACAGGATGACGCCACCGCCCTGCCGCGCACGATTGCCAGCTTTGCCGCGTTCGAAAATGCGATGAGCCTGGACATCGCCATGGGCGGCTCGACCAACACCGTGCTTCACCTTTTGGCCGCCGCCCATGAAGGCGGGGTCGATTTCACCATGGCCGACATCGACCGCCTGTCGCGCCGCGTCCCCTGCCTGTGCAAGGTCGCGCCCGCCAAGCAGGACGTGCATATGGAGGATGTGCACCGCGCCGGTGGCATCATGGCGATATTGGGTGAACTGGAGCGCGCGGGGCTGGTCGACACCTCGCTTCCCACCGTACACGCGCCCACCATGGCCGCAGCGCTCGCCCGCTGGGATATTGGCCGCACCAACAGCGATGAAGTCCGCGCCTTCTTCCGCGCGGCACCCGGCGGCGTCCCGACCCAGACCGCGTTCAGCCAGTCGGCCCGCTGGGACGAGCTGGACCTGGACCGCGAAACGGGCGTGATCCGCTCCGCAGACCATCCCTTTTCCAAGGATGGCGGCCTTGCCGTCCTCTATGGCAACCTTGCGCCCGAAGGCTGCATCGTCAAGACGGCGGGCGTGGACGACAGCATCCTCACTTTCCACGGCACGGCGCGCGTCTATGAAAGTCAGGACGCCTCGGTCGCTGGCATTTTGGGCAATGAGGTCAAGGCCGGCGACGTCGTCGTCATCCGCTATGAAGGGCCAAAGGGCGGGCCGGGCATGCAGGAAATGCTCTATCCGACCAGCTATCTGAAATCCAAGGGGCTGGGCAAGGCATGCGCCCTCATCACCGATGGCCGCTTTTCGGGCGGCACGTCGGGCCTGTCGATCGGCCATGTCTCGCCCGAAGCAGCCGAAGGCGGCTTGATCGCGCTGGTCCAGACCGGCGATCCGATCGTGATCGACATTCCCAATCGCGTGATCAAGCTGGACATTGATGACGCCGTGCTGGCCGAACGCCGCGCCGAAATGGAAAAGATGGGGGCAAAGGCGTGGAAGCCCTTTGGCCGCAAACGCGACGTCTCACCGGCCCTGCGCGCCTATGCCGCCATGACCACCAACGCCGCCAAGGGCGCAGTGCGCGACGTCAGCCAGATCGAGAAATAGAATAAGCTCCGTTCGGGCTGAGCCTGTCGAAGCCTTGTCCTTCTTCAGTAGAAGAACGGCCCTTCGACAAGCTCAGGGCGAACGGAGTTTGGAAACGGGAGGGGTAGGGCGTCGGACCAGCCGTGTCAGCCGCCCACCTGCGCCAGCCAGTCCGCCAGATTATAATGGTTGCTCACCCGGGCGATCCTGTCGTCGCGTATCTCGAAAAACGCCCCGACGCGCAGCCGGTATCGCTGCCCGGCTGCCGCTGGCAAATCGCCGTCGGTCACCAGATATTCGCCTTCCAGCATGAACTCCGCCGCCGCCCGCGTGCCGTCGGCCGAGGTCAGGAACACAGGCTCGATCACCGTCTCGCTATAGCAGCGGTTCATATGGTCCAGAAATTCGGCAAAGGCCGCCTTGCCGTTGCGCACCGCGCCCTGGCTCGGTTCATGCACCACATCGTCGGTCAGCAGCGCCAGCATCGCGGCGCTGTCCCCGCGATTGAAGGCGGCATAATAGTCGCTCAAAACCCTATCGCTCATGCCCCTTGCCCCAATCTTTCCCCATGCCAGCGCAGATGATCCGCCATGAAGGTGGAGATGAAATAATAGCTATGGTCGTAGCCGTCCCGCACCGTCAGCGTCAGGTCGATCCCCGCCGCGTCGCAAGCCGTGCGCAGCAGGTCCGGGCGTAGTTCCTTGTCCAGAAACCCGTCCGCCCCACCCTGATCGACCAGCAATGCATCGACCCGCGCGCCATCCTCGATCAGCGCGACCGCATCATGCTTGCGCCACGCCGCCTTGTCATCGCCCAGATAGCCCGACAGCGCCTTCTGACCCCATGGCACCTGGCTTGGCGCGACGATCGGCGCAAAGGCCGACACCGCCTTGAACCGATCCGCCAGCGTCAGCCCGATCGTCAGCGCGCCATGCCCGCCCATCGAATGGCCCATGATCGACTGCCGCCCCATGTCGGCGGGAAATTCCGCTGCGATCAGCGCGGGCAGTTCTTCCGTCACATAGGACCACATCTTGTAATGCGCCGCGAAGGGCGCCTCGGTCGCATCGACGTAAAAACCGGCGCCCAGCCCGAAATCATAGGCGCCGTCTGGATCGTCAGCCACGCCCTCGCCCCGCGGCGACGTGTCGGGCGCGACGAAGATCAGCCCCAGTTCGGCGCAGATCGCGCGAAACTCGCCTTTCTCGGTCACATTGGCATGGGTGCAGGTCAGGCCCGACAGATACCAGACCACCGGCAGCTTCGCCCCCGCCTCATGCGGCGGCACGAACACGGAAAAGACCATGTCCGTCCCCGTGCTGGCCGATGCATGGCGATACACGCCCTGCACCCCGCCAAAGGCGCGATTTTCCGAAACGATCTCCACGCCGTTCAATCCTTCGGCCCGACATTGGGCGCATAGGCGCAAATCTTGTTGCCGTCCGGGTCACGCAGATAGGCGCCATACATATTGCCGGGCGAATTGGGCCGGAAGCCCGGCGCGCCTTCGCTCGTCCCACCTGCCGCAACGCCATTGTCGTGAAAGGCGTCCACCTCGGCATAGCTTTTCGCGGCAAAGCCCAGCGTATGGCCGTTGGCAGAGGTCGCTGGCGCGCCATCGGCAGGCTTGGCCACCACCACCGCGCCGCTGGCCGACGGATAGATCAGGCCATTGGGATAGGGGGCCGCGGCATAGCCCAGCGCCCCCATGGTCGCGTCCCAGAAGGCGCGCGCCTTTTCAATGTCATTGGTGCCGAAATAGACATGGGTAAACATGGATCGCTCTCCGTTCAGAACACAACGACGCTGCGGATGCTCTCGCCCGCATGCATCAGGTCGAACCCCTTGTTGATCTCTTCCAGGCTCAGCATATGGGTGATCATCGGGTCGATCTCGATCTTGCCGTTCATATACCAGTCGACGATCTTGGGCACGTCGGTCCGGCCCTTGGCCCCGCCGAACGCGCTGCCCTTCCACACCCGGCCAGTGACCAGCTGGAACGGGCGGGTACTGATTTCCTTGCCCGCTTCGGCCACACCGATGATGATGCTTTCGCCCCAGCCGCGATGGCACGCCTCCAGCGCGGTGCGCATCACCCCGGTATTGCCAGTGCAATCGAACGTATAGTCCGCCCCGCCATCGGTCAGCGCGACCAGATGCTGGACGATGTCGCCCTCCACCTTGTTGGGATTGACGAAATGGGTCATGCCAAAACGGCGGCCCCATTCTTCCTTGCTGTCATTGATGTCGACGCCGATGATCATGTCCGCGCCGACCAGCTTCGCGCCCTGAATGACGTTCAGGCCAATGCCGCCCAGGCCGAAGATGATGACGTTGGACCCCGGCGTCACCTTGGCGCTGTTCACCACCGCGCCCACGCCCGTGGTCACGCCGCAACCAATGTAGCAGCTCTTGTCGAACGGCGCGTCCTCGCGGATCTTTGCCACCGCGATTTCGGGCAGCACGGTGAAGTTGGAGAAGGTCGAGCAGCCCATATAGTGAAAAATCGGCTGGCCCTTGTAGGAAAAGCGCGTCGTGCCGTCGGGCATCAGCCCCTTGCCCTGCGTCGCGCGGATCGCGGTGCATAGGTTGGTCTTGCCACTGAGGCAGCTTTTGCACTGGCGGCATTCGGGCGTGTAGAGCGGGATGACATGATCGCCCGGCTGCACGCTGGTAACGCCCGGTCCCACCTCGCGCACGATGCCCGCGCCTTCATGCCCCAGGATCGACGGGAAAATGCCCTCGCTGTCGAACCCGTCCAGCGTGTAGGCGTCGGTATGGCAAATGCCGGTCGCCATGATCTCGACCAGCACTTCACCCGCTTTTGGCCCCTCCAGATCGACCTCGACAATCTCCAGCGGCTTTTTGGCTTCAAAGGCGACGGCGGCGCGGGTTTTCATGGGGAAAGCTCCTGTTTTGATATGGCTCCGCCCTAGCAATATCCCACCCGCGCGATAAGGAGGGATTGTTGCAATTCATTATTTCATATCAGGGATAATCCATGCGCGGCTGGGAAGGGATAGACGAATTTGTCGCCGTGGCGACCACGGGCAGTTTCAAGGGCGGCGCGGATGCGCTCGGCCTGTCCACCACCCATATGAGCCGCGCGATCGCCGCGCTGGAAAATCGGGTGCAACGCCCGCTCTTTCACCGCACGACCCGCACCGTCCGGCTGACCGACACGGGCCGCCTCTTCTACGACCATTGCAGCCGCATCGTCACGGAACGGGACGAAGCCATTGCGCTCATCAGCGAAGGGGCGGAACCGCAGGGCGACCTGCGCATCACCTGCTCGACCGCCATGGGGGAGCGCTTCATCGCCCCCATCGTCCGCGCATTCGCCGCGCGCTATGTCAAACTCGCTGTCACGATAGAGCTGACCAACCGGCTGGTGGACCTGATCGGCGAAGGGTATGACATGGCGATCCGTACGGGAACGCTGGCCGATAGCCGCCTGATCGGCACGCGCATTGCCTCGCGCACCCTCTATACCTGCGCCGCCCCCGCCTATCTCGCGGCGCGCGGCACGCCCAACGCCATTGCCGACCTTGCCCATCATGACTGCCTGATCGGCACCACGACCAGTTGGCAGTTTCGCTCCTGGGGCCGGATCGAAACCATCCGCCCGCGCGGCCGCTGGCGCTGCAACAGCGGGGAAGCGGTGGCGCAGGCCGCCATCGCAGGCATGGGCATATGCCAGCTGCCCGAATTTTACGTCCTGCCCCATATCGCATCCGGCACGCTGGTGCCGCTGCTCGCCAATTTCGCGATGGAGGATGAGCCGATCTGGGCCGTCTATCCCCAGCGCCGGCACCTCTTGCCCAAGATTACCGGCCTGCTCGACCTGCTGCGCAGCGAATTGCCCGTTGCACTGGCCCGGCGCGACTAACCCTCGTGCCGGAACAGCCGCGCCACCTGCACCGCAATCTCGCGCGGGGTCAGGCGACCGGGCCGGAACCAGTCCGCCGCCGCATTGAGTTGCGACAAGAGCAGGTTGCGATAGATCGACCTGTCGATCCCTGCCGGTAAAGGCAGGTCAGCCACGATCGCCCGGAACAGCCCCTCGAAACGGTCGCGCCGCGCCACAAGCTGCATACGCACATCGTCGGGCACTTCGCGAAAATCATTCATCATCGGCGTCGTCAGCGAATCGGGTGCCAGCTGCACCTCCAGCAGCGCGACGCACGCCGCTTCCAGCCGCTCCCACGGATCGGCCAGGCCCGCCACCGCGGCCGCGATCCGCGCCTCCGCTTCATCGAGCGCGCCATTATGCAGTTCAACGAACAGCGCGTCCTTGGACTTGATATGGTGATAGAGCGATCCGCCCAGCACCCCGGACGCCTCGCCAATGTCGCGCATCGACGTGCCACGATAGCCCTTGCGCGCGAACAGCTGCGCCGCGATCGCGAGTATCTCCTCGCGCCGGGACCGCCCGCCTTCCTCGCTTCCCGCCTGCTTGCTCATGCGCGCTGGCCTAGCACAAAATGCCGCCCCGGATCATCCCGGCGTCACGGCAGCAGCAGCGACGAATCGCCATAGCTGTAGAAACGATAGCCCGCCCCGATCGCGTGGGCATAAGCCGCCCGCATCCGCTCCGTCCCCATCAGCGCGCTGACCAGCATGAACAGGGTTGATTTGGGCAAATGGAAATTGGTCATCAACCCGTCGACCGCCCGGAACCGATAGCCTGGCGTGATGAAAATCCGGGTTTCATCGGCAAAAGCACGGATGATGCCATCCTCGCCCGCCGCGCTTTCCAGCAGGCGCAGGCTGGTGGTGCCAACGGCAATCAGCCGCCCGCCCGCCGCGCGCGCAACATTCAGCCGCGCCGCCGTCGCCGCCTCGATCCGGCCCCATTCGGCGTGCATCCGATGATCGTCGGTATCGTCCGCCTTCACCGGCAGGAATGTCCCCGCGCCCACATGCAGCGTCAGCGTCTCGGTCACGATCCCGCGCTCCGCCAGCGCCGCCATCAATTCCGGGGTGAAATGCAGCGCAGCCGTGGGCGCTGCCACCGCACCATCCTCCCGCGCGAACATCGTCTGGTAATCGGCCCGGTCGCGCTCGTCGGTCGGGCGCTTGCTGGCGATATAGGGCGGCAATGGCATCCGCCCGGCCCGCTCCAGCAATATCTCCACCGGCTCCTCGCCCTCGAAGCTCAGCGTCACCCCGCCATCATCGTCGCGCGGCCCGGCGATGGCCGTGACCCCCGCGCCGAAGTCGATCCGGTCACCGTAGCGCACCCGCTTGGCATTGCGCAAAAAGGCCTGCCACTGGCGCAGCCCCAGCCTTTTGTGCAGCGTCGCGCCGATCCGCGCATTGCCGCGCATCCCCTCCAGCTGGGCGGGAATGACGCGCGTATCGTTGAACACCAGCACATCGCCCGCCCGCAACAGCGAGGACAGGTCACGCACGCTCAGGTCGGCAAAGTCGCCCTCGCCCGGCACCAGCAGCAAGCGCGCACTATCGCGCGGCGACGCAGGCCGCAGCGCAATATTCTCCGGCGGCAGGTCGAAATCGAAAAGGTCTACGCGCATGGTCTAAACGCTGCCCTGTTCAGCCTTTATCGGTGTTCCCGCGAAGGCGGGAACCCAGTCCCCCTCTGGACTGGATTCCCGCCTTCGCGGGAACACCCGGTGCTATAATCATGATAAAGCGAAGGGATGGTGGCCGGACGAACCAGCCCCTTCTCCCGCTTATTTCGCCGGCGCGCCAATAATCGACGGCGCGACCGGGGCGACGGGCGCGGTCACCGGCGGCTTGCCGTCGCTCTCGATCGACGCTTGCAGGATCACGGTCGGGTTGGCGGGCGGTTCGCCCTGCGCAATCGCATCGACATAATTCATGCCCTCGATCACCCGGCCAAACACCGTATATTTCTTGTCGAGCTGCATCCTGGGCAACAGCACGATGAAGAACTGGCTGTTGGCGCTATCCTCGCTCTGGGCGCGGGCCATCGACACGGTACCGCGCAAATGGGGCATCGGGTTGAACTCGGCCTTCAGGTCCGGCAACGTCGAACCGCCCGTGCCATCGCCCTTGGGGTCGCCGCCCTGCGCCATGAAGCCGGGAATGACGCGATGGAATTTCAGGCCATTGTAGAAACCCTGCCGGGTCAGTTCCTTGATCCGCTCGACATGGTTGGGCGCGATGTCGGGGCGCAGCTGGATACGCACCCGCCCGCCGCTCGACAGGTCCAGATCCCAGATATTCTGCGGATCGGCCGGCACCACCGCAGGCGGCAGCTTGGGGGTCAGGTCGCCGCCCAGCGACTTGGCATTCTCCGCCGCCCGCGCCGCAGCCTCCGCCTTCTTCAATTCATCGCCCTTGCTACCGCCGCCCTGGGCATAGGCCATGCCGGACGCAGTGAGGGCGATGCCGATCGCCACGGTCTTGAGTGCGCAGGTGAAACGCATGGGACTTACTTTCCTCAATATCTTGGCCGTCCTGATAGCGCGCTGATCGCGATTGGCAACTGAACGCAGGCTGAGCGAGCTTATACGCTGCCCTTGCGTCCCAGTTTTTCTACCCGCGCCACGACTTCGTCGCGCACCACCGGCCCCACAAATTTATGGATCGGCCCGCCATAGAGCGCGATTTCCTTGACCAGTCGCGACGCGATCGGTTGCAGGCACACGTCCGCCATCAGGAATACCGTTTCGACGCGGGCGTTGATCTGCTGGTTCATCCCCGCCATTTGATATTCATATTCAAAGTCGGCGACCGCGCGCAGCCCGCGAATGATGACGCTCGCGCCCTGCGATTCGGCAAAGTCCATCAGCAGCGAGTTGAAGCCGACGACCACAATGTCGGCGTCGATCGCCGCGCATTCGCGCCGGACCATCTCCAGCCGTTCCTCATCGCTGAACATGGGCGACTTGCTGATGTTGGTCGTCACACCGATCACCAGCCGGTCGACCAGCTTCGCGCCGCGCCGGATGATGTCCATATGCCCCAATGTAATCGGGTCGAACGTGCCGGGATAGACACCTATGCGCTGCTTGCTCATGCCGTTTAGCGATCCCTTTCCACGATATAGTCGGCTATGGCGCGCAGCAGGTCGGCTTCCGCGCCATAGCCATGCAGATGCGCCTTGGCCTGATCGACCAGCATGTGCGCCTGCGCCCGCGCCCGATCGACGCCCAGGAGCGACACGAAAGTTTCCTTGCCCGCCGCCGCATCCTTGCCCAGCGCCTTGCCCGCCACCGTCGCGTCGCCCTCTACATCCAGCAGATCGTCGGCAATCTGGAACGCCAGTCCGATGTCGCGCGCATAGCCATGCAAGCCGGTGCGGGCATCGACCGGGATGCGGGCCATGATCGCGGCGGCATCGACGCAAAAGGCGATCAGCGCCCCGGTCTTTAGGTTTTGCAGCCGGGTGACGGTGGCCAGGTCGAACCGAGCATGTTCCGCCTCCAGGTCCATCATCTGCCCGCCCGCCATGCCAGCAGGACCGCTGGCCAGCGCCAGCGCGCGCACCAATTCTATCCGCACGAACGGGTCGGGATGGGTTTCCTCGTCGGACAGGATCTGGAACGCCAGATCGTGCAGGCAATCGCCGGCTAATATGGCCGTCGCCTCGTCAAACGCCTTGTGGACGGTCGCCTTGCCCCGGCGCATGTCGTCATTGTCCATCGCGGGCAGATCGTCATGCACCAGCGAATAGACATGGATGCACTCGATCGCCAGGCCGACCCGCAGCGCCGATTCGCGCGACAGATGGAACAGGTCGCTGGTCGCCTGCACCAGCAATGGCCGCAACCTTTTGCCGCCGCCGATCGCGGCATGGCGCATCGCCTCATACAGTCGCGCCCGTGGATCGTCCGGCACGCTCAGCAGATGGTCGAACGCCCGGTCGATCGCGGCCGCGACTTCTGCCGCGCGCGCTTTGACCAACGCCCCGGCGGAGGCCGTCTCTCCCCCGATCATGCCGCTCATTCCGCGCCGAACGGCTGCGCGCCGGTTACGGCGCCGCTGGCGTCTGTGGTCAGCTTGGCGATCCGCGCCTCCGCCGACGCCAGCCGCTCCGTACAGCGTTTGCGCAATTCCTCGCCCTGCGCATAGAGCGAGATCGACTCGTCGAGCGGCACGTCGCCGCTTTCGAGCCGCCGCACGATTGTTTCGAGCGCGCGCAGCGCATCCTCGAAAGAAAGATTGGCCGGATCAAGGGCCGAATTGGAAGGGGCCGTGCTGCTATCGTCTGCCATGTCCCTGCATTGACCGCCACTGCCGCCCCGGTCAAGCCATCACACCGGCTTTCGTGCCCGCTTTCATGACTGTCATCGTGTCGTCATGACGTCATATGATAGCGATGGGGGATTAAGCGCAGTTTTGCGTTGACGCAGGATGTTGCAGGTGCACATAGAAGGACCGCTATGAAATTTTACATTCCCCTGATCGCCGTTGCCTCGCTCACTCTGCTGAGCGCCTGCAACAAGAATGACGAACCTGAAGTCGTTGGCGGCCCTGCCGATCCGATGGCTGCCGAACTGGCCAATGCCGCGCCTGTCGAGCTGCCCCCGTCGGTCAAGGCCAACAAGCAGTTCCGGTGCAAGGACAACAGCCTGATCTTCGTCGACTATATGAGCGACGACAAGACGGCCCAGCTGCGCACTGAAAAGGGCGGCCCCGCCACCACGCTGAAGGCGGAAGAAGTCGGCAAGCCCTTCACGGCCGAAGGCTTTGAAGTCAGCGGCGCGGGCGACGACGTCACCATCACCGTGCCCGGTAAGGGCGCACAGGCCTGCCACGTCTAAGACGCGCGCAGCTTCCTCATTCCCAGGCCGGACCTTTCCCTAAAAGTCCGGCCTTTTTCTTGTCCCACACATCTTCTCCCCGCTGGGGAGAAGGATACGCAGCCTTGTCAGCTTGCTGGATAGGCGAAGTTGGAAGAGGGGGTTCGGCGCGGGTGCTGCGCGTACCCCCACACCCACCATTGTGAATCCTGCGCCGCCCCGCTAAAGGCGCGCACATGTCCAGCACCGCTCCCCACATCACCCCGGAAATCGTCGCCGAACATGGCCTCAGCCCGGAAGAATATGACCGCGTCCTAAAAGCGATCGGCCGCGAACCGAACCTCACGGAACTGGGCATATTCTCGGTCATGTGGTCGGAACATTGCAGCTATAAAAGCTCCAAGATCCACCTGATGAAGCTGCCCACCACTGGCCCGCAGGTCATTTGCGGCCCCGGCGAGAATGCAGGCGTAGTCGATATTGGCGATGGTCAGGCGGCGATCTTCAAGATGGAGAGCCACAACCACCCCAGCTATATCGAACCCTATCAGGGTGCGGCGACCGGCGTTGGCGGCATTTTGCGCGACGTGTTCACCATGGGCGCGCGCCCGGTCGCCAATATGAACGCGCTGCGCTTCGGTCGGCCCGATCATCCCAAGATGCGCCACCTGATCAGCGGCGTCGTGCGCGGCATTGGCGGCTATGGCAATTGCGTCGGCGTGCCCACCGTGGGCGGCGAAGTCAATTTCCACCCCGCCTATGACGGCAATATCCTGGTCAACGCAATGACCGTGGGCATCGCGGACACCGACAAGATTTTCTATTCGGCAGCATCCGGCGTGGGCAACTCCATCGTCTATGTCGGCTCCAAGACCGGCCGCGACGGCATCCATGGCGCGACCATGGCCAGCGCCGATTTCGGCGACGATGCCGACGCCAAGCGCCCGACCGTGCAGGTCGGCGATCCCTTCACCGAAAAGCTGCTGATCGAAGCCTGCCTTGAACTGATGGCGTCCGACGCGATCGTCGCTATTCAGGATATGGGCGCGGCGGGCCTCACCTCCTCCAGCGTCGAAATGGCGTCGAAGGGCGGCGTCGGCCTGCTCCTCAACATGGATGCCGTGCCGCAGCGCGAAACCGGCATGACTGCCTATGAAATGATGCTCTCCGAAAGCCAGGAGCGCATGTTGATGGTCTTGAAGCCGGGCCGCGAAGCCTTTGCAGAGGCCATTTTCCACAAATGGGAACTGGATTTCGCGGTGATCGGCGAAGTCACCGACACGGGCCGCATGGTCCTGGTCCATCATGGCGAAACCGTGTGCGACATTCCGCTGGCTCCGCTGGCGGACGACGCCCCGCTCTATGATCGCCCTTCCATGCCGGTGGACGACTATAAGGCCTGGTCGGGCGTTCAGCCGCTCGGCGACATCCCCGAATCCACCGACATCGGCGCCGACCTCATCACGCTGATGGGCAGCCCCGACATCGCCAGCCGCCGCTGGATCTGGGAACAATATGACCATATGGTCGGCGCGGACACCGTCCAGCGCCCCGGCGGCGATGCGGCCGTAGTTCGCGTTCACGGCTCCAGCAAGGGCATTGCGATCAGCACCGATTGCACCCCGCGCTATTGCTATGCAGACCCCTATGAAGGCGGCAAGCAGGCGATTGCCGAATGCTATCGCAACCTGAGCGCGGTCGGCGCAAAGCCGCTGGCCGTGACCAACTGCCTTAATTTCGCCAACCCCCAGCGCCCCGAAATCATGGCGCAGCTGACCGGCTGCCTTGACGGCATGGGCGACGCCTGCCGCGCATTGGACTTCCCGATCGTTAGCGGCAACGTGTCGCTCTATAACGAAAGCAAGGCGACCGGCGGCGGCAGCGCGATTCTGCCTACGCCCGCCATTGGCGGGATCGGCTTGCTGGCGGATGTCGATGTGATGGCGACGGTCGCGTTCAAGAATGAAGGCGACGCCATCTGGCTGATCGGGGGGCCAGAAGGCGCTTTGGGCACGCATCTGGGCCAGTCGATCTGGCTGCGCGAAATCGCCGGTCGTGAAGCGGGCGAAGCACCCAAGGTCGATCTGGCTGCCGAGCGCGCCAATGCCGACATGATCCGCACCCTGGTCGCATCGGGTTCGGTCAATGCCGTTCATGATATTGCCGATGGCGGCCTGATCGTCACGATCGCCGAAATGGCGCTGGCGGGCAAAATCGGCGCGCAGCTCGACGACACGCTCTCCACCGCCGCCGCCTTTGGCGAAGATCAGGGCCGCTATGTCGTCACCGCATCACCAGGCATCGACATTCCAGGCGCAATCCGCATCGGCACCACCGGCGGATCGACCGTTGCCGGCGTCCCCCTCACCGACCTGCGCGCCGCCCATGAAGGCTTCTTCCCCAAGCTGATGGACAGCGAACTTTAATCCCAAACCCCCGTCGTCCCCGCGGACGCGGGGACCCAACGCCCGTTACGCACCTTGATACAATCGGGGCGCAACGCGCCCGCCCGTAGCGTACCCCCGCGCCTTCCGTTCGGCGCAACATGGGTTCCCACTTCCGTGGGAACGACGGCTATTGTTAAAACCACGCCATGCGAATCCGCCAGCCTTGCGTGTATATCCTAGCCAGCCAACGCAACGGCACCCTCTATATCGGCGTTACATCAGACCTCATCGCCCGCCTCCACCAGCATCGCACCAGTGCAGTCCCGGGCTTCACCCGTGATTACGGCGTAAACCGCCTCATGTGGTTCGAGCAGCACGGCACGATGGATGAAGCTATCCTCCGTGAGAAACGCTTGAAAAAATGGAACCGTGCCTGGAAAATCAGCATGATTGAGGAATTGAACCCGCACTGGGACGATCTCGCTATCGGATTAGGTTTTGAACGCCTGCCGGATCACGTCACGCCTCGCGTCACCCGTCCAAACAGAATCTGATAGCTATCATTGCTGCCTTCAGCCTCGAATGCGGCCATCACCCGCCGCAAATCGCCCGGCGATAGCGGCGCGCGCCCTTCGCCCGGAACCACCGCGCCAATCCCGCGTAAATGGGCGATCAGCCCCCGTGCGCCGCCGCAATCCAGCGCATACTCCTCGTCAAAGGCGAAGGCGTCGCCAAACCGCGCCAGCATCGCGCGCAAATCGTTCAGCGTCGGATAATCCGGCACGCCAGCCACCAGCCCGCACCGCGCGTGCGCGGCCCGCCAGCGGGCAAAGCTGCCCTGCCCCATGGTCGAAAAAATCAGGCTGCCGCCCGGCCGCAACAGCTCCGCCAGCCGCGCAATGCCGCTTGCCAGATCATCGAACCATTGGAACGCCAGGCTGGACACGATCAGATCAAACCATGGCCCGTCGAAGATCGGCGCTTCCCCGTCCATCGTCAGGAACCGACCCGCGACATGGCCTGCGGACGCGGCCTGTTCCAGCATCCCTGGCGACAGGTCGGTCACGACCATCTCTGCGCCCGGCCAGCGCGCCTGAATGTCGCGCGTCAGGAACCCGGTGCCGCAACCAATCTCCAATATCCGCGTGACCCCATCGGGCTTTTGCCGCTGGGCAATGTCCGCCACCAGCGCCGCCGCCAGCCGCTGCGGCCCGGCATGGTCATCATAATGCGCCGCCGCCGCGCCAAAGGCGTCGCTGATCCGTTGCTTGCGCCATTGCCTGGAGCCATCAATCATGGCTACGCGCCTTGGCAGAGGCTTGCGCCGCTGACCAGTCCCCTTCAAGGAAGCGTCATGACATCCCCCCGTATCCCCGCCATGGACGTGCTGCGCGGTTGCGCGGTGATGGGCATCCTGTGGATGAACATCACGGCCTTCGCCCAGCCCCAATCTGCCTATTTCAACCCGGCGGCATCGGGGCCGCTCGGCATTGGCGACATCGCTTTCTGGATGAGCAGCCTGATTCTGTTCGACGGCAAGATGCGCGCGCTGTTCGCCATGCTGTTCGGCGCGTCGATGCTGTTGCTGATCGACCGGGAGGAAATGGCCGGGCGTGACGGCCGCCGCAGCCAGATGGTCCGCGCAGGCTGGCTATTCGTCATAGGCATGGCCCATTATCTGCTGCTCTGGTGGGGGGACATATTGGCGATCTATGCGGTCGTCAGTCTGGTGGCGCTCGGCTTCGTGCGACAGGAACCCATGGCGCTCGTCAAAAGCGCTTTCCTGATCTTCCTTTTTCACTTCCTGATCTGCGCCGCCTTCCTCGCCACTCTCTATGCCTGGGGCCATGCCGCCGCGTTGCCCGGCGCGGGAACGGCCACGCGCAATGGCTTTGCGACCTTCATGGCATCGCTGGCGGACCCGGCCAGCCCCGGCGTCCGCGCGGACATCGCCACCTATCGCAGCGGCTTCGGTACGATCCTGTCGCACAAGCTCGCTTCTTTCCCCGGCGAATGGTTCTGGGGTTTCATGTTCACCGCCCTGGACGTGCTGGGCTTCATGCTTCTGGGCATGGCGATGCTCAAGGGCGGCTTTCTCACGGGCCGCTGGCCTGCCGATCAATATTGGCGCACCGCGCGCCATTGCTTCCTCATCGGCCTGCCGCCAATGATCGGCCTTGCCATCTGGATCATCGCCAGCGGCTTTGCCCCGCTACCTGCCTTCGGCACCGTCCTGCTCTGGTCCTTCCCCTTCCGCATACCGCTTGCCGTGGGCTGGGCCGCGCTCATCCTGTGGCTGCTTGCCCGTCATCGCGATCACCCGCTGGTCGCCCGCCTGGCTGCCACCGGGCGAATGACGCTCAGCAACTATCTGGGGTCCACCCTGCTCATGACCGCGCTCTTCTATGGCTGGGGGCTGGGCCTGTTCGGCCATGTCCGCCCCGCCCTGCTCCTGCCCTTCGTGCTGGGCGCCTGGGCGTTAATGCTGCTCTGGTCGCCGCTTTGGCTGTCGCGATTCGCCGTTGGCCCGGCGGAATGGCTCTGGCGCAGCCTGATCCGCGGCCAACCGCAAAAGATTCGCAAGAGCAGCTGATTACTATTGCGACCTATTATCATCTGCGCTATCTCTCTCCCTATCAGGAGAGTGTCTCGATGGTCGTCTGTGTTTGCAATGCCATTCGTGAAAAGGACTTGAAGGAAGCCGTGCGCGATGGCGCCGACACGCCGTGCAGCGCCTATGCCCGCTTTGGCCGTCGCCCCAAATGCGGCCAGTGCGTTCCCTTCGCCCGCACGATCATCGCCGCGGAACGCGCCTCGGCCTGATAGCATTGCAAATCATCCGCACTTGCCGATCGCGAAGCCCGCGCAATAGCGGACGATAAAATGGCGGAATATCAAGGTTTTTTGGCTTAACAGCAACGAACCCGACGCCTATAGTCCGGCGGTAATCCCCCCCAAGCCGGAGTATCCGCCATGAAAGGCGACCCGAAGGTCATCGACTATCTGAACGAGGTCCTCAAAAATGAGCTGACCGCGATCAATCAATATTTCCTCCACTATCGCATCCTCAATCACTGGGGCGTCGAAAAGCTCGCCAAGTTTGAATATGAGGAATCGATCGACGAGATGAAGCACGCCGACAAGCTGGCGGAGCGCATCCTCTTCCTCGACGGCCTACCCAATTTTCAGCTGCTTGGCCGCCTCAAGATCGGCGAAACGGTCGAGGAAATATTGAAGGCCGACCTGGCGCTGGAATATGAAGCGCTGCCCCCGCTCAAGGATGCGATCGCCTATTGTGAATCGATTCGCGATTATGTGACCCGCGACCTGTTCCAATATATCCTCGAAAGCGAGGAAGAGCATATCGACACGCTGGAAACCCAGTTCGAAATGATCGAGCGCATGGGCATCCAGAATTACGTCCAGCTACAGAGCAAGCCGGCCGAGGGCTGACATATGTCGCCGGGAGGGGGCGCCGTCCCCTCCCCCTTAGAGCAAAGCCTCCAATATCCCGATCAGCGGCAGGTCGGCGGGCGGCATATCCAGACCGTACATCTGCGCGGGGCGCACCCATTGCAGCGCGGTGGCATGGCGCGCCTGCGCCACACCTTCCCATTTCCGGCAGACATAGAGCAGCAGCAGCAAATGCCTGTCGCCCAGCGGCTCGCTCGCAAAGGTTGCGGGCGCCAGGCAACTGGCATGGGTGCGGATACCCAGTTCCTCCTCCAACTCGCGGATCAGCGCCGCTTCGGGCGTTTCACCGGGTTCCAGCTTGCCGCCGGGAAACTCCCATAACCCTGCCATCGCCCGACCAGGCGGTCTTTGCTGCACAAGAACGCGGCCATCCGCGTCGATCAAGGCGGCGGCGGCCACCCATAAAGGCGAAAAACTGTCCATAAAGGTCCGATGAAAGGGCTTTGTTAACCGTGCGTCTTTTACAGGTCTATGCGGGACTGTCTGTAGCGAACTGGAAGCCATATGCGCGGGTTCATCGAAATCATCGCCCGCCTGGGGCTCATACGATGCGAACGTGGGGCGACCGCGGTCGAATATGGCCTGATTATCGCCATGGTTGTGCTCGCCATGATTACAGCCCTGACGAGCGTTGCAAATAAGACGACAGGCATGTGGAACAACGTGTCCAATGAAGTAACGTCCCGTTAACCAACAATATCTGACAGCAGCTTGATCCCCATTAACCGTTTTTCAACTGACCTTCTCTAATTCGTTCCTTGCTGACCACATCAATTTGAGCGGGGCGGCCGGGTAGTTAAACGCAGTTTCAAGACAAGGAGACATCACATGCAGTTCATCCGTAAGATGCTGAAGAACGAAAAGGGCGCGACCGCCATTGAATATGGCCTGATCGCGGCTCTGATCGCCGTCGCCGCCATTGGCGCGATGACCAGCCTGGGCACGAAGCTCGGCAGCACCTTCAACAACGTTTCGGGCAACCTGAAGTAAGCCCGACACATTGTCGAAACAGGGGGCGGCGAAGGCAACTTCGCCGCCCCTTTTCGTTCGGCTTTACCAGGTGACGATCTTCACGCGCTGCCCCGGTCGCAGCGATGCGTTCGCCGCCAGCGCGTTGATCGTCAGAAACCGTTCCAGCTGATAATCGCTATAGGCCATGCGCCGGCTGAGCGACTGGACAGTATCGCCCGCCTTGACCGTCAAGACATCGACCCGGCGGGGCTTGATGGCAGCAGCTTCCTGCGGTGACAGGCGCTGAACCGACTGGACCATGGTGTTGAACGGGCCGATGCCCTGTCCCGCTGCTGTCAGCAACAGAAAGTGGTAGGCCTTCCCATCGCCAAAATCATAAGCGAAAACAGTTGCATCCACTGCACCCGACTGGCTGTTGGCGCGTACGGTGCGCCACGCGGCAGGCAGACCGTTGATCGTCGTGCGGCGCGCCTCACCTTCCGGCACGCTGCCATTGGCGCCGCCCAGTTTCGCAAAGACATTGTCGATATAGGCCGCCAGGTTGCCGGTATAGGGCGCCGCGCCAAATTGCGCCTGCCCGCCCGATCCCGTCACCGAAACCGCGTCCGCGCTATTTTCCATGCCAAAGCCGGTCGGCGCGGTGAAGCTCAGGCGGAGGTCGGGATGGCGAAAGCGGTTACCCTCTATCACGCCCTGCCGGGGATCATCGCCATAGAGCAGGCCGTCAAGCGCATTGAGGAAGGCGTCCCGGTTGCGCACCACACTCTTCGATCCGCTGTTGGCTGCGCCTTTTGACGCGCGCGCGACGCGCGATGCGGGGTCAGGATGGGTGCTGGCCCATTCCGGCATGGTCCGCGCACTGCCCGTAACCCTCGCATCCAGATTGCTCTGCGCCGCCAGTGACGCCAGCATCCCCGATAAAGCGCGCGGATCATAGCCGCCCGACGCCAGGTAGCGAATGCCCAGATCGTCGGCTTCATATTCCTGCGTGCGTGAAAATCTTAGCGTCAGCAACTGGCTGCCCGTGCCGATCCCTTTCTGAATCAGCCCGGCAAAGCCCGAATCGCCCAGCAACGCGCCAGTCAGAACGCCCAGCAAGGCGCCGCCGATCGCATTGCGCTGCGCCGCCTGTTGCCGCCGCTGGCCATGGCGGGCCGCGACATGGCCGACTTCATGCCCCAGCACCCCGGCCAGTTCCGCCTCATCATTCATCAGCGCCATCAACTGGCGCGTGACATAGACATAGCCGCCCGGAATCGCGAAGGCGTTGTTGACCGGCGAATTGAGCAGCGTGACGGTAAAATCGCTCTGCGCGTTGGACAGGCCGGATTGCACCGCGATGCGACGCCCCACGCTCTCGACATAGCGCGCCTGCGGCCCGGCATAGGCGCCGCCAAATTCCTTGAGCAGTTCAGGATGCTGCTTGGCCCCGCTCGCCTTGTCCTGCGCGCTGATCGACGACGTGGTGCGTATGGCACGCTGCTGGCCCACGACGGCAGGCGCAGCCGCCAGCGCGGCCATGCCCACTCCGGCGCATGCCAGAGACAACTTCCAGTTCATCCCCTGAATTCCTCCTCGATTACCGCATCGTAACGAGAAGAAAGGCCGGAGCGTTCCCCCTCAAGCGCCGTTCAAGCGCCGATGGCGAGAAATTTGTCGGCCCTGTCGGTGCGCAGCGCCGACGCATCCATCCCGTCGAGCGCCGCCAGTTCCGCCTCGATCGCCGCGCCCAGGCTGGCAATCGCCTCGACCGGATCGCGATGCGCCCCGCCCACCGGTTCGGGCACGATCGTGTCGATCACGCCCAGATTTTTCAGATGCTGCGCCGTCACCTGCATCGCCGTGGCCGCGTCGCTCGCCTTGTCGGCGGTGCGCCACAGGATCGACGCGCAGCCTTCGGGCGAAATCACGGAGTAGACGGCATGTTCGAACATCAGCACGCGATTGGCCGCCGCCAGCGCGATCGCGCCGCCAGAACCGCCTTCGCCCACCACGGCCGACACCATTGGCACACCCAGCTTCAGGCACGCCTCGGTCGACCGCGCAATCGCTTCGGCCTGTCCGCGCTCTTCGGCCTGCACGCCGGGGAAAGCGCCCGACGTATCCACCAGCGTCACCACCGGCAGGCCGAACCGGTCCGCCAGTTCCATCAGGCGGATCGCCTTGCGATAGCCTTCGGGCTTGGCCATGCCGAAATTGTGCCGCACCCGGCTGGCGGTATCGTCGCCCTTCTCATGGCCGATCACCATCACCCGCCGCTCGCCCAGCGTGGCAAAGCCGCCCAGTATCGCCTGATCGTCGGCAAAGGCGCGGTCGCCCGCCAGCGGCAGGAAATTGTCGAACATGCCCGCAACATAATCCTTGAAATGCGGACGTTCGGGATGACGCGCCACCTGCGTCTTTTGCCAGGGCGTCAATTTGGCATAGGTATCAGCCAGCATCTTCGCCGCGCGCTGCTCCAGCGTCGCGATCTCGCCGTCGATATTGATGTCGCCGACGCTGGCAGTGGCGCGCAGTTCGACAATGCGCGCTTCCAGTTCGGCAACGGGCTTTTCAAATTCCAGAAAGCTGACCATGGCGCATGGCGTTAGGGCGATGAAGCGTCGTCGTCAACGCGCGGCTGCGGCATTTTCGGCACCATCTGCCCCAATGGGTGGCGGCTGTTGACCAGTTCGACGAGGCGGCGGCTGTCCACATGGGTGTAGATTTGCGTCGTGCCGATGTCCGCATGGCCCAGCATCGACTGGAGCGCGCGCAAATCCGCCCCGCCCTCCAGCAAATGGGTCGCAAAGGCGTGGCGCAGCACATGCGGGCTGACCCGTTCGGGCGCTATCCCCGCCGCCGCCGCCAACGCCTTGACGATCTGGTACAGCCGGATGCGGCTCAAATAGCTTTTCCCCGACGGAAACAGCCAGGCGCTTTCGGCCGGCACATGCGTCAGCCAGCTTGCAACCGCCGCTCGCGCCCGGTCGGAAATCGGCACCAGCCGCTCGCGCCCGCCCTTCCCCTTCAAAATCAGGAAGGGCCGGTCTGCCGCCAGCGCCCGGCGCGGCAGGGAGACGAGTTCGGTCGCGCGCAGGCCGGACCCATAAAGCAGTTCGATCAGCGCCGACAGCCGCAGGTCGCCCGGCGCCGGATGCGCCACCGCCAGCCGCTCGGCGATCAGCGCGAACAGCATATCGACTTCGGCGCCCGACAAAATCTTGGGCAATGGCCGCCGCATCACCGGGCGCGGCAGCGCGCTGGCGGGATTATCCGCGCGCAGCCCTTCTTCTTCCAGAAACCCGTAAAAGGCCCGCAGCGCCGATGCCTTGCGCGCCACGGACGATGCCGCCAGCGTCGCCCATTCGCCCGCCAGCCTGCCCAGCGCCTCCTTGCTCGCCCCGGCCAGGCCGCCAATCAGCGCTCCCGCGCCGTTCAGGTCGGCGCGATAGGCCAGCAAAGTGTTGCGCGACGCGCCCCGCTCCGCCGCCATCATTTCCAGAAAACGGTCGATCAGGGCATCATCGTCACCCATCAAAGCCGCGTGATCGCCTCCGCCGCGATCATCCGCGCTTCAGGGTCCAGCCCGACGCGATGAAGCGCGGCGACGATATGATAGAGATGCTCCGGCGGCAGGCGGTTCCAATCGCTCCCCTGCATCCCCACCGCCGCCAACAGCGCGACCGTACCCTTTTCGCCGCGCTGGGCCGCCGCGCCAATCGCGCGCGCCCAGCGGCTGTTGGCGGCCAGATTGACGCCATTATCACGCGCCAGGCTCGCCATGTCATTGGCCGACAGCCGCGCCAGACCCGCCAGCGCCGCGATCAGCATCCGGCCCTTCTGCGGCCCCGCTTCGCCAATATAGCCGGTTATCCGGCCTTCGTTGATGTCGACCACCGGGCTTGGCGCACCAGCGGCGAGCAGCCCCCAGAATTGCGCCGCGCCATCGCCATTGATCTGGCCCAGCGCCCGCGCCCAGCGCGCCGCATTACGATCATAACCGGCGGTCATCATCGCCGCGACCAGATTGGCGGCATCGCGCGCGTCGGCCTGCGCGACCGGCAGGGCCGCCGCTGCCCGCGCCGTCGCGATCAGCCCGACATAGTCAGGCCGTGCGCCATCCTGCCACCAAGTCTGCATCGCGCCGATCCGCGCGCCCACCGTCGCACCGGTATAGGCGGTGCGCAGCGCGTCGATCCGGTCGGCAATCTCCGTCGGCGTATCGCCATCGGCCGCCAACTGGCTGTAGAAATCAACCAGCGCCGCGTTGGAAAACACGCCAAGCCGCGCCGCGATGTCGACCGCCGGCTGGCGCTGCACCGGCGCCAGCGCGGGCGCACGCGCTTCCCACGCCCGCACATGCGTTCCGACCGTGCCATATAGCGCGTCGGGAATCTCGACATTCAGCGCAGTCGCCAGGCCAAAGCGCCAGGCGGTCAGCCGATCGACCCCGTCCCATTCTATCTTCACCGAACGGCGCGCATTGAAGCCGGTGCCGACCAGCTTTTCCGCCAGCCGATAGTCGACGCCGCGCACCACGCCGCGCCGCTGCGCCTGGTTGAGCGCACCGCTGGCAGACCCCTGATCGCCCGACAAGGCCGGGCAGATCGCCCGCGTCATGTCCCAGCCCGGCTCCTTGCTGAAACGCAGCGCCCCTTCCGACAGCGGGCATAGCCCGGCCGGGTCCGCGCTGGCCAGATAGGTCTGCATCGCGATGGCATAGAGGCGCGGGGAATAGCGGTCGGAATCGACGCTCTGCACCAACAGCCGGGCGCTGTCCGCCTCCCCCATGCGCAGCAACAGCCAGGCGCGCTCGGCCACCCAGTCCGCCCCGTCAATATCGCGCGGCGTATCCACCGCCGACAACAGCGCCCGCCGCAGCAGGATCGCGGCCCAGCGCGACATGATCGGCGCATGGGTCTGCTGCATCAGCGTGGCGAGGAATTTGCCCGACTGGTTGCCAAAGGCGTTCGGCTCCATCCCGCGCGTCGCGGGCGTCAGCGGGCCGATGCGGTCCAGCGAGCGGCGCGCCGTTTCGGGCAGGTCATATTTGGCCTTCTGCGCCGCCAGTTCTTCCGGCGTCAGTTCCTCTTCGGCGGCATTGGCCGCCTCATCCGGCAGCAGCGCCAGGTCGGGCGGGGTCGCGGGATTGAGCGCGGGGGCTGGCACGCCGCCGGGCGTTGGCGCGGGCACGGGGCGCGCAGGGGCTGGCGCTGGTGTTTCGGGCGCGTCGCCAAAACCGGGCGGCAACAGCGATTCGGGCGCCTGCTGCGCCACGACGGGCAGCGCCAATGCCAGCGCAAAGCTGCCGAACGCCCATTTCGCCTTACCCCCGGACCTGCGCATGGGCGTTACTGGCCCAGCTTCTCGGCGGGGATGACTTTCTCGACACGCTGCTGCGGCTGCTCGCCACCGCGCGACCACAGGAAGGCCAGCAGCGCGACGACCAGCACCACCAGGATGATGGGCAGGATCGGCAGGCGCGTACCACGACGGCGGCCAGCGCCCTCAAAACTGCTCAAATTGCGGTTGTTCTTCATGAGTCCTTGCTACGGCTGGTCCCGCCATCATGCGAAACGACAGGGAAAGATGCGATTTGCCTCTGTGACGGCTGGCTGTATAGCCCCGGTCGCCATGCAGCGAAACAGCAAATTCCCCGCTACTCACGCCAAGCGCGGTCCCATCGTCCTGGTAGGCATGATGGGCGTGGGCAAATCCACCGTCGGACGGCGGCTTGCCGCGCGGCTTGGCGTCGCTTTCGTCGATGCCGATGAAGAGATTGAAAAAGCCGCCGGGCTTTCCATTACGGAGATTTTCGCCCGCTATGGCGAACCCCATTTCCGCGACGGCGAACGCCGCGTGATAGCCCGGCTGATGGACGGCGCGCCCAAGGTGATCGCGACCGGCGGCGGCGCTTTCATGCAGGATGACACGCGCGCGCTGATCCTGGATCAGGCGACCGCGATATGGCTGGACGCCGACATCGACGTGCTGGTCGACCGCGTGTCGCGCCGCGAAGGCCGCCCCCTGCTCAAGGATCGCGATCCCCGCACGGTGCTGACGGATCTGGCCGCGGTGCGCAATCCGGTTTACGCGCTCGCCCCCATTCATGTGAAGAGTATTGCGGCACCCCACGACATCACGGTCGACCGCATCATGGAGCATCTGACGGCATGGCAATAGTCCCGGTCGCGCTCGGCGCGCGCAGCTATGACATCATCGTGGAACAGGGCGCGCTCGACCGCGCTGGCGCCATCCTGGCCCCTTATGCGCGCAAGGGCCGGATCGTCGTCGTCACTGACGCCCATGTCGCCGCCGCCCAGCTTCCCCGGCTTGACGCCAGCCTGCGCGCCGCAAATGTAACGCTGGAACCGATCATCCTGCCGCCGGGCGAACAGACCAAGAGCTGGCGGCATCTGGAACAATTGCTCGACGCGCTGCTGGCGCTGGAGATTGAGCGCGGCGATCATGTCGTGGCCCTTGGCGGCGGCGTGATCGGCGATCTCGTGGGCTTTGCCGCCTCCATCCTCAAGCGCGGCTGCCACTTCATCCAGGTGCCCACCACGCTGCTGGCTCAGGTCGATTCGTCGGTCGGCGGCAAGACCGCGATCAACACGGCGGCAGGCAAGAATCTGATCGGCAGCTTCTACCAGCCCGCCCTCGTCCTGATCGACCCGTCGACGCTCGACAGCCTCCCCCAACGCGAAACCCGCGCGGGCTATGCCGAAGTCGTCAAATATGGCCTGATCGACGATCCCGATTTCTTCGGCTGGTGCGAAGCCAATGCGCAGGCGCTGCTCGCCGGTGATCCCGAAGCCCGCACCATCGCGATCGAACGCAGCGTCCGCGCCAAGGCGGCGATCGTCGCCGATGACGAGCGCGAAACGTCAGGCCGCCGCGCCCTGCTCAACCTTGGCCACACATTCGGTCACGCGCTGGAGGCCGACACCGGCTTTTGCGACACACTGCTGCATGGTGAGGGCGTCGCGGCCGGCATGGCGCTCGCCTTCCGCTATTCCGCGCATCTCGGCCTTTGCCCCCAATCCGAAGCCGATCGCGTCACCGCGCATCTCAAAGCCGTCGGCCTGCCCCACAATCTCGCCACCGCCCACGTCACCGCCAACGGCGCGGCGCTGGTCGGCCATATGCTCCACGACAAAAAGATGGCGGCAGGCACCCTCCCCTTCCTTCTCGCCCGCGGCATCGGCCAGACCTTCCTGTCGAAAGATGTCGTACTGGACGACGTGGCGGCGTTTCTGGACGCGGATCGATCAGCCTGAAGACAGCCGCGCTCGTCGAGGGCGCAGAGGAGATGGACGGGAAGCGACCAGAAGCGCCCGCACATTCCTCCCCTGCAAGGGGAGGGGGACCACGAAGTGGTGGAGGGGTGTCGCCCTATCGAGAGGCAGATACCCCTCCGTCTGGCCTACGGCCATCCACCTCCCCTTACAGGGGAGGATGATCGGGAACGATCAGAAATTGCCGCTGGAATATGCTGCGCCCCGACTTGGAATGGGCCATTTCCTTGATCGTCACCCCAGCGAAGGCTGGGGTCTCAGGCGTCAAAAGATAACATCTGACAAATCACGCCAATCTGGATTGGCTTCTTCCACAAAGCGGAGCCAGTGTCGTTTCGATTATGTTCGGCGCGCGCAGCGATGTCGGCTGTGAGGCCGATATAGACAACGTCCTTGGCTTATTGGTCATCACATAGGCGTAGCCGCCCCGCGCCCTATCCGACTGTGGCGCATCTACGCCTGAGACCCCAGCCTTCGCTGGGGTGACGGTGAGATTCATGCCTCCTCTACGATGCTTGCACCTGCAAAGCCGCCCGTCCTCAATCCACCCATCTCCGCCAACAACAAAAAGGGCGCCTCGCGGGCGCCCTTTTCGTCAACCTTGTAAGGCCGATTACTTCTTCAGCGTCAGGCCGCCAAAGCGCTTGTTGAAGCGCGCCACCTGGCCGCCCTGATCCAGCTGACGCTGGCCACCGATCCATGCCGGATGCGACTTGGGGTCGATGTCGAGCGCCATCTTGTCGCCTTCCTTGCCCCAGGTCGAACGGGTCTGGAACGTCGTACCGTCGGTCATCTGGACGGTGATCATGTGGTAGTCGGGGTGAATATCGGCCTTCATGGCGTCGTGCTCCGTAATGTGCCGGTTCCGACCGGCTGTGGATGCGGGAAAAGTGCGAAGGCGCGCCGTTAGCGGGTTTGACGCCCCGTGGCAATAGTCCGTCATCCCGGCGAAAGCCGGGATCTCACTTTTCCTCGAATGCAACAGAGGAAGCGAGACCCCAGCTTTCGCTGGGGTGACAGGAATAGTTCAATCCTTGGGCGGGTCGCTGATCATCGCGACGAACTGTGCCTCCGCGGCCAGCTTGTCGCCCAGCATCGCCTTGCCCGCAAATTTGCAGATTGCGCCGCGATTCTGGGTCACTTCGACATGCAGGTCGAGCAGACAGCCCGGCTCCACCGGCGACCGGAATTTCGCGCCGTCGATGCTCATGAAATAGACGAGCTTGCCCGAATCGGCCAAGTTCATCGATTCCACCGCCAGCACGCCCGCCGCCTGCGCCATCGCTTCGACGATCAGCACGCCCGGCATGATCGGCCGGGTCGGGAAATGGCCCTGAAAAAAGGGTTCGTTCACCGACACCGCCTTGATCGCGTGGATCGACTGGTTGGGCACCAGCGACACCACGCGGTCGATCAGCAGCATCGGGTAACGATGCGGCAGCGCGGCCATGACCCGACGGACATCCATCGGGCCACGCGCGCTGATCGTTTCAACCTCTCCCGTCATTATCTATCAGCGCGACTTGGGGGCCTGCGCCGGGTTGGCAGGCGCGGCAGCCGGGGCTGCGGCCTGACCCTGACGGCCCGGCTGCCAGCCGGCCGGCGGCGTGATCGACACGCTGGGCACCAGTGCGTTGATTTCGGTCACGACGGCATCGGTAATGTCGACGGTCGGCTGATAGGACACGGTCGCATCGGGGGCCAGCACCAGATCGACCTTCGCCTTCGCCATCGCCGCCTTCAGCGCGTCGGACAGCTTGGCCGTGATCTGCTCTTCGACATAGGCGTTGGCCAGCGCGATCGGCTGGCCCATGCGCTGCAGTTCGGCCTGGGCGCTCTGCTGCGACTGCTGGAACGCCTGATACTGGGTTTCGATCGCCGGGGTCGGCTTGTTGCCCGCTGCGGTCAGCGCCTTCTGGATCGCGTCGCCCTTCGTCTTGAGGTCGGCGTCGATCGCAGTCTTGCGCGCGTTGAACGCATCGATCTGCGGCTTGTAGGTCGTCTGCATCTGGGTGCGGGCGACGGTATAGGCGGCGCTGGTGCCGACCGCGCGCTGCAGGTCAGCGACGGCAATGCCCATCTTGGACTGGGCTGCGGCCGGAACGGCGGTCAGCGCAATGGCGGTCATCGGCGCGAAAACGAGCGCCGCAGCCTTGATAATGGTCTTCATCAGAATTGAGTCCCTACGTTGAAGGTGATGAGCTTGGTGTCGTCCCCTGGTTCTTTCAGCAGCGCCTTGGCGATGTCGATACGGAACGGGCCGAAGGGCGAGTTCCAGTTGACGCCAAAGCCGACCGACAGGCGCGGCTTGAGCGTGTCGCCGAGATATTCTTCCTCGAAATTGCCGCCCGAGAAGGTGAAATTGGTGCCGCAGACCGGCGCCCGCGCCGTGCCGGTGGCGCGTACCCGCGTCGATCCGGTCGGTGCGTTGGTCGTTGGGTCGCAATAGCCGGCGAAGCTGCCATTGCCGTTGATCAGCACCGGATCCTTGATGCCGGCCACCGCGCCTGCGTCGACAAAGATCGACGGCCGCAGCCCCATTTCACGCGCGCCCGATCCCAGTGGTATCTCCACTTCGGCCCGCGCCTGGTAATAGATGCGGCCTCCCAGCGCGTCGTCGGTGATGTTGTTCCGGCCAGTGACCCGGTCATAACCGGTGATGTTGTTGTTCTCATCGGTCGTGGCCTGGAGGAAGTAGCGCTTCACCCGTGGACCCACGCCGCGGATGTTGAAGCCGCGGAACTGTGGTTCGCCAAGGAAGAAGCGATCAACCAGCCGGATGCGCTCGGTCGGGTTGCCGTCCGGGTCGAGCCGCTCGCCTTCCAGCGAATGAATGTAGCCGCCCTCACCCGACAGGGAGAAGATGAAGCCCGCGCCCAGCGGCCAGAATTTGGAGGCGTTGACGCGCGTGCGGACATATTTGACGCTGCCGCCCAGACCCGCGAAATCCTGGCTTAGCACCACGTTGTTGCCCCGCGTCGGGCGGATGCGGTTGTCGCGCGTGTCATAAATCAGCGAGTAGCCAAGCGACGATGTCGTCCGCTTGCCAATCGCGTCGCACAGATAACGACCGGCGAGCAGCGGGTCGCAACGCTCCGCCAGCGGACCCGCGCCATCGGGATCGGAATAATAGGTCGCCCTGTCGAGCGTCACATCGTCGAAATTGAGGCTGTAACGCAGCGCCAGCGACATATATTCGGTGATCGGTACGCCCGCCCGGATCTGAAAGCCGGTGGTCGTCTGTTCATAGGTCGTATCGCGACTGTTGGTCCCGTTGCCCAGGAACCGGAAGCTGTTGAGATCGCGGCGATAGATGTCGCCGCCCAGCGCGATATTCTTGTCCAGGAAATAGGGTTCGGTGAACCCGACTTCGACCGACTTGCTATAGGCCGAGTAATTGACGGACGTGCGCAGTTCCTGGCCCTTGCCGCGGAAATTGCGCTGGGTGATCGATGCGGACACGATGAAGCGTTCCAGCGACGAGAAACCGGCCGACAGCGACAATTCGCCGGTCGATTTTTCCTGCACATTGGTTTCCAGGATGATCCGGTCAGGCGCGGAACCGGGCTTCTGCTCCACGTCCAGCTTCTCCTGGAAGAAGCCGAGCGAGTTGATCCGGTCCTTCGACCGCTTGACCAGGAAGCTGTTAAACGCGTCCCCTTCGGCCAGACGGAATTCGCGGCGTACCACCTTGTCCTGCGTCAACGTATTGCCGTTGATGTCGACCCGCTCGACATAGACGCGCGGCGCATTGGCGATGCGGAAATTGATCCCCATCGTCAGCGTATCCTTGTCGCGCTGGAAATCGGGCGACACGTCGGCAAAGGCATAGCCGAACAGGCCGGCAGTCTCGCTCAGCGTATCGACCGTATCCTCGACCAGCTTGGCGTTATACCAGTCGCCCTTCTTCATCGGCAGGCGCTTGGTCAGCCCATCGCCCGACAGGTCGCGAATGTCGGATTCGACCTTCACATCGCCAAATTTGTAGCGATCGCCCTCTTCCACCACATAGGTGATGATAAAGTCCTGCTTGTCCGGCGTCAGTTCCGCCACGGCCGAAATCACCCGGAAATCGGCATAGCCTTCGGTCAGGTAGAATTGGCGCAGCTTCTGCTGGTCATAGGCCAGGCGATCGGGATCATAGCTGGTGCCCGACGAAAAGATGCGGAACCAGCGTGACTGCTTGGTCACCATCTGGCTGCGCAGTTCGCCGTCCTTGAACTTGTCATTGCCGATGATGTTGATCTGGCGAACCTTGGACTTGGGCCCTTCGGTAATTTCAAAGACAATGTCGACACGATTCTGGTCGAGCTGCACCATCTTGGGTTCGACGCTGGCGGCAAAGCGGCCCTGACGACGATAGAGTTCGATGATGCGGGCCACATCGGCGCGGACCTTGGAACGGGTATAGATCTGACGTGGGGCCAGCTTGATTTCGGGCCGGATCTTGTCGTCCTTCAGCCGCTTGTTGCCTTCCAGCACGATGCGGTTGATGACCGGGTTTTCCTTCACCTCGACAGTCAGCGTGCCATTGTCGTTGCGGATCTGGACGTCGGCGAACAATTCGGTCTCGTACAGGTCGCGCAGACCCTGATCGAGCGTTTCCTGGGTGAAGGGCTGGCCGACGCGCAGCTTGGTGTAGGACAGGATCGTGTCCGGCTCCAGCCGCTGGGTGCCGGTGACATTGATTGCGCGGATCGTACCCACGGGTGCCGGGGCAACGGGCGGCGCCAGCGTCGGTGCACCGGCCGGGGGAGCAGCCTGCTGCGCCTTTGCCGGAACCGCTGTCAGCCCGGCGATCATCGTCGTCGCCAACAGGGCCGTGACGACCGGGCGCTGCCTCTTGCTGCTCATCATCGCTGTCACCCGCATCACCTCAAACAGTATAAAATTGTTTCCGCCGACACAGACGACGCCAAACCGCGCCTCCCTGCCCCATGCGCGTCAGCCGATCAAGCCGGACAGGCTTTTCCAAAGCCCGAAAGACGACAAATCGTTGAAAGTCACCAGCACCATCATGGTCAGCAGCGCGGCCAAGCCAGATTTATAGGCCCATTCCTGCACCCGTTCGCTGACCGGCCGCCGCTGCACCGCCTCTATCCCGTAAAACAGCAGATGCCCGCCATCCAGCATCGGGATTGGCAACAAGTTGATGAACCCCAAGTTAATCGAGATAAGCGCGACGAAGAAGATGAAGCTTTCCAGCCCCATCGTCGCCGCCTGCCCGGAAACCTGCGCGATCTTCAACGGGCCGCCCAGTTCCTTGACCGATCGGCCACCACTGATGATCTGGCCCATCGTCTCGACCATGGTGCGGACAATCTGCCCTGTCCGCTCCACAGCGACCACCGGTGCACGCAACAGGCTTACCGGCTCGACCACCGGATCGCCGGGGGCCAGCCCCAACCGGCCGATCTGGAACTTGTTCCCGAAGCCGTCATCCTCGGTCACGCTGCCGATCTTGCCGTCCTTGGCAAACGTCCTGCCATCACGCTCGATCACCATGGCGACCGCTTCGCCGGGACGGATCTGGGCATAGAGGCGAATATCGTCGAAGGTCGTCATCTCGCGCCCGCCCAGCGACACGATCCGGTCGCCCGGCAATATCCCCGCCGCCGCCGCCGCGCTGCCCGGCTGCACCTGTCCCGCAACCGCCGGGGTCCGGCTTTCGCCATGCACGAAGGCGAACGTCGCCAATATCAGGATCGCGAACAGGAAATTGATCGCCGGCCCCGCCGCCACGATCGCCGCGCGCTGCCACAGCGGCTTGGCCGGAAAGCTCTGCGCCCGCTCGGCGGCGGGCAGTTCCAGCCAGGCCGGATCGGTCATGCTGGCCGCGTTCATGTCGCCCTTGAAGCGGACATAGCCGCCCAGCGGCAGCGCCGCGACGCGCCAGCGCGTGCCGCGCTTGTCGACCCAGGCGAACAGTTCCGGCCCGAAGCCGATCGAAAACGCCTCCGCCTTCACCCCGCACCAGCGCCCGACCAGATAATGGCCCAGCTCATGCACGAAAACGAGCGGCCCGATGACCGCCACAAATGCCAGAACCGTCAGCAGAAAACCGGGATTGTGGATCAAACCGTCAATCTTTCCATCACATCGCCCGCCACGGCACGCGCACCGGCGTCCGCCGCCAGCACGTCTTCAATCGTGGAGGGCGTCGGCGCGCTATAGCGGTTCAATACTTCCTCCACAATCATGGCGATATCAAGGAAGCCGATCCTGCCGCCCAGAAACGCCGCAACCGCCGCCTCATTGGCTGCATTCAGGATCGCAGGCATCGCCCCGCCAGCCGCCGCCGCCTCGCGCGTCAGGCGCAAAGCGGGGAAGCGATCCTGATCGGGCGCCTCGAAATCCAGCCGGCCGATCCGGGCCAGGTCGAGCGGCTGGCACGGCGTCGCGATCCGCTGGGGCCAGGCGAGCGCATGGGCGATCGGTATCCGCATATCGGGCGATCCCAGCTGCGCCAGCGTCGATCGGTCGCGATATTCGACCATCGAATGGATCACCGATTGCGGGTGGACCAATATCTCGATCCGGTCGAGACCGACGGGGAACAGATGCGCCGCCTCGATCAGCTCCAGCCCCTTGTTCATCATCGTCGCGCTATCGACGCTGATCTTGGCGCCCATCGACCAGTTGGGATGCGCCACCGCCTGCGCGGGGGTGATGTCGGCCATCTCCGCCCGGCTGCGGGTGCGGAACGGCCCGCCGCTGGCGGTCAGCGTAATGCGCGCAACATCTTCTAAAGAACTACCGGCAAGGCATTGGAAAATCGCATTATGCTCACTGTCCACCGGCAATAATGTCGTGCCGGATACGCCAGCCGCCGCCATCATCAGCCCGCCCGCCGACACCAGCGATTCCTTGTTGGCCAGAGCCACCGTACCGCCCGCCTTCAGCGCCGCCATGGTCGGCCGCAACCCTGCGCACCCCACGATCGCCGCCATCGTCCAGTCCGCCCCGGCCCCCGCGACATCGACCAGCGCCTGCTCGCCCGCCGCCGCCTCGATCCCCGTCCCGGCCAGCGCCTCCTTCAGCGCGCCGTACAGCCGCTCTTGGCCGATGACCGCCACCTTGGCGCCCGACTCCCGCGCCAGCGCCGCCAGACTGTCCAGGTCACTGTTCGCCGTCAGCGCCACCACGTCATAGGCATCGCGATCCCGCCGGATCAGGTCCAGCGTCGATTGGCCCACCGACCCGGTCGCGCCGAAAATCGAAACCTTCCGCGTCATCGCAGCACCAGCATCAGATAGAGCAGGGCCGCCAGCGGCGCGGCGGTCACCACCCCGTCCAGCCGGTCCAGCACGCCGCCATGGCCCGGCAGCAGCGATCCGCTATCCTTGACCCCCGCCCGCCGCTTCATCGCGCTTTCCAGCAGATCGCCCGCCTGCGCCGCCACCGCGAGCAGGCCACTTGCCGCCGCCAGTTCGATCGGCAGCCCGGCAAAACGGTGCAACAGAAACCCGATCAGCAACGCCGCCACTACGCCGCCACCCAGCCCCGACCAGGTCTTGGACGGGCTGATCCGCGGCGCCAGCTTTGGCCCGCCAATCGACCGACCCGCAAAATAGGCGCCAATATCCGTCGCCCACACCAGGGCCAGCGCCCACAGCGCCAGCGTCAGGCCAAAGATGTTCGGCCCCTGCCCGCGCAGGAACAGCAGCGCCATGACCGGCAGGCAGACATACAGGACACCCAGCGCCAGCCGGACGGATCGGGTCGCCCCGATCACGAACAGGAAAGCCGCAACCAGCAGGCCGATCGCAAACCAGGACAGGCCAGCGGCCAGCGGGCATAATATCGCCAGCGGCACCGAAACCGCGTACATCGACAATTTCTTGTGATCGGCCGATGCGCCGCTCAGGTCCGCCCATTCGGCCTGCATCAGCACACCCGCCACCGACAGCAGCGCCCAGAACAGCAGTCCGCCAGACAGCAACGCACCCAGCGCCACTGCAATCAGCACGACGCCCACGACGGCGCGGGTGCGCAATTCACTGCCCATGCCGCTCACAGCCCGCCGAAACGGCGGTCCCTCAAACGGAAAGCATCCAGCGCCTGCGCCAGCGCCTGGGCGTCGAAATCGGGCCACAGCATGTCGGTGAAATACAACTCGGCATAGGCCGCCTGCCACAGCATGAAATTGCTCAGGCGCTGCTCGCCCGACGTGCGGATCAGCAGGTCGAGCGGCGGCAGATCAGCCGTGTCGAGCGCCGCATCAATATCCCCCACGCCAATCGCGTCGGCGGCAATCTCACCCGCCGCGACCCGCTGCGCCATAGCCTGGACCGCACGCACCATCTCATCCTGCGCGCCATAGTTGAGCGCGATCGCGATGATCGGCCCGCTATTGCCCGCCGTGCGCGCCACCGCCTCATCGATCAGCGCGACCAGCGAAGGCTCCAGCGCCTTGTAATTGCCGATGATCCGCAACCGCACGCCATTGGCATGAAATTCGTCCAGATCCGCCTTGATGAAATGGCGCAGCAGCCCCATCAGGTCCGCGACTTCGCTGGCGGGCCGCTTCCAGTTTTCCGACGAGAAAGCGTAAAGCGTCAGGCACTCCAGCCCCATCTCCCGCGCAGCGCGCGACGCGCGCCGCACCGCTTCCACCCCGGCACGATGACCGGCGATCCGCGGCAGCAGCCGCTTCTTCGCCCAGCGACCATTGCCGTCCATGATGATGGCGACATGGCGCGCGCCATGGGCGGGCGCGGCCTGGGACAGATCGGGCCGGACTTGCGTCGCCATCAGTCGGTGGGGGTTGCGCGGATCATGGGCGGAACATCCCGGCTTACTGGCCGAGAATTTCCTTTTCCTTGGCCGCGAAGGTCGCATCCAGCTCGGCAATCACGCCGTCGGTCAGCTTCTGGACTTCGGCTTCCTTGCGCTTGCGTTCGTCCTCGCTGATTTCGCCCTTCTTCTCGTCGGCCTTCAGGCTGTCCATGCCGTCGCGCCGCACGTTGCGCACCGCGATGCGCGCCGCTTCGGCATATTTGCTCGCCAGCTTGGCCAGCTCCTTGCGGCGTTCCTCGGTCAGGTCGGGGATCGGCAGGCGCAGCGTCTGTCCATCGACGATGGGGTTCAGGCCCAGCCCCGCAGACCGGATCGCCTTGTCCACCGGCCCCACATTGGTCTTGTCCCACACCTGCACCGACAACATGCGCGGTTCGGGCGCGGATACGGTCGCCACCTGATTGAGCGGCATCGATGCGCCATAGACGGTGACGGTCACCGGATCGAGCAGCATCACATTGGCACGCCCGGTGCGCAGGCCCGAAAGATCGCCCTTGAGCGATTCGACCGCGCCAGCCATGCGGCGTTCCAGGTCCGATTTGTCATATTGCGCCATGTGATCAGCTCTCCTGATTTTGTACGATCGTCGCCACGCCCTGCCCGGCCAGCACAGTCGCCAGATTGCCGGTTTCGCGGATGTTGAACACGACGATGGGAATATGATTGTCACGGCACAGCGCAATCGCGCTGGCGTCCATGACCTTGAGATTATCGTTCAGCACCCGGTCGAAACTGATTTCGTCATATCGGGTGGCGCTGGGCACCTTCTTGGGATCGGCATTATAAACGCCGTCCACGCTGGTGCCCTTGAAGATCGCGTCGCAATTCATTTCGGCCGCGCGCAGGGCGGCGGTCGTGTCGGTGGTGAAGAAGGGATTGCCCGTGCCCGCCGCGAAGATGACGATCCGGCCCTTTTCCATATGCCGCACCGCCTTGCGCCGGATATAGGGTTCGCACACCGACGCCATCGGAATTGCCGACTGGACGCGCGTATCGCACCCCATCTTCTCCAGGGCATTCTGTACCGCCAGCGCGTTCATGACGGTTGCCAGCATGCCCATATAGTCGGCGCTGGTGCGATCAAAACCCTTGGCCGCGCCGGCCAGACCACGGAAGATATTGCCGCCGCCCACCACGACGCACAGCTCGAACCCGGCTTCCTTGGCCGCGGCGATCTCGCCTGCGACCCGATCGACGGTTTCGGGGTCTATCCCGAACTGGCCCGATCCCATCAGCACCTCGCCAGACAATTTCAGCAATATGCGCTTGAAGGATGGCCGGGTCATGCGGGGCAAATTCCATCTGGTCGGGGCCCAACTCTGGGCAAGGAAATGGCGCGCACCTTAGCAGTGCGCGCCAGTATGTGAAGCGGGGTTTTGGCGATTCACGCCACCCCCTTGTCCGTTCGCTGCGCGTCTGTCGAGCGAAGTTTCCCGACCGACGCGCCAAAGCGAACCGACTATGCGTCAGGCAACGCCAGCCGCTGCCGCGACTTCGGCGGCAAAGTCGCTGACTTCCTTCTCGATGCCTTCGCCCAGCTGGAAGCGGACATAGCTCGTCAGGGTGATCGACGCGCCCGCTTCCTTGGCGGCCTTGGCCACCACGTCGGCGATCGGGGTCTTGTTGTCCATCACGAACAGCTGCGACAGAAGCGCATTTTCCTTGGCATATTTGGCCACCGCGCCATCGACCATCTTGGCGATGATCTCGGCGGGCTTGCCCGATTCGGCGGCCTTCTCGGTCGCGATGGCGCGCTCACGCTCCAACTGGACCGGATCGATGTCTGCAGCCGACAGCGCCAGCGGGAAGGCAGCGGCGATGTGCATCGCGATCTGCTTGCCCAGCGTTTCCATCGTGTCGGCAGGCGCGTCGCCTTCCAGCGCGACGAGCACGCCGATCTTGCCCAGGCCCGGTGCGGCGGCGTTGTGAACATAGGGAACGACGACGCCCTGGTTCACCGACACATGCGCGACGCGACGGACATTCTGGTTTTCGCCGATGGTCGCGATGTTGGCGACCAGCTTTTCGGACACGGTGCCGCCCGACGGATAGGATGCCGCCAGCAGCGCTTCAGCATCGCTCACGCCGCTTTCCAGCGCGATGGTCGACACGGTGCGGACGAAATCCTGGAACTGCTCGTTCTTGGCAACGAAATCGGTTTCGCTGTTCACTTCGACGGCAACGCCCTTCGTCCCGGCAACGGCGACGCCGACCAGGCCTTCGGCCGCGGTACGGCTCGACTTCTTCTGCGCAGCGGCCAGACCCTTGGCGCGCAGCCAGTCGGTCGCCGCTTCGATGTCGCCGTTGGTTTCGGTCAGCGCCTTCTTGCAATCCATCATGCCGGCGCCCGAACGGTCGCGCAGTTCCTTGACGGTGGCGGCGGTAATATCGGCCATGTTTCGGCTCCTAATATATTTGTGGTTCAAACAAGCGGGTCTTGAACAAGCACTAGGGCGCGTCTCCAAAGAGCGCGCCCTAGCCTGTCAGTCTTACGGTTGTGCGACGCCTTCAGGCTTCGGCGACAACCTCTTCAGCCATCGGCTCGTCCATCGCGCCCAGGTCGACACCCGAAGCCTGCTGCGCACCACGGTTGCCCTTGGTGGCGGCGGCGGCAATGGCCTCGCAATACAGGCGGATGGCGCGGCTGGCGTCATCGTTCGCGGGAACCGGGAAAGCGATGCCGTCGGGCGAAACGTTGGAATCGAGGATCGCAACGACCGGGATACCCAGCGTATTGGCTTCCTTGATCGCCAGCTCTTCCTTGTTGGCGTCGATCACGAACATGACGTCGGGAATGCCGTTCATGTCACGGATGCCGCCCAGCGACAGTTCCAGCTTCTCGCGCTCGCGAGTCATCTGGAGCACTTCCTTCTTGGTGAAGCCATGGGTGTCACCCGACAGCTTTTCCTCAAGGGTCTTGAGACGCTTGATCGAACCCGAAATCGTCTTCCAGTTGGTGAGCATGCCGCCCAGCCAGCGATGGTTGACGAAATGCTGGCCGGACTTGCGCGCAGCGTCGGCGATCGGGTCCTGCGCCTGGCGCTTGGTGCCCACGAACAGCACCTTGCCGCCAGCGGCGACGGTCGACGACACGAAGTCGAGCGCACGGCCGAACAAAGGCACGGTCTGCGACAGGTCAAGAATGTGGATGCCGTTGCGCTCGCCGAAGATGTACGGCTTCATGCGCGGGTTCCAGCGATGCGTCTGGTGGCCGAAATGCGCGCCAGCGTCGATCAATTGGTGCATGGTGACGACAGGTGCCGCCATAAGATATTCTCCTTCCGGTTGTGCCTCTGGGAATCAGGAACCGGGAAGGAGCCTCAAAGACCCCGCCGGCACCGGATATGTCGATTCCCATGTGGAATAGGGCGCGCCTTTAACGGCAGGCGAAACATTGCGCAAGGGGTTGACTTGCCCCAAAGATAGGAACATATCGTGAACAAGCGGAACAAATGGGCCTAACCGCCGTTTGGACCGTCATTGTGGGACAAGCCGTGCAAATGGCAAGATAGAAAGTGATCTCCATGTTCACATTCGTTGCAGTGACCCTGTTTACCCTGGCCTTCATGATGGCCATCGGCACGATCGCGTGGATGCTGCTCCACTATCATGACAAAATGGTGGCGGCCTTGCTGTTCCAGCCCATTCCGCAGGACGCGCCCGTCTATCATGTCCGTATCCGCCGCCCGCGCGTCATCCCCTCCGCGCGCAGCGCCAACCGCGCCCTGCCAAACGGCATGCTCGCCGCCTAACGATATTCAGGCGGGGCCGGGATTGGCCTCGCGCTGACGGCGGACCTTGGCGTAGGACAGGATGCCAAACGGGATCAGCGCCACATATATGCCGCAGATCAGCAGCAGCGTCAGCCAGGGATCGGTCGCCAGCGAGGCGGCCAGCAATCCGGCCAGGGCAATCGTTTCCAGCCTGATCCGCTTGCGCAACCGCAGGGCCGACCAGCTATAGGTCGCAATGTTGGAAATCATCAGGAAGGCGATGAACGCGGTCCAGGGCGCCACGACATACCAGGCCTGGAAAATCGGTTCCCCCGTCACGAGCCACAGATAGAGCGGCACGAAGGTCAACCCTGCGCCAGCGGGCGCAGGCACGCCGGTCAGGAAGCCAGCCGACTTATGCGGCTGCACATCGACATCGATATTGGCGTTGAACCGCGCCAGCCGCAGGGCGCAGGACAGCGCATGCGCGAGCGCGAAAATCCAGCCGAATTTGGGCATCGCATAAAGCGACCATAGATAGAGGATCAGCGAAGGCGCCACGCCGAACGCAATCGAATCGGACAGCGAATCCAGTTCCGCGCCAAAGCGGCTCTCGCCACGCAGCAACCGGGCGATTCGCCCGTCCAGGCCGTCCAGCACGCCTGCGAACAGGATGGACAGGACCGCCCGCTCCCATTCACCCGATATGCCATACCGCACGCCGGTCAGGCCAAAGCACAGCGCCATTGCCGTCACCGCATTGGGCGCAACCATCCGCAGGGTGATTCCCCGGCGCAACCCCCGTGGCACGGCGCGACGCTGCCTCACTGTTGGATGCCCGCAATGACGCGGCGGTCGCCAACCTGGCCCAATATGGTCTCTCCCGCGACCGTTCGTTGCCCCAATATCACGCGCGGCGCCGTCCCGGCGGGCAGGTAGACATCCACCCGGCTGCCAAAGCGGATCAGGCCGATGCGCTGCCCCGCCGCCACCATGTCACCGGGCTTGACGAAGGGTACGATCCGCCGCGCGACCAGACCCGCAATCTGGGTGAAGCCGATACGCAGCCCGTCGTGCCGCTCGACCAATATATGCTGGCGTTCATTATCCTCGCTCGCCTTGTCCAGGTCCGCGTTCAGGAACTTGCCTGAAATATAGACCACCGACTTGATCGTCCCGCCGATCGGCGTGCGATTGATATGGACGTCGAACACACTCATGAAAATGGACACGCGGATCAACGGCTGATCGCCAAGACCCGCCGCCCCGGCCATCTCGCGCGGCGGCGGCACTTTCTGGATCAGCGTCACCAGACCATCGGCGGGCGCAATGATCGCGCCTTCATCCTGCGGCACCGCCCGCACCGGATCGCGGAAGAAGGCCAGCACCCACATCGTCACGATCAGCATCAGCCAGCCGACCACTTCCCAACCCATCAGAAAGAAAACGCCCGTGATAGCCGCAGCGATCAGGCCGAATTTCACGCCTTCCGGATGAACCTGGGGGAAGCGCCATTTGACATTGCCGCCGGCGGCAATCGTGATCTCGTTATTTTCCATAGCCACCGTCTTTAGGGAGAGACCCTCGCCCTGACAACGACCGATGCCGCGCTATGTATCCTTGCCTGTCCGGAACGTTAGAATCCCCGCCAGAACGGTTGAACATTGGCCGCGCTTTGCCTAGGGCGTTTTGCAAATCCACCCAGAATGAAGAAGGCGAACAGGCGCATGGCGAAGATCAAGGTGAAAAACCCGGTCGTGGAAATTGACGGCGACGAAATGACCAGGATCATCTGGCAATGGATTCGCGAACGCCTGATCCTCCCCTATCTCGACATCGACCTGAAATATTACGACCTGAGCGTCGAAAAGCGCGACGAGACCAATGATCAGATCACGGTCGATGCCGCCAATGCCATCAAGGAATATGGCGTCGGCGTAAAGTGCGCCACCATCACCCCTGACGAACAGCGGGTCGAGGAATTTAACCTCAAGCAGATGTGGAAGTCGCCCAACGGCACCATCCGCAACATCCTGGGCGGCGTCGTGTTCCGCGAACCCATCGTCATCAAGAATGTCCCCCGCCTCGTTCCCGGCTGGACCGACCCGATCGTCATCGGCCGTCACGCCTTTGGCGACCAGTATAAGGCGACCGACTTTCTGGTCCCCAGCGCTGGCAAGCTGACCATGGTGTGGGACGGCGACAATGGCGAAAAGATCGAAAAGGAAGTGTTCAACTTCCCGGCCGCCGGCGTTGCCATGGGCATGTATAATCTCGACCAGTCGATCATCGACTTTGCCAAGGCGAGCATGAACTATGCGCTCGACCGCAAATGGCCGCTCTACCTGTCGACCAAGAACACCATCCTGAAGGCCTATGACGGCCGCTTCAAGGATCTGTTCCAGCAGGTGTTCGACGAAGAATTTGCCGATCGGTTCAAAGCGGCGGGCATCGTGTACGAACATCGCCTGATCGACGACATGGTCGCCTCCGCGCTCAAGTGGAGCGGCAAGTTCGTCTGGGCCTGCAAAAATTATGACGGCGACGTCCAGTCGGACACGGTTGCGCAGGGCTTCGGCTCGCTCGGCCTGATGACCTCCGTGCTCCTCTCGCCTGATGGCAAGACGGTCGAGGCCGAAGCCGCCCACGGCACCGTCACCCGCCACTATCGCCAGCACCAGCAGGGCAAGGCGACCTCGACCAACCCGATCGCCTCGATCTTCGCCTGGACGCAAGGCCTTGCTTTCCGCGGCAAGTTCGACGGCACGCCCGACGTCACCAAATTCGCCGAAACGCTGGAGCGCGTCTGCGTCAAGACTGTCGAGGATGGCGCAATGACCAAGGATCTGGCGCTGCTGATCGGCCCGGAACAGGCGTGGATGACCACGGAACAGTTTTTCGAAACGATCCGCGTCAATCTGGAAGCCGAAATGGCGACATGGAACTGATAGCCGCTTGAGGCTTTCAATTCGCAAACGGAACGAGGCGGCGCCGTGCAACGGAGCCGCCTTTTTCACGACTGGCCAACCGACCGGAAGTAAATCTCTCTCCGTTCGGGACTGACCTTGCAGGAGACGCGCAGATGACAACGACAGCCCGCAAACGCCTGGAAGTCCGCACCGCCGTACCGTCCGACGTGCGCGCCATCCTGCGGCTGATAGCCCGCGTCTATCCGGGCCTGCCCAATTATTCCCCCGCGACAGTCCGGGGCCAGATCAACAATTTCCCCGATGGCTGTTTCGTCGCGCTCTACGACAATAAGGTCGTGGGCTATTGCGCGACCATGCGGGTCAGCAAGTCGATGGCCTTCTCCCCCCATGACTGGGACGAAATCACCGCCAACGGCTTTGGCACCCGCCACAGCGCGGCGGGCGAATGGCTCTATGGCTATGAAATGGCGGTCGATCCCAAGCTGCGCGGCCTGCGCATCGGCCAGCGCATCTATGACGAGCGCAAGGAACTGGTCGAACAACTCGACCTGCACGGCATCGTCATCGCCGGTCGCATGCCCGGCTATCTGCGCACCAAGCGCAAGGTGGACGGACCAAAAGATTATCTCGACAAGGTCGTGCAGGGCAAGATCCGCGACCAGGTGGTCAGTTTCCAGCTTAAAAACGGCTTCGAACCGCTCGGCGTCCTCGAAAATTACCTGCCGGAGGACAAGCAGTCGGATGGCCATGCTGCGCATCTGGTATGGCGCAACCCCTATGTCGACCCGGACGAAGCGCCCGAAATGCGCGTCCCGCGCGGCGTCGAAAGCGTCCGCCTCGCCACGTGCCAGCTACAGGCGCGCGCCGTGCAGGATTTTGACGAGTTTATCCGCAACATCGAATATTTCGTCGATGTCGCCGCCGACTACCGCTCGGACTTCATCGTCTTTCCCGAACTCTTCACCCTGCCCCTCCTGTCGTTCGAGACGAAAAAGCTCAACCCGATGGAGGCGATCGACAAGCTGACCAACTATACGCCCCGCCTGACCAAGGAATTGGGCCGCATGGCGCTGGAATATAATATCAACATCATCGGCGGTTCCCACCCGACCCGCGCCGATGATGGCGACATCCAGAATATCGCCTATGTCGCGCTCCGCGACGGATCGCTCCACACCCAGGAAAAAATCCACCCGACCCCCAACGAAGCCTTCTGGTGGAATATCAAGGGCGGCGACGCGCTGGACGTGATCCAGACCGACTGCGGGCCGATCGGCGTCCTCATCTGCTACGACAGCGAATTTCCCGAACTCGCCCGCCGCCTGGTGGATCAGGGCGCGCGCATCATCTTCGTCCCCTTCTGCACCGATTCCCGCGCCGGCTATATGCGCGTGCGCTATTGCGCGCAGGCCCGCGCGATCGAAAATCAATGCTATGTCGTCATGTCGGGCAATGTCGGCAACCTGCCCAATGTCGACAATATGGACATCCAATATGCCCAAAGCGCCATCCTGACCCCTTGCGACCTGCCCTTCGCACGGGACGGGATTGCGGCGGAATCATCCGAAAATGTCGAAACCCTGACCATGGCCGACGTCAACCTGGCTGACCTCAGTTGGGCCCGCGCCGAAGGCACCGTCCGCAACCTGCGCGACCGGCGCTTCGATCTCTATCATATCGAATGGGACAACAACCCCGACCACGCCCACGCCCAGAGCGGCGGCCCGGTCCCGGCAGGCGGCCATAATTCGCCTGGGGGTGGGTGATGGACGATAAGGGTGGATTGCGGAATGGCGGCTTTGCGCCAGAAATCGACAGTAGCAGACGTTCAGTTCACAATGGTGCAGCCCCATCCGTCATACTCACCGCCACTGTCCCGCGCCGCTCTGAAGAGATCCATCGTCACATCGTCGATTTGATCTGGCCGATCAATCCTATCGAATGTGACCTGAAATTCGCCGTTTGTAGCGTCAGCTTCACCGATGATAGCATATCCCCTTGCGGCGAGATGTTTGACAAAGATATTTCTGGCCTCTCGCGAACCAAATACGGCAAAATGATCAATTGTTCTGGGTTCGTCGATGCGGTCGCCCTGTTCCAATAGGCGATCGACAACATCTCGATTCCCTATGCGTTGAAAATCTTCTGGTGATGGATAAAGGAAACGCCAATACGTTGACCACTCATTATCGGGGCGACAGCCGGTCTGATATTCATAGGAAGGCCAATTTTTCATAGCCTTTTCAAGGAAATTTTCGATCGATTCATTTTGCGTGTAGAAGTAAAAATCTCGATTTCCGCTTGATGTATTCCGCCCAACATAAAGATATTTCCCGGCGTGCTCTGCTGCTTCTGCTACGTCTTTCTCCAAAGAAATCAGACTATCGTATTCATCTTGACTGGATAGCCCATCCGGCCGGGGATTATTCATCCTGACACGCAAATATGCCATAATGGGAAAATCAGCGATCTGCGTTTCTTTCGTGACCCCGAGATCGACAAAGATCGACGCTGGCTCGTCATCGACAAGGAGAGCATAAAAATTCCAATTGTCGGACATCTGCACATCTCGCTGATTAAGAATGATCACCTGCGATGCACGTCTACATGGCAGCTTTGAGGATACGCATTTGCTTATGCGGCTGACTACAGTGGCCGATTTCCCCTACCAACCCCGTTCGCCCTGAGCCTGTCGAAGGGCCGCACTTTCTCCGTGCATTCTTACCCACTGCAAGTAAGAACAGGGCTTCGACAAGCTCAGCCCGAACGGTGGTGGGTGGCAGCTTCCGATCGTCAACTGACCCGAACCCGCATCCCCCGCTCACTCCACCGTAACACTCTTCGCCAGATTCCGTGGCTGGTCCACATCGGTCCCCTTGGCCACCGCGACATGATAGGCCAGCAGCTGGACCGGCACCGCATAGACCAAAGGCGCGATCAGCGGGTGGACGTTGGGCATCTCGATCGTCGCCATGCAGCCCTCGCCTGCCAGTGCGATCCCTTCCGCGTCGGAAATCAGCACCACCTTGCCGCCGCGCGCCTGCACTTCCTGCATATTGCTCACGGTTTTCTCGAACAGCGGGCCTGACGGCGCGATCACGATCACCGGCACCGCTTCGTCTATCAGAGCGATCGGACCATGCTTCATCTCGCCCGCGGCATAGCCCTCGGCGTGAATATAGCTGATTTCCTTGAGCTTGAGCGCTCCTTCCAGCGCCATCGGATAATCCGGCCCGCGCCCCAGATACAGCACGTCACGCGCCGGGGCGATCAGGTGCGCCATCGCCTCTATGTCGCCATCATGGCCCAGCGCCTCGTTCATTGCGGCAGGGGCTTCGGACAGGTGCCAGACGATCTCGGCTTCTTCCGCCGGAGTGAGCAGCCCCTTGGCCCGCGCCAGATTGGCGGCCAGCGCGGCCAGCACCGCCAGCTGGCAGGTAAAGGCCTTTGTCGACGCCACGCCGATTTCCGGCCCGGCATGGGTCGGCAGCAACAGGTCAGCCTCGCGCGCCATCGAACTGGTCGGCACATTGACCACAACCGCGATGATCTGGTCCGCGGCCCTGGCATGGCGTAGCGCCGCCAGCGTATCGGCCGTCTCGCCCGACTGGCTGATGAACAGCGCCAGGCCACCGGGTTCCAGCACCGGGTCGCGATAGCGGAACTCGCTCGCCACATCGATGTCGACAGGCACGCGGGCGAATTTCTCGAACCAATATTTGGCAACCATCCCGGCATAGAAGCTGGTGCCGCAGGCGACGATCGTAATGCGCTTCACCGCCCCCAGGTCGAAATCCATGTCCGGCATGGCGACCTCATTCTCCATCCGGCGCAGATAGGCGCGCAGCGTCTGGGCGACGACGACCGGCTGCTCGTAAATCTCCTTCTGCATGAAGTGGCGATGATTGCCCTTGTCGATCATCGCCCCCGACACGCCGGAGACCGTCACGGCCCGCTCGACCGGCACATTATCCTTGTCGAAAATCTCGGCGCCATTTTTCGTGATGACGACCCAGTCGCCCTCTTCCAGATAGGCGATCTTCTGCGTCAGCGGCGCCAGCGCCAAAGCATCCGACCCTAGATAGGTCTCACCATCGCCATAGCCGACCACCAGAGGCGATCCCAGCCGCGCGCCGATCAGCATGTCGGGATGGCTGCGGAACAATATCGCCAACGCGAACGCCCCGTGCAGGCGCGGCAGCACCTGGGCCACGGCTTCCTTGGGCGACGCTCCCTGCTCCACCAGTTCGCTCACGAGATGGGCGACCACCTCGGTATCGGTCTGGCTGTCGAAAATGCGCCCCCGCGCCATCAGTTCGGCGCGCAACGGCTTGAAATTCTCGATAATGCCATTGTGCACCAGCGCCACCTCGCGCGTCGCATGGGGGTGCGCGTTGCTGGTCGTCGGCGCGCCATGCGTGGCCCATCGTGTATGCGCGATGCCGGTCGTGCCGGGCAGCGGCTCGTCGCGCAACTCGGTCACCAGATTGGCGAGCTTCCCCTCCGCCCGCCGCCGCTCGATCGCCCCGTCATGGACGGTGGCGACCCCCGCGCTGTCATAACCGCGATATTCCAGCCGCTTTAGCCCATCGACCAGCCGCTCCGCCACGTCGCTGTTGCTGATGATGCCAATGATGCCGCACATGAGCCGGGGGAGCCTTTCAGAGTTGATAAGGGACGCGGATGCCCGGCGTCTGTGCCGGATAATCGTTAGTATTGCGTGTCACGGCAATGGCCACTCCCGTCAAGGTGGGGCGCGTTCAGTTTAATATGTTCAGTTCGGTGTCGGCTTTATCGTAATCAACCAGATGTCGGGCGGCGCGAGCAACCGGAACGGCAATCCGCTGGTGCCGATCCCGGCCGCGACGATCATCGTCTTGGCCCCGTCGCGATACAGGCCGCAGCCATAGCGCGTCCCATATTTCGACGGCACATAGACGATCCCGGCAAAGGGCAAAGCCACCTGCCCGCAATGGGTGTGCCCCACCAGTGTCAGAGACGGCGTGTTCGGCAGAGCGGGAAACACATCCGGCCCGTGCGACAGGATCAGCCGCGCGCCACCCATTCGCGCCATCGTTGTCATCGTATCGGGCAGGTCGGGCTTTCGCGTATAAATATCCTTCAACCCGCCAATCACCAGCGGCCCGAGCCGCACCACGCCATCCTGCAACAGGGTGATGCCGATCCGCGAGAAGGCCACGGCCCAGTCCCGACTGCTCAACGCAACACGGTTCAGTGCGCTGCGGCTGTCATGATTGCCCAGCACCGCCACCACGCCCAACGGCGCGCGCAGCCCGGCGAGCGGCGCGATGCTTGCCCGCGCATCATAGGTCGCCCCGCCCTTGTCATCGCCAATATAGTCGCCGCCCAGCAGGATAAGGTCCGGGCGCAGCGCGTTGATCTGCGCCACGATCCGCGCCATCCGCGCCGGGCTGTTGTCCGGCCCGGACATATGCGTATCGGTCAGCAGCGCGACGGTAACAGGATCGCGCGCCGCGTCGGCCGGGAAGGGCAGCGCGATCTCGGCCAGCCGAACCTGTGGCATGGCGCTGGCGTTCAGGATCAGCCAGCCAGCCCCTGCCAGAATCAGGATCAGCGTACAGACCATTCCCGCCAACCAGGGATGCCGCTGGACCAGCTTCATCCCACAACGTGCTCCCGCGCAGGCGGGAGCCCAGTCCCACGCTCCGATCTAGGCTCCCGCCTGCGCGAGAGCACGCAGCCTTTTCTCACTTCGCCGCCTTCTTCGCCATCATTCGCGCACGAAACCGCTTGGCCCAGCCCGGCTTTGCCTCCTGCGCGGGCCGGACCAGACACAGCGCGTCGGCCTCCACATCCCGCGTCACCACGCTTCCCGCCGCCACGATCGCATCATCGCCGATCGTCACCGGCGCGACCAGCGCGCTGTTCGACCCGACAAAGGCGCCCGCGCCGATCTCGGTCTTATATTTGAAGAACCCATCATAGTTGCAGGTGATCGTGCCCGCGCCGATATTGGCCCCCGCACCCACGCTGGCATCGCCAATATAGGACAGATGGTTGACCTTGGCCCCTTCGCCCAGCACGGCCTTCTTGATCTCGACGAAATTGCCGACCTTGGCCTTGACGCCGATCTGCGCACCGGGCCGCAGCCGTGCATAGGGTCCGACAGCCGCGCCGCTTTCAATGCTGGCCCCTTCCAGATGGGAAAAAGCGTGGATGACCACCCCGTCCGCCACCCGCACGCCCGGCCCGAACACGACGTTCGGTTCCACCACCACGTCGCGGCCCAATATCGTGTCATGGGCGAAGAACACTGTCTCCGGCGCCACCAGCGTCGCTCCTTCGCGCATCGCCTCTACCCGGCGGCGCGCCTGCCACATTGCCTCCACGCCCGCCAGTTCGACCCGGCTGTTGACGCCCGCCACTTCCCACGCGTCCGTCTCGATCACCGCACTGGGCGCACCGGGCAGCATGATGATGTCGGGCAGATAATATTCGCCAGCGGCATTATCGTTACCGATCTGGTCCAGCAGGACGAACAGATCGGTCGATCGCACCGCCATCAGCCCGCTATTGCACAAAGTGACTGCCCGTTCGGCCTCACTGGCGTCTTTATATTCCACCATCTTCCCGATGATGCCCTGCCCATCGGCAATGATCCGGCCATAGGCGGCAGCGTCGTCCGGTCGGAACCCCAGCACGACCGCGCGCGGATCGTCCCCCCGGTTCAACCGATCGAGCATCGCCCGCATCGTCGCCCCGCTCACCAATGGCACGTCGCCATAGAGGATCAACACATCGCCCGCGAATCCCGCCAGCGCATCATGCGCCTGTGCAACGGCATGGCCGGTGCCAAGCTGCTGGTCCTGCACCGCGATCACCGCGCCGGTGCCCGCCACCGCCGCCTCGACCTGCTCCCGGCCAGCGCCGACCACCACGACCTGCCGCTCCGGCTCCAGCGCCGCGACGCTCGCCAGCAGGTGCAACAGCATCGGGCGTCCCGCAACCGGGTGCAACACCTTGTGCAACGACGATTTCATGCGTGTGCCCTGCCCGGCGGCCAGGATGATGACGGCCAATGGGCGGGCGACTGGACGGCTGGCGGTCACGATATCTGTGTCCCTCGAAAATGGGTCTGTGGCCTTCGGCTCTGCCATGTTTGGCTTGCCTTTGCCACCGCGCTCGCGGCATGGCGCGGCCATGGCAAACATAAATTTCGATATTGTTGGTTTCGACCTGGACGGCACGTTGATCGACACGAGCGGCGACCTTGCCGCCGCCGTCAACCACGCCATCGCGACGATCGACCGACCGCCTTTCCCGGTGGAGGCCATCCGCCCCTTTGTCGGCAAGGGCGCGAAGGTCATGCTCGAACGCGCGCTCGACGCTTCGGGCGGCTATGACGACGCGACGCTCGCCCGGCTGCTGCCCGTCCTGCTCGACTATTATCAGGATAATCTCAGCGCCCGTTCCGTCCCCTATCCCGGCCTGATCGCCGCGATGGACGCGCTGGCCGCGGCAGGCGTCAAGCTGGCCATCTGCACCAACAAGGCAGAGCGCTTCACCATCCCGTTGATCGATCAGCTTGGCCTGACGCCGCGTTTCGCCAGCATCGTGGGCGGCGACACGGTGGGCGTCGCCAAGCCCGATCCCGCCCCCATCCGCGCCATGATCGAGCGCGCGGGCGGTGGCCGGACAATCTTCATCGGAGACACGATCAACGACATAGCGGGCGCGCGCAATGCGGGCATCCCCAGCGTCGCGGTCAGCTTCGGTTTCCTCGACGGCCCGGTCGAGGATCTGGCGGCCGACGCCGTCATCGACCATTTCGACGATCTCGTTCCCCTCCTGCAAAGCTGGCCCACATGAGCTTGCGGCTGGAGCGGGACGGGGCCATCGCCCGCCTGCTGATCGACCGCCCGGCACGTCGCAACGCCATGACGCAGGCAATGTGGGAAGAGCTGCCCGTGCTGGTGGCGCAGGCGATGGCCGACGACGCCGTCCGCGTCCTGATCCTCGGCTCCGCCACGCCCGGCATTTTCTGCGCCGGGGCGGATATCGGCGAATTTGCCCGGCACAGCAGCGACGAAGCCTGGCGCATAGCCAATCAGGCCGCGATCCGCGCCAGCCAATATGCGCTCGCCCATGCGCCAAAGCCGGTGATCGCGGCCATTGACGGCGATTGTGTTGGCGGCGGCTGCGGCCTCGCCATCGCCTGCGACCTGCGCATCGCCTCCCCCGCCACCCGGCTGGGCATTACGCCCGCGAAACTCGGCATCGTCTATTCGCTGTTCGACACCAAATTGCTGGTCGATCTGGTGGGTCCGGCCCGTGCCAGACGCATCCTTTTCACCGGCGCGCTGCACGGCGCGAACGATGCCCTCGCCATCGGCCTGATCGACGAGATCGCCGTCGATCCGCTCACCGCCGCAACGGCTTTGGCCCGCACCATCGCCGCCAATGCGCAGCATAGCGTGCGCGCGTCCAAGGCGATTATCCGTCGCATATTGAACGGTCAGGCCGATGATGACGAGGTGACGCTGGCGATGTTCCGCGACGCCTTCACCCTGCCCGATTTTGCCGAGGGCGTGGCTGCCTTTCAGGCAAAGAGGCGACCTGATTTTTAGAGTCGGATGACTTCACCTTGACCCGTTCGTTTCGAGCGAAGTCGAGAAACCGTGGTGCTACGTTTCTCGACTTCGCTCGAAATGAATGGAGGTTTTATCAGGATCTGCTTCCATCCCGGTCGTGAAAAAGGCCTCCGCAATGCGAAGGCCCTCTTCCTTTTTGCCGACTGACGGCAGCAATCACATATGGATCGGCTTGCCGGTCACCGCCATCGCCGCTTCCTTGATCGCCTCGCTATGCGTCGGATGGGCGTGGCAGGTATAGGCGATATCCTCGCTCGATGCGCCAAATTCCATCGCCTGCACGACCTGCGCGATCATGGTGCCTGCCGGTACGGCGATGATCCACACGCCCAGCACCTTGTCGGTCTCAGCGTCGGCAATGACCTTCACGAAGCCGTCCGGCTCATGATTGGTCTTAGCGCGGCTGTTGGCCATCATCGGGAATTTGCCGACCTTGATCGGTCCCTTTTCCTTGGCCTGCTCCTCAGTCAGCCCGACGCCTGCAATTTCAGGCTTGGTGTACACGACACCGGGGATCAGGTCATGGTTCACGATGCCGGTCAGGCCCGCGATATTCTCGGCAACGGCAATGCCCTCATCCTCGGCCTTGTGGGCCAGCATCGGGCCGGGGATCACGTCGCCGATCGCCCAGACGCCGGGCACCTTGGTGGCGAATTCATGATCGGTTTCGATCTGGCCGCGCTTGTTGAGTTCCAGCCCGATCTTGTCGAGGCCCAGTCCATCCGTATTGGGGCGACGGCCGATCGACACCAGAACCACGTCCGCCTCGATCGTTTCGGCCGCGCCGCCCGCAGCAGGCTCAACGGTCAGGGTCACGCCCTTCTTGCCCGCCTTCGCGCCGGTCACCTTGGTGCCGAGCCGATATTCAAAGCCCTGCTTCTTGAAGATCTTGTTGGCTTCCTTGCGGATTTCGCCGTCCATGCCGGGCAGGATCTGGTCCAGATATTCCACAACCGTGACCTTGGACCCCAGCCGACGCCACACGCTGCCCAGTTCCAGGCCGATGACGCCGCCGCCGACAACGACCAGATGCCCCGGCACCTTGTCCAGTTCCAGCGCACCGGTCGAATCGACGATCTGGCCGCCGGCATTGTCCACCTCGACACCCGGCAGCGGCATGACCGACGATCCGGTGGCGATAACGATATTCTTCGCCGTCACCGTTTCGCCGCCGACTGCAACCGTGTTTGCGCCGGTGAAGCTCGCCAGCCCCTTGAGCCAGGTCACCTTGTTCTTCTTGAACAGAAATTCGATGCCGCCGGTCAGACCCTTGACCGCGTCGACCCGCTGCCCCTGCATGGTCGGCAGGTCGAGGCTCATCTTGTCGATCTTGACGCCCAGCTTGGCGAGCGTGCCGTTGGCCGCTTCGTCATAGAGTTCCGACGCATGAAGCAATGCCTTGGACGGGATGCAGCCCACATTAAGGCAGGTGCCGCCCAGCGTCTCACGGCTTTCCGCGCACGCGACCTTCAGGCCCAGCTGCGCCGCCCGGATCGCGGCCACATAGCCGCCGGGGCCAGCGCCGATCACCAGAACGTCATAATCATACTCGGCCATCGTTCTTCTTCCTCATAGTGTTCCTGCGAACGCAGGAACCCAGGGCGTCGTCAGAACAGCGTCTCGAACAAATCCCGCCACTGCGGATTTTCCCGTTCGATCAACTCGATCTTCCAGGCGCGCTTCCATTTCTTCATCTGCAGTTCGCGAAGCCTCGCTTCCTGCAAATCATCATATGACTCAAACCACACCAACATGGTGCAGCCATGTCGCTTCGTAAAGCCTTCAACCAAAGCGTTTCGATGCTGATATGCCCGGCCAGCCAGATCGCTTGTAACACCCAGATAGAGGGTGCCATTGCGTCGGCTGGCCATCAGATAGACATATCCCGCTTTCGTTACATTTCTCCGCCCTGGGCTCCTGCGTTCGCAGGAGCACGTGGGAAATAAGCCTTACAGGTCGATCAGCAGACGGGTCGGATCTTCGATCGCATTCTTCACCGCGACCAGGAAGGTCACCGCCTCGCGACCGTCGATCAGACGATGGTCATAGGACAGCGCCAGATACATCATCGGACGCACCACGACCTGACCATCGCGCACCACTGGACGATCCTCGATGCGGTGAAGGCCAAGCACTGCCGACTGGGGCGGGTTGATGATCGGGGTGGACATCAGGCTGCCGAACACGCCGCCATTGGAGATGGTGAAGGTGCCGCCCTTCATATCTTCCATGGTCAGCTTGCCTTCCTTCGCCTTGCGGCCAAAGTCGCCAATCGTCTTTTCGATCGTGGCCACGCTCATGCTTTCCGCGTTGCGGATGACCGGAACGACCAGACCGGTCGGCGCCGACACCGCGACCGAAATGTCGCAGAAATCGTTATAGACGATCTCGTCGCCCTCGATCTGCGCGTTGACGCCCGGAATGTCCTTCAGCGCCATGCAGACGGCCTTGGTGAAGAAGCCCATGAAGCCCAGACGGACGCCATGCTTCTTTTCGAACAGGTCCTTATACTTGGCCCGCGCCTCGATCACCGCGCTCATGTCGACATCGTTGAAAGTCGTCAGCAGCGCGGCATTATTCTGCGCTTCCTTCAGGCGCTTGGCGACCGTCTGGCGCAGGCGGGTCATCTTGACCCGTTCCTGCGCGCGACCGGGACCGGACGCCGGTGCCGCTGCCGCAGGGGCCGAATCCGCCGCCGTCGCGGCCGCCGCCTTCGCCGTGCCAGCCGCTACGGCCGCCGTCACATCATCCTTGGTCAGGCGGCCGTCCTTGCCGGTGCCCTTGATCTTGCTGGGGTCCAGCCCATGCTCCAGCACCAGACGGCGCACGGCGGGCGACAGGGTCAGATTGCCGCCCTCCTCATCGTCCGATGCAGCAGGCGCGGGGGCCGAAGCGGCAGGTGCAGGCGCGGCGCCCTCCGCCTTGGCGGCGGGTGCAGCGGCAGGCGCGGCGGCAGCTGCTGCACCTTCGTTGATCAGCGCCAGCAGTGCGCCGACATTCACCGTCTCGCCTTCCTTGGCGATGATGTCGCCCAGCGTGCCTGCGACCGGCGCGGGCACGTCGACCGCGACCTTGTCGGTTTCCAGGCTGACGATAGGCTCGTCGAGCGCGACGGCTTCACCGGGCTTTTTGAGCCACTGGCCCACGGTTGCTTCGGTAACGGATTCGCCCAGAGTAGGGACTTTGACTTCGGTGGCCATGAGCTTGTTCAGCCTTTCTTCTGGCGACGGATTTCTTCACGAACGCTGTGACCCAGCGCATCGGCGACGAGGGCGCCCTGTTCGGCAACATGGCGCTTGGCGAGGCCCGTGGCGGGCGACGCCGATGCCTTGCGACCGGCATAGCGGGCGCGCATCGGCGCCTTGCCGGCACTCGCCAGCGCTTCCTCGATATAAGGCTCCACATGGAACCATGCACCATTGTTGCGCGGTTCTTCCTGGCACCAGATCACTTCCGTCAGATTGGTCATCCGCTTGATACGGATGGCCAGCGCATCGGTCGGGAAGGGATAGAGCTGTTCGATACGCACGATCTGGGTATTCTTGTCACCCGCCGCATCGCGCGCCTCAATCAGGTCATAGGCGACCTTGCCCGAACACAGGACCAGACGCTCCGTTTCCGCGTCCGGCGCCGGGTTGGTATCCGACAGGATGCGCATGAAGTGCGTATCGCCCTGGAAGTCCTGCGCCTGACTTACCGCCAGCTTGTGCCGCAGCAGCGACTTGGGCGTCATGATGATCAACGGCTTGCGGAACGGGCGCAACATCTGACGACGCAGGACATGGAAATAATTGGCTGGCGTCGTGATGTTGGCGACCTGGATATTGCCTTCCGCGCACAGTTGCAGGAAGCGCTCCAGACGCGCCGAACTATGTTCCGGCCCCTGCCCTTCATAGCCATGCGGCAACAGGCAGACGAGCCCGTTGGAGCGCAGCCATTTGGTTTCCGACGATGCGATATACTGGTCGAAGATGATCTGCGCGCCATTGGCGAAGTCGCCAAACTGCGCTTCCCACAGCACCAGGCTCTTGGGGTCGGCGAGCGCATAGCCATATTCAAAGCCCAGCACGCCATATTCGGACAAGGGGCTATCCAGCACCTCGAACCGGCCATGGGGCACGGTCGACAGCGGGATATATTTCTTCTCCGTATTCTGGTCGACCCAGACCGAATGGCGCTGGCTGAACGTGCCACGACCGGAATCCTGTCCCGACAGTCGCACGCCATAGCCTTCCGACAGGAGCGAGCCGAAGGCCAGCGCCTCGCCCGTCGCCCAGTCGAAATTCGCGCCTGACTTGAACATCTCCGCCTTGGCATCCAGCACGCGCTGAAGCGTCTTGTGGACGGTGTGGCCCTGCGGCACGGTGGTCAGCGTCTTGCCCAGGCTGTCGAACAGCTTGGGGCTGATCGCCGATTCAACGCTCTGGCGCGCGGTTTCAGCATCGGCTGGCTTGTGCAGTCCCGACCAGCGACCCGCAAACCAGTCGGCCTTGTTGGCCTTGTAGCTTTTGGACGCCTCGAACTCGTCTTCCAGATAGTTGACGAAGTCGCCCGTCGTCTTGGTGACATAATCATCGTCGACCACGCCCTGCGCCTTCAGGCGGGTGGCGTAGACTTCACTGACCGGCGGATGCTGGCGAATCTTCGCATACATCAGCGGCTGGGTGAACGAGGGTTCGTCGCCTTCGTTATGGCCGAAGCGGCGGTAGCACCACATGTCGATCACGATGTCGCGATGGAAGGTCTGGCGATATTCGACCGCCAGCTTGCAGGCGAACGTCACCGCTTCGGGATCGTCGCCATTCACATGCAGGATCGGCGCCTGCACACCCTTCGCCACGTCGGACGGATAGGGCGAGCCGCGCGAAAATTGCGGGCTGGTGGTGAAGCCGACCTGGTTGTTGACGATGAAATGGATGCAGCCGCCGGTATTGTAACCCGCAACCCCGGAAAAGCCGAGGCATTCCCAGACGATACCCTGACCCGCAAAGGCCGCGTCGCCATGGATCAGCACCGGCAAAACCTGCTCATGCTTGGCCAGATCGTCGCGGAACGTCTGCTGCGCACGCACCTTGCCGAGCACCACCGGATCGACGGTTTCAAGGTGCGAGGGGTTGGGGACCAGCGACATATGGACCTTGACCCCGTCAAATTCGCGGTCGGTCGATGTGCCCAGATGATATTTGACGTCGCCCGAACCACCGACATCTTCCGGGTTCGCGGTGCCACCGGAAAATTCGTGGAAGATGACGCGAAAGCCCTTGGCCATCACATTGGCCAGCACGTTCAGGCGGCCACGATGGGCCATGCCATAGACGATTTCACGGATGCCCGACTGGCCGCCATATTTGATGACCGCTTCGAGCGCGGGAATCATCGATTCGCCGCCGTCCAGACCAAAGCGCTTGGTGCCGACATATTTGCGGCCCAGGAACTTTTCATATTGTTCGCCCTGGATGACCTTGGCCAGGATCGCCTTCTTGCCCTCTGGCGTGAAGATGATTTCCTTGTCCTTGCCTTCCATCCGCTCCTGAAGGAAACGGCGTTCCTCCACATCGGCGATGTGCATATATTCCAGGCCGACATTGCCGCAATAATTGGCGCGCAGGATCGCGACGATTTCGGTCACGGTCGCAAATTGCAGGCCCAGCGTACCGCCCAGGAATATCTTTTTGGCCGGATCGGTCAGGCCATGATATTCCGGCGTCAGATCGGCCGGCAAGTCGCGCTGGGTCAGCCCAAGCGGATCGAGATTGGCGGCGAGATGACCGCGCACGCGATAGGTGCGGATCAACATCTGCGCGCGAATGGCGTCCTCTGCCGCCTGCGCTATGTCGGCGTCCGACACCGACTTGCCCGCAGACTTGGCGGCGGCCTTTACGGCCACCTGCATCTGGGTCGGGTCCATCGCCCCGGTCAGGTCGTCGGTATCCGCCAGCGGCCAGTTGGGTCGCGCCCAGCTTGGACCTTGCTCGACTTCAAAATCCTGGTTTTCGTAACCCATCATCATATCCCATCCGTGCCGCGTGCAGTCGCGGTCGGGCAAAGGACGGCCGGGGTGCAGCCCGACCGCCTTACAGGCCTGATCAGCCCTTCAGCACTTCCAGCAGGGTCGTGCCCAGTTCGGACGGGCTGGCCGCAACCTTGATGCCCGCCGCTTCCATCGCGGCGATCTTGCTTTCCGCGTCGCCCTTGCCGCCCGACACGATCGCGCCAGCGTGACCCATGCGGCGGCCCGGAGGCGCCGTGCGACCGGCAATGAAGCCAGCCATCGGCTTCTTGCGGCCCTTTTTGGCTTCGTCGATCAGGAACTGCGCCGCCTGCTCTTCCGCGTCACCGCCGATTTCACCGATCATGATGATCGATTCGGTGGCGTCGTCGGCCAGGAACAGTTCCAGCACGTCGATGAAGTTGGTGCCATTGACCGGATCGCCGCCAATGCCGACCGCCGTGGTCTGACCCAGGCCAGCGTTCGACGTCTGGAACACCGCTTCATAGGTCAAGGTGCCCGAACGCGACACGACGCCGACGCTGCCCGCCTTGAAAATGCTGCCGGGCATGATGCCGATCTTGCATTCGTTGGGGGTGAGCACGCCGGGGCAGTTCGGGCCGATCAGGCGCGACTTGCTGCCCGACAGTGCGCGCTTCACGCGGACCATGTCGAGGACGGGGATGCCTTCGGTGATGCAGATGATCAGCGGAATTTCCGCGTCGATCGCTTCCAGGATCGAATCGGCCGCAAATGGCGGCGGCACGTAAACGACCGACGCATCCGCGCCGGTCTTGGTCTTGGCTTCCAGCACCGTGTCGAACATGGGCAGGCCGATATGGGTCGAACCGCCTTTGCCCGGCGTGACGCCGGCAACCATCTGGGTGCCATAGGCGAGCGCCTGTTCGGTGTGGAAGGTGCCGGTGGCACCGGTCATCCCCTGGGTGATGACCTTGGTGTTCTTGTTCACCAGAATGGACATGCGTGTCCCTTTACATTCTGTGGACGTGGCACTTGGTCGAATGCATCCCGTTTCAGGCTGCGCACTTACCTGAAACGGGATGGTGCAGCTCTGAAGTGTCAGGCGAGCGAGGGATCAATACCCTTGCACGCTTCCAGCAGTTCCTTGACGGCGTCGACCGAAACCTGAAGATTAGCTTTGGCTTCGTCGTTGAGTTCGATTTCGATGACCTGCTCGACACCATCCTTGCCGATGATGACAGGCACGCCGACATAGAGATTGTCGACGCCATATTGGCCGGTCAGGTTGGCCGCGCAGGGCAGCAGGCGCTTCTTGTCGCCCAGATAGGATTCCGCCATCGCGATCGCGCTGGTGGCGGGCGCGTAGAAGGCAGAGCCGGTCTTGAGCAGCGCGACGATTTCGCCGCCGCCCGAACGGGTGCGCTGAACGATGGCGTCGATACGCTCCTGGGTGGAGCGGCCCTGCTTGATGAGGTCAGGCACGGGGATGCCCGCAACGGTCGAATATTCGATCACCGGCACCATGGTATCGCCATGGCCGCCCAGCACGAAGCTGGTGACGTCCTTGGCCGACACGTTGAATTCTTCGGCCAGGAAGTGGTTGAAGCGCGAGCTGTCCAGCACGCCGGCCATGCCGACGACCTTGTTGTGCGGCAGGCCCGAAAATTCGCGCAGCGCCCAAACCATCGCGTCGAGCGGGTTGGTGATGCAGATGACGAAAGCGTCGGGCGCGTTGGCGGCAATGCCTTCGCCCACCGCCTTCATGACTTTCAGGTTGATGCCCAGCAGGTCGTCGCGGCTCATGCCCGGCTTGCGCGCGACACCGGCGGTCACGATGATGACATCGGCGCCAGCAATATCGGCATAATCGTTGCTGCCGGTGATCTTGGCGTCGAAGCCTTCGACCGAAGCGCACTGGGACAGGTCGAGCGCCTTGCCCTGGGGCACGCCTTCCACGACGTCGAACAGGACGATATCGCCCAGCCCCTTCAGGGCCGCGAGATGCGCGAGCGTGCCGCCAATGTTACCAGCGCCGATGAGCGCGATCTTGTTACGGGCCATATGTCTGTCATCCTCCAAGACGTAAACTCTGGAATTGATGGCCCGCTTAAGCCGATAATGCAGGGGTTTCAACTAACAAAGGCCGTAAGAGCAAATTATCTTTGCAACTCATTCGCAATTGCGATAAGAGCAGCAACACCCTGTCGCTCCCGGCTCCCACCCTGGCCGTCGAGCTGTCCCTGCAGCGGTATCCTGCCGGATGCTTTCCCGACGGAGAGCATCCGGTCTGTTTTTCCCCGTTTTCAGCAAGAAGATTGCGTCATGATGACGGCAGCGCACGGCGGGCCGTGCCCGCTGCGGTACCTATTTGGGACCGTGGCCCAGCGCCAGATAATCGTCCGACTGCATTTCCATCAGTCGCGACACGGTCCGTTCAAATTCGAACGCGCCGTCTCCCTCCGGGTAGAGCCGGGCCGGTTCCGCGTCCGCCGACGCCAGCAACTTCACCTTATATTCGTAGAGCGAGTCGATCAGCGTCACGAAGCGCGCGGCCTCATTGCGCTTCTCCGGCCCCAGGACCGGGATACCGACGATGATCACCGTATGATATTTCCGGGCGATCGCCAGATAGTCGGGCGCGCCGCGCGCCTCCGCGCATAACCGCTTGAACGAAAAGACCGCCACGCCCTTCAGGCTCTTTGGCACATGGAGCGTCCGCCCGCCCTGCACCTTTATGTCCTCCGAGGGCACATGGGCGCGGTCTGACGGGGGATAATCGGTCAGGCGGAAAAATGCGGTGCTGAGCGCGACCGTCGCCGCTTCGCCATTGGGGCAGTGCCACAAGGTCGCGTCGCCCAGCCGGTCGCGGCGATAGTCGGTCGGGCCATTCAGCGTCAGGACGTCCAGACGATCCTTGATCAGGTCGATGAAGGGCAGGAAAAGCTGACGGTTAAGTCCATTTTTGTAAAGTTCATCAGGTTCTCGGTTGGACGTCGTGATGATCGTCACCCGCTTTTCCAGCAGCCCGGTAAACAGGCGGGACATGATCGCGGCATCAGCCATATTATTGACGACCATTTCGTCAAAGCAGAGCAAGCGCGCCTCGTCGGCCAGCGACTCCACGACCGGCGGGATCGGATCGCCCTTCTCCGACTTGCGGGCTTCCGCCAGCCGCGCATGGACGTCGAGCATGAATTCATGGAAATGCGCGCGCTTCTTGCGCTGGATCTTCACCGTGTCGAAGAACAGGTCCATCAGCATCGACTTGCCGCGACCGACCCCACCCCACATGTAGAGGCCGCGCGGCGGCTCAGGCATTTTGCGCAGCAGCTTCCACAGCGTCGAACCGCGTGCGGGAACCGCCTCCAATTGCTGCTGCAAGGTGTCGAGTCGCAACGCCGCCGCGCGCTGATCGGGATCGGCGCGCAATTCGCCAGCCGCGATCAGCGCCTCATATCGGGCAACCACCCCTGTCACTTGGCCACAATGACCTTGCGCAATGTAACGGTAGAGGCCGCGATCAAACCATCGCCCTGCGCGATCGTCATGCGCAGGAACAACATCTTGCTCGTTTCCTTGAGCAGTTCGACATCGGCGACCATCGTCAGACCGCGCTTGCCCAGGCCCAGATACTGCATCGACAGGTCAATGGTGAGCGCGGCCATCTGATCCTCACGCCCCATCGCCCAGAGCGCGATGAAATAGGCATGATCGGCAAAGCCTGCGGCAAAACCGCCGTGCATATTGCCAAAGCGGTTCATGTGTTGCGGTCGCACCTCCAGCGCGACCCGCGCCTTGCCCGGCGCGTCGCTGCGCGCATAGCCGCCGCCGATCACCGAGGGGAAATCGACGCTGTCCGAATCGCCCCAGCGCCGCCAACCGCTCCAATCCTCCGCCGGTGCGGCGGAAGCCATCGCCTCGGTCTTACTCACGACAATCAGAGCTGCCGCTCGACCATCATCTTCTTGGTTTCGGCGATCGCCTTGGCCGGGGACAGACCCTTGGGGCAGACATTCGCGCAGTTCATGATGGTGTGGCAGCGATACAGGCGGAAGGGATCTTCCAGTTCGTCGAGACGATCGCCGGTATATTCATCGCGGCTGTCCGCCAGCCAGCGATAGGCCTGCAACAGGATGGCCGGGCCGAGGAACTTGTCCGAATTCCACCAGTAGGACGGGCAGCTGGTCGAGCAGCAGGCGCACAGGATGCATTCGTAAAGGCCGTCCAGCTTCTCGCGATCGGCGGGCGACTGGAGCCGCTCCTTGCCCGACGGCGACGGCGACACGGTCTTGAGCCAGGGCTGGATCGAATTATACTGCGCGTAGAAATGGGTGAAATCAGGAACCAGATCCTTGATCACATCCATATGCGGCAGCGGCGTGATCCGCACGTCCTTGCCCGAACATTCCTCGATCGCGGTGGTGCAGGCCAGCCCGTTCTTGCCGTTCATGTTCATCGAACAGGAACCGCAAATCCCTTCACGGCAGGACCGGCGGAAGGTCAGCGTCGGATCATATTCATTCTTGATCTTGATCAGCGCGTCCAGAACCATCGGGCCGCAATTGTCGAGATCAATCTCATAGGTGTCGTAACGCGGGTTCTGCCCGGAGTCGGGATCGTAGCGATACACCTTGAAGCTGCGCACCTTCGTCGCGCCTGCGGGTGCGGGGTGGGTCACACCCTTGCCGCTGATCTTGCTGTTCTTGGGCAACGCAAATTCGGCCATCTGAATAAGTCCTGCTATCCCGTTTCCACGCCCCTGAACAATATAGGGACCGCTTAGTCAAGCTGCACCATTGTGTTTGCGCACGAGTTCGCACGCCAGGTTCGCTTGCATCTGGTCAATCCAGGCCGCCCGTGGCAAGAGGGCGCTACCCCCTGATACGGCCATTCATGCGCGTCCTTTTCCTGTTCATTGGCGAACCCCATCACCTGTTTCATGCCCTGCCGATTGCAGCAGAAATGGCAGCCGCAGGTTATTGCCCGACCATCGCGCTGGCCAGCGAAGCGCATGTGCGCGTCATGCAACGTCTGGCCGATATTTACCCGGCGTTCGCGCCGGATGTGCATTTGCTGGGTCGGGGCCGGATCACCCGCTTGCTGCGCGCGATCGGCATCGGCCGTCATTCGCGCTTGCTCACCCTGCTGAGCGCGCTTCCCTTTCTGCGCGGGTTCGATGCGATTGTCGTGCCGGAACGTACCACCACCTTGATCCGCCACCTGCTGCCGCGCCACACCAGCCTGATCTTCACGCCCCATGGCGCGGGCGACCGGGCCATCATGCTGGACCCGCGCGACCGGCATTTCGATTTCGTGCTGGTGTGCGGGGAAAAGAGCGAGCAGCGGTTGCTGGAGGCTGGCACGATCCGCCCCGGCCATTATGCGACCAACGGCTATGTCAAACTGGACCTGATGGCGCAGATGCAGCGACGGCGGGTGCCGCTGTTCGACAATGATCGACCAACTGTGGTCTACGCCCCGCATTTCCGTCGCTCCCTATCCTCCTGGGATCGGTTCGGACAGGATGTCATCGCCTGGTTCAGCGCGCAGGATCGCTACAATCTGGTTGTCGCGCCGCATGTCCGCCTGTTTGCCGATGCGCCGCAATCGGCAAGGGACGCCATCACCGCGCTCGCCATCCCTGGCAAGGTCATGATCGATCTCGATTCGGATCGCCTGTTCGACATGAGCTATATGATCGGAGCGGACATTTATCTGGGTGACGTCAGCAGTCAGGTGTATGAATTTCTGGCCATACCGCGCCCCTGCCTGTTCCTGAATGCCCATGACGTGCAGTGGCAGGGCGATGCGGATTATCTGTTCTGGACGCTGGGCGACGTGCTGGACGATCTGTCAGACCTGCAACAGGCGCTGGACCGGGCGGCAACGCGGCACCCCCACTATATCGATGCGCAGCGCCTGCGCCTTGCGGAATCGGTTGGGGGCGATCCAACCGGTGCGGCACGACGCGGTGCAGACGCCATCGCCGCCTTCCTTGAAAATGGCGGCCCAGCCGGTAAGAGCGAAATATGACCACCCCCCTTGCATCGTCGCCCCCCAGCCTGTCGCTGATCGGCGCCAATCCTGCCCTGTTGTGGGGTATGACCAACGCCGAACGGCTGGCAAGACTGGCGCGCGCAGAGGGCATGACGGCCGATCCCGAAGCGACCGACACGCGCCTCCATGTCAATCTGGACTATGTGTTCGATCCGGTTTGGCTGCGCCATGTTCTGGCTTCGCCGGGGATGGTCGTCATGGACGGTGACGCGCTCGTCATGGCGCACCTCCCCCGGTCGATTGCGCCATCCGCCGATCAGATCGCCGCGCATCGGGCCACGCTGACCATCATCGATTATCGGGACGGCCCGCTGATCTACAACCGTCAACTGCGCAAACTCGACTGCCCCTTCATCCAGCGGCTGACCCCGGCAACCCGGCGCGAGATTGAGCGGCGCAGCTATTTCGGCGCCTATAAGGGCGTGACCGACCTGCTGACCAAATATCTCTGGCCCGAACTGGCTCTGGTGCTGACGCGGATCGCGGCGCAGCTGCGCATGACCCCGAATATGGTTTCGGTGATCGGCGTGACCCTGTGCCTGCTTGCGACATGGTTGTTCGCGCAGGGCATGTACTGGACCGGCTTCCTGTCCGGCTTCATCTTCATGGTGCTCGACACGGTGGACGGCAAGCTTGCCCGTTGCACCATCACGTCGTCCAAATGGGGCAATGTGATCGACCATGGCGTCGATCTGGTCCACCCGCCCTTCTGGTGGTATTTCTGGGGGACGGGGCTGACCTATTGGGGGCTGGCGCTGTCGACCCAGACCTTCGCGCTGGTGATGGCGGCGGTGATCGCAGGCTATGTGCTGCAACGGCTGATCGAGGGGATGTTCCTCAAGGATTTCGGCATGGACATCCATGTCTGGCAGCGCTTCGACAGCCAGTTCCGCCTCATCACCGCGCGGCGCAACCCCAATATGGTCATCCTGTTCGTGTCGCTGCTGTTCGGGCGACCCGATATCGGCCTGATCGCGCTGGCCTGGTGGACGGTCATTTCCCTGATCGTCCATGCCGTGCGGCTGGCGCAAGCCTATGCCGTCAAGCGGTCCGGCCAGCCGATCGTCAGCTGGATGGAGCAAGCCCGGCCATGAACCCCACGATCGAGAAATTCGGCTGGCCCGCCACGCTGATCGCGGAGTTCACCCACTGGGTCGTGCTGCTCCGCCCGGCCCAGCCGACGCTGGGGTCGCTGATCCTGGCGGCCAAGAGCGACGCGACGGCGTTTGGCGACCTGTCTGGCGACGCCCATGCCGAACTCAAGACCGTCACCGCAGCGATCGAGGCGGCGCTGACCAAGGCGGTGGGCTATGCGAAGATCAACTATCTGATGCTGATGATGGTTGACCCCCACGTCCATTTCCACGTCATCCCCCGCTATGAAGGGACACGCAGCGCGGCGGGTGTGCGTGTGGCGGATGCGGGGTGGCCGGGGCAGCCGGACCTTGGGTCTGCGGTCAAGCTCGACAGTGAGCTGGACAATGTAAAAGCGTGGCTGAAAATTCATTTCGATAACGAAATGAAGTAACCGGCAGTCTCTTTGACGACCGCCGCTTTTATCGCCCGTAGCGCCCCTCGGCGACCCATTTTGCGGTCAATGCCGTCGCCGCCTCGACGTCCTGATGGAAGTCGACCTCCTGCCATTCCAGCCCCTCGATCGACACGGTGCCGACCCGGTTGCCCTTGGCGATGATGTCGATCGCGCGCAGATACCAGCGTTCGACGCCTTCGGGGGTACGCATCATCTGGTCGATCTGGTTGCGGAAGATTGCCGGGCCTTCGCCGGTGAAGGCCAGCATCCCGATCGATTCGGCATTGGTGTCGGGCGGCAGCAGCCGCTTGCCGATATGGTGCAGGCGGCCACTCTCGTCACGGTTCACCTTCATATCGTCATCGTCATAGTCGGGCTTCACATCGACGGTCACGGTGATCGCATCCTGCGTCCCGGCTATAAGCTTCGCGACGATTTCGTCCGACACGATGGTGTCGCCGTTCAGGATGATGAAGTCCCGGTCCATCTCCTCCCGCACGATCCAGCAGGTGCCAAGGTTATCGGCCACCTGAAAGAAGGGGTTGAACACGCAGCGGATGCGCGCGCCGGTCTCGCGATACAATTGCAGCGCATGATCCTCGACCCGTTCGGTGCGGAACCCCGTCACCACCACGATGTCGGTCACGCCATTGGCGACCAGCGCGGCGATCTGCCAGCTGATCAGGGTGCGGCCGTTAAAGTCGATCATGCATTTGGGCACGTCGCGGGTCAGCGGCAACAGGCGCGATCCTTGCCCGGCGGACAGGATGATGGCTTTGGTTATGGTCATGGGGCGGGTCTTTAGAAGGGAAATTGGCCGAAAAAAAGGCGGCGTTTGCACTCGGTTCAGTGGGCGCTTAAAGCGCAGCGTGCTCCTGCGCAGGCAGGAGCCCAGATCGGAGCGAGGAACTGGGCGCCTGCCTGCGCAGGAGCACGTCGCGATCAGTTTGAAGGACCTGGTTGGTTGATGTTCAAGCCCGGCGCAGCACAGGACGGCTTTTCCCGCATATTGGCCAATACCGGCTGGCTGCTGGGGGGCAAGGGCGTGGGCGCGGTCTTGAGCCTGGCCTATCTCGCCATCGTCACCCGCACGCTGGGCGTGGCGGATTTCGGGCGGTTCGCGCTGGTGCTGAGCGCGGCCACCGTCATCAAGACGATCACCAGCTTCGACAGCTGGCAGATCGTCGTGCGCTATGGCCAGACCCATCTGGCGGCGGACAATGGCGACGCGCTCAACCGGGTGCTGCGTTTCTGCATTATGATCGACCTTGCCTCCGCCGCGGTCGGCGGGGCGATTGCCGCCGTCATCATCCTGGCCTTTGGCGGCCTGCTGGAACTGCCGCCGGGCATGGGGTGGCAGGCATGGCTGTTCTGCATGGTGATGATGATCACGATCCGGTCCAGCCCCACCGGCATATTGCGCCTGTTCGACCGGTTCGATTCCGCCGCGCTCGCCGAAACCATGATCCCGGTCGGACGGATGATCGGCGCGGTCGCCGCGCTTTGGCTGATGCCGACGATTACCGGCTTTCTGATCGCCTGGGGCGCGGCGGAACTATTATGTGCGCTCGCATATTGGTGGCTCGCTTTGCGCGAAGGGCGCGGGCGGATCGGCGCGTGGCGCGCGGGACGGGCGCTGGACGCGCGGGCGGAAAATCCCGGCATTATCGGTTTCCTGACTGCCACCAACCTCCAGACCAGCCTGTCGTCCATGGGACAGCAGGTCGCGGTGCTGGTGGTCGGGCTGTTCGTCGGGCCAGTCGGCGCGGGCCTGTATCGCCTGGCCAACCAGCTTGCCAATTCGCTGACGAAGATTTCCAGCCTGCTGTCGCGCAGCATATTCGTCGAGCTGTCACGCAGCGGCAGCCAAGGGGGCGAGGCGCTGGGCGCGCTGTTCCGCCGTACCAACCGGCTGGCGCTGGTCGCTGGCGCGGTGATCATCGCGCTGATCCTGACCATCGGCCATCCGCTGCTGGGTCTGATCGCCGGACGGGAATTTCTGCCCGCCTATCCGCTGCTGCTGCTGCTGGGCATCGCCGCCTGCATCGACCTGATCGGGGTCAGCTATCGCCCGCTGCTGATGGCGACAGACCGGGCGGGCCTGTCGCTGCGCATCACCTTCATCTCGACCGCGCTGTTGCTGGGGATGCAGGCCGCGCTGTTGCCGATCTACGGCACGATGGGCGCAGCCAGCGCCAATATCGTCGCGGCCATTGCCGGCTTCGTGATGTTGGGCCTGGCCAGCCGCAAGGCTGTTCGCGCGCAGGGGTGAGCGGGCGGCTGGCGTCGCTCACCTTGCCCCGTTCGTTTCGAGCGCAGTCGAGAAACGAACGGCGGGTGGAAGATGACACCCCGCTCCCGTTCCGTCCCCCCTCATAGCGCGCAACGAAAAAGGGGCCGGAAAACCGGCCCCTTCTCAATTGTCTGACAGTAGCTGAAACGCTTAGCGCTTCGAGAACTGGAAGCTCTTGCGGGCCTTCGCCTTGCCATACTTCTTACGTTCGACAACGCGGCTGTCGCGGGTCAGGAAGCCTTCGGCCTTGACCGCGCTGCGCAGCGCCGGTTCGTACTTGGTCAGCGCCTGGGCGATGCCATGCTTGACCGCGCCGGCCTGACCCGAAAGGCCACCACCCTTGACGGTGCAGATCACATCATACTGACCGGTGCGGTCGGTGACGCCGAACGGCTGGTTGATCACCAGACGCAGGGTCGGACGAGCAAAATAGATTTCCTGATCACGGCCATTGACCGTGATCTTGCCGGTGCCGGGCTTTACCCAGACGCGGGCAACGGCGTCCTTGCGGCGGCCGGTCGCATAGGCGCGGCCAAGATTGTCGATTTCCTGCTGGCGCAGCGGCATGGTCGACACAGGCGGCGCGATGGGCGCGTCGGCGGCAACGTCCGCAACAGGCGCTTGCGCAGCGGCAGGCGCGGCAGCCGGAGCCGCGGCGGCTTCGGCAGCGATCTGTGCGAGATCGGACAGGGACTGGCGGTTATCGGACATTATGCACCCACCTTGTTCTTGCGGTTGCGCGACGCGAAGTCGAGCACTTCGGGGTTCTGGGCTTCATGCGGATGCTCGGCGCCGCCGAACACGCGCAGGTTGCGCATCTGCTGGCGACCCAGCGGGCCACGCGGGATCATGCGTTCGATCGCCTTTTCCAGCACGCGCTCAGGGAAACGGCCTTCCAGAATCTTGGCCGGGGTGGTTTCCTTGATGCCGCCGGCATAGCCGGTGTGCTTGTAATAAACCTTGTCGGTCAGCTTCTTGCCGGTGAACTTCACCTTGCCAGCATTGATGATGATGACATTGTCACCACAATCGACATGGGGCGTGAAGCTGGGCTTATGCTTGCCGCGCAGGATGTTCGCCACGGTCGAAGCGAGACGGCCGACCACAAGGCCTTCCGCGTCGATCAGGACCCATTTTTTTTCGACCGTCGCCGGCGTCGCCGACTTGGTGGTCTTCATCAGCGCCTTCATGGTGCCAATTCTCCAGAATGAAAAAGGAAACCGGACGCCGTTGCCGACGCCCAGAAGTGGGGCGCTAATGACGGGTGGCAGGCTACAAGTCAAGAGATTCGGCGGCTTTGCTGACGGGTAAAATAATACCCGTTGCTAATCGGCAGGTATCAGATCCCGCTTTTCGGTCACCGCGCGCGTTCCCAGCGCCAGATTGCGCTGCTGCTGCTCGATCAGGCCGGTGCGCCGCGACAGGTGGTAAGTAACGCCGACTGCGATCCCCTGCCCAGCCAATTGTTCATCCAGATCGAGCGCGGCATCCGACCGCGCCGTCACCCGCAGCACGCCTTCGACCGGGACCGGACGGCCGAGCGGCGCGCCAGCGACCGTCCGCACGCTGCGCCCCGCACCGTCCTCCACCGTGTCGCCAGCAAACAGGAAGATCGGTCGCAACTCGCCCGCCAGCAACGCCAGCCGCCCTTCTGGCGACAGGCCCGACAGCAAGGCCTGTACGGACAGCACGGCCTTGTGCCGCGGCGTGTCTGGCGCAAAGGTCGCCTGCATCTTTGCCAACCCGGCCTCTACCGCGCTCCAGACCGCATCCATATTGTCGAGCGCTGTAATCTGTCCCCTGGCATCGACATGAAAGCGATGCTCCACCCCGATCAGCGGCGTCAGCGCGGCGGCATAGGGTTCAGCGCCCGATGCAGGCGCATCGCTGTCGATGGTGCGCAAGGTGGCGTGGAGGATATAGCCGTCCGCAACCTTGTCGAACCGCAGGTCGCGGGTTGCGGTGAACCGGCTGATCTTGCCTTCGACGGGGCGGTGTTGCTCAATCCGATAGGTGAGATTGCGATCGACCGGCGGCGCGAAGGGGATGGCGATCGCTTCGGCCTGCGCCACCCCCGGCACAAGCAGCGCCAGCCAGAGCGCCACTGCACGCATCGCCATCATATGCGCCGGGTGCCAATGGCATGCGCGCCCCAGGCTGCCGACGCCACGACCAGAGCGCCGACCGCCTGATGCAGCACGGCGAGCGGCAGGGCGATGCCGCTCAGCACGGTCGCGATGCCCAGCACGATCTGCGTACCGACCGCCGCATTGATCGCGATCGAGGGTGCGCGCTGTCCGGCGCGCCTGGCCTGCCGGGCCAGCAGGATGAGCGCAACGGCAGCGCCCCAGGCCCACCAGCGATGGAGAAAATGGACGAGATAGGGATCACTGGAGACGGTGGCCCAAAGCGAACCCATCCAGCTGATCCCTTCCGGCACCAGATGATCGTTCATCAGCGGCCAGGTGCTGGACACATAGCCTGCATCCAGACCGGCCGTGAAAGCGCCCAACATGAGCTGCACGAACAGCGCCAGCAGCGCGACGAGCGCCAGCGGCCGCAGTCGTGCCGGACGGGCACGGCTGTTGCGCGACAGCGCCAGCAGATCGAGCGCGGTCCAGACCAATCCGCCAATGATGAAAAGCGCCGTCAGCAAATGTACCGCCAGCCGGTAGTGGCTGACATCGGTGCGCAAGGTCAGGCCCGACTTGACCATCCACCAGCCAATTGCCCCCTGCAATCCGCCGAGCGCCAGCAGCGCCACCAGCCGGGGACCGTAACCCGCCGGAATGGCGCGTTTCCACGCAAACCATGCCAGCGGCAAGGCGAAGGCGATCCCGATCAGCCGCCCCAGCAGCCGGTGCAGCCATTCCCAGAAGAAGATGAACTGGAAATCGGACAGGCTCATGCCCCGATTGATCTGCTGATATTCGGGGATTTGCTGATAGAGGCGGAAGGCCTCCATCCACTGGTCATGGGTCAGCGGCGGTATGGCGCCGGTGATCGGCTTCCACTGGGTGATCGACAGGCCCGATTCGGTCAGGCGGGTGATGCCGCCGACCACGACCATGAAGAACACCAGCGCAGCGACGAACAGCAACCAGCGGGCGATCGCCACCGGGCGGGGAGAGGGATTGGCCATAGCCGGTCCATGCCCCCAAGCCGATGGCGTTTCAAGCAGGACAATCGGGACAGATTGTCCCAGACGTCAAAGACAGGCTTTCCAGGCCGCGACCAGATCGCGCCCGCGCGCGCCAACCAGCGCCGCATCGTCGCCGGGGCGGTAGAGCGCACCACCCACGCCGATCCCTTCGCAACCGCCCGCCAGCCACTCACCGATCGTGTCCGCGCCGGTGCCGCCCACGGCCCATACGCCGACATGCTTGGGGAGCACATCCTTGATCGCCTTCACATAGGCCGGGCCGAGCCGGGCAGCGGGAAAGAGCTTGATCCGGCGCGCACCCGCGGCGATCGCGGCAAAGGCTTCGCTGGGGGTCATGAAGCCGGGCAGCAACTCAAGGCCCAGTTCCGCCCCGCGCGCAATGACGGCGGGGTTGGTGTTGGGCGTCACCATGATGCGCCCACCCACGCCATGCAGTTGTTCCAGCGCCTCGACGCTCAGCACCGTGCCCCCGCCAATGATCGCGCGGTCGCCAAAGGCCTGTTGCATCGCGCCAATGCTGACGAGGGGGTCGGGCGAGTTGAACGGCACTTCAAGGATGCGGATGCCCGCCTCCACCAGCGCCGCAGCGACGTCCAGCGCCTCGTCCGGGCGGATGCCGCGCAGGATGGCGGCGATCGGCGGCGCGCCATCGGCCAGCAGGTCGTCCATCGTCATACCAACATATCTCCAGCATAGCCCAGTCCGGCCAGCGCGCAGGCGTCGCCATCCAGACGGTGCGATTCCACGCCCTGCACGGCCAGCGCGCGGGCATAGCGATCCGACAGGCGCGCATCGCCGATCAGCGTCACGCCATGGTCCGCGCGCAGCAAAGCACGCGCTTCGGCTATTTCGCCCCCGATCAGCAGGCCCGACAAATAGCCCAGCGCCCAATCGGCGGATCGCCCGGCACGCAGCCGCATCGCCCGCGCGGCGAACAGTCCGGCCAGCACAGCCCCCTCCCCCGCCCGCGCCAGCCCTTCGGCAAAGCCCGCAGCCTCTTCGGCGGTATCGCCGACGCTATCCTTTGGACCCAGCGTCGATCCGTCCCGCAGCAAGGCGAACAGTTCGCCGGTGGGCACGGTGCGGAACGCCAGCACCTGGCCATCCTCGACCAGCGCCCATTTGCTGTGGGTGCCCGGCAGCACGATCAGGCGACGGCCCTGCGCCAGTGCCGGATCACGCACGCAGGCGCCGAAAATCTGCGCTTCCTCGCCACGCATGACGTCGGGGACGCCATCCTCGCCGGTACAGGCCAGTCCCGCCATGATCGCGATGGGCACGCCACGCCAGTCAAAGCCTGTGGCGGCTGCGCGCCAGGCTTCCACATCGGACGGGCAATCGGCATAGGGCGCCTCCACCCAGCCATCGCGCGCGCCAACCATGCCGCACAGGGTGACAGAAAGCGGCATGGCATCGGCCAGCCAGGGGGCGACCGTATCGGCAAAGGCAGCTTCCGCATTCCGCCCGGCGACAGCGATGCCCGGCCCGTCGCGGCGCGCGACGATCCGCCCGTCCTCGACCCGGAACAGGCGCAGATTGCTCGTTCCCCAATCGCCGATGACCCGGTAGCCGTTCATCGCGGACCGGCTTTCGTAAAAATCTCGATCCGCCTCACTTGTCCTCGACACAGCTTCTTGAATTCCTATTTGTCTGAGTATATCAGGAGGTCAAGCGCGTCAACGTGCCATAGTCCATCAAGTGTCAGGATGCCCAATGAGTGATTCGTCCAAGCCAGCCTTCAAACTGCGCAGTCGCGCCTGGTTCGACAACCCCGACAATATCGACATGACAGCGCTCTATCTGGAACGCTATCTGAATTTCGGGCTGAGCCTGGAGGAATTGCGCAGCGGCAAGCCGATCATCGGCATCGCCCAGACCGGCAGCGACCTTTCGCCCTGCAACCGCCATCATATGGTGCTGGCCGAACGCATGCGCGACGGTATTCGCGAAATGGGCGGGATCGCGCTGGAATTTCCGGTCCATCCGATTCAGGAAACCGGCAAGCGCCCGACGGCGGGCCTGGATCGCAACCTAGCCTATCTGGGGCTGGTCGAAGCGATGTACGGCTATCCGCTCGACGGGGTGATCCTGACCACCGGCTGCGACAAGACCACGCCTGCGCTGCTGATGGCGGCTGCGACCGTCAACATCCCCGCCATCGCCCTGTCCGTCGGCCCGATGCTGAATGGCTGGCACAAGGGCGAGCGCACCGGGTCCGGCACCATCGTATGGAAGGCGCGGCAATTGCTGGCGGCGGGCAAGATCGACGATGAAGGCTTTATCAAGCTGGTCGCGTCGTCCGCGCCATCGACCGGCTATTGCAACACCATGGGGACAGCATCGACCATGAACTCGCTTGCCGAGGCGCTGGGCATGATGCTGCCGGGTTCGGCCGCTATTCCCGCCCCTTATCGCGACCGTCAGGAAGCCGCCTATCTGACCGGCAAGCGCATCGTCGAGATGGTGTATGAGGATCTCAAGCCATCCGACATTCTGACCAGAGATGCGTTCCACAACGCCATCATGGTCAACAGCGCCATCGGCGGATCGACCAACGCGCCCATTCATCTGGCGGCGATTGCCCGCCATATCGGCGTCGACCTGCCGCTCAAGGATTGGGAGAGCGTCGGGCACAAGATTCCCTTGCTGGTCAATCTGCAGCCTGCGGGCGAATATCTGGGCGAGGATTATTATCGCGCCGGGGGCGTGCCCGCTGTGGTAGCGCAGTTGATCGCGCAAGGGCTGATCCATGAAGGCGCGATGACCGTCAACGGCAAGACCATGGGCGACAATTGCCGGGGCGTGGAAATAGAGGATGAGAAGGTCATCCGCCCCTATGACCAGCCGCTGGTCGAGGATGCAGGCTTCCTGGTGCTGTCAGGCAACCTGTTCGACGCGGCGGTCATGAAAACCAGCGTCATCAGCGCCGAATTCCGCGACCGTTATCTGTCCAACCCGGACGATCCCAACGCCTTTGAAGGGCTAGCAGTCGTGTTTGACGGGCCGGAGGATTATCATCGCCGCATCGACGACCCGTCGGTCGGCATCACCGACCAGACATTGTTGTTCATGCGCGGCGCGGGGCCGATCGGCTATCCCGGCGCGGCCGAAGTCGTCAACATGCGCCCGCCTGCCTATCTGATTACCGAGGGCGTATCGGCCCTGCCCTGCATCGGCGATGGGCGCCAGTCGGGCACGTCAGGCAGCCCATCGATCCTGAACGCATCGCCCGAAGCGGCGGCGATGGGTGGCCTCGCGCTGCTGGAAACGGGGGACCGGGTGCGGATGGACCTGAACGCCGGCACTGTTAACGTGCTGATTTCCGAAGAGGAACTGGAAGCGCGGCGCGCCGCGCTGGTGGCCGCAGGCGGCTATAAATATCCCGCATCGCAAACCCCCTGGCAGGAAATCCAGCGCGCCGTCGTGGGGCAGATGAATACGGGTGCGATCCTTGAAGGGGCGGAGAAATATCAGCGCATTGCCCAGACCATGGGCCTGCCACGCGACAATCATTGACCCCCTATTTCATGAATATGGAGACTATTATGTTCAACGGAGCCATTCTCGTCGGTGCGGGCGAGCGTCAAGGCGGCGATCCATTCCATGCGATCCACCCGGCCACCGGCGAAAAGGGCAGCGTCGCCTTTTCCAGCGCCATGCCGGACGACGTCGCGGAAGCCGCCGCGCTTGCCGACGCGGCGTTTGACAGTTTTTCGACGCTGGCCCCCGACGCCCGCGCCACTTTCCTGGAAACCGTCGCTGACCAGATCGTCGCCATTGGCGACCTGCTGATCGAAACCGCGATGGCGGAATCCGGCCTGCCGCGGGCGCGGCTGGAAGGCGAGCGGGGTCGCACCGTAGGCCAGTTGCGCCTGTTCGCCAGCTATGTGCGGCTGGGTGACTGGCTTGACGCCACCATCGACTCTGCCATGCCCGACCGTGCGCCGCTGCCGCGTGCGGACCTGCGCCGCGTCAACCATTCGGTCGGCCCGGTCGCGGTGTTCGGCGCGTCCAACTTCCCGCTCGCCTTCTCGGTAGCGGGGGGCGATACCGCTTCGGCCTTCGCTGCAGGGTCGCCTGTCATCGTGAAGGGGCATAGCGCCCATCCCGGCACTGGCGAACTGGTCGCCCGCGCCATCCAGGCGGCGGTCAAGGCGTGCGGCCTGCATGAAGGCGTGTTTTCCTACCTGCCCGGCAACAACCGGGCGCTGGGGGGCGCGCTGGTTGCCGATCCGCGCGTCAAGGCAGTGGGCTTCACCGGATCGCGCGGCGGCGGCGTCGCGCTGATGAAGATCGCGGCCGAACGGGCGGAGCCGATCCCGGTCTATGCCGAAATGTCCTCGATCAATCCGGTCGTCCTGCTGCCCGGCGCGCTGGCCGACCGGGCCGCGGCGATGGGGACGGCCTTTGTCGGGTCGCTGACCATGGGGTCGGGGCAGTTCTGCACCAACCCCGGCCTCGTCATCGCGCTGGACGGGCCGGACCTCGACGCATTCGTTGCGGCAGCGGCGGAAGCCTTGTCCGGCGCTGCGCCGCAGGTCATGCTGACCCCCGGCATCCACGACGCCTATGAAAAGGGCGTTGCTGCTCTGGAAAGCGCGGAGGGCGTCACCACCATCGCGCGCGGCACGGAAGCGGAAGGCTGCAATCGCGGCAAGGCCGCTTTCTTTGCAACCGATTCGGCGACCTTCGGCGCGAACCCGCTGCTGGCGGAAGAAGTGTTCGGGTCTTCGTCGGTGCTGATCCGGTGCAGCAGCATCGATGAAGTCATCGCCACCATCGCGGGCCTTGAAGGCCAGTTGACCGCAACGCTGCAACTAACGGACGCAGACAGCGCCGACGCAGCCCGGCTCCTGCCCGTGCTGTCGCGCAAGGTTGGGCGCATCCTGACCAATGGCTGGCCCACCGGCGTCGAAGTGACCCATGCCATGGTCCATGGCGGCCCCTTCCCATCGACCGCCGATGGCCGCTCCACATCGGTCGGCACGCTGGCGATGATGCGTTTCCTGCGGCCTGTCTGCTATCAGGATGTGCCGGATGCGCTGCTGCCCGCGGCCTTGCAGGCGTCCAATCCGCTCGGCCTCAATCGCCGGATCGATGGCAAGCTGGTGGTCGCGGCATGACTATCAGGGCAGGTCTGGTAGGGCTGGGCAAAATCGCGCGCGACCAGCATCTGCCCGCAATGGCCAGGACGGCTGGCATCGATCTGGTCGCCATCTCCAGCCGCAACGCGCAAGGGAACGGGGTGCATAATTATCCCGACCTCGGCGCGATGCTGGGGGGCGAGCCGGATCTGGACGCGGTTATCCTGTGCCAGCCGCCCCAGGCCCGCTATCATGCCGCGCGGCAGGCGCTGCTGGCGGGCAAGCATGTGTTTCTGGAAAAGCCACCGGGCGCGACCGTGTCCGAAGTGGAGGCGCTGATCGCGCTGGCCAAGGCGCAGAATGTCACCCTCTATGCCAGTTGGCACAGCCGCTATGCCGCCGCCGTGGCGCAGGCGAAAGCGTGGATAGCGCAACGCAGGATCGAGCGCATCTCGATCCAGTGGCGCGAGGATGTCCGTCACTGGCATCCCGGCCAGCCCTGGATATGGGAGGCCGGTGGCTTCGGCGTGTTCGATCCGGGCATCAATGCGCTGTCCATCCTGACCGAAATCGTACCCGAACCCGTCACCCTGCTGTCAGCCAGCCTGGAGATACCATCCAACAAGGACGCGCCCATCGGCGCGACGCTGGCGATGGCGACCGCATCGGGCGCCCCGATCGACACTCTGTTCGACTGGCGGCAAACCGGGCCGCAGACATGGGACATTGCGGTCGATACCGATAATGGCAGCCTGCTTCTGTCCGAAGGCGGCAATATGCTGCGGTTGGACGGAGAGGTTCAGATGAAAGCCCCGGACGAGGAATATCCCGCCATGTATCGCCGGTTCGTCGATTTGGTCGCCACGCGCACGATTGATGCTGACATCGCGCCGCTGCGGCTGGTAGCTGATGCCTTCCTTTGTGGACGGCATTGTCCTACGGCGATATTCGAGGACTGAAACGGGAGAGACTATAGTGGCTAGCGGGCGCAAGGTCGGATCGGAAGAGAGCGGGCTGCGTATCCACCAGACGATCGCGCGCGATCTGGGCACCGCTATCCTGACCGGCCGTTACCAGCCTGGCGAATTGTTCGAAGGCGAGATTGAGGCGTCCGACCGCCTGGGCGTTTCGCGCACCGCCTATCGCGAGGCGGTCCGCATCCTGATCGCCAAGGGAATGCTGGAAAGCCGCCCCAAGGCCGGTACCCGCGTCCTGCCGCGCAATCGCTGGAATGTGCTGGACCCCGAAATGCTCGCCTGGATGTTCGCGGGCGAACCGGATTCGCGGTTCATCCGCGACCTGTTCGAACTGCGCGGCGTGATCGAACCAGCCGCAGCGGAATTTGCCGCACGCCGCCGCACGGACGAGCAACTGGCGGTGATGGAAACGGCGCTCGACGATATGGGGCGCTATGGCCTTTCCACACCGGAAGGCCGGGCCGCTGATCAGCGCTTCCACAATATGATCCTGGCCGCGACCCGCAATGACGCGCTGGAGGCGCTGGCCAGTTCCGTCGGCGCAGCGGTGAGCTGGACCACGACCTTCAAGCATCGCAAGAAATTGTTGCCGCGCGATCCCCTGCCCGATCACCGCGCCGTGTTTCAGGCGATCGCCGCGCGCGACACGGCAGCGGCGCGGGCGGGCATGGCCGAATTGCTGCGGCTGGCGCTCGCTGACATGGACATTGCGCTGGTGGAGCCGAACGGCGAAGGCTGAGCAGCCTCCGCCGCTCGCCATACATTTTGATACAAAATTCTTCCTGCGACTCATTTGCAATTGCGAATCGTTCGCGGTATGCGGTCGACATCCATCCTCGCAGGACCAGTCACCCATCCGATGCACGGAACCGCCCGCCTTAAGCAGCAGCAGAAGAAGAAGTCCGCCAAATCCTTCTGGCTCAAGCAGCTGCATAGCTGGCACTGGATCAGTTCGGCGATCAGCCTGATCGGGCTGCTGCTTTTCGCTTTCACCGGCATCACGCTCAACCATGCCGCCGATGTCGAAGGATCGCCCCAGACGATCGAGAAAAGTGCGACTTTGCCCAACGATCTGCGCAAGCTGATCGCGCCAGACGATGCGGCCGATGCCAAAAAGCCGCTGCCTGCGCCGGTCGCGGCCTGGGTTGAAAAGACGACCGGGCAGCGCGGCGGTGGCGAGGCGGAATGGTCCGCCGACGAAATCTATCTCGCGCTGCCCCGCCCCGGCGGCGATGGATGGGTCTCGATCGACCGGAACGACGGGACGGTGACCAGTGAAGCAACCAGCCGGGGCTGGGTCAGCTATCTCAATGATCTGCACAAGGGCCGCAATACCGGCACGGTGTGGAAATGGTTTATCGACATTTTCTCGGTCGCCTGTTTCCTGTTCGCGCTGACCGGACTGTTGCTGCTCCAGTTGCACGCGAAGAAGCGCCCCAGCACCTGGCCGCTCGTCGCCATCGGCCTAGCCCTGCCGGCAGTGCTGGCCATCATCTTCATCCATTAAGGGGAATTTTCATGCAGATCAGCCATCGCCTGCTGCTGACCGGCACCGCCGCGCTGGGCACGATTGCAGCGCCAGCCACCGCGCAGACGCTGAACCTCTCGGTCGGCATACCGCGCCTGTCGGTGGCCGAATATCACCGCCCCTATGTTGCGATCTGGATCGAAAAACAGGGGGCGACGCCGCGCACCCTGTCGGTCTGGTATGATTATGACATGAAAAAGGGGGAAGGCACCAAATGGCTGCGCGACGTGCGGCAATGGTGGCGCGCTTCGGGGCGGACGATGAGCTTTCCGGCCGATGGCGTGACGGGCGCAACCCGCGCACCCGGCGACAACAAGATCGCTTTTGTCGCTGGCAAGGGGCCGCTCGGCGCGCTCAGCCCCGGCAATTACACGCTGATCGTGGAAGCGGCACGCGAAGTGGGTGGCCGCGAAGTCGTCCGCCTGCCCTTCGCCTGGCCGCCAAAGCCCGGCAGCACCGTCAGGGCGCAGGGCAATGCGGAACTGGGCACCGTCGCCCTGAATTTCGGCAAATAGGGGATGAGATGATGAAAGCCAGACTGATGATCGCGGGCGCCTTGGCCGCCCTTATGCTCCCCGCCGCAGCGCAGGCGCACCGCCAGTGGATGATGCCATCCTCCACCACCCTGTCGGGCAGCGAAAGCTGGGTGACGGTCGATGCTGCCGTGTCCAACGATCTTTTCTATTTCGAGCATGTACCGATGCGGACCGACGGCATCGTCGTGACCCAGCCGGACGGCAGCATCGGGAAGATCGAAAATGCCGCAACCGGCAAATATCGGTCGACCTTCGACGTACATCTGACCCAGCCGGGCACCTACCGCATCGGCAGCGTGTCGACCAATATGATGGGCAGCTATAGGCTGAACGGCAAGCAGGAACGGCTGCCGCGCGGCACGACCAAGGACAAGCTGGCCAGTGTCATTCCGGCGGGCGCGACCGACGTGCAGGTGGCTGAAGCGTCCAATCGCAACGAGATTTTCGTGACACTGGGCGCGCCCACCACCGGGGTGTTCAAGCCGACCGGATCGGGCATCGAACTGGTGCCCGTGACCCATCCCAACGATCTGGTGTCGGGCGAAACGGCCAGTTTCCAGTTTCTGCTCGACGGCAAGCCGGCGGCGGGGCTGAAGGTCACCGTCATCCCCGGCGGCATCCGTTATCGCGATGCGCTGGGCCAGATGGACCTGGTCGCCGATCAGGATGGCAAGGTCGCGATCACATGGCCACAGCCGGGCATGTACTGGCTGAACGCCAGTGTCGGTGGCGGGCGCGAGGGTGGTGGCCCCGGCGGCCCTGGTGCCGGCGCACCGGGTGCATCGCCTGCGCCTGCGCGCCCCGCCGTTCCGCCGCAGCGGCGGGCATCCTATGTCAGCACGCTGGAAGTGCTGGCGCCCTGACCCACGCAGTCCGAATCGCGATCCCGCCCGACCTGTCGCCCGACCAGCTTGCCGGGCGAGCGCGGGCGGGCCGTATCGTGACGTTGGGCGGACCGACCATGGGGACCAGCTGGTCCGCCATGCTGGTCGATCCGCCCGCCAATTGCCAGGCCGCGATCGAGGATGGTCTGGCCCGCATCATCGACCAGATGAGCAATTGGGGGGCAGACTCCGCGATCAGCCGGTTCAACCGAACGCCGGTGGGCGATTGGATGACCCTGCCACCGGACATGCTGACAGTGTTGCGGGCCGGGCTGGACATGGCGCGGCTGTCAAACGGCGCCTTCGATCCAGCGATCGGCGCGCTGGTTGATCAATGGGGCTTTGGTCCCGCCGCCCTGCCGCGCCCCGCCCCCTTGACCGACAGCCCGCCATGGCAGGCGATCGAACTGGATGGTGACAAGGCCCGCCGCATCGCCCATGTCGCGCTTGATTTTTCCGGCATTGCCAAGGGTTTTGCGGTCGATGCCATGGCGGCTGGGTTGCGGGCATTGGGGGTCGCCAATTTCCTCATCGAAATCGGCGGCGAGTTGCGCGGCGACGGCGTGAAGCCCGACATGCAGCCTTGGTGGGTCGATGTGGAGCCTCCGCCGGGTCTGGCGATACCTGTGCTGCGCATCGCGCTATGTGGCCTCTCGGTCGCGACATCGGGCGACTATCGCCGCTTCCGCATGGAAGGCGATGCGCGCCTGTCGCACAGTATCGACCCGGCGCGTGGCGCCCCGATCCCGCAGGGGGTGGCATCCGTTACGGTATTGCATGAGCATGCGATGCTGGCGGACGCATGGGCCACTACGATCACCGTCATGGGCCCGGCGCGGGGCATGGCGTTGGCTACGCGCCATGCCCTGCCCGCCCGGCTGGTGCTGCGGACAGACGATGGCGCGCAGGAATATATGACCCCCGCGCTCGCCAGGATGCTGGAATGAAGGGTGGTGCCTGACGCCAAGGCTGCTATGCGGACGCCCATGCACAATCTTTCCGGAACCGTCTCCGTCGATGGCGACATATATGAATGGGAACTCCGGCGCGAGCCGCAATGGAGCGATGCCGAGGGCTGGAAGGGCATGACCATCGCCCTGTCACAGCAGGATTGCCAGCGCGGCGCGGTGCTGGAATTTCCGCCGCCCAAACGCCTGCTCAAAGGCTTGCAGCGCGGCCGCCTCCAGATCAACGACGCCATTGTCACCAGGGGCATCCGCGCCGCCTTGCTGGCGGGATGGGAGCCTGCGTCGCGCGGCAAGCCGATGATATTCACCGTCGACGCGGACGGCAATTAGGCGTCAGCTTTCGGCCCAGCGCCGCAGCAGATTGTGATAAACGCCGGTCAGGCGGATCACCTCCCCATGCTCCTGCCCAAGCGTCCCGCCCAGTTCCTGTACGCTGCGATCCAGATCGAACAGGATTTGCCGGGCGGCATCGTCACGGATCATCGACTGGAGCCAGAAGAAGCTGGCCACGCGCCGCCCGCGCGTGACCGGCTCGACCCGATGCAGCGACGATGAAGGATAGAGGACGGCGTGGCCCGCAGGCAGCTTGACGCTCTGCACCCCGAAATTGGTTTCGATCGTCAGTTCGCCGCCGTCATAGGCGTCCGGCTCTTCCAGAAAGACAGTCATCGACAGGTCGGACCGGACGCGAAAGCCGGTCCCGGCCTGAATGCGCACCGCATTGTCGACATGGACGCCGAACGCCTGCCCGCCCGCATAGCTGTTGAACAAGGGCGGGAAAATCTTGAGCGGTAGCGCGGCGGCGATGAACAGGGGCGATCGGCCCAGCGCATCAAGCACCATCTGTCCGGCCTGCCTGGCGGCGGGCGCATCTTCCGGCAATTGCAGATTATGCTTGGCCAAAGCGGATTGCGGGCCGGACGTGACGTTACCGTCCACCCATTCCGCGCCGTCGATCAGGGCGCGGATCGCAGCGACACCAGCGGCGTCGATCAGGTCGGGAATGGCAATGAGCATGATTGGGGCCGCGTTTCAGGCTGCGTCGCTGCGCAGGACGAAGGGAATTTCGACCACGCCCTTGACCCGCATCGGCTGACCGTTGCGGACGACCGGCGACCAGCGCCATTTGCGCACCGCGTCGCGTGCCGCTTCGTCCAGCCGGGCAAAGCCGCTGCTCTGCGATATGGCGATGCTGTCGACCGCGCCGTCGATCCCAAGTGTCAGGGTCAGCACGACCGTCCCTTGCTCCCGCTTGCGACGGCTTTCAATCGGATAGCGCGGCGGTTTGCCCGCGATCATCTGGGCGCTCAGGTCACCGCCCTGGATCAGGCTGGGCGGGGCTGGCGAAACGGCAGCCGGTGATGGAGTGGGCACGGCCACGACAGCGCGTTGGGGCGTGGGCACCGGCACCGGATCGGGCGTGGTCTGCACAGTCTGGACCGGCGGCACCGGCGTCTGAACGATCGGCGGCGGCGCCACGATTTCCGGAGTCGACGGCGGCGGTGGCGGTGTTTCGGCGGACGGCGGTGGCGGGGGTGGCGAAAGATTGACCACCGTCAGCTTCGCTTCCTGCATCCGCTGGACATGGCTGCGAACCTGGACCAGCGCGGCGATCAGCAGGATATGGAAGATCAGGATGGCCGCGATGACCGGAATATTGGGGCGCGAGCCTGCGCCATAGCGACCGGGCGCTGGCCGTTCCTCCGGTTGCGATCGGGCAAGGCCGATGGCGGACGGGCGATCAAAATCATGCGACAGGTCGGTCGGGAAATCGTCGGCTGGCCGACTTGCAGCATGGAGCATGGCAGCGCCTTCCTTCCCTTGATCCGATGCCCGTCTCGATAACGCGAACCATAATGCGAATCAATTGCGTTATTTACTTAGTGGCGAACGGGCGGCGACCCGAGGAGGATGGAGTGTATCGCCGCCCGTCCGCTCGCCCCCGGCAAGGGACAAATGCCGGGGGAATGGAGTTTACAATTTATAACCCAGCGTCAGCACCCACGAACGGCCTTCGCCGGGATTGGCCCAGCCATTGTTGCGGATGCTGGTATAATATTTTTCGTTGGTGAAGTTCTGGACATTGAGCTGCGCGCTCAGCTTTTCCGTGATGGGGTAGGACAACATCGCGCGATGGACCAGATAATCGTCCGACTTGTACATCGTCGCGCCAGTGATGTTCGAGAGATACCAGCTGCCCTGATAGGTCAGGCCATAGCCAAGTTCGAGGCCGAAGGGCAGCGTATAGGTGGTGAACAGGCTGCCCGAATGTTTCGGATTGTTGGTCATCGGATTACCCGCCTGGGTATCCGCCACGCCCTGCGATTTCTGATAGTCCGAAATGCTCTGGATCACCTTGGTGTCGAGATAGGTGTAGTTGGCGAAGATCGTCCAGGCGTCGGTGATGTTCCCGGTTGCGCCCAAGGTGATGCCGTTCACCCGGTTGCGGCCGTCATTGACCGGCAAGTTCCCGATCAGCGGATCGTTGCTGGCGACGCGGTAATTGGTCCGTTCGTTGCGGAACACCGCGGCGGTCAGTTGCAGCTTGGCATCGAACAGGTCGATCTTGCCACCGACCTCGTAATTGACGGCCTGTTCCGGCTTTGCTTCGCATGGATCGTTGAACAGGTTGGCCTCCGCAGCCAGCCCGCAGCCAGCACGGACGGTCGTTGCCGTGGGGTTCTTGCTGTTCCCGTAAGCGACGTAAAGGCTGGCATTTTCCGCTGGTTTGTAGACCAGCCCGATACGGTAGGAGAAGAGATTGTCGGTCGCGTTCTGCGACCGGCCAGTGGTATAGGCGCCACCTGCTGCCGGTGTGGCAATCGTGTCCGCACGGAAGCGGGCGCGATTATGTTCGTAGCGGACGCCGCCGTTGATTTCGAGCTGATCGACGATCTTGACCGCAGCGAAGGCATAGGCCGCGATGTTGAACAGGTCGCCATCCTGATGACCGGAACGGATCGCGTTGACCGGGCCGGTATAGATGGCGTTCGGATTGCTGATGCTGATCGGGTCCAGCACCGGGTTGGGCAGAGCGCCGCCAGCATTGCGCAGGACGTTGCCGTTATCCAGCGCATAATCTTCCTGCAGCATCGAGGTGCCGAGCACGAGCGAATGGCCGCCGGGAATGGTGAAGGTCAGGTCGAGCTGGTTATAGAGCGTGTCGTTGACGGAGTTGCGGAATCCGCCGCGCGGGCCGCTGGGATAATAGGTGCCGGGCACCTGTCCCGCCGCGCAGGCCACGCCGGTCTGGGTCTGGCCGTTGGCAAGGCAATAGGTGCCCTGTGGCGGATTGACGATCAGCTTCTGTTCGACCCGCTGCCAGCGCGACAGGTTGCGAACGGCCAGAAGATCGCTGAAACGATGGTCGAAGATGGCGGTCGCCTGATCAATCGTCTGATCCTGACGATCCAGATTCCTGTAGCCATAATAGCCGCTATAGCGCGCGCCGGGGAGGAGGCCGTCATAGAGCCCGTTCTTGTAATAGGGCACGCCATAGAGCGGCGTATTCTTGTCTTCCTGATGCGTGTAGAGCAATGTCAGCGAGGTCGGTCCATCAACACCAAGCTTGACCGATGGCGCGACGCCCCAGCGCTTGTAGCGATCGACATTGCGGGCCGGCACGTCATTTTCATGGTACATGGCGTTCAGGCGCACGGCGATGAAATCGGACGCGCGGACATTGCTGTCGATGGTCGCGCGATAATAGTCGGATGTGCCGACGCCTGCCTGAACCAGCGTTTCGTCATAGCCCTTGGGCCGCTTGGTCACGATGTTGATATTGCCGCCGATCGCACCGGAACCGCCGAATACGGAGTTGGAGCCGTTGGTGACTTCGATCTGTTCGACGTTGAAGGGATCCGTACGGCTATATTGCGCGCTGTCGCGGACGCCATCGATGCTGATGTCCGTGTTGGCGCTCTGACCACGCAGGTTGATGCTGTCGCCATAGCCGCCGCCACCTTCGCCCGCGCCAAAGGTGATGCCCGGAATGGTGGACAGAACGTCGCGCAGCGTCAGCAGATTTTGCTTCTGGATTGTCTGGTTGCCGATCACCGTGATCGTCTGGGGCGTGTCCAGCAGCGGGCGGACATATTTGGGTGATTCCGCCTTTTCGACCTTGACCTGGGATTCATCGATCGCCGTGTCGGTGACGGTCATGCCGCCCAGCTTTGGCGCAGGCGCCTCCTGGGCGTGGGCGCCGGTCGCGAAAGCCATGGCGCTGACGCAGCCGAGAGCCAGGAAGGACGAGCGTGACAGTGAGTTGGACATATGCAGCAAATCCCCTTTGAAGTTGGGATGCTGCTATTGCGAACCTTTCTCAGAGTCAACGCTATTGCGAATAATTATTATCTTTGTCGCAACCCGCCCGCGCGAACAGCCAGCAGCGGATCGCGCTCGCCAGATTGGGCGGATCAGGCGCGCCCATGCGGGCCAGGTCTATGCGGGCGATAAGGGCGTTGAGCGGCAGGCCGTCACGCTGCGCGTGATCGCGCAAGGCGTCCCAGAATATGGGTTCCAGACTGATCGCGGTCTGGTGCCCCGCAATGGTCACGCTGCGCTTGACCGGCGGGGCAAAGGGCGACGCCAAGGGACCATCATCCGGCCCGTCCAAGGCGTCGCCCGTCATCATCAATACATGTGCTGGCCGCCATTGATCGACAGCGTGCTGCCGGTGACAAAGCCGCCATCCTCACTGCAGAAGAAGGCGGCGCCGCGCGCGATTTCATGCGCCTGGCCCAAACGCCCGACCGGGATCTTCGCCACGATCTTTTCCAGCACGGCAGGGGGCACCGCGGCAACCATGTCCGTGTCGATATAGCCCGGCGCAATGGCGTTGACGGTCACGCCGACTTTCGCCCCTTCCTGCGCCAGCGCCTTGGTAAAACCGTGGATGCCCGATTTGGCGGCGGCATAATTGACCTGGCCATATTGGCCCGCCTGCCCGTTGATCGACCCGATATTGACGATCCGCCCCCAGCCGCGTTCGCGCATGCCGGCAAAGGTCGCCTTGGCCATGTTGAAGCAACCGCCCAGATTGATGCGCATGACTTCATTCCAGTCGTCAAAGCTCATCTTGGCCAGCACGCCGTCGCGGGTGATGCCTGCATTGTTGACGACGATATCGATCGGCCCAAGTGCATCAGTCACCGCTGCGCAGCCATCCAGGCAGGCCTGGTGATCGCCGACGTCCCATTTGAAGGCTGCGATGCCGGTGGCTTCGGTAAAGGCCTGCGCCTTGGCTTCATTACCGGCATAGTTGGCGGCCACGGTATAGCCCATGTCACGCAGCGCCAGGCTGATCGCCTCGCCAATGCCGCGTGTCCCGCCCGTCACGATCGCTACTCTCGACATATGCGCATCCTTCCCTACTTAACCGGCCTGGTTTATCCAGCCCGAAAGCTCACGGCCCAACAGCCTCTGATACAAAGTGATAGCCGGGGCAGACGCGTTTAGACAGGGCAAATAGGCAAAATTTTCACCCCCTACGGACAAAAAAACCTCTTTCGCGCGCAGGGCGATTTCCTCTAGAGTTTCAAGGCAATCCGCCGAAAATCCCGGTGTTGCCACAGCAATGTTTCGGACACCTTCCTGTACCAATTTGGCGAGGGTGGATTCGGTCTCCGGCTCCAGCCATTTGGCCCGTCCGAAACGGGACTGAAAGCTCATGTGCACCGGCAGCGAAAGGGCTTCGCGCAGCAGGCGGACGGTCTTGACCGACTGGCAATGATAGGGATCGCCCAGATGCAGGGTGCGTTCGGGCATGCCATGGAAGCTGGCGAGCAAGGCGTCGGGGGTGAAGTCGAGTTTTGCGATACTGTCTTCGATCGAGATTTTGAGCGCGGCGATATAGGCCGGGTCGTCATGATAGGGCGGCAGGGTGCGGATGGCCGGTTGCCAGCGCATCGCCCGAAGCGCGGCAAAGGCGGCGTCGTTGGCGGTCGCGGTGGTCGCGCCGCTATATTGCGGATAGAGCGGGGCGAGCAGAATGCGATCGCATCCGGCCGATTTCATGGCGGCAAGGCGCGAGGCGATCGACGGATTGCCGTAGCGCATCGCCCAGTCGACGACCACGCCCTCACCCATCGCCGCCTGCATCGCATGGGCGGTATCACGGGTGTGGAAGGCGAGCGGCGATCCCTGATCGGTCCAGACCTGGCTGTAGGCATGGGCGGATTTTTTGGGCCGGGTCGTGAGGATTACGCCGCGCAGGATCGGTTGCCAGATCAAGGGCGGGATTTCCACCACGCGGCGGTCGGACAGGAATTGGGCGAGATAGCGCCGCACCGATTTCGCGTCGGGGGCGTCGGGCGTGCCGAGATTGATGAGGAGAACGCCGACTTTGGGCGCGGGGATGGCGGGATGGTCCGGTGGCAGGGTCATGTCGTTCCCAGTAGCGGCAGGCTGCGCAAACGCTGACCTGTCCATGTGTACAGGGCGTTGGCGATGGCAGGCGCGACCAGCGGCGCGGCAAGATCCGTCACGCCAGCGGGCGGCGCGGTGCTGCGGATCAGTTCCACCGTCACCTCGCCAATGTCGGAAAGGCGCGGCAGGTTCATGCGGCCCAGTATCGCGCGGGTCGGCAGGCCCCGTTCATAGGGGACGGATGCGCCCATGGCATAGGCAAGGCCATAGATCAGCCCGCCTTCTATCTGTTGCCGGGCAATGTCGGGATTGACCTGATCACCGACATCGACGGCGGCGATGATGCGGCCCACGCTCAGCCGGTTGCCGCGCACGGCGGCCTCCACCATCACGGCGGCATAGGCGCCGTTCATCATATGGGTGGCGATCCCCTGCCCGCTGCCCGCTATGCCGCCCTGCCATCCGCCCATGGCCGCGGCGGTGGAGAGGCAATGGGCGAGGCGCGGGTTGCCGCCCAGCATCTGGATGCGGAAGGACATAGCCTCCATCCCCGCCAGATGGGCGAGTTCGTCCACGAAGCTTTCGGTGAAGAAGGCGCTGTGCAGATGCGCATTGCTGCGGGTGAAGCCGAGCGGAAGGCCGACATCGCAAGGATAATGATCCACCGCCCAGTTGGGGATGGCATAGGGCGGCACCATGCCCGCGACAGCCAGACGGCTGGCCTTGTCCGCCGATGCAGCGGCCGCTTCGTGCGGCGGCGCGCCGTCGGCAATGCGCGCCCAGGTCTGCGTCATGGCGCAGGGGGCGGCGACCTTGGCCAGCCAGCCTTCTATCGCGCCGTTGCGGCCAAGCTTTGCCGCCATGCGGGCATGGGCTGGCGCGGCGGGGCGATCCTGAATCACATCTTCCAGCCGCGACCAGAGCAATTGTACCGGGCGACCCAAATCGCGGGCGATCAGCGCTGCCTGTACCCCGGCGTCCCAATCCATCTTTCGCCCGAAGCTGCCGCCGGCATGGAGCGGATAGAGGGCGACGGCGGTTTCGGGCAGGCCCAGCGCATCGGCGATGGCGGCGCGGGCAAGGCCGGGCGCCTGGGTCGCCAGCCAGACTTCCGCGCCGTCATCGCTGACACGGGCGGTGGCGCAGAGCGGTTCGAGGGCGAGATGCAACCCGGCGTCGACCTGATATTCGCTGGCCAGGATCGTCGCGCCTTCGAACACCGGCAGCAGGTCGCCCTGCGCATAGAGGCGGCGGCCCGATGCGCTGGAAAAGGCGGCCTCCAGCGCGTCGTCGATGGTCGCGCTGCTGACCGGCGTGCCGCGCAGGGTGAATATGGGATCGGCCAGATCGAGCGCCTTGTTCGCCGCCCACCAGTTGGTAGCGACGGCGGCCAGCCAGCGTTCCTGGCGGATGAGCTTGATAAAGCCGGTGACGCCGCTGGCGGACCGTTCGTCCAGCCCGGCAAGGATCGCGTCGCCGATCGGCCCCTGCCGGATCGAGGCATAGACCATGTCGGGCAGGCGGATGTCGGCGGCGAAATTATGGCTGCCGTCAATCTTTGACGGGGTATCGAGCCGGGGCAGATCCTGCCCCGACAGGCGCCCGTCCTGCCCCTGCCGCAGCGGCAGGATGGCGGGCAGGTCGAAGCCGACCGCCTGTTCGACCACATCGCCAATCTTCATCCGCCGGTCGCCGCCATCGGATATGAGGCCGTTCTGGATGTCGCAGCTTTCCCAGGGAATGTCCCAGTTCGCCGCCGCCGCCTTGCACAACAGGATGCGGGCCGCGGCCCCGGCGTCGCGGCAGGCGTCATGGAACATCGGGACGGAGGTGCCGCCGCCCGTCAGCATCAGCGCGTTGCGGGTGGCATATTGGCCCAGCGCCCAATCCCCCGCGTCGCCCAGCAACCGGGTCCAGTCATTCGCCAGCCATTCGCGGGCCAGCAGGCTGTTGGCGTAGAGCGGGCTGACCGGCGCGCTCTGCACCGCGACGGTGCGCCAGTCCGCGCCCAGTTCGTCCGCGACGATCTGGGGCAGGAGGGTCGTGACGCCCTGCCCCGTTTCGGTCTGCGGCACGATGACGATGATCTGGCCCGACCGATCGATCTTCAGGAAGGCATTGATGATCGTTTCGCCGGGCGCGGCATTGAGGTTGGGGGCATAGCGGCGCGGCCAGGCAGCCCAGGCGATGAGCAGCCCGGCCGCCGCGCCGCCGCCGACCAGCAGCGTGCGCCGGTCAATGCCCTTGATCGGGCCTGTTTTCTTTCGCGGGAAGCGCGCCATAGCCGCCTGATAGAGAGGGCAGCGCGGGCTGGAAAGCGTTATTCCGCAGCGATCGGCGCGATGCCCAGGCGCGGGATTTCGATCGCCGGGCAATGGTCCATCACGACCTTCAGCCCAGCGGCTTCGGCGCGGGCGGCGGCGGCTTCATTGATGACGCCCAGTTGCATCCAGACCGCTTTGGCCCCGGCGGCGATGGCTTCGTCCACGACTTCGCCAGCAGCCGCGCTGTTGCGGAATATGTCGACCATGTCGATCGGAACGCCAATGTCCGAGAGGCGCGCCCAGACAAATTCGCCATGAACATGCTCGCCCGCAATCTGCGGGTTGACCGGCAGGACGCGATAGCCATGGTCCTGAAGGACTTGCATGACATGATTGCTGGCGCGGTCGGGCCGGTCGGATATGCCGACCAGGGCGATGGTGCGGGTTGCGTTGAGCAGGTCGGCAATATCCTGAGGGGCGGTCAGCGGCATGGCTATTTCTCCTTTGCAGCTATGACGAAGCAGGCGGCAGGGGCGTTCCCGGCGACGGAGGATTATCGCTTAACTTCGCATATTTCCCGGCAAATGCGACATAATGTTGCGCGCGCCTGATCCTATCGCAATGCCAGTCCGATCATACAGCCTGGCCCCGCTGTAGGACAGTCAAACCGTGCGGCCGAGCCAGTCGGCCACCCTCTGCGCAATGGTGCGGAAGGCGTCGGCATGGATGCCTTCGCCAGCGGCCGGGGGATCGCCCGCGTCGGACTGGCGGCGGATGTCGATGGCGAGCGGAACGCGGCCCAGAAAGGGCATGTCCATTTCGCCCGCCGCCGCTTCCGCCCCGCCCTGCCCGAACGGGTCGGAAATTTCGCCGCAATGGGGACAGGCATAGCCCGCCATATTTTCGACAAGACCGATCATCGGCACCCCCACCTGCGCGAACAGGCTGACGGCGCGGGTCGCGTCGATCAGAGCCAGATCCTGCGGCGTGGACACGATGACCGCGCCCGCCGGCTTATGTTTCTGGACCATGGTCAGCTGAATGTCGCCAGTGCCGGGCGGCATGTCCACCACCAGCAATTGCGTGTCGCCCCAGTCGGCGTCGATCAGTTGCGACAGGGCATTGCCCACCATCGGCCCGCGCCATGCCAGCGCCTTGCCCGGTTCGACCAGATGCGCCATCGACAGCATCGGAATACCCGCAACGCCGGTGACGGGGATCAGCTTTTTTTCGCGCGCCTGGGGCTTCTGGTCCTCGCTGCGCATCAGACGCGCCTGGGACGGGCCGTAAATGTCGGCGTCGACGAGACCGACCTTGTGGCCCAGCCGATGCAGCGCCACCGCCAGATTGGCCGACAGGGTGGATTTGCCCACCCCGCCCTTGCCCGATGCCACCGCGATGATACGCAGCGGGCGGCGCTCGGCGGTCTGGGCGATGCGGACGTCCGTGACGCCCGGCACGGTCAGCCCGCCCTCGCGGATCGCGGCAAGGATCGCGTCCCGCTGGTCGGGGCCAAGCCCGCCCACGTCGAGCGCAAGGGTCATGACGCCGTCCCTGACGCGCGGGGCGCTGGCGCGGCCATCGGTCAGGGCGGTCAGGCGGGCGGTAAAATCGGCGATATCGGTCATGGCGACGCCCTGTAGGAAATAATCGCAGCCATTGGCACTGTTTTTCGTGGATAAGCCTTCCTATAGAAGGGCCATGAAAAGAATTTTCGGGTGGATGCCCGGCATCATGAGCATGGCTCAAGGGCCTTGGGGCGGTAAGAGCGACGGGCCGGACGGCAATGACGGTAAGGGGTCGGGCGGCGACGGCGGCCCGCGCAACCCATGGACCCAGCCCAATCGACCCACTGGCCAGAAAGGCCCGTCGGCCATCGACGAATTGCTGCGCCGTGGTCGCGAAAGCTTTGGCCAGGGCGGCGGTGGCGGCGGCTTTGGCGGCCTGCCCCCGCGCGCCAACGGCAAGGCACTGTGGCCCGCCGCGATCGCGCTGCTGGTGATATTATGGCTGGTGCTGACCAGCTTTCATCGCGTCGGCCCGCAGGAACGGGGCGTCGTCACCCTGCTTGGCAAATATAGCCGCACCCTGTCGCCGGGCATCAGCCTGACCCTGCCGGCGCCGTTCGAGACGGTGTCGATCGTGGATGTGGAGGAAATCCGCACCATCGACGTCGGATCGACCAGCGCGGAAAGCGAGAATCTGGTGCTGACGGGCGACCAGAATATCATCGATCTGGCCTATTCGGTGCGCTGGAACATCCGCAACCCCGAACTCTATCTGTTCCAGCTGTCGGACCCGGACGCAGCCGTGCGCGAAGTCGCCGAAAGCGCGATGCGGGCCGTGCTGGCAAGCGTCAGCCTGGACGATGCGCTGGGCGCTGGGCGCACCGCGATCGAGCAGCAGGTCGAGCAGCGGATGCAGGAAATATTGGATGGTTATCGTTCGGGCATCCGCATTCAGGGCGTTGCGATCAAGCAGGCCGATCCGCCAAGCGCGGTGAACGATGCGTTCAAGGCCGTGTCGGCAGCGCAGCAGACCGCGCAAACCTATCTGAACGAAGCGCGCGCCGCCGCCCAGCAGGTGACGGCCAAGGCGCAGGGCGAGGCCGCGTCGTTCGACAAGGTCTATGAACAATATCGCCTGTCGCCCGACGTGACCCGCCGCCGCATGTATTATGAAACCATGGAGGGCGTGTTGTCGAACGTCGACAAGACCATCGTCGAAGGCGGCAATGTGACTCCCTATCTGCCATTGCCTGAAATCAAGCGCCGCGCGCAGGCGACCCCGGCCACCGGCTCTGCCGCCAGCACGGGAGGCCAGTGATGCGGGGCATATTGCGCCAACCCATCGCGATTGCGCTGATCGCGCTGTTCCTGCTGATCCTGGTCGGCAGCACGGTGACGATCGTACCGGAAACCCGGCAGGGCGTGATCGTGCGCTTTGGCGATCCCAAGGACATCATCAACCGCTATCAGCCCAACGAGACGTTCGGGAATACCGGCGCTGGCATTATCTGGCGCTGGCCGTTCATCGACCAGATCGTGTGGATCGACAAGCGGGTGCTGTCGGTCGAGATGGAGCGGCAGCAGGTGCTGTCCACCGACCAGCTGCGCTTGCAGGTGGATGCCTTTGCCCGGTATCGCATCGTCGATCCGCTGCGCATGTATATTGCCGCTGGCAATGAGGAACGGGTGTCGGACGCGCTGCGCCCGATCCTGGGTTCCGCGTTGCGCAACGAACTGGGCAAGCGGCCTTTCGCCGCGCTGCTCAGCCCCGAACGCGGCCAGGTGATGCAGAATATCGAGGCCGGGCTGGACCGGGTCGCGCGCCAATATGGGGCCGAGATTGTCGACGTGCGGATCAAGCGCGCCGACCTGCCCGACGGCACGCCACTGGAAAGCGCCTTTACCCGGATGCGCACCGCGCGCGAGCAGGAAGCGCTGACGATCCGGGCGCAGGGCGCCAAGCAGGCGCAGATCATCCGGGCCGAGGCGGACGCCAATGCCGCGCGCATCTATGCCGAGAGTTTCGGCAAAGACCCGTCCTTCTATGATTTCTATCGGGCGATGCAGAGCTATCGCTATACTTTCTCACCCGACCGGACCGGACAGACCAATATCATCCTGTCGCCCAATAACGAGTTTCTGCAACAGTTTCAGGGACGCAAATAAGGGTTCACCGATGCTGCGGATCATTTCGGAACCAGCATCATTCAATGAGGGTTAAGGCAAGGCGGCGCATGACCGGCTCTCTATTTGAGAGTCCCGCCTTCCATTTCCTGAAGATCATGAGAGGACCGTCACGAGTGCGTTACGCTTATGCCATTACCGGCGCCCTGTTGCTGGGCGGCACCGCCATTGCCATCACGTCCCCCAATGTCGGGGCGCAGACCGCGCAGAATGAAGGATTGCAGGCCGCTGCCCCGGCGGGCGCGCCCGCGAGCCTGGCCGACATGGTCGAGAAGCTGCAACCGGCGGTCGTCAATATTTCGACCAAACAGCGGGTCGCGGTGCAAAATCCCTTTGCCGGCACCCCCTTTGGCGACCTGTTCGGCCAGGCGCCGGGCGGACGCCCCCAGACCCGGCAGGCCCAGTCGCTGGGTTCGGGCTTCCTGATTTCGGCTGATGGCTATATCGTCACCAACAACCACGTCGTGTCGGCGGGCGCGGAAGGCGCGACCGTCGATTCGATCACGGTCACGCTGACCAACAAGGAAGAATATACCGCCAAGCTGGTGGGCCGCGATCCCGCGACCGACCTGGCGGTGCTGAAGATCGACGCGAAAAAGCCCCTGCCCTTCGTCAAGTTCGGCGACAGCACCAAGGCGCGGGTCGGCGATTGGGTCGTTGCGATCGGCAACCCCTTCGCTCTGTCGGGCACGGTGACGGCTGGCATCATCTCCGCCGTGCATCGCAGCACGGGTGGCGGTTACGAGAAGTTCATCCAGACCGATGCGTCGATCAACCAGGGCAATAGCGGCGGCCCGATGTTCGACATGCGCGGCAATGTGATCGGCATCAACAGCCAGATCCTGTCGCCGTCGGGCGGCAATGTCGGCATCGGCTTTGCCATTCCGTCCGAACAGGCCGCGCCGATCGTCGCGACCCTGCGCCAGGGCCAGAGCGTCAAGCGCGGCTATCTGGGCGTCCAGATCAGCCCGCTGGGCGAGGATCTGGCCGATTCGCTGGGCCTGGCCAAGAATCGCGGCGAATTCGTCCAGGGCGTCGAGCCGGGCAAGGGCGCAGACAAGGCCGGGATCAAGGCGGGCGACGTCATCGTGTCGGTCAATGGTCAGGAAGTGAACCCGGACCAGAACCTGTCCTCCATCGTCGCCAACCAGCCGATCGGCAGCAAGGTGCCGATCGTCCTGATGCGCAATGGCCAGCGCCAGACGGTGACCGCCGTTGTGGGCGAACGTCCGTCGGAAGAGGAGCTGTCCAGCTTCGCCCCGCAGCAGGATGAGGATTTCAGCCAGCAGGATTCCAATCCGGGCCAGGCAGCGCAGCAGTCGCTGGGCATTTCGGCGATCCCGCTGACGCCCGGCATCATTCGTCAGCTGGGCGTGGCCGCCGATACGCGCGGCGTGGTGATTACTGCCGTTGACGGATCGACCGATGCCGGGGCCAAGGGGCTGCGGCGTGGCGACGTGATCATCAGCGCGAATAATCGCCCGATCACCAGCCAGGCCGAACTGGACGCGCAAGTGAAAGCGGTGGCGGCGCAGAACCGCAACGCCATCCTGCTCCAGGTGTTGCGTCGCGGCCAGCAGCCGATTTTCCTGCCGGTGCGTCTGCGCGATAAATAAGCGCCTTATGAACATTCCTCTTTCCTTGACGGCTGGAGGATAGTGAAAATGTTTCCGTCATTCCCGCGCAGGCGGGAATGACGGCTTTTTTATGGGGAAGGAACGGGGATGAGCGACGGCATTTTCATTGGTCTTGGCGCGCCGGACAAGGATGGCGGCGTCCGCCAGTTGCTCAACCTGCGCCGGGCCAATCGCCATGGCCTGATCGCCGGGGCGACGGGTACTGGCAAGACGGTGACGTTGCAGGGCATTGCCGAGAGTTTTTCCGCGCTGGGCGTGCCGGTGTTCCTGTCCGACGTGAAGGGCGACCTGTCCGGCATCGCCATGGCCGGTTCCCCCACGGCCAAAAATGCCGACAAGCTGGTCGCGCGCGCAGCCGAGATCGGCCTTTCCGACTATAGCTATGCCGACAATCCGGCGATCTTCTGGGATCTGTATGGCGAACAGGGCCATCCGATCCGCACGACGATCAGCGAAATGGGGCCATTGCTGTTGGCGCGGCTGATGGGCCTCAACGAAACGCAGGAAGGCGTGCTGTCGATCGCGTTCAAATATGCCGACGAGGAAGGGCTGCTGCTGCTGGACCTGGGCGATTTGCAGGCGATGCTCAGCTTTTGCGCGGAAAATGCCGACACGCTGTCGGCGCGTTATGGCAATGTCACCAAGGCCAGCGTCGGTGCGATCCAGCGGCAATTGCTCCAGCTTGAAGCCCAAGGCGGCGCGCATTTCTTTGGCGAACCCGCGCTCGACATCCACGACATGATCAAGGTGGATGAGCAAGGGCGCGGTTATGTGAACATATTGGCCGCCGACAAGCTGATGCAGAGCCCGAAGCTTTATGCGACGTTCCTGTTGTGGCTGCTGAGCGAATTGTTCGAAACGCTGCCCGAAGTGGGCGACCCGGACAAGCCGGTGCTGGTCTTCTTCTTCGACGAGGCGCATCTGCTGTTCGACGATGCGCCCAAGGCGCTGACCGACAAGATCGAGCAGGTGGTGCGGCTGATCCGGTCCAAGGGCGTGGGCGTCTATTTCGTGACCCAGAACCCGATAGACATACCAGAGGATGTCGCCGGGCAATTGGGCAACCGGGTACAGCACGCGCTGCGCGCCTTCACGCCGCGCGACCAGCGCGCGATCAAGGCGGCGGCAGAGACGTTCCGCATCAATCCCGACCTGAACGTCGAGACGGCGATTACCGAATTGAAGGTCGGCGAGGCGCTGGTGTCGCTGTTGCAGGAGGATGGATCGCCCGGCATCGTCCAGCGCACGCTGATCGCGCCGCCACGATCGCGGCTTGGCCCGGTAAGCCCCAAGGAGCGGGCGATCATCCAGTCGATTTCCCCCGTTGCGGGCAAATATGACGAGGCGATCGACCGCGAATCGGCGGAGGAGATACTGGCCGCGCGCGGCAATGCCGCCGCTGCTGCCGCCGCCGCGAAGAAGGCGCAGGACGAAGCCGAGCGGACCGCCGCCGTGCAGGCCAAGGCGGAGGCCAAGCAGCGCGAACAGGAGATCAAGGCGCAGGCGCGCGCCGACGCTGCCGCTGCGCGCGAAGCGGCCAAGCCGTCCGCGCTGGACAAGGCGATCCAGTCGGCGACGCGCGCGGCTGGCTCATCGGTCGGGCGGCAGGTCGCCAACGAACTGGGCCGCGCGGTGTTCGGCGGATCGAGCCGCAAATCGTCGAGCGGCGGGATTGCGGGTCGGCTGGTGCGCGGGATTTTGGGCAGTTTGTTCAAGTAAGGTCATTGACATAGCCTGCCAGCCGCCGTTCGGGTTGAGCCTGTCGAAGCCTTGTCCTTTTCAATCCTTCGGCTAGCTCAGCGCGAACGGACGATGGAGGATGACGGCAAAAGCCATGGCATGGCGCGGCCAAGAAAAGCTGCGCCCATCGCCCCGCGCCATGGTTGCCTGTTTGCCCGCACAGCGGCTAAAGCCGGTGGCATGACAGCCCCCTCCCTGCATCGCCATCCGCTGCATTTCGGCGATTTCCGGGCCTATCTGATCGGTCGGATGACCGCGGTGCTGGCGCAATATAGCATGATGATCGTGCTGGGCTGGCAGGCCTATAACATCGCGCGCGAGACCATGACGACGGCGGGGGCTTCGGCGCAGTTGGGGCTGATCGGCCTGGCGCAGTTCTTGCCGCTGTTTTTCCTGACGCCGCTGACCGGATGGGTCGCGGACCATTATGACCGGCGGATGATCACCCGGCTGACGCTGACGATGCTGACCGCAGCGGCCGGATTGCTGGCCTTTGCGACGTTCGAGGGTTGGGTCGGGCTGCCGCTGATATTCGGCATCGCCGTCATCGTCGGCATCGCCCGCGCGTTCAACGGCCCGGCCTATGGCGCACTGGCCCCCAATCTGGTGCCGCGCGAGGTGTTGCCCAACGCCATCGCCATATCGGGCGTGGTGTGGCAGGCCGGGTCGATCGTGGGGCCAGCGCTGGGCGGCTATGCCTATGCAGCGACACCCTGGGGCGCCTATGCGCTGGCTGCGATACTCTATGGGGTGGCGCTGGGCGCGATGATGCTGATCGGCCCGGTGCCGCAGGCCGCGCGCGACGTCACCCGCCACCCGATCCGCCAGATGATCGACGGGCTGAGCTATGTGCGTTCCAACCGGCTGGTGCTGGCGACCATCACGCTGGACCTGTTCGCAGTGCTGCTGGCGGGGGCGACCGCGCTGTTGCCGGTCTATGCGCGCGACATCTTGCATGTGGGATCGGCGGGCCTGGGCCATCTGGCCGCAGCGCCGGGGGTCGGCGCGGGGCTGATGGCGCTGTGGTTTTCGTTCCGGCCATTGCGGAATGAAGTCGGCATCAAGATGCTGGGCGCGGTCATCCTGTTCGGCATCGCCACGATCGCATTTGGCTGCACCGCCTTCCTGCCCCGCAGCATCGCGATGGAATTCGGCATCGGCGCGCTGGTGATATTGGGCGCGGCGGACATGATTTCGGTGTTCGTGCGCCAGTCGCTGGTCCAGCTTCACACGCCGGACGCGATGCGCGGGCGGGTGTCGAGCCTGTCGCAACTGACCATTTCCGCCTCCAACGAACTGGGCGAGGCGGAAAGCGGATTTCTGGCCGCGCTGGTCGGGCCGGTTGCCGCTGTCATTGGTGGCGGTATCGGTGCTATCGTCATCACGCTGTTCTGGGCGCGTCTCTTTCCCGAATTGCGCCTTGCACGCACCTTCGACCCACCCGACATAAGGGCGGCGGACCTCAGCCAGGAGAAAGCCCCATGAAAGCTGCCACGATACTCGAAACCATCGGCAATACCCCGCATGTCCGGGTGAACCGGCTGTTTGGCGATGCGCCCGAAGGCACGGAAGTCTGGATCAAGTCGGAACGCTCCAATCCGGGCGGGTCGATCAAGGACCGGATCGCGCTGGCCATGATCGAGGCCGCCGAAGCGTCGGGCGAGTTGCAACCGGGCGGCACCATCATCGAACCGACATCGGGCAATACCGGCGTTGGCCTGGCCATGGTCGCGGCGGTCAAGGGCTATAAGCTGGTGCTCGTCATGCCCGAAAGCATGTCGATCGAGCGGCGGCGGCTGATGCTGGCCTATGGCGCCAGTTTCGACCTGACCCCGCGCGAAAAGGGGATGAAGGGCGCGATCGAGCGCGCGCTGGAACTGGTGGCGCAGACGCCCGGTAGCTGGATGCCGCAGCAGTTTGAAAACCCGGCCAATATCGCGGTCCACGCCCGCACCACGGCGCAGGAGATACTGGCCGATTTCGCCGACGCGCCGATCGACGTGCTGATCACCGGCGTCGGCACCGGCGGGCATATCACCGGCACGGCCGAAATACTGAAAAAGGCCTGGCCGGGGATCAAGGTCTATGCGGTCGAGCCGACCCTGTCGCATGTCATCAGCGGCGGCCAGCCCGGCCCCCACCCCATTCAGGGCATTGGCGCGGGCTTCATTCCGGCGAACCTGCACACGCAATTGCTGGACGGGGTGATCCAGGTCGATCCCGCCGACGCCAAGGAATATGCGCGGCGGTCGGCCAGCGAGGAAGGCATATTGGTGGGCATTTCTTCGGGCGCGACGCTGGCGGCGATCGCGCAGAAGCTGAAGGATTTGCCAGCGGGCAGCCGGGTGCTGGGCTTCAACTACGACACCGGCGAACGCTATCTGTCGGTGCCCGATTTCCTGCCGGAATGATCATCACGCAATGACGGGTGACTCTGTTTCCAGCGAGCCGCGTCCATGGATGTGGATCGTCTGGCTGGCGCTGTTCGCTGGCCTGCCTGCCGCTGTGGCGGGGTGGGAAGCGCGTGCGCCGCGCGCGGGGGGCGAAGCGCATTTTGCCCGGAGGGGTCTATCCCACGGGGTGCGGCCACCCAGTCCGCCGCCGCCGGTAGAGCCAGTGGCGGTCTATGCCCTGCCCGCCGACCGCGCGCGGGCGCTCAATGCCGCCATCCCCTTTTCCCGGCTGGCCAACCCGGCGGCGCGGCCATTCCGGTTCGAAGGGTCCGAGACGGACCTAGCCCGCGCCGTGGATTGCCTGGCCGCGGCGCAAATCTATGAAGCGGGCGACGATGCCGTGGGCGAGCGCGCCGTCGCGCAGGTCGTCCTCAATCGCGTGCGCCATCCCGCCTTTCCCAAGACGGTGTGCGGCGTCGTCTTTCAGGGGCAGGAACGCACCACGGGTTGCCAGTTCACCTTCAGCTGCGACGGCGCGCTGGCCCGCACCCCCTCCCCGGCCGCATGGGACAGGGCGCGCGCCATTGCGCGCGGCGCGCTGGCGGGCGACGTGTTCAAGCCGGTGGGCTATGCGACCCATTATCATACCGATTGGGTGGTGCCCTATTGGAGCGGCAGCCTGGACAAGCTGACGCGGGTGGGCACGCATCTTTTCTTCCGCTGGCGCGGCTGGTGGGGGACGCCGCCAGCCTTTCGCACGCGCACCAACGATGGCGGTGAGCCGCTGATCGGGCGGATTGCGCGCCTGTCCCCTGCGCACAGCATGGCGACCCCGCTGCTGCCGGGCGCCATCACGCCTATGGCCGACAGCGCCGACGCGATCGCCGCGCAGGCACGGCAGGCGATCGGTCTTGATCAGATCGGCAAGAGCGTGGGCGGCGTCAGGCTGATCGCTCTGGCTGACATGCAGAGTTTCCTGGTGGAGTTACCACGCGGCAGCAAACCCGACAGCTGGCCCGAAAGCGCCCGCACCTTTTGCGCCGGGCGATCTCAATGCCGGATCATGGGGTGGACGGCAAATGACGCGCCGAAGGAATTGCCGCTGACGCTGGCCAATCTGGCCGCGATGCGGTTTTCCTACATTCACGACACGCAGAATGGGTTGCAGCGGGCCTTGTGGAATTGCGACCAGACCCCGCGCGCCGACAAGCGTGACTGTATGCGTCGGCGGGTGCCGGTCGCCATGCCTGCACCGCCAGCGCCGACCGGACTGGCCGGGGTGCGGCGCATGGACCGTTTTGAAACGGTGAAGATTGCGCCAGCGCCGGGAACGCCGCCAGACGACGCTCGCCAACCCTGAAGACCCGCCGATTATTTCGTTGCGAACTGACCGGCTTCTGCCCGGAACGCGTCGCGTGCAAAGGCGCGGACGGCGGCGGCAGTCTTGAACTTCTCGTCCTGAAGCAGCGACGAGGTCAGCGGATAGCCTTGCGAATTATAGCGGGTTTCGCGCACGGTGAGGCGGAAATGACCTTCTTCATCCTTGCTGATCAGGAAGGGACGGATTGCTGTACGGCTCATAGGGCCTCCTTTGTGAATGACAGAAAAAAGGGAGCACCGACCGGCGCTCCCCCGACAATTCCAATATCAGCCCACCATATCCGCAACGATCTGCTTGAGCTGAACCGTGGACAGGGTGCCACCCGGCGTCAGGCCGGGATGAAAGGGCCGCTTCCTGTCGAACATCGAAAGGGTACGGCGTTGAGTCTTGTTTGAATGGGTATGCAAAATGATTCCTTGCGGCCAGTGCCGCGTAACATATGAGTTGGATCGCGCCCGGCACCATGCCGGACCAAGCGACCATATAGGGTGTCGGCCGCGCGAGGGGCGCGACCGGGCAGGCCGTCAGCGCGCGCCTTTACGGCTCTTGCGCGCCTGATAGCGCGCATCGCGCGCGGCCTTGCGCTCTTCGTCGGTCAATGCCGGCTTGATCGCAGCAGCGGCAGCTTCCGCCTCCAGACGAGCGCGTTCCGCCTTGGCGGCGCGTTCTTCTTCGCGGGCGAGCTTGGCCTGCTGACGCTTTTCCAGTTCGGCAGCCACCTTGGCTTGCGCCGCGGCAGCCCGCTGGGCCGCCAGCACCGGATCAACCGGGGGCTTGGCCCGCAACTTGGCTAGTGCCTTGTCACGCGCCTGTGTGGCGAGTGCCCTGCGTTCCTGAAAATCGGGTTCCTTATATTTCAGCATTCGTTCCAGTCTGTCCTGCATTGCGCATGATTTGAGGGGGACGCGCGATTATTCGCACATCCCGGCTTTGTGAGGCGCGATAGGGGACAAGAGGAGAAGCCTGAAGGCAGTCCGATATCCGTCAAAAGGCGACGTAAGCAGCTTCCATATAGCAGCTGTTGCCGCAAAAGGGAAGGTGCAGGCGAAAATGGCGCCCTGGCAGCAAGGAAGCAGCGGCGCTTACCCCCTTCACAAAGGGGGAGGCCTGCCCTATATGCGACCTTCGAAATCCGGTTCAGGCAGCTTTACGGCATGGCAGGAACCGTCTCCCGAATCGTCCGGGGTACAGGGTCGCATTGCGCACGATCACTGGCAGTATGGGGCGAATTTGGCGGGTTACAAGACGCTGACAGTGCGGTTCGGACAGTCCCGACCCGCACTTTTTTGCGTGGATGCGGAAGGGCGAATCACCCCTTTTCATTCGCGTTCAGGCTGAATTTTCGCTGCGATGCGAAAAATACGCGACGAACGAAGGCAAGGACAACGCATGGCGACCAAGGCTCCCTCCATCAGCAACACCGGCGCGAAGAAGCGCATCAGAAAGGTGTTCGGCGACATCCACGAAGTGGTGCAGATGCCGAACCTGATTGAGGTTCAGCGCGAAAGCTATGAACAATTCCTGCGGTCGGACCCGTCGATCGGCTATGTGTCGGGCCTGGAAAAGACGCTGCGCAGCGTGTTCCCGATCCGCGATTTCGCCGGCACCGCCGAAATGGATTTCGTCCATTACGAGCTGGAAGACCCGAAATACGACACCGAGGAATGCCGTCAGCGCGGCATCACCTATGCAGCGCCGATGCGCGTTACCCTGCGCCTGATCGTGTTCGAAGTGGATCAGGACACCGAAACCCGTTCGGTGCTCGATATCAAGGAGCAGGACGTCTATATGGGCGACATGCCCCTGATGACAGGCAACGGCACCTTCATCGTCAACGGCACCGAGCGCGTCATCGTCAGCCAGATGCACCGGTCGCCGGGCGTGCTGTTCGATCATGACCGTGGCAAGACCCATTCGTCGGGCAAATATCTGTTCGCCGCGCGCGTCATCCCCTATCGCGGTTCGTGGCTGGACTTCGAGTTCGACGCCAAGGACATCGTCAACGTCCGCATCGACCGCAAGCGCAAGCTGCCGGTCACGGCGCTGCTCTATGCGCTGGGCCTGACCGCCGAGGAAATTCTGGGTCACTTCTACAACAAGGTGACCTTCGTGCGCAGCGAAGGCGGCTGGCAGATTCCCTATCTGGCCGAAGCCTGGCGCGGCCTGAAGCCGGCCTTTGACATTGTCGATGGCAATTCGGGCGAAGTCGTGTTCGCCGCCGGTCACAAGATCAGCCCCCGCGCCGCCAACAAGGCGGAAAAGGACGGCCTGACCACGCTGCTGATCCCGACCGAGGAAGTCTATGGCCGCTACAGCGCCTATGACCTGATCAACGAAAGCACCGGCGAAATCTACATCGAGGCCGGTGACGAAGTTACGCCCGAAAATCTGGAAAAGCTGGACAAGGCGGGCGTCGACCGCCTCGAACTGCTCGACATCGACCATGTCAGCACCGGCCCGTGGATCCGCAATACGCTCAAGGCCGACAAGGCCGAGGAACGCGATCAGGCGTTGAGCGACATTTATCGCGTCATGCGCCCCGGCGAGCCGCCGACGAAGGAAACGGCGGAATCGCTGTTCGCTGGCCTGTTCTTCGATCCTGAACGCTACGACCTGTCGGCGGTCGGCCGCGTCAAGCTGAACATGCGTCTTGACCTGGACGCAGAGGACACCGTCACCACGCTGCGGACCGAGGACATCCTGGCCGTCGTCAAGGAACTGGTGAACCTGAAGGACGGCAAGGGCGAAATCGACGATATCGATAACCTGGGCAACCGTCGTGTCCGTTCGGTCGGCGAATTGCTGGAAAACCAGTATCGCGTCGGGCTGCTGCGCATGGAGCGCGCCGTCAAGGAGCGCATGTCGAGCGTCGACGTATCGACCGTGATGCCCAACGACCTGATCAACGCCAAGCCCGCCGTGGCCGCGGTGCGTGAATTCTTCGGCTCATCGCAGCTGTCGCAGTTCATGGATCAGACCAATCCGCTGTCGGAAGTCACCCACAAGCGCCGCGTGTCGGCGCTTGGGCCGGGTGGTCTGACGCGCGAGCGTGCGGGCTTTGAAGTCCGCGACGTTCACCCGACCCATTATGGCCGTATCTGCCCGATCGAAACGCCCGAAGGCCCGAACATCGGCCTGATCAACTCGCTGGCGACGTTCAGCCGGGTGAACAAGTACGGCTTCATCGAAACGCCTTATCGCAAGGTCATCGACCATAAGGTGACGGACGAGGTCGTGTACCTGTCCGCCATGGAAGAGGCCAAGCACACGATCGCGCAGGCCAACGCCGAAGTCGATGCCGACGGCCATTTCGTCGAGGATCTCATCTCCAGCCGCGAAGCTGGCGAGTTCCTGATGGCGCCGCGCGACCATATCACCCTGATGGACGTCAGCCCCAAGCAGCTGGTGTCGGTCGCCGCATCGCTCATTCCGTTCCTGGAAAACGATGACGCCAACCGCGCGCTGATGGGATCGAACATGCAGCGTCAGGCGGTGCCGCTGGTACGGGCCGAAGCGCCGTTCGTGGGCACCGGCATGGAAGGCACGGTCGCCCGTGACTCCGGCGCGGCTGTCGCGTCCAAGCGGGCGGGCATCGTCGATCAGGTCGACGCGACCCGTATCGTCATCCGCGCCACCGGCGACATCGCGCCGGGCCAGTCGGGCGTCGACATCTACACGCTCCAGAAGTTCCAGCGTTCCAACCAGGACACCTGCATCAACCAGCGTCCGCTGGTGAAGGTCGGCGACCTGATCGAGGCTGGCGACGTCATCGCCGACGGTCCCTCGACCGAATTTGGCGAACTGGCGCTGGGCCGCAACACGCTCGTCGCGTTCATGCCCTGGAATGGCTACAACTATGAAGACTCCATCCTGATCTCCGAACGGATCGTGAAGGATGACGTCTTTACCTCGATCCATATCGAGGAGTTTGAGGTCATGGCCCGCGACACCAAGCTGGGGCCGGAAGACATCACCCGCGACATTCCCAACGTCGGCGAGGAAGCGCTGCGCAACCTCGACGAGGCGGGCATCGTCTATATCGGCGCCGAAGTGGAGCCGGGCGACATTCTGGTCGGCAAGATCACCCCCAAGGGTGAATCGCCGATGACCCCGGAAGAAAAGCTGCTCCGCGCGATCTTCGGTGAAAAGGCGTCCGACGTGCGCGACACGTCGCTGCGTCTGCCGCCGGGCGTTGCCGGGACGGTCGTTGAAGTGCGCGTGTTCAACCGCCACGGCATCGACAAGGACGAGCGCGCCATGGCGATCGAGCGGGAGGAAATCGACCGCCTCGCCAAGGATCGCGAGGACGAACGCGCCATCCTGAACCGTGCGACCTTCAACCGGCTGCAGGAAATGCTGCTGGGCCAGACCGCCACGGCCGCGCCCAAGGGCGTGCGCAAGGGCGTGGAAATCGACGAGGCTCTGCTGGGCGAAGTCGAGCGTCACGAATGGTGGAAGTTCGCGGTGGCGGACGATGTCCGTCAGGCCGGCATCGAAGCGGTCAAGGCGCAATATGACGAAGCGGTAAAGGTCATCGTCGACAAGTTCGAGGACCGGGTCGACAAGTTGCAGCGTGGCGACGAACTGCCGCCGGGCGTGCTGAAGATGGTCAAGGTGTTCGTCGCGGTGAAGCGCAAGCTGCAGCCGGGCGACAAGATGGCCGGCCGTCACGGGAACAAGGGTGTCATTTCGCGCATCCTGCCGATCGAGGACATGCCGTTCCTGGAAGATGGCACCCATGTCGACATCGTGCTCAATCCGTTGGGCGTGCCGTCGCGCATGAATGTCGGGCAGATTTTCGAAACGCATCTGGGCTGGGCTGCCCGCGGCCTTGGCCAGCAGCTCAAGCATGCGCTGGAAGAATGGCGCGAAGCCAATCCCAACCCGTCGGCGGGCGACATGCCCGACGCCGTCAAGGATCGGTTGCTGACCGCCTATGGTCCGCAATATGCCGCCGAGATCGAAGCGCGGACGCCCGAACAGATCGTCGATCTGGCCGAGCATCTGGAACGCGGCGTGCCGATGGCGACGCCGGTGTTCGACGGTGCGCGCGAAGCGGACGTGTCGACCATGCTGGAACTGGCCGGGCTGCATTCGTCGGGTCAGAGCGACCTGTTCGACGGCCGCACCGGCGACAAGTTCGACCGCAAGGTCACGGTCGGCATCATCTACATGCTCAAGCTGCATCACCTTGTCGACGACAAGATCCATGCCCGCTCGATCGGCCCCTACTCGCTCGTTACCCAGCAGCCGCTGGGTGGTAAGGCGCAGTTCGGTGGCCAGCGCTTCGGGGAAATGGAGGTCTGGGCGCTCCAGGCCTATGGCGCTGCCTATACGTTGCAGGAAATGCTGACGGTGAAGTCCGATGACGTGGTCGGCCGCACCAAGGTCTATGAAGCGATCGTCAAGGGCGACGATACGTTTGAAGCGGGCATCCCCGAAAGCTTCAACGTGCTCGTCAAGGAAATGCGCTCGCTGGGCCTCAACGTCGAACTCAATTCGCTGGATGAAATTCCAGAGGATGAAGGCGGCTTCGCGGCAGCGGCGGAATAAGGGATTTGCGGGCGTCGCTGCCATGCGGCGCCCCTGCCCCGTCCCGCACCAGAATTTTGCCCTCATGAGGGAATGAAAAATGAACGAACTGACCAACTTCGCCAACCCGGTCGCCAAGACCGAGACTTTCGACCAGATCCAGATCGGCCTTGCCTCGCCAGAGCGCATCCGCAGCTGGTCCTTCGGCGAGATCAAGAAGCCCGAAACCATCAACTATCGCACGTTCAAGCCCGAACGTGACGGCCTGTTCTGCGCGCGTATCTTTGGCCCGATCAAGGATTATGAATGCCTGTGCGGCAAGTATAAGCGCATGAAATACAAGGGCATCGTCTGCGAAAAATGCGGTGTCGAAGTCACGGTGAGCAAGGTGCGCCGCGAGCGCATGGGCCATATCGAACTGGCCGCTCCCGTTGCGCATATCTGGTTCCTGAAATCGCTGCCTTCGCGCATCGGCCTGCTGCTCGACATGCAGTTGAAGCAGCTGGAGCGCGTCCTCTATTTCGAAAGCTATATCGTCATCGAGCCGGGCCTGACCCCGCTGGAGAAATATCAGCTGCTCAATGAGGACGAACTGCTCGACGCGCAGGACGAATATGGCGAGGACGCCTTCTCCGCCGGGATCGGCGCCGAAGCGGTCAAGCAGATGCTGATGGACCTCGACCTGGAAGGCGAGAAGCAGGTTCTGCTGGAAGAGCTGGCGACGACCAAGTCGGAGCTGAAGCCCAAGAAGATCATCAAGCGCCTGAAGGTCGTCGAAAGCTTCATCGATTCGGGCAACCGCCCCGAATGGATGATCCTGGACGTTGTGCCCGTGATCCCGCCGGAACTGCGCCCGCTGGTGCCGCTGGACGGTGGCCGGTTCGCGACGTCGGACCTCAATGACCTGTATCGCCGCGTCATCAACCGCAACAACCGCTTGAAGCGGCTGATGGAACTGCGCGCGCCGGACATCATCGTCCGCAACGAAAAGCGCATGTTGCAGGAAGCGGTCGACGCCCTGTTCGACAATGGCCGTCGTGGCCGCGTCATCACTGGCGCGAACAAGCGTCCATTGAAGTCGCTGTCCGACATGCTCAAGGGCAAGCAGGGCCGCTTCCGCCAGAACCTGCTCGGCAAGCGCGTCGACTATTCGGGCCGTTCGGTCATCGTGACCGGGCCGGAACTCAAGCTGCACCAGTGCGGCCTGCCCAAGAAGATGGCGCTCGAACTGTTCAAGCCGTTCATCTACGCCCGCCTGGATGCCAAGGGTCTGTCCATGACCCTGAAGCAGGCCAAGAAGTGGGTCGAGAAGGAGCGCAAGGAAGTCTGGGACATCCTGGACGAGGTGATCCGCGAGCATCCGGTGATGCTGAACCGCGCACCGACGCTCCATCGCCTCGGCATCCAGGCGTTCGAACCCGTGCTGATCGAGGGCAAGGCGATCCAGCTTCACCCGCTGGTCTGCTCGGCCTTCAACGCCGACTTCGACGGTGACCAGATGGCCGTTCACGTTCCGCTGAGCCTGGAGGCCCAGCTGGAAGCGCGCGTGCTGATGATGTCGACCAACAACATCCTGTCGCCCGCCAACGGCAAGCCGATCATCGTGCCGTCGCAGGACATGGTGCTGGGCATCTATTATCTGTCGATGGAACGCGAAGGCGAGCCGGGCGAAGGCATGTTGCTGAGCGACATGCAGGAAGTGCATCAGGCGCTGTTCACCAAGTCGGTGACGCTGCACAGCAAGATCATCAGCCGCGTGCCGCAGACCGACGAGGCGGGCAACAGCTACCTGAAGCGTTATGAAACGACGCCGGGCCGCATGTTGCTGGGTGAATGCCTGCCCAAGAACCACAAGGTGCCCTTCGACGTCGTCAACCGCCTGCTGACCAAGAAGGATGTCGGCGACGTGATCGACGAGGTCTATCGTCACACCGGCCAGAAGGACACGGTGCTGTTCGCCGACGCCATCATGGCGCTGGGCTTCCGCCACGCGTTCCAGGCCGGCATTTCGTTCGGCAAGGACGACATGGTCATCCCCGACAGCAAGGTGACGCTGGTCGACGAGACCAAGGCGCTGGTTGCGGACTATGAGCAGCAATATCAGGACGGTCTGATCACCCAGCAGGAAAAATACAACAAGGTGATCGACGCCTGGTCGGGTTGCGGCGATCGCGTCGCGAACGCCATGATGGACGAGATCCGCGCCCAGCCCAAGGACCCGCAGACCGGTCGCCTGGCGCAGATCAACTCGATCTACATGATGGCGCATTCCGGTGCGCGTGGTAGCCAGGCGCAGATGAAGCAGCTCGCCGGGATGCGCGGCCTGATGGCCAAGCCTTCGGGCGAGATCATCGAAACGCCGATCATCTCCAACTTCAAGGAAGGCCTGACCGTCCTTGAATATTTCAACTCCACCCACGGCGCCCGCAAGGGTCTGGCCGACACCGCGCTCAAGACGGCGAATTCGGGTTACCTGACCCGCCGTCTGGTCGACGTCAGCCAGGACTGCACGATCGTCGAGGAAGATTGCGGCACCGACCGCGCGCTGGAGATGAAGGCGATCGTCCAGGGCGGTTCGACCATCGCGTCGCTGGGCGAACGTATCCTGGGCCGCACCACGGCGCAGGACATTATCGACAGCAAGGACGGCAGCATCGTCATCCCGATCGGCACGCTGCTGGACGAACCGATGATCGCCAAGATCGAGGCGATCGGCACGCAGTCGGTGAAGATCCGCAGCCCGCTGATCTGCGAAAGCAAGATGGGCGTTTGCGGCAAATGCTATGGTCGTGACCTCGCCCGCGGTACGCCGGTCAATATCGGTGAAGCGGTCGGCGTCATCGCGGCCCAGTCGATCGGTGAGCCTGGCACCCAGCTGACGATGCGGACCTTCCACATCGGCGGCGCGGCGCAGCTCAACGAAACGTCGAACCTGGAAGCGATTGCCGACGGGACGCTGGAACTGCGCGACATGCCGACGATCACGGACAGCCGTGGCCGCCGCCTGTCGCTCGCCCGCAACGGCGAACTGGCGATCATCGACAATGAAGGCCGCGAACGCGCCGTGCATCGCCTGCCTTATGGTGCGACCATTCTGTTCGAGAATAACGCACAGGTTAAGCAGGGCGACCGGATCGCCGAATGGGATCCGTTCACCATGCCGGTGATCACCGAGCGTCCGGGTATCGTCAAATATGTCGACCTGATCGACGGCAAGACGCTGACCGAACAGACCGACGAAGCGACCGGCATCGCCCAGCGTGTCGTCACCGAGCATCGCGGTTCGAGCCGTACCAAGGAGGATCTGCGTCCGCGCCTGACCCTGCTGGACGATGGTTCGGGCGAAGCGGCCCGCTATATGCTGGCCGTGGGCGCGACTCTCTCGGTCGAGGACGGGCAGACGGTGCAGGCCGGTGACGTGCTGGCGCGTGTCAGCCGCGAAGCCGCCAAGACCCGCGACATCACCGGCGGTCTGCCGCGCGTGGCCGAGCTGTTCGAAGCGCGCAAGCCCAAGGACAACGCCATCATCGCCAAGGTGTCGGGCCGCGTCCAGTTCCTCAAGGACTATAAGGCGAAGCGCAAGATCGCCATCAATCCTGAGGATGGCGGCGAGCCGGTCGAATATCTGATCCCCAAGAGCAAGGTGATCGACGTTCAGGAAGGCGACTATGTCAAGCGCGGCGACAATCTGATCGGCGGTTCGCCCGATCCGCATGACATTCTGGAAGTTCTGGGTATCGAGCCGCTGGCCGAATATCTGGTCGCGGAAATCCAGGAAGTCTATCGCTTGCAGGGCGTGAAGATCAACGACAAGCATATCGAGACGATCGTTCGTCAGATGTTGCAGAAGGTCGAGATCACCGAGTCCGGCGACACCACCTTGCTGGTGGGCGAGCAGGTCGATCGTGAGGAAATGGACGAAATCAACGCCAAGCTGGCGCCGGGCTTCCTGCCTGCTGCTGGCAAGCCGGTGTTGCTGGGCATCACCAAGGCCTCGCTCCAGACCCGCTCCTTCATCTCGGCAGCGTCCTTCCAAGAAACCACCCGCGTCCTCACGGAAGCGGCGGTTCAGGGCAAGAAGGACACGCTCGTCGGTCTGAAGGAAAATGTCATCGTCGGCCGCCTGATCCCGGCGGGGACCGGCGCGGGCATGAACCGCCTGCGCGTCGCCGCCTCCTCGCGGGATGCAGCCATGCGCGCCGCGCTGCGAGCGGCGAGCCAGGTCGACCTGATCGCGCCAGCCAGCGCTGCGGCGGAACATGCCGCCGAGCTGCGCCAGGGGCCGGAAGCCGCGATCGGCAACGATCCGCTGGCGACCGTGCAGGGTGATGATTTCACCACGCAGGACATGGACTGACGCTGCGAGGGCGCGGGTGGCTGTTTCCTTCACGGGGAGCGGCCACCCCGCACCTTGCCTTTGACGGGTAACGCAAAAGCCCGCCGGATGCGTGACGCGCACCGGCGGGCTTTTCTTTTGCTATCCGCGTGAGGCCAAAAACCCTCTTGACCTGTCCCTAGCCGCCGCCTATCTGCGGCCTCCCAAGCGGGTCACGGCCCGCCGATGATGCCCGATCCTCTAATGGTAAGAGAGCGGACTCTGACTCCGTCAATCAAGGTTCGAATCCTTGTCGGGCATCCATTTCCAAAAAATCCCGATTTCCAGGGCTGTTGGCTTGGCTGATGACGTCAGGTGTCGTCGTGCGGGTGATGCTGTTCCATGCGGCGATGGGCTTCGGCCAGTTCGATCTCGCCGATCAGCAGGGCCGCGTCGCCGGTCGTGAAGCCGGTGACGGGATCGATCATGCCGCTGTGGCTGAACCGGCTAACGAAATTCTGGAACCGTTCGAGGGCTATTCGGACGTCGCTGGTCATGACTGTCTCTCCCGATATGCGATTTCGGGAAGAGCATATCGGGTGCGCCGGATTTTGCCAGCCTATCGCATCATTCCCAGCGCAACCGCCTCCGCCACCTTGATGCCGTCGATCGCGGCGGAAAGGATGCCCCCGGCATAGCCCGCGCCCTCGCCAGCGGGGTATAGGCCAGCGACATTGAGGCTCTGGAAATCCTTGCCGCGGGTGATGCGGATGGGCGAGGATGTGCGTGTTTCCACGCCGGTCATGACCGCGTCAGGATGGTCGTAATGGCTGATCTGGCGGCCAAAGGCAGGCAGCGCTTCCCGGATGGCGTCGACCACATAGTCGGGCAGGCAGCGCGCCAGATCGGTGGGGGTTACGCCCGGCTTGTAGGAGGGGACGACCTCTCCCAAGGCGGTGGAGGGGCGAGCGGCCATGAAGTCGCCCACTGTCTGACCGGGCGCAAAGTAGGAGGAGCCACCCGCGACGAAGGCCGCCGATTCCCAGCGACGTTGCAACGCGATGCCCGCCAACGGGCCATCGGGATAGTCGCGTGCGGGATCGATGCCGACCACCAGTCCTGAATTGGCGTTGAATTCGGCGCGGCTATACTGGCTCATGCCGTTAGTGACGACCCGCCCTTCCTCCGACGTCGCGGCAACCACCCGGCCGCCGGGACACATGCAGAAACTGTAGACGGTGCGGCCATTGGCGCAATGATGCGCCAGGCTATAGGAGGCCGCGCCCAGATCCGGGTGGCCCGCGCAATTGCCGTAGCGGGCGCGATCGACCCAGCTTTGCGGATGTTCGATCCGCACCCCGATGGAGAAGGGCTTGGCCTCTATATGGACGCCGCGGCTGTGCAGCATTTCGAAGGTCGGGCGGGCGCTGTGGCCGACAGCAAGGACGACATGGTCGGCTTCGAGGAAGCTGCCATCCTGCATATGGAGGCCGCGCAGCCTATGGGCGCCCTCACCCGCTGGCTCCAGCGCAAGATCGTCCACGCGGGTCTGCCAGCGATATTCGCCGCCCAGCGCCTCGATCTGGCGGCGCATGGATTCGACCATGGTGACCAGGCGGAAGGTGCCGATATGGGGATGGGCTTCCCACAATATGTCGTCAGGGGCGCCCGCCGCGACGAACTCCTCCAGCACCTTCCGGCCAAGGAAGCGCGGGTCCTTGACCCGGCAATAGAGTTTGCCGTCGGAGAATGTGCCCGCCCCGCCCTCGCCGAACTGCACGTTGGAATCGGGGTTCAGTTCGGCGCGACGCCACAGGCCCCATGTATCCTTCGTCCGTTCGCGCACTGGCTTGCCGCGATCCAGAATGATCGGGCGGAACCCCATTTGCGCGAGGATCAGGCCAGCGAACAGGCCACATGGTCCCGCGCCGATGACGACCGGGCGCTGCGCCGGACCGCCTTCGGGGGCGTGGGTCACGAATCTGTAGCGTGTGTCGGGCGCTGGGCGCACATCCTTGTCACCAACGAAACGGGCGAGGATGGCGGGTTCGTCGCTGGCGGCGATGTCGAATGTATAGACAAGCTGGATCGCGCTGCGGCGGCGCGCGTCATTGCCGCGCCGCACCAGGCTGTGGGACAGCAGGTCGGACGCAGGGATGCCGAGCCGGGCGCAGATGGCGGCGGGGATCGCTTCGGCAGGATGGTCGAGCGGGAGTTGGAGGCCGGAGAGACGGATCATGGACGGGCTGTAGATGATGTGGCTGGATAAGAAAACCGTCCGCCTTGGACGCAAGCCTGCCCCCTCATTTAATCCGTTCGCCCTGAGCTTGTCGAAGGGGAGTCCTTTTCTTTCGAGAAGAAGGACGGGGCTTCGACAAGCTCAGCCCGAACGGGATTTAGGCCGTCCGGCGCTGGCCCATGATCCATTCGCCCAGCAAGGCGACGAGCATGCTGAGGCCGGTCAACGGGAACAGCAGGCCGATGAACAGCATCAACCCCGCCACCATGCGCCGGGCGGCGGGGGTGGCCGCGGGCGGTGCGCTGAGCCGCCCCTGTTGCCGCCGTTTCCACCACAGGACCGGCGCGGTCAGGCACAGAAGGAACAGGCACAGGCAAGCCGCGAGCATCAGCAGCCGGTTGACCTCTCCATATTGCTGGCCCTGATGGGTGGCGATGCCCCATTCGACCGCCTTTGCGCCCGGACCAAACATGCGCCAGTCCATATCCTGCACCACCGCACCCGATGCCGCGTCGATGGTGATGGCGCGCGCGTCCTGCGCCTGGGTGACGATGGAGGCGGCGAGATAGGGCGCGCCGGGACTGGCGGGCAGGATGAGCTGCACGCCGCCCATGCCATGCGCGGTGGCGATGCGCAGGGCCTGATCGACGCCGATGTCGCCAGCACCGCCCGCGATCGCGCCGCCTTCGCGCAGCGTCCATGGCAGCGCATCCCTGGCCGGCGCGCCCCATGGGACGACCGCCATTTTGGGCCGTCCCCAGTCATTGGCGGCAACGACCGCGCGCAGCCCACCGCCCCAGACTTCCGTCCACGGCATCCCCGTCACCGCAAGGAAGAGGATGACGCCAGCCGACAGGAAACCCAGCGTGCCGTGCAGGTCGCGCCAGAAGAGGCGACCCGATGCCCTGCCCCGGATCGCCAGCGCGGGCTGGCCGCGTCGGGGCCAGCGCAGATAGAGGCCGGTGATGCAGAGCAGGATCGCCCAGCCCGCGACCACCTCCACCAGCCGGTTGCCGACCGGGCCGGTGAGCGCAAGGCTGTGCAAATCCTTGATGACCTTCATGAAGCCGCCGCCGCGCATCTGACCGAGTATCCGGCCATCGCGCGGATCGACGAAATGGACCGTTGGCGGGCCGCCCTCCACCTTGGTCATCACCCGCCAGCTTTCCGACATGGTGGCGGGACGAACGATTTGCGTTACCTGCGCGCCTGTCGTCCGCTCCACCACAGCGGCCAGGCGCGATGGCGGAAGCAACGCGCCGGACGGCGTCGTCGACATATGGACGGGATAGAGCGTCGCCTCTATCTCCGGCTTGTAGAGATAGAGCGCACCCGTCACCGCCATGAGTGCCAGCACGGGCAGGACGATCAGGCCGGCATAGAAATGCCAGCGCCACATCGCCCGGTAGAAGCCTGTGTGATCCATCGTCCTGCCCCCCGGTTCAGAAGCGCGCGCGCACGCCGCCATAGATGGCGCGGCGTTCGAGCGGGTAGAAGGCGACGCTGCCTTCGTCCACTGCCGTAGCCGCGTTGTCGGGCGTGTAGCGGACCAGCGCGCTGATGTCGCCGACCGCGCGCTTCTGCGTCAGGTTGCGCGCATCGAGGAACAGGGTGACGCCATCGCGCAGCTGTGCCTGTGCCCCCAGATTGAGCAGGGCATAGTTGCCGACCCGCTTGCTGTTGACATAGTCGACCCACGCCCCCTGCGGCAGCCATTCGACCGAGGGCGAGATGCTGAGCCTGTCAGTCCCCAGTTTGAGTTCGGCGCGGTAGAAATGGCGCGGCACCACCGGCAGGCGATTGTCGCCATAGATGGCGTCGTTGCGGAAGCGGAAATCGCTATATTGATAGACCTGGCGGAGCGATGCCCATGGAGTGAAAGCGAGGTCCAGGCCAGCCTCGATCCCCTGATGCCGGGTCTTGTCCGCGTTGAAGGTGGCGGCGGGGATGACGCCTGCGATCACGCTATATTGCAGCATCTCACCCTTTATGTCAGCGCGATAGAGGCTGACATCCCAGGATGCGATGCCGATGCGGCCACGGGTGCCGATTTCCGCGGTCCATGCCTTTTGCGCGCCGACAGGCGTGAAGCCGGGCGCGCCGCCTGCGGGCGTTTGGCTGAGTTCACTATAGCCGGGCAGTTCGACCGAGCGGTTATAATTGGCGTAGAATTGCAGGGCTTCGTCGGGCTTGTAGAGCAGGCCGATCTTGGGCGAGAAGGCGTCGAAGCTGGCGTCGCCGCTGCGTTGCGGGGCAAAGCGGTTGTCGATCCGCCGTTCGCCATGGGTGTAGAGCCCGCCTGCGATCAGCCACAGACCGGGCGTGGGGGCGACGCGGACTTCGCCATAGCTGTTGATCGTCTGGGCGCGCTGCTGAACATTGGCGGTGGGCGCGCCGCGCTTGCCCGACAGGTTGATAAACTGGCGCGCGGTAACCTTACCAAACCGCGCCTGCGTGCCAAGCGTCAGTTCGACCGGCAGGCCGCCCAGATCGCCCGCCAGATCGAGGCTGGCGAAAGCGCCGCGATCTTCCGATTTCTGGTCGATCACCTGAAAGATGGGGTGGTAGAGATCCTTGGCATTGAGGAACAGGCCGAACGCCAGCTGGCCGCCGCCAAGCTGGATGGTCGTGCGGTTTTGCAGGCGGATCGAATCAATGTCGCGCGCCTGATCGCCAACGAAATTGCCCTTTGTCGGGTTGGTCAGCACCGATTTTTCGCTGAGCGAGCCGGACAATTTCTGACGGATGGTCTGGGCGCTGGCGTAGAAGCGGGTTTCGATTGTCTCGCTGATCTTCACGCCGACATTGCCGTTGAAGCGATAGGATTTCCGCTTGCCATGATCGCGGTCGCCATCCGACCGATCGCTGGTGATCGCGGCGAAGGCATCGCCCCGGTCATCGGCATAGCCATAGGCCGCCTTGGTGCGGATCGTGTCGAAACTGCCGCCATCGACGCGCAGTTCGACGCCCGGCGCGCTGCGTCCGGTCGGGGTGACGGCATTGATCGCGCCGCCCAGCGTCGATCCGCCCAGCCGCAGCGCATTGCCGCCACGATAGACCTCCAGATGCTGGAAAACCTGCGGGTCGAATTCCTGAAAGTCGCCATTATCGTCGGCCAGGTTGATCGGAATGCCATCCTGCAACAGGGTCAGGCCGCGCATGTGGAAGCCGCGCGACAGGCCGGAACCACGGATAGAGATGCGAACCTCCTGCCCGAAGCGCGGCTGGGTATAGACGCCGGGCGAGAAGGTGAGTGCGTCGCGCAGGGAGACGGCCAGCTTATTCTCAAAATCGTCAGCGGCAACGACATCGACGCCGCCGGGTGTGCGCTCGACGCGGGCGGCGGCTTCCTGGGCAAGCGCGCTGGCGGTGACGATGATGCGGCTCTGGTCGGGGGCTTCGTCGGCAAAGGCAGCGGTAGTCGACAGGGCAAAGGCGATGGCGCACAGCGAAACGCTGCGCGTGGCGTGGGTGATACGCATGAATTTTAACCTATTGATATAGTGTAGTTTCCTGACTTTCTTGTCAGGATTGGGGCTGGGCAAATTGCATCCTCCCTACAAAGGGAGTGGCTGGCCAGAGGCCAGACGGAGGGGTGTCAAGCTATCAAGAGGGTGACACCCCTCCGTCAGCACTTCGTGCTGCCACCTCCCCCCCAGGGGGAGGATTTAGTTGATTGCAGGCGGCCCGGATGAAGGCGGCGGGGGCGCGGCGAGACGCGCGATCAGGCCCGTCTTGAGCGCGAAGGCGATCGGGCCATAGGCCAGTTGCCAGGCAGGCAGCGGCAGGTCTGCGAGCAGCAGCGGCGGCACGGCAGGCTGGACCGAAGCGGCGAAGGCGCAGGGTATGTGCCCGGCCATGCCATCGTCGGGCGCGTGATCGCCCTTGCCCGGTGCCAAGTCGCGATCGACCAGCACGTTGATCGCGCCCTGCCCGGTACAGAGGGTTATGATGACGCCCCGATCCGTGCGGACAGGCATGAAACCGGATGGCACGAACAACTGGACGGCCAGGACGAGCAGCGCCAATGCGGCAAGCAGGCCGCGCGCGGTGCTGGAATGTCTGATCGCCCCCGTCATGTGGGGGCCGCCATAATGACGAGGTGCTGCCTTGTCACTAGGGCAATAAGTCCATCGCGCGTTGCCCTGAACTAACCTTGACGTAAACGTAAAGCCGCGTTACATCATGCGTCATGGACAAGCGCAGCAGCATCGCCGGCATCGAGCTACCCGACCATCGGGACCAGCAGAGCTACAGCATTTCCGACCTTTCCGAAGAGTTTGGCGTCACGGCGCGCGCCTTGCGATTCTATGAGGATGAGGGGCTGATCGCGCCCGAACGGCAAGGCCTGGCCCGCATCTATTCGCGGCGCGACCGTGCGCGGCTGGCGTGGATTTTGCGCGGCAAGCGGGTCGGTTTCAGCCTGACCGAAATTCGCGAGATGATCGACCTGTATGACGCCGATGAAGAACATGAAGAGCAGCGCCGCGTCACGGCCGCCAAATGTCAGGCGCGGATCGAACTGCTGACCCGGCAAAAGGACGATATTGACGCGGCCATTGCCGAACTGGCCAATTTCGTTGCGGCCATCGCCAAAGACTGACGCCCTCCCCTACCCGCCCTTTCCCGATAAGAAAAACGCCCGGAGACGATCATGCCCACTTATACCCCCCCCGTTCGCGACACACGGTTCGTACTGGATCATGTCGTCGGGCTGGAACGCTATGCCAACCTGCCCGGCTTTGAAAATGCGACGCCCGACCTGGTCGAGGCGATCCTGACCGAAGGCGGCAAGATTGCCGCTGAAGTGCTGTTCCCGTTGAACGCGGTGGGCGACAAGGAAGGATGCACCCGTCACCCCGACGGCAGCGTGACCACGCCGACGGGCTTCAAGGATGCATTCGACCAGTTTGTCGCGGGCGGTTGGACCACGCTGCATTCGCCGGCCGAATTTGGCGGACAGGGTCTGCCGTCCGTCCTGGCGACGGCGGTGGACGAATATGTGCTGTCGGCCAATCAGGCGTTTGAAATGTATCATGGCCTGACCGCCGGTGCGGTCGCGGCGCTGATTGCCAAGGGCAGCGATGAATTGCAGCAGCGCTATATCCCCAAGATGGTGTCGGGCCAGTGGACCGGCACGATGAACCTGACCGAGCCGCATTGCGGCACCGATCTGGGCCTGATCAAGACCAAGGCCGTGCCCAATGCCGATGGCAGCTATGCGATCACGGGGACCAAGATTTTCATTTCGGCGGGCGAGCATGACCTGTCGGAAAATATCATCCATCTGGTGCTGGCCAAGACACCGGGCGCACCCGACAGCAGCAAGGGCATTTCGCTGTTCGTCGTTCCCAAGATCCTGCTGCACGATGACGGGTCGCTGGGCGAGCGCAACGCCGTGTCCTGTGGTTCGATCGAGCATAAGATGGGCATTCATGGCAACGCCACCTGCGTCATGAACTATGACGGGGCGACCGGATGGATGGTCGGCGAGGAGAATAAGGGGCTGGCCGCCATGTTCATCATGATGAACGCGGCGCGACTGGGCGTCGGCCTACAGGGTCTGGCCCAGGGCGAAATCGCCCTGCAGAACGCGGTTCATTATGCCCGCGACCGGCGGCAGGGCCGCGCGCTGACCGGGCCGAAGGAGCCGGAGGAAAAGGCCGATACGCTGTTCGTTCATCCCGATGTGCGCCGGATGTTGATGGAGGGCAAGGCCATCACCGAAGGGTTGCGCGCGCTGATTCTGTGGGGGGCTTTGCAGGTCGATCTGTCGCATTATGCCGCCACCGAAGAAGAGCGCCAGCAAGCCGACGATCTGATCGGTCTGCTGACCCCGGTCATCAAGGGCTATGGCACCGACAAGGGTTTCGATGTCGCGGTATCCAGCCAGCAGGTGTTTGGCGGCCATGGCTATATCTGGGAAAATGGCGTGGAGCAGTATGTCCGCGACGCGCGCATCGCCCAGATTTATGAAGGCACCAACGGCGTGCAGGCGATGGATCTGGTCGGCCGCAAACTGCCGATGAATGGTGGCCGCGCGTTGCAGGCGTTGCTGAAGATCATCGCGACCGAAGTGGCCGATGCCAAGGCCGAGCCCAAGCTCGCCGCCTTCGCCGAAGCGCTGGAAAAGGCGACCGGCCAGTTGCAGGCCGCGACCATGTGGCTGATGCAGAATGCGATGAAGAACCCCGACAATGCGGGCGCAGGCGCGCATCATTATATGCATATCCTGGGCATCGTCGCGACCGGCCTGATGTGGTTGCGGATGGCGAAGGCCGCGAACGGACTGCTGGCGGCGGGCGAAGGGGACGCGAAGTATCTGGAAGCCAAGCTGGTGACGGCGCGCTTCTTTGCCGAGCGGATCATGCCCGACGCGGGATCGCTGCGCCGCAAGATGGAAGGTGGCGCCGAAGCGCTGATAGCGCTGGACCCGGATATGTTCCTGGCGGCGTAACGCCAAAGAAGGCGGGCCTGGTCGCATGGGTGGTCAAGGCCCGCCACCCGCGATAGGCTGGCCCCTTTCAAGGGGGACGCCAGCCATGACCATCACCGCCAGTCCGGCGCCTGCCCGCACGCTGGGCCTGGCTGCCTGCATCGCGCTGGTGATGGGGAATATGATCGGGTCGGGCGTGTTCCTGCTGCCCGCCGCGCTCGCGCCCTTCGGCTGGGATGCGGTGGCAGGCTGGGGGTTTACGATCGCCGGGTCGCTGGTGCTGGCCTTCGTCATAGCGCGGCTGACGGTGGCGCTGCCGGGGACGAGCGCGTCGCAGATGATCGCGCGGGCCTATGGGCCGCTTGCCGGGTTTGCGATTGGCTGGATCTACTGGCTGTCGATCATCATCACCAATGTCACGATTGCAGTCGCGGCGACGGCCAATCTGTCCAGCGTCCTGCCGCTGCTGGCGCGGCCGGGCGTCGGGGCGATAATGTCGATCGGCTTGCTGTGGGCGATGACGGGCATCAACCTGATCGGCGCGCGGGCGGCCGGCATGACGCAGATCGTCACGACGATCATCAAGCTGATCCCGATCGCGGTGGTGCTGGTCCTGCTGGTCATGACGGTGGGGAACGGCACGGCGCAGGTCGCGCCCTTCCCGGCGCAGGGGCTGACGGGCGCGGGCATTACCGCGTCGGCGGCGCTGACGCTCTGGGCCTTGCTGGGGTTTGAATCGGCCAGCGTCGCGGCGGACAAGGTGCGTGATCCGGCGCGAACGATCCCGCGCGCAACATTGATCGGCACGGCGGTGACGGGTCTTATCTATCTGCTGGTCTGTTCAGGAATAGCGCTGACCCTGCCAGCGGCGGAGACGCAGACCGGATCGCCCTTTGGCGCATTTGTCAGCCATTATTGGTCGCCCGGCCCGGCGCGCTTCATCGCCTTGTTCGTGGCGATCAGTTGCCTGGGGGCGCTCAATGGCTGGACGCTGCTGATGGGCGAGGTGCCGCTGGCGATGGCGCGGGCGGGCGAACTGCCGCGCTGGCTGGCGGGAACCAATGCCAAAGGGACGCCAGTGCGCGGGCTGATAGTGTCCACGCTGCTCGCCAGCCTGTTGCTGGTCGCCAATAGTTTGCAGGGGCTGGTGGCGCTGTTTACCGCCATGGCGCTGCTGGCGACATCGGCGACGCTGTGGCTCTATGTCGGCTGCGCGCTGGCGAGCATGCGGTTTCGGGTGGTGGTGCCAGCCGCGGCCGTGGGGCTGGGCTACGCGCTGTGGACGCTATGGGGCGCGGGGATTGTGGCGAGCGGGTCGAGCGTGCTGCTGATGGCGGCGGGGTTGCCCTTTTATTGGTGGGCGCGGCGAGAGCGTGCAGCCTGACGTGACGTACTCCCGCGAAGGCGGGAGTCCAGTTCAGAGGGCAGGACTGGGCTCCCGCCTTCGCGGGAGCACCATGATGCCAGCGATCAATCCCCCCACAAATCCTTGATCTTGCCGAAAAATCCGGTCGAGGCCGGGCATTCTTCGCCGGTTTCGGTTTCGCGGAAGGCTTCGAGCAGTTCCTTCTGCTTGGCCGTCAGCTTCGTGGGGGTTTCGACGTCGATCTGGACGACGAGATCGCCCTGCCCGCGTCCGTTGAGGACCGGCATGCCCGCGCCACGCTGGCGGATCTGCTTGCCCGACTGAATGCCGACCGGGATCTTGATGCTGTGGCGCACGCCATCCAGACCCGGCACTTCGATCGTACCGCCGAGCGCGGCCGTCGTGAAGCTGACCGGGCAGCGGCAGAAGAGCGTCGTGCCATCACGCTCGAACAGCGAGTGGCGCTTGACGTGCAGGAAGATGTAGAGGTCGCCCGCAGGAGCGCCGCGCGCGCCCGCCTCGCCCTCACCCGACAGGCGGATGCGGGTGCCATCGTCCACGCCAGCGGGAACATTGACCGACAGCGTCTTGGGCTTGTCCACCCGGCCTTCGCCCCGGCAGGAGCGGCAGGGACTTTCAATGACCTTGCCCGCGCCATGGCAGGATGGGCAGGTGCGTTCGACCACGAAAAAGCCCTGCTGCGCGCGGACCTGACCATGGCCTTTGCAAGTCGGGCAGGTCTTGACGCTGGTTCCCGGTTCCGCGCCGGAGCCGTCGCAACTGTCGCAGACGGCCGAAACCTCGATCTGAATCTCGGTCTGCTTGCCATGATAGGCTTCGTCGAGGGTGATTTCGAGATCATAGCGCAGGTCCGCGCCGCGCCGCTGCTGCTGGCGACCGCCGCCGCCAAAGCCGCCGCCCTGGCCGAAAATCGTCTCGAATATATCGCCAAGGTCGGAAAAACCGCCGGCACCGGCGTGGAAACCACCGCCACCGCCCTGTTGCTGCTGCTTGAAGGCCGCATGACCGAAACGATCATAGGCAGCGCGCTTTTGCGGGTCTTTCAGAACCTCATAGGCTTCCGACACGGCCTTGAACTTGGCTTCGCTGTCGGTGCATCCCCCGGTCTTGTCCGGGTGATATTTCATCGCCATTTTGCGATAGGCGCTTTTCAGCACGCTCGCGTCGGCGGTGCGCTCGACTTCGAGCAATTCATAATAGTCGATTTCGGTCGTCATTCGGACCCCCGCCCGGCTGTCCCGTCACCCCGCCTGGCGGCGGGGTGACGGGTATAGGGCTTCAGCTTCAAGCCTTGTTGTCGTCCACTTCGGAGAATTCGGCGTCGACGACATCGTCGTCCGCCTTGGGCGCTTCAGCGCCCGGCGCAGCAGCCGCAGCCTGCTCCTTCTCGTAAATGGCCTGACCCAGCTTCATCGCGACCGTGGCGAGTTCCTGCGCCTTGGCCTTCATGGCTTCAGCGTCGCCGCTTTCGATCGCAGACTTGGTGTCGGCAATGGCGGTTTCGATCTCGCCCTTCAGGCTCGCATCGACCTTGTCGCCATGTTCGGCCAGCTGCTGCTCGGTCGTATGGACGAGGCTTTCGGCGTTATTCTTGGCTTCGGCCGCTTCACGACGCTTCTTGTCCTCTTCGGCGAAGCGTTCGGCGTCCTTGACCATCTGGTCGATGTCGGAGTCCGACAGACCGCCCGAAGCCTGGATGCGGATCTGCTGTTCCTTGCCGGTGCCCTTGTCCTTCGCGGACACATTGACCAGACCGTTGGCGTCGATGTCGAACGTCACCTCGATCTGCGGCACGCCGCGCGGCGCCGGAGGGATGCCGACCAGGTCGAACTGGCCAAGGATCTTGTTGTCCGCCGCCATTTCGCGTTCGCCCTGGAACACGCGGATCGTCACCGCCTGCTGATTATCGTCGGCGGTCGAATAGACCTGCGACTTTTTCGCCGGGATGGTGGTGTTGCGGTCGATCATGCGGGTGAACACGCCACCCAGCGTTTCGATGCCGAGGCTGAGCGGTGTCACGTCGAGCAGCAGCACGTCCTTGACGTCGCCCTGCAACACGCCCGCCTGGATCGCCGCGCCCATAGCGACGACTTCGTCCGGGTTCACGCCGGTATGCGGTTCCTTGCCGAAAAATTCCTTCACGGCTTCGCGCACCTTGGGCATGCGGGTCATACCGCCGACAAGGACGACTTCGCTGATCTCGCTGGCCGAAACGCCTGCGTCGGCCATCGCCTTCTTGCAGGGTTCCATGGTGCGCTTGATGAGGTCGGCGACCAAACGCTCCAGATCGGCGCGGGTGATCGACTTCACCAGATGCTTGGGACCATTCTGGTCAGCGGTGATGAAGGGCAGGTTGACTTCGGTCGTCTGGGCCGAGGACAGCTCGATCTTGGCCTTTTCAGCCGCTTCCTTCAAACGCTGGAGCGCCAGCTTGTCCTTGGTAAGGTCAATGCCTTCGGACTTCTGGAAGTCGGCGGCCAGGAATTCGACCAGCTTGGCGTCGAAATCTTCGCCGCCCAGGAAAGTGTCGCCATTGGTCGACTTCACTTCGAACACGCCGTCGCCGATTTCCAGAATGGAGATGTCGAACGTGCCGCCGCCAAGGTCGTAAACCGCGATCGTCTTGCCGTCCTGCTTGTCGAGGCCATAAGCGAGCGCGGCCGCTGTCGGCTCGTTGATGATGCGCAGCACTTCCAGGCCCGCGATCTGGCCAGCGTCCTTGGTCGCCTGACGCTGGGCGTCGTTAAAATAGGCAGGCACGGTGATGACCGCCTGGGTGACGGTTTCGCCCAGATAGGATTCGGCGGTTTCCTTCATCTTTTGCAGGATGAAGGCGCTGATCTGCGAGGGGCTGTAATCCTGGCCACCGGCCTTGACCCAAGCGTCGCCATTCGGACCCTTGGCAATCGAATAAGGGACGAGTTCCATGTCCTTCTTGGTCATGGGATCGTCGAAGCGGCGGCCGATCAGGCGCTTGACCGCGAAAATCGTGCTGTCCGGATTGGTGACCGCCTGGCGCTTAGCCGGCTGACCGATCAGGCGCTCGCCATCCTTGGCGAAGGCGACGATGGACGGCGTCGTGCGCGCGCCTTCCGCATTTTCGATTACCTTGGGCTTGCCACCGTCCATGACGGCGACGCAGCTGTTGGTGGTGCCAAGGTCGATACCGATAACTTTTGCCATTGTGTCCTCTTTGAACCCCAAATTCTATTCAGCGGTTGATGGCCCCATACCTCACGAAAGCGCCAAGGCAAGGCCGGTTTGCAAGGGCGATATAGGGGCGCTTTTGCTTGGCACAAGAAGCTGGGGCGATTACCTATGTACGCTGACCGGAAACGAGACAGTCAGGAATGAGTTGATGCGCGCCCCCTTTGCCCTTTTCGCCCTCTTGGCTCCACTGGCGCTGGCCGCGTGCGGCGACCCGGCGCCGACCTATATCGACCAGGCCTGGGTACGGTTGAGCCCCAATAAGGAAACGCCATCGGCCGGCTATTTCGTCGCGCATGGCGGCGATGCGGGCGGGCAGATACGCGGCGTGCTGACCGATTACGCGCTCAAGGTCGAGATGCATGAAAGCGTCGACAAGGACGGCATGATGACGATGGAGCGAATCGACAGTGTCGATATTCCGGCCAAGGGTGAAGTCGCCTTCGCCCCCGGCGGCAAGCATCTGATGCTGTGGGGCGTCAATGATACCGCGATCAGCCGGGGCAAGATGCAGCTGACCTTCCTGATGGCCAATGGCGACCGCTTGCTGGTCGATGCGGTGATCCGCAAGCCGGAGGCGGCGGGCGCAGGCGCAGCGGCAGCCAAGCCTGCTGGCGAGCATGAGGGCCATTGAACAGCCGTAGCCTGACGCCCGATGAGGTTGCGCTGGCGCGGGGCGTGTTCGGCGCGGCGATCGATTACGGCCGGGTACGGGTGCATGCGCGCAAATGGTGGCCGTTCCAGCCCAGGGGCGTGACGATGGCGCCCGATGGCGACCTGTGGTTTCACCCGGAGGGCGGGCTGTTCTGCGCGGAATTCTGTGAAAGCCCGCTGCATATACAGGGGCATTTCATCCATGAGATGACCCATGTGTGGCAGGCGCAGCGGTCGGGACGGTGGTGGTTGCCGCTGATGCGGCATCCCTTCTGCCGCTATGGCTATGATGTCGTGCCGGGCAAGCCGTTCGAGCGCTACGGCATCGAGCAGCAGGCGGAGATCGTGCGGCACACCTTTCTGCTGCGGCGCGGGGTGGCGGTGAAGGGGAAGCCGGGGTTGGAGGCGTATGAGGGGTTGCTGCCCTTTGGTTGAAGCGGTTACCCAAATCGGGTAATATGGCATCATGAGCAAATCAACATCCGTCGCGTTGAGCGACCATTTCCGCGCCTTTGCCGAGCGCAAGGTGGCAGAGGGCCGGTTCGGATCGACCAGCGAGGTCGTCCGCGCGGGCTTGCGACTGCTGGAAATGGAGGAAGAGAAACTGGAAGCCTTACGGGCGGCCCTGATCGAGGGCGAAAAGAGTGGCGTCCTGCATGACTTCGACATGCGTGAATGGATTGATCGCCGGTTTCCTGAGGCGTGACCGCTGCCGTCAGTTTTGCAGTTGCTGCCGAACGTGATCTGGCGGAAATCTCGACCTATACCCAAGCAGAGTGGGGCGCGGCGCAGGCCAAGGCTTATCTGCTGGCGATTGCTGATGCGATCGACCGGATCGCTGCCTATTCGGGCATTGGTAGCCCGATCGACGATGTTCGCGGCGGATACCGCAAGTTTCGCGTGGAAAGGCACAATATCTATTATCGCCAGCGCGGGACGAGGATCGAAATAGTCCGCATCCTGCATCAGCGCGCAGATCTTACTGCCAAGCTGCAATGAAAAGGGCGGACCTTCCGGCCCGCCCCTTCTGATTTCGCAACAGCTGATGGCTGGATCAGTACACCCGTGCCTTGGGCTTCACATATTCCGCTTCGTCGGTCATCGTATAGTCGTGGACCGGACGGTAATCGAGCGTCACCTTGCCGCCCGAACCACCCCAGCCTTCGAACCAGCTGATGGTGTGCTTCATCCAGTTTTCATCGTCGCGGTTGGGGAAATCCTCATGCGCGTGGGCGCCGCGCGATTCCTTGCGGGCTTCGGCGCCTTCCATCGTGCAGATGGCCTGGCTCATGAGATTGTCGAGTTCGAGCGTTTCGACAAGGTCCGTGTTCCAGATCAGCGAGCGGTCGCTGACCTTGACGTCCTGAAGCCGCTTGTTGACCGCCTGCATCCGGGTGACGCCTTCGGACAGGAGTGCGCTGTCGCGGAACACGGCGGCGTGCTTCTGCATGGTGCGCTGCATGTCGAGGCGAATGTCCGCCGTCGGCGTGCCGCCCTTGGCATTGCGATAGTGGTCGAGGCGACCGAGCGCGAGATCGGCGGCGTCCGACGGCAACGGCTTGTGCGGCGCGTTGGGCTTCAGATTGTCCTTGAGGA